>Ga0163155_10003296_pt1 | contig 17498 bp, 12 predicted proteins | sample OliLakLV19SP4G1_FD_148611 | JGI IMG/M metagenome (GOLD analysis project Ga0163155, IMG submission 148611) | Freshwater microbial mat bacterial communities from Lake Vanda, McMurdo Dry Valleys, Antarctica - Oligotrophic Lake LV.19.SP4.G1 | ecosystem: Environmental > Aquatic > Freshwater > Lake >... | reverse complement strand
GATGTCATTGCATACGTGACGCCGAACTTCGGATTGACGAACGTCCACGCGATCGCCGGTTCCTCACCGACGAATCCGGCGCCAGCATCCGGCGCATAACGGAACATCGCACGGCGGAGCTGGAGATCGCCGAACCAGGTCAGCGGACCACGCACCAGGGACAGTTTCGAGAACGCACTGACGTCCCGCTTGTGACCGGTGTTGGTGTACGACCGGGTGCGCAGGTCTGGATACACCGACGAGAAATGATCGCGCGCATACGTGTTGGCGTTCACGCCGGCGCTCGCACGCAGCCGGTTCCGTTCGATGGAGACGGCGCTGGTGAGGCCGTACCAGCCGAAGTCGAGGCCGTAGTTGCCGATCGTGGTGCTGTCGAACCGCACGTCATAGTTGCCCCGGGCCGCAATCCGGTACAGCGTCGACGCGTACTCCACGCCGGTTGCGAGTTGCCGCGTGTGCGACAGCGAGACGAGATGCTGACTGAAACGGTCCTGCTCCTCGGGTGTCAGGGGATTGATCCGTCGATCACGCTGCAGGTCTGCCACCGGCACCGCGAGATATGACAGGGTAACTCGCAACCGGCCGGCGAGGACCATCAGCTTCACCACATCTCGCGAGCCTAGCCACGCCACCTGCGCCAGTCCCGACAGGCCCTCGACACCGGCGTTGCGCCGGAAACTGTTGCTGCGCACCGCCGACAGCCGCACCGAGGATGCGAATCCACGCGACAGCATGCCGCTGCTCGCCTCGAGCATCACCCGACGCGCACCGAACGAACCGAGCTGCACTTCACCGGTGGTGCGCCGTGGCATGCCGAACACTGGTTTCGTCTCGAAATTCACCGATCCGGCAAAACTCGCGGTGCCGGTGCCCGTGGTGCCGACGCCGCGCTGCACCTGCACCGAGTGCATGCTCGACGCCAGATCGGCGAAATTGGCGAAGTAGAAGACCTGATCTTCGGGGTCGTTGAGCGGAATGCCGTCGATCGAAAGATTGATGCGTGACTGATCCATGCCGCGCAAACGAAGATAGGAGTAGCCGAAGCTGGTCCCCGACTCGGAGTGCGCCGTCAACGATGGCGTGGTGCCCTGCAACAGCAGCGGGACATCCTGGGCGATGTTGCGGCGTTCGATGGTGCGGCCGGTGACGATCGTCTGCGCGATCGGTGCGGAGCCGCCCGCTCGCACCGCGCGAACGATCACGCCCTCGAGGGTGCCGGCGCGCGCAAGGCTGTCGCGGCGGGTGGTATCGGTGGGCACTTGTGCGTCGGCAATGCCGACGAAGTGCACGAGCGCGGCCAGTGCCGCGGTAGCGTGACGATGCATGCATGACTCCCTACGCCGGTATGATCCGGATCAGGTTCGACGGGACTCTCTCAGCCGTCGCGCCAGAAGCGGCACGGGGCACCCCGGTCTATGTGCCTGCAACCTAACCTCGCCGATCCTCCGACCGGTAGCGCGCCGCTGGAGCGTTGCCTGTCCGACGCACGCCGCACCGAGTGGAGGCGCGAATCACCGAGCTTCTCTTGCGCACGGTCAGACGTCCGCGCACCCTTCTCGCTGCCCGACCGTTTCCGCCTCACCACCACCTCTGTCATGCGCCTCTTCCGCACACTCACCCTGGCCGCAGTGGCCGCGGCTTCGGCACTGCCACTCGCCGCGCAGGAGACGCCCACCGAGCGCGAGGCGGCCCGCGAGGTACTGCAGAAACTTGCCGTCCTGCAGCGCACGGTCGATGTCGCCGGCTGGACGACGCGCCTTTCCGTCGCCGATGCCGTGCGCGATCGCATCGCCGCACGCGCCAAGGCGCTGATGGACGGCGAACTGATGGCGATGGCGGATGACATCACCAACCATCCAGAAATCGGATTCCGTGAAGAACGTTCGGTCAGGATCATCACCGAGTGGCTCACGGCACACGACTTCGACGTGACGATGGGTTCAGGAGGCTTTCCGACCGCGTTCGTCGCGCGTCACCGCAAGACGACTGGCGGACCGACACTTGGCATCATCGTCGAATACGATGCGCTGCGTGGAACAAATGGTGATTTCCACGGCGATCAGCATTCGACGCAGGGCCCGGTCGGCCTGGCGGCAGCGCAAGCGATTGCCGAGTGGCTGATCGCGTCGAAGACGCCCGGCAGTGTCGTGGTGATCGGCACACCGGCAGAAGAGATGATGCCGCCGCCAGTGAAGACGGTCATGCACGACAACGGCGTGTTCAACGGCCTCGACATCGCCGTCCGGAGTCACTCGAGCGTCGCATCACAGCGAGCAGCACCCGGGTTCGGCAGCTGCTGCCTCAACATCGATGGTGTCCGCTTCACCTACTCGGGCGCGCCGGCGCACCAGATGTTTCCGTGGGATGGTCGGAACGCGCTCACTGCTGTGCGCCACCTCTTCGACAACATCGACGCGCTGCGCGGGACGTTCCGTCCCGAGACCCGCATCCAGGGCATCATCACCGAGGGGGGCAAGGCACCGAACGTCGTCCCCGATCGCGCGGTGGCGGATTTTTACATCCGCTACCCTGACGCAGTGTACCTGGCGCAGATCCGGCAGCTGGTCGACGATGCCGCGCGCGCCGCCGCGCTGGCCACGGGAACGAAGGTGAAGATCGAGACCTATGGATCGATGCGCGACGGCATTTCACTCGGCACGCTGAATGAAGCGGCATTCGCACATGTGAAGCGGTACGGCGGTGGCAAGGTGCTGGCCGAGCCGGGCAAGCCGCAGGGATGGGAAGAAACCGGCAGCGTCTCGAGCGCCATTCCGGGCGTCGGCATCAGCGCCTGGACGTCGAATGGCGGCTTCCACACCTACGAGATGCTCGCCGATGCCCTTGGCCCCGTCGGTCACGCCGGCTTCATGGTCGATGCGCAGGCGATGGCCGCACTGCTTTATGATTTCGCGTCCAAGCCAGCCTTCCGCGCCGCGGTGAAGCAGGAGTTCGACGGCCTCAAGCTGCTCTACGCGGAGTATCAGCAGTCGCTGACCAAGACGTACGTGTTGCCGGTGGTGAAAGAGCCGCAGTGAGCTGAACATGCCACGGGCGCAGACAAACAGTGCGCTACGCGACGCGACGGTACTCCATGTAGTGCGCGGTATCGTTGGCCACGCTGGCACCATGCAATGCCTCCACCACGTCGAGTGCCATGTCGATTCCGGCGGAGATGCCGGCCGAGCTGATGACCCCGTCGTGCACCACGCGCACGTCGCGAATGACCGAGATACTCGAGTCGATCTCCGCCAGCGCGTCGAGTGCACCCCAATGGGTGGTGGCGCGCTTCCCGGCCAGCAAGCCCGACGCCGCCAGCAGCAGAGCACCAGAGCACACCGATGTCACCAGCTCCGCGCGAGCCGCGGTGGCGCGGATCCAGTCGAGCACTGGACCGTGCTGCAGCAATGGCCGCGTGCCCCAGCCGCCGGGAATGACCAGCAGATCGATCGACGGCGCGGTCGAAAAGTCATACGTCGGTGTGACGACCAGTCCGCCGGTGGCGGTGATCGGCGACGCGCGCTCGGCCACCGTGAACACCGCGAAGGGCGCGTCGTCGTTGCTCCGCCGCGACGCCAGCCCGGGGGTGAGTCGTGTTCGCGAAAAGACTTCGAATGGACCCGCAAAGTCGAGCACTTCCACTTCGTCGAACAGGAAGATGCCAACGTTTTGAGACATGGTCAGACCGGGGAGCAGATGGTGGAGCCGGCACGCGCCGTCTTCGGACGATCCGGAAGGCGAGTGTACAGCGGGGTCGCCTCGACGCGGACGTCAGGCGCTACCGCTGAAACCGACGCGCCAGTTGCTCGAGGCGTTCGTCGCCGGCCGCTTCCGCCTGAATGCGGATCGCCTCCGCGTACGGGCGCAGGCACGGCTCGCCCCAGTAGTAGCCCGTCGCGCGCTCGGCCAACTGCGTCTCGTCCACGCGCGTCGCCTCGAGCAGCGCCTTGGTCGCCGCCCGGTCGTAATCCGGGTCCTCGCGATCAGGCAGATCGTAGAAACGGCGGGGCATCTCCCCTTCCGCATCGTCCCGCAGGAATGCCATCGACATGATCTGCTCCGTCAGGGTGTCAGCCGAGTCGTGGTCCGGGGACAACGGTTCCCACCTCACATCGAAGTTGCGGCTGATAACTTCCATCTGTCGTCCCGGTGCTCATCTCAATCTAGCGCAATCCGCGGTGCGCCTCTATGCGGACCTCAAGACGCAACGCGCGGTATCATGCTGAGTCTCCTACGCCTCTGAGCGCCCCAATGCGACACGCCCTGGCTCTCGTCGGACTGCTCGCTCTCCTGTCAGCGCCCCTCCGCGCGCAGGACGCCCCCACCCCCACGCCCGCTCCCGCGCTCCGCGGCGTCGTCCGGGACTCCATCGGGCGGCCGCTCAGTCGTGTGGTCGTCTCGCATCGCAATGTCAAGACGACCTCCGATGTCGACGGCAGCTTCGTCCTCACGCCGGTACCGACCGGGCGCATCACGGTGCAGTTCTCGCGCGATGGCGCATTGCTCGGCTCGATCGAGGCGAATGTCACCACCGACACCACGTCCGCCGTCCAGCTGGATGTGATCGCCGACCGCACCGAACCGCGCTCCCTCCTTGGCACAGTGGTCGACAATACCGGTGCGCCACTGCGCGATGTCGTCGTCGAAGTGGTGACGGCGCTGGTCGAGACACGCACCGATTCAGCGGGCCGCTTCGCGATCAGAAACCTTCCGCCGCGCCGCCACATCGTGCGTGTTCGACGCGTGGGATATTCTCCCACCTACCTCACCGCCGATCTCACCGATAGCACCTCGACCCGGGCGCGCATCGTGATCCGGCAGTACGCCGGCCAGAATCTCGGGCTGGTGGTCGTCCGTGCGAACGGCGTGCCCGGCCGTCTGCAGGGTTTCATGCGCCGCGCCGAAAAGAAGTCGGGATGGGGGAAGATCATCACCGCCGACGACATCGCGCGACGCAACCCGCTGCAAGTCAGCGACATGTTTCAGGCGATTGCCGGCGTGCGTCTCAACACCGACATGCGCGGCCGCGTGCAGCTGACTGGACGCGGGGGTTGTGTGCTCGCACTGTTCATCAACGGATTCCCGGCACCCCAGCTTCGCGGCTCCGGCATCGACGACATGGTGAACGTGCTCGACCTGGCCGGGATCGAGGTCTACAATGGTCAAGGCGGCCTGCCGGCAGAATACCTGATGGGACAGTCCAACACCTGCGGCACGATCGGAGTCTGGACTCGATAGTCGGTCCACGCCGTACGCCGGCGCAGTGCAGGCTGGCCTTGCCATTGCCATCAGTACCTCACACCGACTCACGCCATGCCTGTCATCAATCTCGCCGAGAAGCTCGCGACCTTCACCGAGTATTACCGGCTGCGCGTCGAGATTTAGAGCTCGTCCTGTGAACCCGGTCCATCCGGCCGCATGCAGACGCGCTCCGGGCGGGCGTCGCAGCCGTGTGCCGAAACAATTCTGTGGCCGGATTCGGTGTCTCTGTAACCTGAAAGTGTGCGGCTCGTAGTCGTCATCGCCGCGCGCTCGTGACCAGCGTTGCCGGCATCAGCCAGTCCACCCCCGGGCGGGGCACCAGTCTCGCCAGACACGTCACCCTGCAGATCGATCTTACGATGCCCGTTGCGCGAACTCTTCTGCGGACTGTCAGCCTCCTTGCGCTCGTTGCGCCCGCTGCCCTTCACGCACAATCGACGCGACGGCCAGCAACGGCACCGCTTCCGCTCAAGTTCGTCGGCCCGCCGACGACCGGGGCGATTACCGCGCGCGATCTGATGTCGCGCCTGTACCGCTTCGCTGACGACTCGATGATGGGTCGCCTCGCCGGTACGGTGTGGAACGACAAGGGAACGGACTTCATCGCTGCCGAGCTCAAGCGCCTTCGGCTCGAGCCGGCGGGTGAGCACGGATCGTTCTTCCAGTCTGCGTTGATGAAGCGGGATGTGTCGGACGCCTCATCGCTGTCGGTGGGTGGGAAGGCCTATGCACCGTGGACGGACTTCGTACCGCGCGACCAGGGCGCGGTATCACGCCCACTCGATGGTGCGATCGCAATTTTCGGCGGCACCTTCGGCGACTCGGCATCGTTCCTGCCGTCTGACCAGGCGACGGGCAAGGTCGTCGTGGTCCGCACCGGTCGTGCGAAAGATGGTTCCCCGGACCACAACGCGATCAATCGTTTCCAGCTCACGAGCCGCTACTCGACTGCCGCAGCGATCGCCGTCGTGAGTATCGACTACATGCCCACGGGATACATCGACGCGGTCTACAAGCAGTCGCGCGTTCAGGTGAAAGCCGAACCGGATACCAGCCGGATGCCATCCTACTTCTACATCACGCGCGCCGTCGCACAGGCGATGCTTGGCCTCGACGCCGACTCGGCCAGGACCGGTCAGGTCGGCAGCGCGGTGAACGGCGAGGTGCGCATCAGCGAGAACATCGCACCCGGCCGGAACGTGATTGCCATTCTTCGTGGTTCGGATCCCACGCTGCGCGGCCAGTACGTGGCGATCGGGGCGCATAATGACCACATCGGATTTTCGGGCCGCCCGGCTGATCACGATTCCGTCAAGGCCTTCATGCGGATTGCTGCACCACAGGGCGCGGATAATGATGAGCCGAAGCCCACACCGGCTGACTGGGTGCGCATCAACGCGCTCAAGGATTCATTGCATGCCGGGCATGGTGCGCGGCCCGACTCGATCTACAACGGCGCCGACGATGACGGGTCCGGCTCGATGAGCGTGCTGGAGATTGCCGAGCGATTTGCAACGTCGCCTGTCAAACCGAAGCGGTCGATTCTGTTCATCTGGCACGTGGCCGAGGAGCTCGGCCTGTTCGGGTCGCAGTACTTCACCGACCATCCGACGGTTCCCCGCGACTCGATCGTTGCAGAACTCAACATGGATATGGTCGGGCGCGGCAGCAAGGATGATTTCACCGGTGCCACGAAGGCGGGCGCCGCTATCCACGGTGGCGACGGCTACGTGCAACTGGTGGGCGCGCGACGCCTTTCCACCGAACTCGGTGATCTCGTCGAGCGCGTCAACACGACACAACGGCTCGGCATGCGCTTCGACTACAGCCTCGATGCCGATGGCCATCCGCAGAACATCTATTGCCGCAGCGATCACTACGAGTACGCGCGCTATGGCATCCCGATCGTCTTCTTCACCACCGGTGGTCACGCGGACTACCATCAGGTGACGGATGAACCGCAGTACATCGACTACGGTCGCATGACGCAGATTTCCCGCCTCGTCCACGGCGCCGCTGTCGCCGTGGCGAACCTCGATCATCGTGTCGTGGTCGACAAGCCGAAGCCGGATCCAAAGGGGCAGTGCCGGCAGTAGCTGTTACGGTGGACCATCCGGATGCTTCTCGCACACCGGAGGCTGTTCGGCGCTCCAGGCCATCGTCGCGATGCGCCAGCGGCCATCGGTGCGCACCAGGGTGAACACGTCGACGCCGCAGTGCGACCACGCGCCGTCCACGTAGAGATCGTAGGGATACCAGACCATCGCGACGCCGCCGTTGATGCGGACGTCCGGTCGAAACCCCCGCTCGGTGACCTTTCCGCCCATCGGCGACGACCGCTGCTCGGTGCGCGGTCGCGCGCGATAAACCGTGACGCCGTCTCGCGTGCGGGTGGGAAAGAGCACCGCCTCCGGCACCATCAGGTCAGTGAAGCCGGTCATGTCGCCACGGGTGATGGCGACCAGCGCCGAGTCGGCCACGGCGAGCACCGACGATCGTTGTGCGGCAACCTGTGCTGCATCTTGTGCGCCCAGCGGCCCCGCCGCGACGGCGACGAGTCCGCACGCCAGGCAAAGTCCTCGAATCCTGCGACTGGTCATTCCGCCCCCTCCCATTCAAACCGTGACCCCGCGACCGCTCACCCGGCCGCTACCTTTTCGACGCTACGATAGCCCATTCCAGCACCGATGGGCAGAGCGGCCGACCATCCCGACCCGTCTTCCCTACACCATCGGACCATGCGATCCACTCTCCGCGCGCTGCTTTTCGCGACCGTGCTGCCGCTCGCCCTGAGCGCGCAACCCGCCGCGCCCACATCAGTGGCCAGCGGCGGTGCACGCAGCTTCGCGCCGCTCCGGCTCGCGCGCATCGACTCGCTGGTCAATCGATTGATCGCCGATCGGCGCATTCCCGGCGCCGTCGTGATGCTGGTGCGGGATGGGCGTGTCGAATATCACACCGCCTACGGCTACCGGGACCTCGGAACGAAGGCGCCGATGCGACGTGATGACATCTTCCGTATCGCGTCGCAGACCAAGGCGATTACGTCGCTGGCCGCGATGATGCTCTGGGAAGAGGGACGCTTTGCGCTCGACGACCCGATCGCGAAGTACCTGCCGGAATTCGAGACGCAGCGCGTGCTCACCAAGTTCAACCCCGCCGACTCGAGTTATGAGGCGAAGCCGTCGCTGCGTCGCACGACGGTGCGGCAGCTCTTCACGCACACCTCGGGCCTGGACTACGCCGACATCGGCAGTGACGAATTTCGCGCGATCTACAACAAGGCCGGCCTGACCGCGCTCGGCCTGGAAGGTGACGTGCTGGCCGACAAGGTGCGCATCCTGGCCACACTGCCACTGAAGTTCGAGCCGGGTGAACGCTTCAACTACAGCCTGAGCGTCGATGTCCTCGGCCGACTGATCGAGGTCTGGTCCGGCATGCCGCTCGACCGCTTCTTTCGCACGCGCATCTTCGAGGCGCTCCGCATGGACGACACCTGGTTCGAGCTCCCCGCCGATCGTCGGGGCCGGCTGGTCGCACTGCACAGCGAGAAGGACGGCACGGTCGAGGCGACCCATGACACCCAGGGCGGCATGCACCCCGATTTCCCCGCGCGCCGCGTCACGTACTTCTCCGGCGGTGGCGGTCTTTCAGGCACGACCGCCGACTACGCCAGATTTCTTCAGCTGTTTCTGAATGGCGGAGAACTCGACGGCGTGCGACTCGTCAGCCGCAAGACGGTCGAGCTGATGCTCACGAACCAGATTCCGCGGCTGCAGCCCGCGTTCGGCCTTGGCTTCGCACTCGAGACACCAGAGAACGATTTCCGCCAGGTGCTCAGTGACGGCTCCTTCGAATGGGGCGGCGCGTTTGCGACCACATACTGGACTGACCCGAAGGAGCACCTGATCGGGCTGGTCTACACCAACGTCCTCGGGTCGACGGCCGGACTCGGAGATCTGTTCAAGGTGCTGGTGTATTCCGCGATGCGGTAGCGGCTGACAGCAGGTAGCGAATGAGTTTTCAGGCGCCTCAGGTGGTGCCGCGTGACATGGCGATATCCATGCCGCGCTCGGCTCCACTTGGCATGCCTGCCACCGGACCGCGAAGGCCGTGACGTATCGGTCCGAAACGACGCAGGGCTCCACCGCCGGGACGGAGACGGCTGACCCGCTCGAGATCCTCGCCCGGGCGCTGGTGCATATCACGGAAACGGGCCACGTGACCACGCGTCACGACGCGGGACGACGGCGGAGAGGCCAACCGACCCCGCGGGCTTCCCGTTCCGGGATGAAGGGCAAGGCGGCGACGAGGGACACCGGACCGGACGGGCCCGCGAGGCGCGCCGGGGGACCCCGCCGTCTATGCGACCGAACCCGATTGTATTTCCTGTCCGGCCGTGAGTGCCGCGCCCTTGCCGATTCATCGACACTTTGAGATCATGACTGGACCCCCTACCACCTCTTGACCCAAGGGGACACCATGCGCACAAAACGGGTGTCCGCAATCGCCCTGATTGCCGGTGCCATGCTCACCGGGTGCGGGGGCGGTGCCCTCGCACCAGCCACCAACGACACTCCATCGCTGATCGCGTATGGAAGTCCGACCGGCGTCGCGCATCCTGAGGTCGTGTTGATCATCATGGACGTGGACGACACGCCGGCGTATCGGTGCAGCGGCACGCTCGTCAGTGCATCGCGTGTGCTGACCGCCGGTCATTGCACGGGAACGCCGGGTGAATTCACCGGGATGCGCATCGTTACAGAGAGCGACGTCCAGCGTGGGAACAACAACTACCCGTATGCCGGACCCAATAGCATCGAGGCGACGGCCTGGCATACGCATCCGCATTACACAAGCGCAGCGTTCTACGTGAACGACGTCGGCGTGATCGAACTCTCCGCCGCCGCGTCAGTGCCAGCGGCGAGCTACGGGCGGCTCCCGACGCCGAATCAGCTCAACGCACTGAAGCCGTCCGCGCGTGCCACGTTCTCCGCCGTCGGCTGCGGCCTGCAGCGCATCAATCCCGTGTTCGTCGTCGCCGAAAAGGGACGGATGAGCGCGACGCCGCACCTGATCCAGATCAACACCGGCTTCACCGGTGCGTCATCACTGCTGCTCTCCAACAACGCGCGCACCGGGGGCACGTGTTTCGGTGACGCCGGCGGCCCGGACTTGCTTGGCACGAGCAACGTCGTCGCTGGAGTGACGTTTTCGGGATCAACGGCAACTGCGCCCGGACCGGCGGTGTCTTCCGCATGGATCGCCCGGATATGATTTCATTCGTGCAGCAGTATTTGCCATAGCACGGTCGGCGTTCGACGGATCGAGCACGATGCCGAGTGTGCGCGTGCGTATTGAACATGTTTTCGGAGGACTGACATACCGACCGCCAACTGACCCTGGCGCACCGGACGCAGGTATGTGAGTGCGGGCGTCGTCGAGAAGCCCCGACGTACGCGGGCGTCGGGGCTGTTGGGGTTGGTGTCGGATCATCTGCATCGGCTTCAGACCGTTTACGGCGACTGCTTCGCCCGCTGCGACGACGACATGCACGGATACCTGCTCGCGTTCTCGTGCAAGTGCCGGTATTTCTGCCCGAGCTGTCACGCCAAGCGCCTCGCGATCTGGACGCAGCGGCTGAGCACCACCCTCCTCGCGCCCGTGCTGCACCCCGCAGGTCGTCCTCACCATCCCGAAGCGGCTGCGCGTCTCCTCTCTCTATCGCCGCCACCTGCTCGGCGAAATCGCGCGCGTCGCCGGCCCATGACACCGCTCGGTTGACGGAGGCGTTTCGCCGCGCTGTGCTCCGGCTGTCTGTGTGGCTGGCGCTCTGCGATGCGGAGCAGGCCGCGGGCATGCTGACGTGGCCGCGCTCGGGGCTCCATGGGCAGACGACGCGCGACCGGCGAGACTTGGGGCGCGGCACGCTCGACGCCGTCAGACCAGGAAATGTCAAACGCGGTCACGTGCCCCCGCTGGAACACGGGAGCGGACGGCCAGGAGGCGTGCCAGCCTGCCGAACCCTGCGCCCCGCCGGTTCTCGAGCGGCGAGGCACCAAGACGTAAAATCGACCAACCCCGATCGAACTTCCCAGCCGGCTTCGGCCCCAGATGCTACCACGGACGCGCCTCGGTCGTCCAAGAGGGTCTGCAATCGGCGACGGAGCGCTGGTGGGAAAGGAGAGAGTCGTCGTGAAAGCTGTGGAGAATGAGGCCGTCACGATGGGAAACCCTGCTACCTTCCGACGTGGTTTCGGAAGATAAACATCATGAGATTTCATTAATGACTGTACCGAATGACCGGTTGCTGCACACACCAGCTGCCCACACTCATGACGGACTGCTGGAGAGTCTGCATCCGTATCGCTACCAGTGGCCGACGACATCGCTTTCCGACGACGCCCGCTGGAAGCTCGATCCCGCGACGGGTATGCACTTTCGCGGTATGCCCGAGTCTGACAGCGAACTGGCGGCCGACAGCCGATGGCCCGCTCTGTTCCCGTCACCGATCTGCGTCATCACGGCCTCAGACGGCACCCGAACGGCCATGGAGCGAGAGGTCGGAGCATCGATCGTCAATCGCTTCCCGTACGTCGTGGCAGTGAGCATCTGCCGCACTGCGCTGTCGGAGCGACATCATCGAAGAACGACCTTCATGGACATCCTCGAATCGGGGAAGGTTGCCTCGCTGCAGTTTCTGCCACCGGGGCCGCGACTGGACAGCGCGCTCGACGTCATCGCATCGATTCCGGACGAACGCACTAGCCAGAGGATCACGGCCTCCGGCTTGCCAACGCGATCGGGGATCACCAGCCAAGCTCCGGTCCTGGAGGACGCGTACCTCGTCTACGAGGCGGCACTGGTCCGCCCGCAACGCGACTTTGGCGGCAACTCGATCTACGAGTGCCCATGGCTGGATGTCGGATCCCACCGCGTCTATTTTCTCGAGATCAAGGCGATCCAGTTACGAGAGGATATTGCAATGGGCGCGACGCAGATCCGGTGGCGCGCCCTGCCGACGTGGGATGCGGGCGAGGCCCGCAGTGCCGCACCGTCCGGCGCCAGAGCGTCCAACGGCCGATACCAGAAGGGCTACGACCCCAATTACACGTTCCCTGCAGCGAACACCATTGCGTTCGAACACGACGACATCAAAGACGGCATGGCGATCAAGCTCCTTCCGCCACTGCCCGAGGATCAGGTGGAAGTCGACAACGACCGTGCGCGGTGGCCCTGCTTCTTCCCTTCGAGTTGCGGACTCATCACGACGTATGACAATCGCGGAACGCCGAACGTCATGCCGTGCGGGTCGACGACCGTCATAAGCAGGAATCCGTTCGTGATCGCCCCCTGCGTTTCGTACACGAACATCAACGAGCGATATGCGGCGCGCCGATCGCTCGATCTGATCCGTGAGCGCGGGCGGTTCGGATGCAGCGTCCCCTACATCGGGGACACCATCGTCGACGCGATCAAGTACTGCGGGAACAACTCGCTCTCGGACGACGAGAACAAGGCTCTGAACAGCGGCCTCACCCTCGCCAGTTCCGAGTACGGGCCGTTGGTCAAGGATGCGCCCGTCCACTTCGACTGCGAGGTGGTTGGCGAAGTGATGCTGGGCACCCACATCCTGTTCCTCGGGCGCGTCGCCGGAATCCACGTTCACCCTGACGTGACGCCGGAGAATCCCTTGAACTGGTGCCCTTGGCCGGGTATCACCGACCCGTCCAGTAACCACTGACGAGCGATCTCTTTTTTAGGTGAGGTCAGCTGTGGCTGGTACGCAAACCGCCCCCGCGGGATGCGGGGCACGGCGACGGTGGTTCCGCCCGCGATCGGCCCCGCGCCACGACTCGTACCCAGCGAGGCCGTCCGCCGGCGGGGGGCCATCCTCCAGTTGCGCTTCGAGGTCGACGCCCTCGCGTGCCCAGCATGCAACGGCCCATGCTTTGCATCTTGGGCCTGCCTCTGCGCACTGCGGCGAACCATGAAACGTGGAGAACATTCCCTGCGATCGAAGAAGATCGTGGAGTTGGTTGCCTTGCTGCTGCCGTCCAACTATGCCGAGGCCGCAATACCCGCAAGGATCGACTTCAACTCCGCGAACACGGCGGGTTTCACCAAGTGGTGGTCGAATCCAGCGGCCGACGACAATTGCCGATCGGACATCTGGCCATAGCCTGTGGCGGCGACCAGCACCACACTGCGCAACGTGGGTTCTTCGCGCATCTTCTTGGCCAGTTCGTAGCCGTTCACTCGCGGGAGGCCTATATCCAATAGCGCCACTTGCGGGAGGAACTCCAGTGCCAGCTTCAGTGCGGCAGGTCCGTCATATGCCACGCGTACATCGTGGCCTTGTGCCTTCAGCAGCATCTCCATGCTGAGGGTAAGGTCCAGGTTGTCATCCACTACCAGCACGCGCAGGGAGGGCCGGTTCGCCCGCACCGTATCGGTCTGGTCGATCGGTAGTTGCGGTGCGACGGAAGGCACCGTCGGCAGGTAGACGGCGAACTCACTTCCCTGACCCAAGGCACTGTTCACCTCCACATGGCCACGATGGAGGTGGACAAGGCGTTCCACCAGCGCCAAGCCAATGCCCAAGCCACCTTGCGAACGATCAAGTGACCGTTCCGCTTGGGTGAAGAGTTCGAAGATGCGGGGCAACAGTTCGGGAGCGATGCCCACGCCATTGTCGCGCACACGGATCACGCATTCCTCGCCGTCCTGGGCAACGGACAAGGCGATACGGCCACCTTCTGGGGTGTACTTCGCGGCGTTGGTCAAGAGGTTCACGATCACTTGTTCCAACCGGGAGGGGTCCGCTTCGAGCGAGATGGGCATGGACGAAAGCGACAAGGCGAACTCATGCCGGTGACGGTCCAGCAACGGTCGAACGGTCTCCACCGCGCGCTCCACGATACCGTTGATCACCAACCGCTCCAACCGGAGTTGCACGCGACCGGTAGTAAGGCGCGACACTTCCAGGAGGTCATCCACCAACCGCGTCAGTTGGATCACTTGGCGTTCGATGATGTTGCGGGCTTGGTGCTGCAAGGGATCCTCGTTCGGTTGCTGTTGCAACAGTTCTACGGCGTTGGCTATAGGCGCCAACGGGCTGCGCAATTCGTGGCTGAGCATGGCCAGGAACACATCTTTGCGCCGGTGCAGATCGGCGAGGGCAATGGCTTGTTCGTGGGTCTTCTCCTCCAAGCGGATCCGGTCGCTGATGTCGCGGATATTGCACTGCGCGACTTTCCAATCATCCACTTCATAGACGTTGCTGACGAATTCCACTTCCTTCCGCCGCCCGCTTTTCGTTTCCAGCGGCAGATGCTCGTAGCGGATGTATCCTTTCTGTTGCAATTCAAGGAAACAGGTTTCGCTCACCGCCTTGTCCTTGAACAAACCGATCTGCCACAATTCCTTGCCCATGAATTCCTCGCGCGGGTATTCCAGCAATTCGGACATGAACGGATTGGCGTCGGTGATCTTACCGGTGTTCGCGTCCAGGAGGAGGATGCCATCCTTACCCGTTTCGAAGAGCCTCCGATAGCGCAGTTCAGAGGTGTTCACTGCAAGTTCCGCCTGCTTACGCGCGGTGATGTCGCGGGCGACGGCGAACACCCCCAGGACGTTGCCACTCACGTCCTTGTACACGGAGGCGTTATACAGGACGTCGGTGAGACGTCCGTCTTCGTGCCGGATGGTGAGCGGGTAGTCGGTGACGAGGCCCCTGGCGAAGACCTGCTGGTAGCCCTCGCGCGCCTGCTCGGGCTCCGTGAAGTAGTCGGAGAAGTCGGTGCCGATCAGTTTCTCCCGCGCCATTCCGGTCACCTTGATCGAGCCCTCGTTGACATCGGTGATCTTACCTTCGGAACTGATCGTGACCAGCGGGTCGAGGCTCGCCTCGATGAGGCTGCGGACATATTGGGATGCTTGCTTGCGCGCGGTATTGTCGGAGCCGATCAACAGATAGCCAATGATGGCCTCCTGCGCATCGCGCAGCGCGGTGACGGACACGACCGCCGGGAACCGGCTTCCGTCCTTGCGGATGTAGGTCAGCTCGTAGATATCCTCGATCCCGCGCGAGGCCTTGAACACCAAAGCCTCAAAGCCGGGCGCGATCGGGGTGCCGAGTTCGACGCTGAGCACCTTGGCGCGCGCGATCACCTCCTGCGGATCGGAAATATCGGCCGGCGTGATCTTGTTCATCACCTCCGCAGCCGTGTAGCCCAGCATCCGCTCGGCGCCGACGTTGAAGATCTGAATGACACCCGTCGCGTCCGTGGCAATGCTCGAAAAATTGGCGCTGTTGAAGATTGCGCGCTGGAGTGTGGACACGCGCGCGAGCGCCTGCTTTTGCCGAAACAACTCCACGAACACGGCGACCTTGTTCGTCAGGATATGCGGTTCGATGGGTTTGTAGAGGAAGTCCACGGCGCCGGAGTCGTAGCCCCGGAACATCCGCTTCCGATCGTGGGCTCCGGCAGTCACGAACACGATCGGCACGTGCTTGGTGCGCTCGCTCCCGCGCATCAGCTCCGCGAGTTCGAAGCCGTCCATGCCGGGCATCTGCACGTCCACGAGCGCGAGCGCAACCTCGTTCACGAGGAGCAGTTCGAGCGCCTCTTCGCCAGAGCGGGCCTTCAGCACGCGCAGCCCGGGGCCGCACAACAGCGCCGTCATGGCGACGAGATTCGCTTCGAGATCATCGACGAGGAGGAGGGTGACGTTATCGGTCATAAAATACGGTGCTTTCGGTGTCGCCTGCGCGATGGGCGTCGAGCGCTAAGATCCATTGAATGATGTCATTGAGCGGCGCCACGAACTGCGGCTGGGCGCTGGCGATGGCGGCCTCGGGCATCGTGCGCGCCGGGGCTTCATCGGGCGACTGCACGGCACACAACCCGCCCGCCGCCTTGATCGCCCGCAGGCCGAGGGCGCCATCCTCGTTCGCGCCGGTCAGGACGACGCCGGCAACGCGGGGTCCGAGCACTTCGGCGGCGGACTGAAACAGCACGTCGATGGCGGGGCGGCAGTAGCTGACCAGCGCGTAATTCGACAACGCGAGCCGCACGTCCGGTGCGCCCGCGAGGTGGCGGGTGCAAGCGACGTCGAGCAGCACGTGATAGTCCGGCGGCGCGATCGTGAGGCCCGGCAGGAGCAGCTCCTTGTCCTCGGCTTCGCGCACAGCGATCAACGCGCGCGCGCCTAGCACCTCGACGAGCAGGCTCGGCCGGTCGCGTGGGAGGTGCACGACCGCGACGATGGGCAGCACGAACGTGGCCGGCAAGAGCGCGAGGATCACGAGGAGCGCCTCCACTCCGCCAGCGGACGCGCCGAGCACGATCGCGTCAACGGGCGCGACCGGCACCGGCGGCGAAGTCAGATCGGAGATAGGTGGGGCGTGGCTCATCGCTCGTTCATGGTCGCTTCCGGTAAATGCGCTCGCGCCCGTCGAAGGTCTCGAAAGCGGCGGCGGCCGAGGAGACGCGCAGGTTTTCCTTGGAGCCGAGCGCGAGGAAACCACGCGGCACGAGCGATTGCTCGAACAGGTCGATCGCGCGGTCTTGCAGCTCGCGGTCAAAGTAGATGAGGACGTTGCGGCACATCACGAGGTGCGTGGCCGCGAAGTCGCCGTCGGTGGAGAGCGAGTGATCGGAGAAGACGACGTTTCGCCGCAAACGGCGATCAAAGACGACGCCGTCGTAGGCGGCCGTAAACCAGTCAGACAGCGAGCCTGTGCCGCCGGCCTTCACGTAGTTTTCCGAGAAGCCCGCCACGCGATCAAGCGCGTAAACGCCGGCTTCGGCCTTGCGCAGCGCCTCCTCGTTCACGTCGGTGGCGTAAATGATCGTGCGATCGAGGAGCCCCGCTTCCGCGAGAGTGATGGCCAGCGAGTAGAGTTCCTCGCCGGTGCTGCAGCCGGCGATCCAGACCTTGAGCGACGGATAGGTCGCGAGCAGCGGCAACACGTCGCGGCGCAACGCCAGAAAGTGCGTGGGGTCGCGAAACATCTCGCTCACCTGCACGGTGAGGTAATCGAGGAGGATGGGCAGCGCCTGCGCATCGTGCAGCACCCGGCCCTGCAGCGCGGAGAGCGAGGTGTCACCGAAGCGATCCATCGCCTGCCGCAGCCGCCGCCGCAGCGACGACTTCGCGTAGCCGCGAAAGTCGCAGTGGTAGCGCTGGAAGATGGCCTCGAGCAGCAGGGTGAGTTCGATGTCGAACGCGCT
>Ga0163155_10003293_pt1 | contig 17500 bp, 25 predicted proteins | sample OliLakLV19SP4G1_FD_148611 | JGI IMG/M metagenome (GOLD analysis project Ga0163155, IMG submission 148611) | Freshwater microbial mat bacterial communities from Lake Vanda, McMurdo Dry Valleys, Antarctica - Oligotrophic Lake LV.19.SP4.G1 | ecosystem: Environmental > Aquatic > Freshwater > Lake >... | reverse complement strand
GTTCCAGAGCGGGAAGCGTTATAACTGCGACCTGAGTGCTTCTTCTAACATTGCCGCTCGTTACTGGGCATACAAGCAAAAGCTGGCGTACAGAAATGGTCGTCAGTTGTCTGCCAGCAAAAGTTCTAGCGACAAGTCGAGAATGCCGATGACTTTATCTCATCTCTGGGATAAAGAAGCCGCTCCTGTACGCTCTGCGTCATGAGTCGGTGCATTCACGAAGAAGACAAAGCACTGGGAGCGCTGCATGTACTACTCCTGCAGGTGTTTCTACTCCTGGAGTAACGACAGGTCAGTGACGGGTGGGAGGAGGGTAACGTCTTCCTCCCTGCTCGTTGTCTAACTTTAATTAGTCGTTGTCTAACTTTAATTAGTCGTTGTCTAACTTTAATTAGTCGTTGTCTAACTTTAATTAGTCGTTGTCTAACTTTAATTAGTCGCTGTTTAACTTTAATTAGTCGCTGTTTAACTTTATAAGAAACTTGCCTGCCCCATTCAAGCAAAGAACCATGACACTCAACCCGTTCGACAACCTCGACCTCAACGAACAACAACGCGCTGTTCTGGGAGCGCTGACCAACGAAAACTGCTACCTCAAACTGGACATAGACGGACGCTACCAGCTCTGGCACGAAGAGCAAGCGCTCGGGTATGCGCTCTCTGCCACAGAAGTGGCTAACATGGTGATAGCCGAGCTTCTCGGTAAAATCGAAACAATCAAACTCACAACTGCAGGCAAAGCATGGGCAACTCAGCACGTCACTGTTTAGGCTGAGGCTTTGGGTACACTGGCGTGTCGGTAGAGGCAGCATTGGAGTCTCTCATGGCACAACACAGCAACTGGAAAACGTCTGGTCGGAAACAGGAGAAGGGGCAGTCCAACGCCTCGGCACGTACCCGCCAGAAACGCAAGCAGCTCAAACGGTTGAGTCAAACGCTGAAGCAACCGTTGAGCCAAGCCACCGTCAAAATTGTTTTGAACGGTCGGGACTAAGCAAAGCAGCGGCACCGTGCCGTTTTGCTTTTAAAGTGAGATCAAGTGACAGACTCCCGACACTGAATGCTTAGGCGTTGCAGTGCGGGCTTCTTCGGAAGCCGCTCTAAAATTAAAGCAGGCACAACCAAAGAGAACCATGCCCTACAGCACGTTCACAACCTTGGCCGAAGTCCAGGAAGCCTTTGGACTTCAACTCGAAAACCTGTCAGGTCTCTTTCGTCAGGTTCAGGCTCGAGAACCTTCGCCGCAACTACAAGCAGCACTGGCAGAAAACACAGAACTGGCACTGAGTATTGCCAGCGAGAAAGCGCGATCAGAGTTAATCGTGACCCCCATTTTGCTAGAAGTGCGGCGTTTGGTAAAGACTGACCTTAGCTACTTCTCGGGCGTTAGCCTCAACGTTGAGCCATCAATCGGTCTCAACGGCGAATGCGACTTCATGTTCAGTCGATCGAGCAACCAATTTGAGGTCAGCAGCCCTGTCGTCACCATCGTTGAAGCCAAGCGCAACGACATTAGCTCAGGTTTAGGGCAATGTGCCGCTCAAATGGTCGGTGCCCAGAAGTTCAATGAGCGCAAAGGTGATCCACAAACCACTATTCTGGGAGGAGTCACAACCGGAGAGGTCTGGAGATTCTTACTCCTTAAGGACAATGTCATTCAGGTTGATCTGTCATCTTATTACTTGCATCAGTTGCCTGATATCCTGGGCATTCTCGTGAGTCCTTTTGTGGTAGAAGTCTAGCGAAAGAAAAGGCTCTGCTGTCGCAGCGGGATTGTGAGTTGAGTCTGCAGCCTGCGGCTCAACTCTCCTCACGGGGAGTGAGGTTTTAAGGTCAGCCCTGACCTCCGGTTAATTAAGAATCCCTGTCTCTTTAGAGCAGGAAGAGTCAACAAGGATGAACACCAACCCCAATAAAGAAGAAAATGGCAGGAACTAACTACTGGAGCATCGACGAGCTAGAAGTGGGCTGGCAAGTTTGCGAAGCCACCACTTTGATCAAAAGAGAACATGAAGGCTCTCGGTGCGGCACTGTGGAATGGGTTGGCAAAGGGTTTGCCGACGAAGACAGGGTCTTTATTGCAGAAGCTGCCATCAGAACCTACTTTGCCGAAAAGCTCAAAGAGACTGGTGATGCAGAGGAGTGGAATGTTGAACACGCCCTGCAATCAAGACTAACTCCAATGGTTAGACTTAAACTCCCGGATGACAGTACTTTCTATTGGTACACTGCCGCTTTTCGGCGCGTCTACCCTAATGAGTTTCGTGATTGAGCCACTCCAATCGCAACTCAAACTAAACTTCTCACTGTCGCCACACTCAAGAAACGCTACCACCAGGTCTGGTGGAGTTTGAAGGTCAATCGCAAAACTGGCGAAGTCATTAAACGCGTTCAAGGAGCGGTTTAACTATGTTCCCAATCGAAGCTATGAATTGATAGCCAAATAGCCACAAACAAGTGCACAAAAACTGTCACCCTCACTCTCTTGTCGTGGAGTCAGTTTTTTCCACCGTGAGTCAAGGTGAGCTAATCACAAACGAAATCGTAGCAATCGACTCACTCCCCTCACCACAAAAGGTAAACATGGTACAAGTCAAACCAGGCTACCAACCTCAAGCCAGCGACACCAGTCTTGAGACGGACGTGTATGAGTTTACGTTGTTACGCCAGAAAACGAACAGCGATCGCTGGAGTATGGCAGTAAGGCTGATCCAGTGGTCTAAAAAACTGTCCTTACGAAGCATTCAAAAAGCCCGACCGCTAGACACCAACCGCTATTTTGCCCAGGCAGTACTGGGTGACAAGTGGGTAGCCGCACTCACACCAAAAGACGGAGACACGACCATGTGGGTACAAGACCCTGGTGCGATCGCAGCGTTGCTTCACCCTCTTTTTGAGCAGTACAACATACCCTATTACATTACAGGTGGCGTAGCAGCGATTCTGTATGGTGAACCGCGTACCACACGTGACCTGGACGTAGTCATTAACTTACAGCGCGGCCGACTGTCAGTGCTAGTAAACGCGTTAGAAGCGTCAGGCTTCTATTGTCCTCCCGGCGCAGTCGAGGAGTTGCAAGCAGGGCAAGGGCAGACCTTGAGCGTGACCCATATGAGCATGGTGCTCAATGCTGACCTCGTCTTGAACGCAGACACCCCTTTTGACCGCTCAAAAATGTCGCGTCGTCGCCTGGAGTCGTTTGACGAGACAGGCAACCAGCAGTTCTGGGTTGCTTCTCCTGAAGACCTGGTACTGGCAAAACTGCTGTGGGGTCAACGTTCACAGTCTGAGAAGCAGTGGCGGGACGTGCTAGGCGTACTCAAAATTCAGGGCGAGACCTTAGACTTTGACTACCTGTTGCAGTGGGCAGAGCCACTGGCACTCACAGAAGCACTGAGCCAAGCGATCGTCGCGGCTGGGTTAACCACAGAACCTTAACCACAGAAAGGGTGGCGCTCCCGGCAGGATCAGACGGTTACTCAGAGGGAAGCTCACTTGAGCCTGACAGTACTTTTTGGGGAGCAACAGAGCCGTTATGAGCAGACTGACGAAGCTGAGACGACATGAGATCAAGCTGCAACTGCAACAACTGGTTCTTTAGCTCCAACACAAGCCTCTCATGAGCGTCTTCATTCTTGTCCTGGTTGCGCTTGACCGCCTCCGCAACGGACTTTGTGAACCCGTACAACCGCTGAAAGTCTCGTCGCAGTGCTTCTAATTCTTTCTCAGTCTTCGTCAACCGCGATTCAACACTAAAAACACGTTTGCCAAGTTCAAAAAGGCTTTGGTACCAGGTCATAGGGCTGCTACAACCTCCGCCAAGGCAGCTAACTCAGCGTCAGCCTTTTGTCTAAGTTCGGCAATTACAGCCTGACGCTGGGGCGACTCAGCCGCAGAAGCGTCAAGTTGAGCAAGGAGTTCAGAGAATTCAGCTTCAAGCTCCTCAACTTCAACTATTTGAGTCTCTATAGCAGAACCATATTCAGCCCCTTTAGGCAGACTCACTCGAAAAGCGCTAGTTGCTCTCTGTAAATGCGGTACGCCTAATGAATGCGGCATTCCGCAAGCGGGGCAATAGCCTGAAACTTCTTGACCTGTCACGCTTGAAAAAGGTGGTGGCTCCGTTTGAGGTGTTTGATTAACGTAAGGTTCAGTCATAAGTAAACCCTTCAGAGCTAACAAGTTTATTCTCGCACAATCCAAAAATTAGCCCTGAACGACCGTCACGTTCAACACCAAAACCACACGAACGCCCTTCCCTTCTCTCTCTCCCACGTCCCGTCAGCGTGACTTCAACACACGCCACACTGGAGGTTTGGGACATGGCAGGCACACCGCACAGAATCGCCAACGGAGAAGCCGCCTGGACAAGCAAGACCAAGACGGCAGCAGAGACAGAGCGAGACGAGCACCTCAACCGCCTGTTTGACGACCTGAACTGGGAACCGATCGTGATTCCGTTTCCACGGGGAGTCATGATTGGCTTCGTGAACTGGGCAGGCAACTGGGAGAGCTTTACCTACTGGCACCACCACACCCCAGAGCAACGGCGCGGCAGAGGTTGCACTATTGACAGTGAACGTGACCGTCAGAAGGTACTGATTAGCTTGCACCGTCATGTCGCAGCTCTGGTCAGAGACACCGAAGGTTCTGAGGCCGGACTGGCTTACCTCCTACCCGAAGACCACGACGGCAAGGAAGACTATCGGCAAATGGACGTGTGGCAAGCAGCGTGTAAAGCCGCTAAAGCTGAAGGGAAAGGAGACGTTGAGGCACGTGAAGTGGCGGACATGGCACGCGCTGCTTTTGCCAACCGTCCTGAACGCGAACCCGTGCGATCGCTGGAGAGTGCTTTAGCACTGCTGGAAACGGACAACCCTGTACCTGTGGCTAGACACGTGTGGGAACAATGCCGAGACACAGCGCTGTTAAGGTACAGCGGGGCGTTTTTCCTCTTCCAGCGAGGGGGACAGTTTCAATGCAACAACGCATGCGCAATGAAAAACCAAGCCTGGATCAGCAACACGCTACTAGCAGGCTACATGAACCAGTCAAAACAATATTGTCTGCTACGACTACAGTCCGACGATCAGGTGCTGCCGCTATCAGAACTCCCGCTTACAGCCAGTGACCTGACAAAAGAGTAAACCCAACCACAGAACGGACTTATGGACAGACGTCGAGCCGGGAAAGGCAAGCTCATTTCACTGAACGCCTATCAGTTTAAGGACTGTCCCCACTGTGGGAGAGCCATGTTTTTAGTGCCGAAACAAGATCTAACAGGGAAAGAACATATTTGCTCCTTTTCTGGGTGTCCAGGACCCGACCCTGAACCAGAACCCACCGACACGACAGGCTGACACCCTTCCCTTCTCCCTCTTTCCCCCTCCTGCTAACCGCACAGGGCAACTTTCGCGCGTCAACCCTATGGACAAGAAAACCGCTCAAAGACTGATCCACCGACATTTACACGAGACTCAGGCAGTGCCCTGGATTAACGAAATTGCTTCTCAACGTGCGTTCCCGTTTAGTGCAGCCTTCCTACAGTTTGTGCTGAGTGAAGGTACAGACCGGGAAACAATCAACAAGCTGTGCTACGGCCTGACAGCATTGCTAGGAGGGGTCGCCGCCCGCTTAGAAAAAGTGACGACAATATTGGTCACTAAGACCGCAATCGACGCGATCGTGCAACTCTCAGTCGAACTGCTGACGGTTGAGCAATACATAAGTTTTCCTGAAACACTGACCACGGCACTGGTAGACCAGCTCAGCGACTGGGGTGAGGAAGGGCCAGCAAATGCCCTCGCTGGACTCTTTGGTGAAGCATTGACGGTCGTCGCACAGACCCTAAACTGCGTCAACAATCATGAGGCGTGGAAGGAGCCACAGGTGGTGGGTCTGCTGGAAGCGTGCACACAAGCCGTTAACGAGCCTCAGTCCGAGTGGCAAGTCGCCGTCATGCGAGCGCAAAATGACAGCACCTGGGGTCAGGATCTACAAGACATAGCAAAACAAGTACTAGACCCCGAAACCCGGCCGCACCACTGGAGTGAATTAAGTTTCCATGTCTCAACACTCAGCCGCCAAAAGTGCTGCCAGTGCTATGAACCAGGTTCGATCCGGCACTCCTGCGGTGAGTATGCCGGACGGTACTGTGACGAGCACTGGAAAACGGCTGGCTTCCGTCCCGCAGACGATCAGGTGGACTACCTGGACGCTGGTGAACACCGCACCGAAGAGGAGGCGTACTAGCAATGACAAACTCTACCACCACAGTAGAAGAGTTTGATCCACTGGACAATCCTCAAGTAAAGGCTTTTTACGACGGACTGAGACAAAGGCAAGGGCAAGTAGCCGCAGACCGTTACCTTTTAACGGTGAAGCCAAAACCGTCTGGCGGCATGACAGCCACAACGCCGAGAGTAGTCACTGAAAGCAGGCGCACGAAAGAAATTAAAGCAGCGCCAACGCTCACAGAACCGCTACCAACAAGGCGCTCCTTAGCCGACGCTTACACTTTCCCCGACGATAAGCTGCCAGAGGAAGAAGAAAGAAGTGAGTCAAAACCGACAGTAGAAGGCAACGCCACAGTGGGGTACACAACCCCGACCTCCGCTGTGAGTCAACCAGACCCAACAGAAACGACACCAAGTCACCCGGTGTCAACAACAGAACCACCAGCAGGAGCCGTCAACACAGGCGTAACAGACATGGTGGACACAGCAGCAAAGACAGAGGGCAGCACCGCGATTGTTAGCAGTACTAACAAACACAAACGCAAACCAGTACGCTCTACGGCTGAAGTGAAACAAGCCTTTGAGGACGCGTTAGCCAACTTTGTCGCTGCAGGCAAACCGTTTCTGCGGACACACGTCACGCGGGCTGCTGGTCTGGGAGCCAGTTTCTATTACACGTACCCGTCACTCAGAACCAAGGTGGACGCAACGATCGCCAACGTTGGCAAGACTAAACCACAGGCACAATCAGAGGTCAAAACTATGTCCAGTGAAGTGAACGAGGCACCAATACCTACGCCCGTTACGACTGAACCAGCTGTTGAAGAGGAAACTGTCGAGCCAGAAGCAGCCTTAACAGCCAACACCCCTGTAGAAACAGACGCAGGGCAGTTAGCGACAGCAGTCAGCACTGCATTCAACAGTAACAACAACCAGTAGCAGGCTTGACGTGGGGCAACATGGCTGAACTGGCAGCCCACTGGCAAGACGAACAGACGAGACTGAAGCAGCAAATGAGTCTACTGCTAGACCAACTGGACACAGCGACCGAGAACGCCAACGCATACGAACGCGTGCTGCGTCTACACACACCACAAACAGAAGGAGAGACTCATGAGCGCTGAAAACCAGAGCGAAGGCCAACCAGAACCCAAACACGAGGACGCGATTGACCTGGTCATTGAGTATAGCGACCAACGTCAGTCCTTGCTGTGGGCTGTTGAGTATGCAGGGTCATTGTCCTGCTGGAGTGAACGCAGCTTACAAGAAGCGATCGGGGGCTGTGCGTTAGCCCATATGGAGGACGATTCACCATATAAAAACGATTCAATCACTGAGTACGGCATCAACTTCAACGGACACAACTACAACACTCGGGACGCCCTTGGAGCAGCAGTTATAATCTACCTGAGTGACCGGAGCTACCGCTTTAGTGGGCAGACGTTAGGCGAACAGTCCTTGATCCTGTGCGGGCTGCAAGACGAAGACCAGGCACCCGCCGCTGAACCCAGGAAACAACTTCAGGCACAACCAGCGGCAACAGTCCAACCTGCCTTTTACGTCGCATAAGGAAACCAAGAAGCCGCTCTCAAAGTGACAGTCGGAGTCGGTGGAGAAAGGTTACTCGAAGCACCCCAACAGGTGTGGCGAGGAGAAGCTGAAGGAGAGCTGATCACAGCTTTGTTCGCCGGGAAACAAATGTGGGTCGCAGCAAGCAGTAGAGGACGAGACGAAGCCGAAACCTTTCAGCTCACCTACCTGGACTTCAAGTCTGAACCACTGCCCAGTTTGCAGGCAGCAAAGCAAGCAGCGCCCGCCTTTGCCCGTGCTGTCCTGGGACATTTGCAGTCGCTCATTACAGAAGCAGCGCCCACACAGCCTGAGCCAAAACCCATGTCAAACCCAACCAACACTGACGACACCGATCGCACAAACGAATGTCCTGAAGACGCTGTAGCACTGTCTCTTGACTATGATCCTGCAAAGCAAACGCTGGTGTACAGACTGGCGTTCGGTGGTACGTCTGGGGCTGAGAGTAGCCACAGCCTGAAAGCGGCATGGGGAGCGCTTATGTTTGCTCACATGACCGACGACCCGTCCCAGTCACCAGCACTTCAGGACGGTATTCGCTTCGAAGGAGACCATTACAGCACACCCGAAACACTAGCTCATGCCCTTGCCGACGCTTTGTGTGAACGCGGTTTTGTGCTAAGTCTCGACCATACACACGACCCAACACTCATACTTAGCGGTCTGTTACCCGACGACAGAGCACCCAGAGTCCAGTCTGTAGCCCCGACGCAACAGGCGACACAACCAGAGTCAGCCAAGCAACCAGCAACACCCATAGACCGTCCCTCCAAAGGCGTGTTTGGGTTTGAAGCTGGTGCTGACCCCTACACTCAAGTCATGTTTGGTCAGCACGCTCAGCATGTCCCCGCCTGGCTGTATGTCCAATCACAAGGCAACGGCACGGTACTGTTTGTCGGTGCCAGCCGTTCCACTGGACTGACGTGGGGAGGCACAAAGACCCACCAGTTTATGCTCGGTGAACTGATTGCGCGTCCACATTTCGTGGTCGAGTCTGACGGCTTTGCGGGACATGGTATTAGCGGGTTAGCGAGAGCAGACCACTTAGACTTTGTGGAAGCCGAAGACCGGGTTGTACTGTGCGATCCTTTGGGGTTGGTAGCGACAAAAGGGTACAACCACAACATGACCTGGTCTTAACGCTCACATCAACGTCAGTTGCTCCGCTTCCAGCAGCGGCATTGGTTCCAACGGACACGCCTCCCGGTCAGGACTGAGTACTTTCAGTGGCAACCGTAACGGTGTCAACGCCAGTGCTGCTGTTCGTGTTGTCGGCAGTGACAAAGCAAGGCTGAGTTGACCAGTCACCAGACGCCGACCAAAACGTTCGCCTCGGTGCGTGCCCAGGTGGCAACCGGAACAAACGACCTCCAGGTTGTACAGCGCGTTGTGCGTGCGGTCACGGTTGCGGTGGTGGACTTGCAACGACCGTCGCGACCGTTCGGCACGGTCAGTCACCCGTTCACCTGGCAGCAGACCTTGTAAGCCACAACGCCAACAGCGCCAGTGACCCCAGGCTTTCAGTGTAGTGGTGAGTAAGCGCCAGTAACGCAAAGTCAGCATGGTTGCAGTCGGACAGTCGGACAAGCAGACGGAACAGTCGATCAAAACAGGTTAGCACTTCTGAAGCAGTTGAGGGCGAGCGGTGGTGTTGTTTGGCAAAGACTCATTCCTCCTTCTGGCGAAGCAGGGGCAGACACACTCAATGATCAGGGTAGACTCTCATGCCACAAGCACAACCAGCACCAGAGACAACGGCGTACGTCCAACCAACTCAAGCACCTGCCTTCAGCAATCCTTGCAGTAAGCCAGAGGCGACGCTGATTGAGGTCACGAACTTCCTCACAAGACAACAAGTCATTGCCAAAGTAGCAGACGGTACCCCGTGTTGTTACAGAACGGGCGGCAAAGCTTACAGCTCGACGTACAAAGACGACCAGTGCCAAGCGACTACAGCCCTTGCCTGCTTCCGCTTCCCGACGCCGGAGGAAATAGAGGCTTGGAGTCGACGGCGGAAAGCTTAAGCCTAGCTGACCTAGAATAGTTGCACAAGAAAAGTTGCCCCCTTTTCTTTTTTGGTTTGGTTAAGAGCAAGGTTTCTCTTTCAACTACCTCCACCTGCTTAGGCGAGGTGGGGGAGTGCAGGGAGTAAGACCTGAACCGTAAGCGTTGAATAGATCGTTGAGCGTAATCATGGCACACACTACCGGACACCCCCCGAATCCGGTCTATGTGGAAGACTGTTTACTCAGTCGGGCGTAAGGGCAAGACATCCTTGATTGCGTGATCGAAGGGGCAAACAACTCGTAAGAGGATTATCTCCAAAATGCTAGTTGAACAAATTCGCGTACCAGTCTTAGCACCCGATGGACAAGTCCTGATGCCAACCAAGGCAAGCAGAGCAAAACGTTGGGTCAAAACAGGCAAAGCCAAAGAGTTCTTCAACGACTTAGGCATTTATTGCCTTCAGTTACTGGCTGAACCTGCTGGCAGAGCCACACAGATAGTTGTGGTTGGCATCGACCCAGGCAAATACTACAGTGGCATCGCTGTGCAATCAGCCAGAGCAACGCTGTTCATGGCGCATCTGCTCTTACCGTTTGACACAGTGAAGGAACACAAAGCCAATCAAAAACTGATGCGACGTGGGCGGAGAGGGAGACGGATTGACCGTACGCTCCCTTTTGACCAACGTTCGCATCGGCAGAAAAGGTTTGACAACCGCAGGCAAAAAGGTGTGCCGCCTAGCATCAAGAGCAATCGGCAACTGGAATACCGCACGGTGCAAGAATTGTGTCGTGTGTTTCCGGTAAGTCAGATTGTCTATGAGTATGTCAAAGCCGATGTTGACCTGACCTCTGGACGCAAAGCAGCCCGTTCAGGTAGAGGTTTTAGCCCAGTCATGGTCGGTCAAAAATGGATGCTGGCACAGTTAGCTACCCTGGCTCCAGTGACCACTCAATATGGCTGGGAAACTGCCAAACTCAGAAATTATCTGGGACTAGACAAGCAAAAGACGAATAAGGGTGATGCCAACCCTGAAACCCATGCTGTTGACGGCGTTGCCTTGGCTTGTAGTCAGTTTGTTCAGTACGAAGCGTTTCATACAGCCAATACCCGTGGTCATCATTGGATTGGTGCTGTGCAAATCACGAAGGCTCCCTTCGTGGTGCTACGTCGTCCTCCCATCTCTCGCAGACAGTTGCACCTGATGGTGCCAGCAAAGAACGGAGTGCGCCGTAAGTATGGTGGCACTACGACTCGGCATGGCTTCAGGAAGGGTGACAAAGTTCGTGCGGAAATGGCAGGCAGAGTTAGTGTCGGGTGGGTGAGTGGAGACACCGAACGTCAAGTTTCGGTGTCTGATTTCAACTGGAAGCGGTTGGGGCAATTCACCGCTTCCAAAGTGCAGTTGCTCCATCGCGCTACGGGGTTACTGGCCACTCGCCCACAATACTTGTCATTGAGCGTGGTTCGATACCCTGCTCAATGACGCTCCTATCCCTCCCCCACCTGCTGCGCGAGGATGGGGTGTCTCGGAGAATTTTGATGAACACAGTGACAGGTTTCACAATTGACGGTGCCAGCTCCACAGACCTGGACGACGCTGCTTGGGTAGAAGCAGACGGCAACAACACGCGGCTACAGGTGCACGTTGCTGACGTGGCGAGCAAGGTTGAACAGGACAGCTTTCTCGACCGACAAGCGCTCAAGCGTGGCGAGACGGCGTACCTGCCAACGACGCGTAAGCCGTTGTTTCCCCACAGCCTGGAAGCGTCGTTGAGCCTGTTGCCGTTCGTGGAACGAGCCGTACTCACGGTAGACATACTCGTAGACCCACAGGGCGAACTGTTGGACGTGCAGCTGAGTGAAGGGGTGTTGGTCAGCCAGGAACAGTTCAGCTACGAAGCGGTTGAGGGGATTCTGCGGGGAGCACCATACCACTTGCAACCGCAACTCCGACTGTTAGAACAGGTGACACGCCAACTCGCACAACAACGGCAACAACAGGGGGCGGTGTACGGTCGCACCGTGGGGACAAGCTACATTGACGAAGACGGTCGCGTGGTGACGCAAAGTTTACGGTCACAGCAGATCATTGCCGAACTTATGATCCTGACCAACCGCGTCGTGTCTGAGTACATGCGTGACCACAAACATGCCTGGTTGTACCGCACCCATGACTATCGTGACCTTAACGAGTTACCAGCAGAGCGACGGCAGTTTGTCCAGGAGTTGCAGGCTATGGCAGACGACGAACAACTGAGACAAGCACTGGCAGGGCACTACGACCGGGCACAGTACAGCCCCGAAGTGAAACCACACGTCGGTTTAGGACTGGACGTGTACGCACATACGACCTCACCCATACGTCGGTACGCTGACCTGGTGAATCAGCGGTTGCTGAAGGCAGCGTTGCACAGTCAACCAGTCCCGTACATGACTGAGACCTTGACTGACATAGCCACGCACTTAACGACGTTGCAACACGACAAGCGTGACCAGAAAAATGCACGGTACAGAGCGCAACGACAGCAGGAGTTAGTCGCACAAGTCCAACAGACTGACCTGTCAGAGCTGTCTCCTGAGTTGTTCAGCAAGGCGTTGAAGCAGGGTGTGCTGGACGGGCAGTGGCAGGCGTTAGAACAGACGCTACTGCAACGCTTAGCAGACAGTACGCTCACCACTATGGACTACTACCAGATGTTGCTGGTCATACCGAACACGCCTGAGAGTGTCAGTTTCAAGTTGCAAGTTTGGGAGGCACTGGCGGACGACTCCTTGAGTTTGCAGATCATGAACCTGGTACGCACCCACTGGAAACCTGTGCCCATAGTCGCGTTCCAGGAGCAGAGTACACCAGACGGTTGGGCAGCCCTTTGTGTCGTGACGCATGAGGACAAGGAGCAATGTCCGTCTGTTTGGTCAGTGGCTCAACGTAAAGCGCTGGCACAGCAGGACTCGGCGTACCGCTGGTTGGAGGCGTGGGTCTGGGGTGACCTGGTGACACCAGAGCAGGCGACGTTACCAGAGTCAGAGACAGTAGCACTTGCTTTGACCGTCGAGACCATACGTCCCACACCAGAGCCGTTACTGTCCACCAACCAGGCGTTAGACTACGTCAGTTCGCTCAACGAGTACGCACAACGGTCGGGTGTGCCGTTGCCTGCGTACACAGTGTCACCGCACGCGGGAGCTAACGGCTTGTTCCAGTGCGTCTGTACGTTCCTGGAGTTGAGTGGGCAAGGTGAAGGGGCCAGTAAGAAAGTAGCCAAGAGCAACGCAGCACAGGCTGTGTGGGAGCAGGTGACGAGTGGTGCTGCGAGTCCGCATGCGATCAGAGCGTATAGCGGTAGTTGAAGCTGCCACGCCACTGGGTAGTTAAAGCAGCAACCCCAAAGCGATCGACCGGGAAAGGACTGGTAGAATAAGAACAAGCTTGCCCATGAGTCCGCTATGAAGTTCGCTGCACTCAAAGCCAAAACCTATGAAACCTGGCAGACGCTTTATGAAGTGGAAGAGGCGTTTGTCCAGGTCAGCAGTCCTGTGCAAGACACCGTGTTTAAGCAGGAAATGCGAGGGTATGGCGACTTGAGACGGAGGTCTACGTGGGAAAAAGCCTTTACGTCCCTCTTAGCCAAGCTGCTCTACGACCACAACGACGACGATCGCACGCTGGTGTTGCTGCACTTCCTGGAGTACCCACAGGTGGAAGGGTTCGCAGACCTGAGACCGTTACTGCTAGAACAGTTCCTCATGTTCCCGTACGGCTTTGAGTGCCTGTTGAAAGGACTGCAGGACGTCGCACAGTACGGCACGTCAGGGTATAGTACTCCTGTATCTGCTTTAAGAGCTTTTGCACATGAGTTCCACAGTGCCGCCGTCAGAGCCGGACGAACAATTGAGCTTGGAACTGCCGGGACTCCCCTCCTCGTCCCCAGCGCCGCCTAAAGGCAAAAAACGCGCCGCCAAAAAGCAACCAGACGTATTGGCAACAGTTGACGACGTACTGTCAAAGCCAGAGTCGTTGCACACCGAACGGCTGCACATGCGAGACGCGCTCACCGTCTCCATTAAGCGCAAGGGCGGAAGTCAGCAAGCTTACATTAAAGTCACGGCTAGCATTTACAGACTGGGGTTTGGGTACCAGTCCGCCAGACTATTTTATGAGGCGTATAACCTACCCCCAAACAGCCGTAGCCGCTTACCTCCTGGTGTCCTGCGGGTGCTCATTGTGTACGAGTTTGCAATCATGAGACGACTCGACAGCCACACCCTGGAAGCCAGTGCGCAAACGGACGTGGACAACGAAATTGTGGAGCAGTCCAAGCTGGCGATCCAGGCTACTAAGCGGTTTCTCTACTGGCTGGACTGCGGCACCACACTACCTGGTAGCTGACAGTCACTGCAAGCCAAAGACCGTATCACGAGTGACACGAGACGGGCTTGCAGCACTTGCCAACACACCGATCACTTACTTCGACTTCGGCGCAGGGTCGTCAATTGTGACCTGCGGGCCACTGCCTCCAACACCAAAGCGAATCGCCCCCTGTGGACGGAAAAGCAACGCCACCACGACCATGAAGGTCATGAGAATCAACGCAGTAATAGCGGTTTGTTGAGAATTCTGTGGCATGGTTCCTCCTGGTGTAACAACAGATCTCGACTTAGATCTGTTGAGGAACCGCCCTAATTAATATGTATAGCGCTTTGAACGGACGTGTCAAGCAAAAATATTTCTGCCTTGACACATTAATGACGGACTAAAAACTCAGAAAAACACTAAAGAGCCTTACTAGCTGTGGTTTGAAGGTTTCCCTAAGCGCTCTTCTCTTCCCCCTCCACCTTCCCTTCTTACTCCACGACCTTCGTCGGCAGCCTGCACGCGATCGACAAGGTATTAAAGCACATAAAATTGTACGACGTGGAGATCAGCCAGAAGCCCTGCACGAGTGAACGACCACACCCCTGGGTCATCGTTCTTGTCTACAAGGGACGGCAACTCAGTGGCGGTGCGGTCTCCCTGGACGAAGTACCAAGTCTGATCGCTATGCTCTGCCTCCAGTTTGCTGGCGTCGTACTGTAAGCAGCAAAAACGGCTGTGGCAGTGAAGCCGTTGTGTCTACTGTGGGAGTGAGGCTGCTGTAAAAAACGGCTTCCGAAGTGGTCATACTGAACAAAACAACTCTGAAGTAAGCAGCATGAACTGGCAAGAAACCGCAACCGATTGTTGGGTACTGCCTTTAAGCAATGGCACCGTCACGCTCACCGTCTTCAGGTCTCGCTGTGAGGACGGCAATTGGCACTTCTCGATCAACAACCGGGAAAACAGCGAACCATTCAAGTCATTGCAAGCAGCAAAGGACGCCGGACTGAAGTTGGCGATCGACCAAATTGAACACACGCTCAGGCGCTTGGCAGAGGCGAAACAGGACGCCGAAGCCTTGCTCAAACAGCGGACAGGTGCCAAAGAGCCAGTCGAGCGAGAACGCTAGAACTGCAAAGCGGCGCACAGACAACACAGCAGGTTCACTTTTGACGCTCAGAAGGCAAATCGAAACTTAACGCCACAGGTGAGGGTTCAGACTCCTGAGCCGTCATAGCAGCCACAGGAGCAGCGTTACCCAAAGGTGGCTGAGTCAGGGGTGTGACGTGGACATAAGCCTCTACTGCTTGGAGTTGAGACGCCGCATTAACCGCGACCCACTGACCACCCTCACGACGACGTAGCTCAAAGTGCAAGTGTGGACCGCTCGAAAGCCCGGTACTGCCCACCTTGCCCACAGTTTGTTTAGCTTGCACAATCTGCCCTTGCTTGACCAGCAACGCTGACATATGACCGTACAGCGTTTCATACTGCTGGTCGGGGTAACGGACGATCACCGCATTGCCGTAGCCGCCCTTCCAGCCGGCAAAGACGACGGTGCCTGAGTGCGCCGACTGGACTGGTAAACCCGCAGGAGCTGCCAGGTCAACACCGCTGTGAAAGCGACGATCGCCCGTGAGGGGGTGGACACGCCAGCCGAACAGGGACGAAAAGGGCACGACTTCTGGGAGGGGGTAGTAAAAACTTTTGTCAGCCGGGTCTAACCGAAACGCCCAAGCAGGCAGTGCCACCAGCACCGTAGCAGCCGTTAACAGAAAAGGGAGTCGGAGTGGGTAGTCAGTAGACATGTCTAAGTGACAAGCGTAGGGTGAGTGCAATTGTACTATAAGACAACGTCAGCGAGTGAGGGGTGAGGCTCCTTCCCCCGTCCCTCGCTCGCTATCGCCAGCACAAAAGCACAGAGGGCGCACACATGTCACTCAAATTGCAAAGTCAGACAGTCAACCTGGTCGAGTACTACGACCTTGACCGCTTTATAACGCAGGCGTACGACCTCAAAAAGCCCTGCGAAGTTGTTCCTACAGAAGAGTTGTCTAGAGGCGGCTACAAGCTCTTTGACGTGGAAGCCACGCCACTTGACGAGCACGAACAGAGACAACTGGAGACACTGAAGACCGAAGGCTATTGCGAGTACGGCACAGGTGTCGTGCTGCAAAACCTGTGCCACAAAGGGTGGATTGAACCGGGTAAATACCTCGTGTCGTGTTCTTAGTGACGGTCGTGCAGTCGTATGAGTCGCACTGAAACCGCTAGTAGGGCAAAATTAGACGAAGACAACAGGACACTTGGAGTCGTGAAACACTTACAAGCAGACCAAGCACCGCAAACAGCCAGGGCAGAGAACCCGCCACTTTTCTATTACCACCAGGAGTTAGTCGCACTGCAAGAGTGGGCAAGAGAACAATTAGAGTCGGGTGCTACGCCTGCTTATGTGCTCGCCGAAGCCGTAACCGAAAAGCTGGGTTACAACTGTGACCTCAATGAGTTCATACAACGGCGCTTTTGGTATTGACGGCACTCACAACTGCTCTCCCTCCTTCTCAACAGGGCGTCTTTTCGCACGCACCCTTACATGTCTCCTACCTCGCCTGCAACACAGCCTACACAAGCGCGTCAGACCAGTCTCAAAGGTCTCAAGCTGCCGATCACAGTGGAACACTTTCGCAGTCTCGATACCAACGAACAGAACGCCCTGGTGTCCGAACAGGTCCTGCGGTGGCACGTGTACGAATGGGAAGAAGAATGCACCAGTGTGACAGACTCCCGACACTGAATGCTTAGGCGTTACAGTGCGGGCTTCTTCGGAAGCCACTGTCATTATGTTTTAGTGCTGCAAAACGCCAGCAGCACTCCGTTCTTCCAGAATCAATAGGCACTTCAAGATCTAGCACTGGCAATGCATCTTCAAGTCTTGAACACTGCGGCTTTACATTAAACATTGCTGAGGAGTCGGCAAAGTGTGTACAGCAAGAAACCTGGAAAGAACGTTAACCATGGAGACCACCGAGGTAACTCGGATCAACTCTTTTCTAGTTGATTAACATGAATCAATCTGTCTGCGTCATCAATCAACACGGTCGACAGTTAATGCCGACCACACCGCGAAAAGCCAAACAACTGCTTAAGCAGGGCAAGGCTAAAACTGCAAGTTATAACCCTTATAGAACCCATTTGACATCTTGTCGCTCTTGAATTAAGGTGCTCGAAATGTCTCATCCAGTCACTATGCCGTATTCCAGCAGCCTCACTGATCAAGAATGGGAAATCGTTGAACCGTTGTTGTCCC
>Ga0163155_10003292_pt1 | contig 17500 bp, 16 predicted proteins | sample OliLakLV19SP4G1_FD_148611 | JGI IMG/M metagenome (GOLD analysis project Ga0163155, IMG submission 148611) | Freshwater microbial mat bacterial communities from Lake Vanda, McMurdo Dry Valleys, Antarctica - Oligotrophic Lake LV.19.SP4.G1 | ecosystem: Environmental > Aquatic > Freshwater > Lake >... | reverse complement strand
CAACTGACCAAAATCTGCAGTCGGCATGTCGTGTGGGCAAGCCAACGGCAATCTTCAGATAGTCGCCCGGTGCATCACGCGTTGTGAAGCCCGGACGCCCGAGCCTGACGGAGACAGGCACTGAGCCCCACAAGGGCAGAAAGCAGGATCCAATGCGTAATCTCAAGTTTTTCGCAAGCATGGCCCTCGTCTCTTCCACCTTCGCCTTCTTCGCTCCGGTCGCTCACGCTGACGTCGTCGACGATGTGGTGCAGGGCGTCGTCGAGTCGGCCGCAAAGGATGCGGGTCAAGCCGCATCGAAGAACATCGGCATCACGCTGAACCCGGGCGGCAATAAGATCGGTGGCAGCGTCACCATCGACACAAAGGTCGAGACTGGCGCAATCATCGCTATCGCATCGAAGGTTTCTATTGGAAACTTCGTGATGAGTCAGTCGGAAGTCACTGGCAACATCAATCTTATTCTCGAAGCGAAAACAAAGACGGTTACCGCCATCACCAGCTCTGTGATGATCTCGTCCGTCGAAGTTACGAGTAACTCGAAGATCAGGGGTGATCTGAAGGCCGACTTATGGGCCGACGTCGGTACGGTCACCGCCATCGGCTCCCAGGTGAGCGTGGCGAGCCTCTCCATCACCAACACCACCAGCGGGGCTGTAGACATGAAATCCCGTGTGAAGACTGGCTCAATTACCGCAATCGGTAGTTCGGTCAACATCGGTTCGGCTCACTTCTGATCAGATGAAGGCTCAGGGCGAACTCTATCGTCAACGTACCCGCTGGGCCCCTGCCCAGCGGGTACGTGCGTTTTGGCAGGTCAAGGAACCCACGTGCCGTACTCATCCCAGCAGGGAATAGGCCTCTGGGAGCCAAAGCGAGGAACGCTTATGAACCACGCTGGCTCCTCGGAATCTGCCGACACCTTGTCGTCCGGGCTCGCGAACGGCAATCTTCTGATAGTCGCCTGGTGCATCACACGTTGTGAAGCCAGAGCGACACGAAGCAAACGGAGGCATTTATGAGCATCTACGACCGTGACTGGTACACCAAGACTGTTCCTGATCGTGTGGACACGCGTGCCCTGCCCAGGCCTTCGCACAGGCCGTCACTCGTTCGGACTCGTGCATCCTCCTCGTGCGTCTCTGCTCCCCCTTCGGTGTGGAGCCGCGTGATCGGGGCGCTGCGAAGCGTTGCGGGAACCAAGAACAAGTGATCGCGCCCAACTGACATCGCAACAATAGTAGGAGAAGACGAATGAGCATCTACACACGTGCCTGGTATTGGGAGAACTTTGCTGAGCGCACACAGCGCACACGCGGAAGCCGTCCGCAGTTGTCTCAAGACGATCGGTCTCGGGTCCAAACGATGCTGCACGAAGTAGCCGGGATGGCGGCCACGGATGCAAGCCCAGGATTTGCCCCCGCCACTGACCCGACCGAGAAACCTTGCCCAGTTCGCGATGACGTTCCGGCGAGCGCGCGCCGCCTCGATGGGGGGTCTGGATGAGCGTGGCAGTCGAGGCGCAACGCGAATGTTGCGGCAGTTCTGGGTCCCACATTGTAAGCAACCCCGCAAATGACGGTGAAAAGCACTGAGCCTTTCAGGGGCAGAAAACAGGATCAATGCGTAAATTCGAGTTGTTCACAAGCATGACCCTCGCTTCTTCCACCTTCGCCTTCTTGGTGCCCGGTTGCTCACGCCGATGTCGTCAGCGATTTGGTGCAGCGCCTCGCGGAGTTGGCCACCAAAGACTCGGGCCAGGCGGCGTCGCGGACGATCAGTAACACGCTCACCCCGGGCGGCAACAAACGCGGGGGCCGAGGCCTCATGCCTGAGATGCGGTTGCCCCGACCGACTCTTGCTCTGCGATTGAGGTATCCGACACGGTGGTCACCTATACACTTGACGAATAAAATGTACACGGTACCATATCGCAATGCCCGGACATCGTCATGAACTGATCCAGGTCCGAACACTTGCGGCTTTGGGCATCCCGCTGGTTCTCGCTGGATGCTCATCCGGGCCGTCCCCGATTCAGCCAACCGAACCTCGGCTGAACCCAGTGGTGGCTGCGTACGAGTTGGGCGTCCGGGATGCGCACGATGACGTCGAGTTTGTGTGGCAGTCTGGCTGGCTTGGCAATATGCGAGTCAAACTCGACGTGACTGGCCGCCATCGCGGCCTGTGCTGGGAGTGGGCGCTTTTGACGTTCTCCCATGTGCAGGAAACTGCCGTGAAGAACGGGTTTTCTATCGGGACCGTAAGTAAACACGTGGATTCGTTTGCCGAACACCACGCAATCATGGTCTTCGACCAGAGCATAATCTCGCCTGATCAAGCGATGATTGTCAATGCGACCGGGGTGCCAGATGCACTGCGAGAGGGGCCTGTCTGGGTGCTGGACCCGTGGAAATCAGGTCGAGCCGACATTTTCGACCTCCACGGTTGGCTTCACGGAGCCTGTTCGACCGACGTAAGGGTTTCCGTGCTTCGGATACCCTTTCCTTCGACTGCCTGTCGTTTTCCTGTCTCACCCGTTCGGGTAGAGTTGGGCGCATTGCCCGCGGGGCAACGTCTCGTGTTGGACCATCCACAGGGGGCGTTCACGATCCGCAGTTGTCGCTGCCGACCGAGACATGGCAATCAGGAGGATGAGTAAGCTGCGTCGTCAACCTCGCGTGAGGTTCGGCCCCAAAGCGGACACCACCTGCATCTGGAGTACATTCGTGAGCCATTCCTGCGACAAATCAACGAACGTCGTCTCTTCTGCGGTCCGCGCCCTCTGCGCACTCGCGTGCCTCGGCTTGATCGTGGTGAACACGGGATGCGCCGCCGCCTCGAAGCGAGCATCAGAGGAGCGGTTGCCTTTACTCGAGCCGAAAGTTCTTGGATCGACTCCATCTACCGAAGCGCTTGCCAAGCTGGCGCGTTCGAAGGAAAAAGGTAAAGACAATCTCCTCATCGCGCTCACCTTTAACGAGCCGCCCCCAAAGGAGCTCCTGCCCTCTTGGACGACGCTCGATCGCGCGTTCTCGCAGGTGGCGGGCAGCGGTATCACCTATCTTCCCATGGACTTCTTCAACATCGAACGCTCACCCACCCTGCTCCAGCTGACTGCGGGTGCAGCGATGAGTTCGGGCTCGAAAGAACTGTTGACGAAGCTCATTGTCACTGGGAAGGATAACTTGGGCAATCATGTGGATGCGCCTATATATCAATACACTCCTTTGCCTGGCGTTGAGGAAACATGGAAGGCAGCAGCAAATGCAGATGGCAGCCCCGCCCGCTATATGCGGCTCCGAATGGCCTTGGCGTTCGACCGCGACGTGCGCACGACCAATCGTGGCGTCATCCTCCGGGCTCTTGCCAAGGTCGGAAATGAGCAGATTGAGCCCCAGGCAGATATCTCCGATGAGAGCGATACGGGCCGCATCACGGTCAGCCTCAGCTACGTCGGAGAGCATGGCAGCATTGAACCACACCATGTCATCGTGACCGCAGACGTGACGCGGCTGAGCGCTGAGGATCGGTTTGGTCTCATCATTTCCTCCAACGGCGGCATCTACTACGACAAGGCCACGGTCTCGCATGGGTTGGCCGGTGCAGTCAACGAAGCTGTCGGACACGCTGTCTTTGTTCTGCTCTGCAAGGTCATGAACGTGAACTACGAGCAGTTCATCACGCCGCCTTCGAGCGGGTTGGGCATCTCTGGGCGAACCGAGCCGGACCACACTAGGAGCACGAAGGTCTTTCGGATCGTGAAAACCGGTTCGCACGAGTTCTCGTCCGGAGATCGGTTGTCCGTGATGGACGTCCACGGCAACTCTGTGACGGTCAAGCTCGACAATCCACGCTCCGGAACTACCGCCACAGAACGCAGGCTCTTCGTCGGTGACCGGGTGTTTGTGCGGGACAGTTCACTTGCCGAGACCCTGAGCGTTGACCTGGTCGCGATCCGGTTCGGCACTACGGCGGAGTTTCGCGAGACCGTCATGGCACCGTCAAATGCCCGCTGACGCAGCCTACTATGCGTAAGCATTTTGTTGGGGCGACAGGCCGCCTCAGGCGTTCTGGTATACTTTTGTTCATGCTTGGACCACGTGTCCAGAAAGGTGATTTTCCAATGAAGTGGATGCTCGCTCTTGCAGGACTCTTGGCGGTGTCGCAGCTCATGGGATGTCAGACGATCGGGAGGGCTACCGGGAACTTGATCTACGAGAAGGAGATCAACGCCCTCAAGGACAAGCCTGCTGATGTGGCATACCAGTCGCTTGAGAATCCCAGCTGGGCAAAGGGGTTGTTATACGAAACCATGCTTGGAGTGGACCCCAAAAGGTACAACGAGACTGTCACCGCAGCCGCCGATCGCAACCTGATGGTGAACGATACACCTGGCCGCGCGTTTGATGAGATGATCGTCGAACTCTCGCAGAAAATCTCTTCTACGATTCCATCGCTTCCAGCAATCAAGGAGTCCAAGAACCTGAAGGCCCTTGTGGTCGGCAAGTTCAAGAACGAGACCGGCGTTCAGGGTGGCAAGATCAGCATGGTCGTCGAGACTGTGGCAGATAATCTGCTGAAGAACCAGGCCGTCACAAACGAATTCGCCATCATCAGTGTCGATGCCAGTTCACAGAATGAGATCATTATCCGCGTCGCTGGCTCAAACTACGAGCAAGCGTTTGCGAGTCCAGACGGTAGCAACTTCAAGGATATTCGAATCAAGAAGTATCACCCCCAAGACATCTATGTGCTCACGGGGTCGGTTTTCAAATTGCCGGACTACGACGGTGGAGTGCCGAGGACGACCATCTCGACCAAGGTGCGAATCGAGCATCCACGCACGGGAGAGACGATCGCGACTGAGGAATTCAATCGCAAGTACATCTACCACCCTGTTCGTCGTAGTTGGATGTCGGACGCAGAGAATGAAGGTCTCCGCGCCAAGATGCAGGAAGCCGAGCAGAAGAAGTGATCTAGGCCTCACTCCAGCCTAGCTAGCCCGTACTTGGGTCATTTCACCTGCGAATGAGCACGGAGAAACCAGCATGCCATCCACCGCTATAGACAGTTCGACGAGTGGGCTGCTCCTGGCAGCGTGGGTGGGCTCCATCCTCTCTCTCAGCCTCGCAGCGGGGTGTGGGACCCAGGGCACCGCAAACCGACCACAACCCGCTACTCCAGTCGAATCAGTTCATCCAGCGTCGCCCCTTTCGACTCTCGATGAGTTTGTTCAGATCATCGCGCAAGACCTGGCCCACGAGTTGCCGTCGCATCCCATGATCCGCGAATCAAAGCATCGCCAGGTGCTCGGTGTTGGTCCGATCAACGTCGTTGGTTTCGACGATCGTGCCCCGTTCGCAGAGGCCGTCGCCTCACTGCGATCGCGGATCATGCGGAACGAGCCTTTGCAGGATGCTTTCTTGATCGTGGAAACACGTGATGCAACTGCGAGTGATCTGCTCGCCTCAATCGGTGGCTCTAACTCCGCTTTTGCTGCACCCGACGGCAGCAACGTCCGTGATGTGCGGCCGTCCACCTACCACCCCAACGATGTCTTTGCGATCACGAGTTCGTTCGCGTCAGTCAATGCCTCAGGTGGAAAGGAAACCGCCTTCCGATTTGAGTGCCGCGTCATCCACCCGCAGTCGGGTGCCATCATCTATACCAAAGATGTTCGGCGCAACCTTGTCTGGAATCCAGCCCAGCGGCAATGGAATATTCGAGACTAGTTCTCTCAAGTCGGTGAAAGGAGATGCCATGCATTCGAGTTTTAAGAATGTACTCGTACTCATCATTCTCGCGAATTGCCTTTTGCTCACATCCGCCGCCATGGGCCAAGGTGGACGCAAGCCGGAACGGGACGATGGGCCCGCTACTGCATTAACCGAAGTGCAGAAGGTTGACCTAGCGAAAGCCTGGGTCGATCAGAAGCGTCCGACGATTTCCTTGTTCGTTGGTTACTTCGAAAAAGGTGGTCCTGAGTTCAAGGGCACCTCGCTGGAAAATCAGCTGCGAACAAAGATCCAATCGATGATGACGTCGGCGCCCGGGCTCACATCTGCAATCATTCTCCCAGACATAATTGAGTTGCAGAAACTACAACAAGGAGACGCGATCAAGGGAAATGTAGCACCGCTCGCAAATGAAGCCATCGCCGGGATCCTTCGTAGGCAGAGTGGTAACGCTCGCATCGCGATTGTTGTTTTGCTCCAGGCCGACGGGCCCGGGATGGTGACCGTGAGCCTAAACGTCCGCGACCTGCGCAACGGGCGACTCATGGGGGGCGAGCAGTACATAAGGATGAATGAAACGACGCCCGATATAGCCGAAGTGTTGAAATTCTCCACGGCACTCGTCGTGAAGATCGGTGAGGTTTTTCGTACATCAGTCATGGCAAACGAGCAGGGCCGACCCGTTCAGCTTCGCTTGCTCGGCTTGCGTAATAACGAGGAAGTCGATGCTCTTACATCGATGCTGCTCGATGGCAAGAATGGCATTGTTTCAGTGAGTGCAGCTGCTGATCGTCAAGGTAAGGCCACGTTTGCGGAGTTCGAAGTGTTCTACGCCGGTGAGACGCGCAACTTGGTTCGCCTTATACGCGACTCGCTCAAAGACAAGAACCAGTCGCTCCGGCAAATCCAGACCAAGGACGACTTCGTGCTCGCGGAGATCCTCTCGTCAAAGCGCCCCGCCTGGTGCCAATTGACCGACACTGAAGACCCGGCGTTCGCGGAGAAGCGCAATGCCCGATTGCGTGCCCTTCGGAAAGTTGGTGCCCCGCGAGTTGCCGTCGTGGTTGGCTCGGACCTCGCCGATCCCGTCGCCGAATTCACAGACCCACAGTTCGAGAAATCGCATGGCGCAACAGTATTTCGGCACTCCGAGCTCGCGCGCCAGATCGAAGACTGGATGACGGATCTGGGCTTCAAGGTCGTCGGTTCCGACCCCTTGCGGGCCAAGATTGCTGATCGTCTCCGGCAGGCCGACCGGTTCGCCGACGGATCCAAGCTTGCTGACGCACTTCGCAACGACATGCCCGACTTTGATGTCATTCTGTACGTCAATATTGCGCCTGTCCAGGCCGGCGCTGGCTTCTGCTACTCGGCACAGTTGGTAAGTTGGCAGGACGCGACCATCGTTGGTTCGCAACGCTGGCCCGACTCAGGCTTCGACACCTTTGACGAGTGCCGAATCGACCCGACCAACGTGAAGGAAGTTTCCCGATACCTCGTCGGCAATCTCGTCGAGCGATGGGATCGGTTCGCGGAACGTCGTGGTGAAAATTCAACGTTGCAGGTCGTCGTGAAGCAGATCGACAACGTGAACAACCTTCCGCAAATCATGGATCTCTTCCGCAGCATGTCCGAGGTATCAAACGACGGAATCGATCGAGTCAACGTCTCCGGCGCTGTTGCCTCTTTTGATGTCACGCACACGGGGCGGCCGGGCCAATTAGTCCAAGCGTTCATTCAGAAGATTGGGGCGCTGAACTTTCCAATCCATGTCGAGGGGCAGTCCGAGTTTGAACTTGTTCTCAACTTGGGGATACCCAAGGCTAAAGAGACCCCAGAAAAGCATGCCGATGCAGCAGCAGCCGGCAAAGATATTCTCTCGCGCAAGGCCAGGCCCATTCCCAACAGCTGGGTACTGCTCATCGGCATCAATTACAAGGGTGACCCTCTAGTTAGTCCGCTGCAGTATTGTGTGCGCGACGCACGTTTGATGTACGACACGCTGACGCAGCGGGCTGGCTATCCGGCCGATCGCGTCGTCATGATGACTGATGATCTCGAACCTGATAATGCACTCTTCCCAACTGGGCGCAACATCATGATTGAGATCGACAAGCTCGGACGGCGGGTTCGAGCCGGGGATCAAGTGCTCATTCATTTCTCGGGCCACGGGTCAACGCCGGTCGTGAATGGCAATGCAGTGTTGGACGAGCCATCGCTTGCGGCTCGCTCATTCAACCACGAGGGGAGACAAGTAGCGATGAACCCGAAGCTCAGTGACATCCGCGAGGCCTTGAGAAAGAATCAGGCAGGCCAAATAATCCTGACAATCGATGCGTGCCACGCGGGCGGTGCTGACAGGGGGTTGGCGGGTACCGCGAATCGGCCCAACGCTCCCTTGGACGCCCTTTACGCTGCTTTAGCAGCCAACAATCAGAGCATGATCACGCTCGCAGGCTCAAGATTGAATCAGTACTCACTGGAAAGCCCGGAACACAAACACGGGTACTTTACCTACTTCGTCGCCCAAGGCTTGACGGGTCTTGCCGATACCGAAGGTGGGAACAGGGATGGAAAGGTCACATTCGATGAGCTGTTCGGGTATGTCTCTAATCACGTCAGCAAGGCGACCAATCGCAATCAGCAGCCGTTCATGTCTGCGGCTGTCATCGACCGACCTGTATTAGCGGACTACTCAGAATGAGACAGCATTCAACAGAGACTCAACCGGCAAGCGGTGCGGCGTACAGACGAGCTAATCTCGTCGGCTCCACGCGAACTATTGTCGTTATTGCATTAGTCGTGATCGTCGCTTTGGGAATTGGGATACTTCTTCTGCTTAACTCGTGGCGTTCCAAAACCATCTCCAACGCGGCGCCTCCACCATCGCTCGAAGTACTTCCCGTCAAGCCGGATATCGAGGCCGCAGCCACGCCGGACGTGAAGCTGACTCCGGAACAGCTGTACGACGGGCTCATCAGAGCAATCAACAGCGATGACTACACGGCGCTACGCGAATATGCAAAGAAGATTACGCCGTTCAACCGTGAGCTTCTGACGAAGGATTCACTGAGATCGCGGCCTTCAATCCTGTCCGTGGCGGTGCGACGAAGCAATCGCACCATGCTACAAGAAGTCATCGCGAATCAGATTGCATTCGATCAGCCCGATAGTCTGGGGCGTCAGAGCATCCACATCTGCGCATTGGAGGGCCGCGTCGAGATGTTGGCGGACTTGGTCGAGGAGCTCAAAATCCCGCTCGATACTCGCATCTCCAGCAGTGGAAGCACACCATTGCATGTGGCAGCGTTTGCCGGTCGCGTAAATGTAGTCGCCAAGATTTTGGAGTTGGATCCTCAATCGCCACTCTGGCTCGACACGGCGAACCGGACTGCTCTGCACGTCGCGGTTGAAGGGGGCCAGCTGAACGTAATTCGCACCTTGCTGGCATCCGAACGCACGCCGGTCGACGCAGCCGATGTTAGAAGACAGACGGCTTTGCACCTGGCAGCAGTGAGGGGCGACCGTGATATTGTTTCAGCGCTACTCGCCCGCGGTGCGGATAAGGCCGCGCGTGACGTGAGCGGGCAGACGCCAGCGGTAATCGCTGCCGAGCGCGGCGACGTCCAATCTCAAGCTTTGCTGCGATGAATTGATTGCTTCTTGGCCGGCGGGTGTGTTCCATGTGAACCGTCCGGTCTTGGCAGGTCAGAGCCACATGCCGCCGAAGCGGCGGCAACGAATATAATGAATTGACTCTCATTGAAGTTGGTATAGGTTTTGGGGGTAGATCAGACCAAAGGAACCGACTGTGGCCTCTGCTGAGAAATCTCCAACGCCCGGTGCCCGGCTCGCTGCAAATCGAGCTTGGGCATGGGCCGCTGCTGACGGGCTCGATGGCAAGAGATCGCTGGTGGCCACGGTCTGGAGGATGCTCGGTGCGAATCGCGACCTGTATTATGCCGCATGCTGCGATCAAGATCATCCGATGCATGTGCTTGAAGCCTACTTCACTCAGCTCTCACGAGCCGAGCTTGACGAGCGAGTGCCCCTTCAACCCGCTTGGCTAGCGAAGTGGGCCGATCGGCTTACTGCTGCATTGGAGCAACTCGCGGAGTCGGTACACACAGCCCCAAATGAGCTTGCCGGCAACGTACCCGCTTCAGCCGGAGCAGGATCTGTAACGAACTTGCGGCTACTCTATGTTACTGACCTTCACGGCGATGTCGACGCGTATGCCGAACTGCCAGCCTTGTGCTCCAAGCACGACGCTTGGACCATTGTTTGCGGCGGTGTCATGCTCCCCAAGGGCCGCGACATGTTTGCTGCGCAGCGAGAGTTTTTGAGCCGTGAGTTGCCCGAGTGTCTCGACCGATGCGCATCAAAGGGCATCACGTTCTTTGGCCTCTTTGGCAACGATGACCTTCGGGGCGTGCACGACATCTGGCTCGGACTCACTCGCTCCAATCGCGGCGTGTACGACCTTGCCCAGCGGTGGCACACGCTGCCGGGTGGGTTCACGATTCGAGGATGCTCATGGGTGCCCGACTACCGCTTCGGTCTGAAGGACTGGTGCCTTCGTGACAGGCCCGAAGCCACACCGGTGTTAACCAGCGGGCGGTCCATCGTCACCTCATCCGATGGCGTTGCAGAGATTAGTGATCCCGCGGCGTTCTTTGCGTCACGCCCAACTCTGGAGGAGCATTTGAACTCGCTCGTAGAGCCGGGCATCTTAATGGAGCGCGGTGTGCTCGTCAGCCACGCGCCACCGGCGAATCTGGATTTGGGCACGCTCTGGAGCGGCGAAGACGTCGGGTCTAAGTCTGTGCACGCGTGGATCACCCGCCAGCAGCCAATGCTGACGCTTTCGGGGCATATCCACGAGAGCCCGGATGTTGGGCTAGCGCTGCATGGCCAGCCACGTCACATGGCGAAACTCGGTCAGACGACCTGCCACCAGCCGGGCCAAGTGCTTCCCGGCGAGTTGACGTACTCCATAGTTGAACTCGAAGCTGGTGGCGAAGTGCGGATTGACTGGCGACGGATGGCCCTCGGCGTTTAGGCTGGATCTGGCGGCCAATCTCATAGAACGCAACCCGTGTGATTCTGAGATTTACTCACCAAGGTATTGTTCCCGCACGCGGACATACAGACTGAACTTATCGCTCGCCTGCGAGTTGGCATGCCACGATCACAGACGAGCGGATCCGAGACGTGTCGGGCATCGAGCGGGCGGTACAGCTTCCGCATCTGCACCATGGACTGGGGCGGGCGGTTACCCCGCCTCGCTGGCGATTTCGAACCTCCCCTGCGGTGAATTGCAGCAGGGCTCGAGTACTTGAACCCCGCTGCCAGCACAGAACGGGGGTTTCTCTCCGCCAGATCATCTCGATCGGCTCCTTCGACTTGCGTTGTGAAGTCCCGTGGTTGCGTGTCAACCGGCCATTTCAGGCCCATTGGCCGTATTCGCCAGAGAGAATCGGTTCGCGGGGGTGGTGGATAGGGAGCCATTCTTCCTCCACCACCAACCGAAGGTGGGGGAGCAGTTAACAGGAGCCCCGCGAGGCACCTCGCGGGGCTTCGCCTTGAAAGCGCCAGCGTTCGCGGGGTTCTGCGCGAGGACGATGACGCGGGCGTGATCGCGGAGCGCGATCCTGAGAACGCGCGCGGGCACGACGGCGGGCGCTCGGGGGTCGATCGCCACCGCAGGCGGCATGCTCCGGAACGCCGATGGCCACCGCCACCGCAGGCGGCGTGATCCGGAACGCCGATGGCCACCGATGCCGTGGGCGACCTGATCCGGAGTGCCGATGGCCACCGCGGCGGAGCCCGAGGTCCGGCGCGGTGACGAGGGTGTCGGGGCCGGCGGTCAGCGATCGCGCTCGCGGGTGCCGGCCTCGATGACGCGGGCGACGACGTCGCGCTCGACCAGCTTGCGCTTCTTCTTGGCGGTTTCGCGCACGGCGGCGGCGGCGAGGCGGTCGAGATCGCGCATGGCGCCGGCGGTGGCTTCGTGCAGCAGCGCGGCGGCGTCGGTCGCGAACAACTCGCGGTCACAGGCGGCGTGGCGGAGGCGGAGGCGGAGGTACTCGGTGGTGTCGTCGGGGACGAGGGGTTCGATCTCGAGGCGGTGGTGGAGGCGCGAGTAGAGCGAGCGGTTGCGGCGCAGGGCGAGGCGATCGCGCGGGCCCGGCCGCGGTCGGGAGCCAGGCGGCGCAGGGCTGGACGGTGCTGCCCGCCCGCTACGACGACGGCGGCTTCACCGGCGGCAACATGGAGCGCCCCGCGCTCACGCGGCTGATCGACGACGTCGAGCGGGGCGAGGTCGACATCGTGGTCGTCTACAAGGTCGACCGGCTGTCGCGCTCGCTGCTCGACTTTGCGCGGCTCATCGAGCGCTTCGAGCAGCGCGGCGTGGGCCTCGTCGCCGTCACGCAGCACCTCGACACCTCGACGTCGATGGGCCGGCTTACCCTCAACATCCTGCTCAGCTTTGCCCAGTTCGAGCGCGAGATCATCAGCGAGCGCACCCGCGACAAGATCGCCGCCGCCCGCCGTCGCGGAAAGTGGGCGGGCGGCCCGCTCATCCTCGGCTACCGCGTCGATCGCGAGCGCCGCGCCCTCGAGATCATCCCAGAGGAGGCGGAGGTCGTGCGCCTCGCGTTCGAGCTGTACCTGCGCACCCGCTCCATCGGCCTCACGGCGAAGCGCCTCAACGCGCGCGGCTTCAAGCAGAAGAAGCACGTCTCGAAGACGGGCCGCGAGGTCGGCGGTCGCCCTTGGGACAAGAACACCGTCCACCGGCTGCTGCGCAACCCGCTCTACGTCGGCAAGGTGCGCCAGGGCGCCGAGCTGTTCGTCGTTCGTCGGCGAGCACGAGGCGATCGTCTCGCTCGACCTCTTCGACCGTGTGCAGCAGGGGCTCACCGAACGCACCACGGGCCGCTGTGGCCGCGGGCCTCGCAAGGGTCGGCGCCCCGAACACCTGCTCACCGGCATCCTGCGCTGCCTGCCGTGCGACGCCGCGATGACGACCTCGGTGGTCGCGGGCAAGGCCGGCCGCAAGTACCGCTACTACCGCTGCCGCAAGCAGGTCGCCGAAGGCTGCGAGTGCCCCCACGGGCCTGCTCGTCGCGGACGAGATCGAGGCCGCCGTCATCGCGCAGGTGAAGCTCCTCGCGCGCGAGGGCACGCTGCGCGAACGCATCGCCAGTGAGCTGGCGCAGGTGGACGGCGCGAAGCTCGACACCGCCGCCGAGCACGAGCGCCTGACGACGCACCTCCTCGAGCTACCCGCTGGCGCCCAGCCGGTGAGCGAGCGCGCCCTGCGCGAGGCCCTGTGCCGGTCGGTCGACTGGCGGGAGCAGCGGCGGGTCTGGGAGGGGTTGAAGGCGGGCTTCGCCGCGAGCCACGGCCCCGCTCGGCCCTGATTTCTCGGCGGGCCCCCCCGTGCCCCCGTGAACAACCGTTGAGCGCGCACCCGCTTCGGAATAGGATGGCGCCGTTTGGAGCCTGATGCCGCTGCTATCCGTGAGTACCGCCCATGACGGAGCCCTGATGCCCGACGAGGTCCTGACCATCAAGGATGTCGCCGCGCTGCTCAAGCTCGCGGAGAAGACCGTGTACGCGATGGCGAACGCCAGGGAGATCCCCGCGTTCAAGATACGCGGACAGTGGCGCATCAAGCGTACCGAGCTGGACCAGTGGATCGACGCGCAGCCGCGCGGTGGAGACGGAGGCCAGCATGGCGGGTAGCTCGCGCAAGGAGTCCTTCACGGACTTCTTCAAGACCGCCACCGGCGGGTTCACGCCGTACGGCTGGCAGCTCCAGGTCGCCGTCGATGGTCTGCCCGACGTGCTCCCCATTCCAACGGGCCTTGGTAAGACGGAGGTCGCGCTCGCGTGGGCGTGGCGCCTTCTCGTTGATAAGCGGCCTGAGCCACTGCACCTCGTAGTCTGCCTGCCGATGCGAAGCCTCGTGACTCAGACCGTGCAGCGCCTGAAGGGCTACTTCGACACGCTCAGGGCCGAGAAGCCGGAGATCGATGTCCGCATTCACCAGCTCATGGGCGGCGCGATCGACGATGAGTGGACCCGGTCCCCCGACAAGCCCTGGGTCCTCGTGGGCACACAGGATCAACTCCTGTCGCGCGCCCTGAATCGTGGTTACGCCATGAGCCGCTTCGAGTGGCCGGTCCACTTCGGACTGCTCAACAACGACTGCCGTTGGCTCATCGACGAGGTCCAGCTCATGGGACCGGGCCTCTGGACGACGTCTCAGCTCGATTGGATGCGCAGGAAGCGGTTCCTATCGCTCAAGCCGTGCCTGACGACCTGGATGAGCGCCACCGTCGGCACGTCCTTTCTGAGCACCACCGATCGAAATCGCGACGACCTTGGGGAGCCTTCACCAGAGCAGCTGGCGTTCGAGGGGAAGCTGAAGACCACGCTTGACGGCGATCAGGGACTCTCTTGGTGGCGTAGCGCGAAGCGGCCTGTTGAAGAGTGGAAGCCAGAGAAGCCGTCGAAGGCCGTCGGAGCGAAGAAGTCGACGTCTGCGAAGTCGCCGACGGAGGGCGTGGTCACAGCCGACACCATCGCGGCGGCCGTGGTGCTGAACCACAAGGCTGGCACGCTCTCGCTTGTCATCTGCAACACCGTGGACATGGCGCGCGACGTGTGCCGCGCGTTATCGGTGACGCACAAGGTTCTCCTCACCTCGCGATTTCGGCGCGAGGACCGTAGCCAGCACGAACAAAGGCTCCTCGACTTCGACGCCAACCGAAAGGCGGGCAGATTACCAACCGACGATCCGGGCCTCATTTGCGTGAGCACGCAGGTGATCGAGGCGGGCGTGGACATCTCGGCGCATCGACTTTGGTCGGAGCTCGCGCCTTGGCCCTCGATGCTCCAGCGTTTGGGGCGCCTCAATCGAAGGGGCGATGATCAAGACGCACGCGCGTGGTTCTGGGAGACGCCAAACGAGAAGGGACGCGGCAAGACCGAACGAATCGGCCCCTACGAGAGCACCGACATCGCGCGCGCGAAGAAGCTTGTCGATGCGTTTGCGCCGCTCTCGCAAACGAAGTCCTTCGCAGAGGCGATCGCCGATCTGAACACGACGTGCCAGAAGGACGTGTCTGATGCGTTGCAGCCGAAGCCGAGCCCGCTGCCGCGCGCGCTCGATGTGCATGGCCTCTTCTCTACGGAGCGAGACGTTCACGGTGGGTTCACCGACGTCAGCGCCTTCGTGCGCGGTACCGACCCCGATCTCGACGCGACGGTGTTCTGGCGGGACTGGTCAGGCGACAGTCCTCCGCGCGGCGACGACCTCGACGGACCTCCGCTGGAGCCAGCGAAGGAGGGCTGTCCCGTCTCGTTCGTTCGTGTTCAGAAGATGCTGGAAAGCAGCAAGGGCAAGGCTTGGCTGTGGGACGACGAGACCGAACGATGGGAGCGCGTGAATCACTGGGACATCCGGCCGGGGATGCTCGTGATGTTGAAGCGTGACGTCGGCGGCTACGACACCACCGAGGGTTGGACGGGAGACAAGGCAAACGTCCTCGCTGACGTGCCGCGCGCCGGGCGTGGCGCGACCCTGCGAGACGATTCCTGGACCGAGGCCGGCTACTGGTCGCGGCTCGAGGATCATCTGGGCGATGCTCGTCGCGAAGCAGAGCAGATGTGCGATGCGCTCGCGCTGATCGGTCATACGCGCACAGCCGTCATCGAGGCGTCGGGCCTTCACGACCTCGGCAAAGCGCATCCCCAGTGGCAATGCGCGTTGCCCGATCGCTCCGGCATCCCCGGCGCGCTGCTCGCCAAGACCCCGCGGGTGCTCGCGGTCGACGTGGTCGGCGACCCCAACGCGATCCGACAGCAGATCCCTCAGCTTCGACCGGGAGCGCTGCCGCTATGGGATGAACGGCGACGACGCGGGCGAGACGATGTCGTGCGCCTTCGCTGGGCCATCTACGACAAAGTCGGCCACGACGAGCTGAAGTCGCTGAGGGCGCTCTCCAACGTTCGTTGGGCAGGTCACGTCCAGTTTCGTCCTGGCTTGCGCCACGAGGTGGCCTCCGCGCTCGCGATGTGGCGGAGGTATCGCGACGGCGGCGCGAACTACCCAGCCCTCGCGGTCTACCTCGCCGCCACGCACCACGGGAAGGCACGCACCGTGCTGCGCTCGACGACCGGCGAAGGCGACGACGTCTTCGGCGTGCGGCGCGAACCCGACACGTTGGTGCTCGGGACCGAGCAGTGGCCGCTCGACTTCTCCGTCGCGAAGGATGGAGCCGAGGGGCGCTGGGAGGGCGGCGAGTTCGTTCTTAGCGGTCACGGCTGGACGGGCCTCGTCGCCGATCTGCTGGGCCCGTGGCGGCCCGAAGAAAAGACCGATGTCGGCGCCGTCCCGGAGACCGAGCCGCGCCAGCTCGGTCCGTTCGCTTTGGCGTATCTGGAAGCGCTCGTCCGTGTCGCGGACTGGCGCGCGAGCGCACGACCGAGCGCAAGCATCAAGCCCAGCGAGGTGCGTCGTGGTGACGGCTTTGGCCAAGGCGAACACGCGCTCACTGACGGATGCATCAAGGCAGGGGCCGAGGCACCGATCGAATCGACCACCCAGGCAGGAGCGAGCAACTCATGATCCAGTGCGTACACATCGAGCTGCAGCGGGTGCAGACGTGGCTCTTCGCGGTGCCGCGCCTGCGCGCGATGGTCGGCGCCAACGCGCTCCTCGGCAAGACCTTGCGCGTCGCGCTGCCGAAGCTGGCCCGCGAGACCGGAAGCGGCTGGGCGCTCGCCCCGAGCAACGAGACGTACCCAGCAGCCGACCCGAACGATCCGCTGCAGGCCCACGACGATCCCGCTGCCGACGCGCGGGACGGCATCCTTGGCCGCGACGGCGGTCACTTCGAGGCGCAGTTCGCGAGCGGCGCCGAAGCGTTCGCCGACGCGGCCGGGCAGCTCCTGCGGTCGGACTTGCCGGGCCTGCGCTTCCGCGTCTCCATCGACGACAAGTCGCGCACCAAGAGCCAGGTTCATCTCTCGACCGAACTGCCCGTACTCGCCCCCTGCGAGTGGACCGGGCGCGGACTCGCGTCGGCCATCGTGACTCGCGGCAACCCGAAGGACCGCGACTACGAGGAGCGCGCCGTGTCGCTCGACGTCATTGCTCGTGATGCGGTTGGCGAGCGCGCCGCAAAGGGCAATTCCTGCGATCTCGCGAGCCTGCTTAGTGACCAGACGAAGCTGAATACGCTCAAGCGCGCGCAGGAGCTGAAGGAGCTCGTAGGCAACGGCTACCTCGCGCTCATCCACGCCGACGGCAACGGCGTTGGCAAGAGCAAGCCCGGCGACGCGGTTGGCGCCGCGCGCTTCTTCCACCAGAACCGCGTGCTCCTGCGACAGGCAATCAAAAAAGCCATCAACGATGCGTGTGATAAGGACGAGGCCGGGAAGAACGAATCGCCTGCTCCGCTGGTGCCGCTCATGTTGGGGGGCGACGATCTGTTGCTCGTCTGTCGGGCACGCGTCGCGCTGCCGTTCGTCGTCAAGCTGTGTGAGGAACTCGACGCGCTTCAGACGAAAACCATCGGCTTCAAGCTGACGCTCGGCGTCGGTGTCGTCATCGCCAAGCACACCATCCCCATCCATCGGCTGCACGAGGTCGCCGAGCAGCTCGCCAGCTCGGCGAAGCGCCGCTTCCGTGGGTTCAAGGACGGAGAGGCGAAGCGCTCCGTCGTCGACTGGGCTGTGTTCAGCAC
>Ga0163155_10003283_pt1 | contig 17516 bp, 16 predicted proteins | sample OliLakLV19SP4G1_FD_148611 | JGI IMG/M metagenome (GOLD analysis project Ga0163155, IMG submission 148611) | Freshwater microbial mat bacterial communities from Lake Vanda, McMurdo Dry Valleys, Antarctica - Oligotrophic Lake LV.19.SP4.G1 | ecosystem: Environmental > Aquatic > Freshwater > Lake >... | reverse complement strand
GTCTGGCACATTTTTCGCGGACCAGAGCTCGCCGGGAACGAACTGATCGGCATCACCTACCGTTGTACAACCTCCCAAGAAGCGGTCCACATTTCTCCAGAGCACACTGAATATAAATGGCTGACTCCAGAAGAAGCGTTACCGTTATTGAGCACACCCGGAATTAAAGAAGACATTCAGCTGTTCAGTACAATGCGTAAGGCGAAACCGCTGTAAGTGAGCCCGTTGTAAGTGAGCCCGCCTTAACCGTGTTCATAACATTTCTGTAAGTACTCATTCATCATCCGAGTTGCAGAAAACTGATTAGCTAGACCAATAGAACGTTGCATCCGTTCCACCCACTCTTGGGGAATCCCACCTTCATCCCTTGTGTAAAACAGTGGCACAATATCTTCTTCCAAAGTTTCATACACACTTGCGGATAAGTTGACGTGGTCCAACACCCATCCCACATCTTCCCAGTCCACTTCCGCAGCCCAACCATCTGCAACAGTGCACTGCAACACTCCGTTACTAATTGCTTTCATTCCTGAAGTTCCGCATGCTTCTCTCCCAAACTCTGGTGTGTTGAGCCATACGTCAGAACCTTTGGCCAACATTTGATCCAGCTCCATGTCTAAGTTGGGAATAAACAACGCATGTCCAACCAGCTCACTTTGCATATAGCGAATGATTCGCTCGATTGTTTGCTTTGCAGCCACATCTGCAACGTGGGCTTTGCCTGCTATCAAAATTTGCACTGGTCGGTCTGCATCTTTCACAATTTTCACCAGCCGCTCAACATCGTTAAACAGCGCATCCATTTGTTTATACCCTGCCATTCTGCGCGACCAAGAAATCACCAACCGATTGGGATCGTACCCAAAACCAGTCCGACGTTGGACGTACTCCATCAGCTGTCTTTTGCAGTCTACGTGGGTGTGCCAAACAGCTTCGCTTAAGGTAGTGGTTTCATCCTCGGAGCTGAGTCCTTCACCCGCAAACCGTTGATCCTGCCAATAGGGCAGGTAGACGCCATTGGTGATGGCGCTCCAGTTATAGTTTGGCCACTGCTGCTGGCAGAACGTGTAGTGCAGTTGACTGACCGCAGTGGCCATATGCGAAGTATTGAGTGCGTAACGAGTGATGCTAAATCGATCTGTGCCAGGTTCTGTTCCGGGCTCTAAGAGTCTCTCAACAGAAATTCCCATTTTATCCGCGTAGTACTTGCCGTAAATTTTGAGCAGCCCAGTGGTATAGGACTGATTCCCTGCTTCAACTAGGGTGTGATTGGTGTAAATTGTTTTCTGACACGCCCAGTCACTTGCTTGCTCGTATGACACGCCATGTTCGTCCATGTACCGACGAATAAGTTGCCAATGGAGGAGAGCAGGACGACCTTCGTTGACGTGATAGAGACTTGGATGAATTCCTAGCTGGTGAAGAAGCTTGATACCACCAATTCCCAAGATGAGTTGTTGCTTAATCAGCTCTTCTTCTGTGCCAGCGTATAAAGCGTGCGCAATCCCACGCTCGTGAACCGGATTTTGATCTGTATCAGTATCCAGTAAGTACAAAGTGACGGTCTCACCAATCTTCATTTTCCAACAACGCAGCCAGATTTCCGCTTCGGTCACGTGGACTTTAATAAACAATGGCATTTCGTCCACGTAGACATGCTCTAAACCGGCGCTAAGCGGATCAAAGCACAAATCCTCTTCAACTTGTTGTCCTTGAGCGGTAATACGTTGAATAGCGCCTTCACCTTTGTACAAGAGTCCCACTGCAGCCATCGGTAGCTTCATCCGGGCAGACTCTTTTAAAATGTCACCTGCTAGCACACCCAATCCACCCGCATATAACGGAAGATCTGAACGAACGCCAAACTCGGCACAAAAAAAGGCAATAGGATGCTGGGCAGAAAAGGCAGGCATACGAATCTCAGGATACTACAGTTGGTGTTTGGATCGCTAGTCAGAATACGCAAGTGAGCACTGACACTTCAACCTCAACTGTTTTTTCTGTCCTCAAAAAATACTTTGGTTTCACTGCTTTTCGTCCACCCCAGGAGGAAATCGTGAGCACAGTTCTTGCCGGTCAGGACTGCCTGGCGATCTTACCGACTGGTGGTGGGAAGTCGCTCTGCTTTCAGCTACCAGGTTTGCTTTTCCCAGGCATAACCATCGTCATCTCTCCGCTCATATCTTTGATGACTGACCAAGTCATGCAGCTCACACAAAAAGGAATCTCTGCCGTGGCGCTAACGAGTATGTTGAGTTCACAAGAACAGCAAATTACCCTCAGTAAACTACAACAACACGAGTATCGATTCATCTATGTTTCACCAGAAAAGCTCGTCACCGCACAATTTATTCATGCTTTGCAAGGAGTGCGGATTAGTCAGGTGGTGATTGATGAAGCGCACTGCATCTCTGAATGGGGGCATCAGTTTCGTCCACAGTACTTACAGATACGTAGCTTCGTTTCCGCACTTCCATACCGACCAGTAATTGCTGCGTTTACCGCGTCTTCCACGCCGGCTACCACCAAAGATATTATCGCGCAGTTGGGACTTGAGCAGCCAAAGTTTTTTCGCCAGTCTGTGTACCGGAGCAATCTTTCGCTTCACGTCATTTCGTGTCCCACGCACACAGTTCAACAGTTGGTGATGCGTCGACTATTGAAAAAATTTAAGGACCAACCCATCATTTTGTACTGTGCTACCAGAATTCACACTCAAGATGTCGCCACAATTTTACAGAGTTCTGGGCTTCTGGCAGCGGCGTATCATGCGGGTCTAAGTAGTGAAGAGCGTCAAGATATTCAGCATCGTTTTTTATCAAATCAACTGAACATTATTTGTGCCACCACAGCCTTTGGAATGGGTGTGGATAAACCAAACATTCGGGCAGTGATTCATTTGAATCTTCCGGCGAGTTTGGAAGGTTACTATCAAGAAGTGGGCCGCGCGGGGAGAGATGGCCAGCCGAGCTGGTGTTACTTGTTGATGCTCCCAGGAGATGATCAGTTGCAGGCCGAAATTATTTCTCGAAGCTATCCACCAGCTGAGTGCAGTGATGCAGTCATTCACTTTCTAGAAACGAAACCAAAGTTGAAGACATTGTTGCTACGAGACCTCACCGCTCATCTATCTCGGAGGAATCTGGACTCCGAACTCTGGATAACACTTCATCGTGGAGAAGAGCAACACTGGTGGAAAGTAGATTGGAAAACGAGAACACTTTTTATTCTTCAATCACGAAGCTCTATCAAAAATCACAAATATCGTCTTCATCAGCTCCAACTTCACCAGCTCCAAAAACTACTAGCGATGAAAGAGTTTTGCTTTACAACACGTTGTCGTCAACGACAGCTGGTAATGTACTTTGAACCTTTATCAGAACTTCACCGTTCACTTCAATGCAGACAGTGTGATCAATGCACGCATGAGTCTCATGGAACACCGAGCCTCTCGGAGCTCCAGTACTTTAAAAAACTTTCTCGTCGGTTCCGTGCTTTAAGCAGACGAAAAAAAGCACCATTGCTTGCAGAAATTTGCCTACAACTGTTGGCGAGTTATCAGCCAGCACAAATCTCAGATCTAGAGTGGATGAGCACATTTGGAAGAGGTTGGCAAAAAGAGTGGGCCACGCTTACTGCTTCAAAGAAAGATCCGCAACTTGGTAAAGACCCGCGTCAACAAATCCTCGCTGACGGTAGTACTCACGAGTCCCAATTGAAGAAATTACCGCCAACTTGGTAAAGCCCTTTTTGATGGCTACTGCTTTGGCTCGTTCAATAAGCTTTGTACCTAATCCCAAGTGTTGAGCTTTTCCTTCATCTCGTTGGCCGATTCCGACTGCTTGCCCATACACGTGCACTTCTCGGATGATGGCGGCATCTTGCAGCTCTTCCATAAAGTTCTGAACCGTAGGTAAGCTTAAGCGTAAAAACCCAGCGATCAGCTCCGTGGTTTGGGTAGGGCAAACATACTCAATAAATAGTTCTTCGCTGACGCTGCCCGGGTAGTGGGTCTCTTTGACCACAAGCTCTTCAGCTTGAATAAGCCGATTCCTCACTTCGCGAGCGCGGATGTTGAGACTTTTTTCCCCAGCTTTCTCGAGCGCTCTTTCCACCATTTCACGGAAGTTTGTTTTTTTATTTCCCACCACAATATCAGTGGAAGGGATGTCTCTGATAACTCGAGTTAGACGACAGTAACGGGGAGTGTTCATCAGACAAAAACTGAGCACATCTAGGAGTTCTTCTTCTGAGTACGGCTTCCAATCTCCACGTTCGTAGTACTGCATCAGCTCAGCGCTTTCAATTAAAGAACAGGGGTAAATCTTCAGTTCATCCGGACAAAAATCAGGATCGTTAAACATTTTCAGATAGTCAGCTTTGTCTTGTTCTGGGGTAGAGCCATAGAGGTTAGGCATCCAGTGTGCGTGAATTTTGAAACCCGCTTGTCTGAGTAACTTTACTGCTCGGCGAGTGGCTGCTACGTCGTGACCACGTTTGTTTTGGAGCAACACAAAGTCATTCAAACTTTGAAAACCAATCTGTGTTTTGGTACAGCCTAATCGTCGGATGCGTCGCACTTCCGCTTCTGAAATATTATCTGGGCGTGTTTCGATGACCAAGCCCACACATCGACTTTTTGCAGATTCGTTTATTATTTGCAGCGATTCTAGTTCATCCCATGTAGCTGTTTGGAGCTGATCCACACCGCTGATTTTTTCAGGCGCCGTATACAACTGCGAAACCACTTGGTTATATGTTTGATCTATCTGCTGGCCATGCACTTGGTACGCCGCCATTTCAACTTTATTTTCCAGTGGATTACTGGTCGCAACGAACTGATCATCACGGCCAAGCGTGTCGTTTGCCTTCGCCAATTTTTTCTTGACTGTTTCATAACGAGTGATAATCACTTCACGATCATCACGGCCTTCGCTGAAGTCATTCATCGCTCGGAAACATTCTTTGATAAACCAAATTTGGTACGGCTCTGGATAGTAGGACCACGTTCCACCAAGCACAATGATTTCAATTTTTTCGGTTTGATGACCAGTGTTTTGATACGCAAGTAATCGATTGTACGTTTGTAGATACGGATCAAAGGCATTGCGTTCTGCGCGTTGAGCACCCGGCTCATCTGCGAGGTAACTTTTGGGCATTCGAATGTCATTCGGACAGAAAATACATTTTCCCGGGCAAGGAAAAGGTTTGGTCAGTACTGTCACTGGCGTTACACCAGAAATAGTACGAGTGGGTTTCATCTGAATTCTTCGTAATACTTTTCGATCCAACGGGGCAAGTCCATTGGTTCCGGCCAGCTTTCGGTACGAAGTCACCACCTCACTTTTGCGAAAGACCTCGCCGTTGGCTCGTGGGTACTTTGAGAACAGCTGCGCCAGCTTACTTTCACTCAGAATGACGTCCTCTTCTAAGCTTTTGAGTAGCGGTATCAGTTGGTCAAGATGCTCGGTATAATCAAAACTGTATCTCATCACCGGGAATTATAGCCTGGAAGTGTCAAAAAGGGGCTATAAACCACTCTCTAATGAACACCGAAACAATCAAAAAATTAAATGAAGTGAACGCAAAGTTCTATCAAAGTATTGCTACTTCCTTCTCTGGAACCCGTCAACACGCCTGGTCCGGCTGGGAGCGCGCATGGCAGCACGTGGCTAACCTCGTGAAAACTCAAGGCATATCTTCTCTAGATGTCTGCGACGTTGGCTGCGGAAACGGGCGCTTTGGGCTGTTTTGTGCCGAGAAGTTCATTGGCCAACAAAGTGGCATAACACTCAATTATCAGGGCATTGATCAAGATCATCAGCTCCTCTCCGAAGCCAAGAAAAACCTAGACTCTTTGCCCAATAAAGCAGTTACGCAGCTCATTCACCAGGATCTTATTCAAACTCTCCTAGAAAAAAAACTCATCACTTCTGAATCATATGATTTGGTGGTCAGTTTTGGAGTTCTGCACCATGTTCCCAGTCGTGAACTTCGTCGAGAATTTGTCCAACAGCTGGCATCGAATTTAAAAAAGGGCGGTTTACTCATCCTCACCTGCTGGCGATTTGACCGAAACCCACAGCTCCTGAGCAGACAAGTTCAGCCCGGCCAAATGGGTTTTTCAAGTGAAGAGCTTGAAGAAAATGACTTTTTTTTAACTTGGGAAAAAGACACACCGGCAGTACGCTACTGTCACTTAGTGACGACGTTGGAGCAGGATGAGCTGATCGCCGCCACAGAACTCCGCCTGCTAGAACGATACTCAGCCGATGGAAAAACAGATGATCAAAATGAGTATCTAGTCCTGCAACGAATCGATTAGGAGTCACACTGCGGTGAGCAGATGAGGTTATCGCTTTTCAGCCAAGATCGCCGCGAACAGTGGGATTTCACTCCGTGAGCGATTTTCCATTTTTGCTGCTTTGCCTTCGCTTGATTTATCTGAACTCCACTCCTCAAAGCCAGTAATCACGAACCCTGCCTCAGTCAGCCCAGTGATATACGCAGAGAGCGGGAAGTGATAACTCCAGGTCATTGGCGAACGTTGAGATTGACCAGGATGCGCTTGAATCGGAATTTCAATCGGGGAGAGATAGCGGTCAATTCGACGATACTGGGTTTTCTTGTAGCCATCCACACCCCAGCTGGACTGCCTGGGTATTCGAAAACACGGATGATTCAAGACAATCATGAATTTTGCACCTGGTTTTAAGTGGTACTGTGCATGCAGAAAGACTCGCATCGGATCTTTGACATTTTGGAGCGCCAAGATCATGGTGGCATGGGTGAAGTCTTTTTTTGAGACTGGCAAAGTGGGTCTGAGCAAGTCAGCGACCGCATAGTGGTGCCGAGGATTGTCATCTTTGTCCTGCGCCGCTTCGATCAACGAGCGTGATACATCTACACCCCAATACTCAACGGGTTTTGGAAGCAACCGGGCTAAAACTCCCTGTCCACAAGCCAAATCGAGTAAAGAAGAGTCTTCTTTAAACTGCATTAACTCCATCAATCGAGGGAGAATCACGTGTTGGTGATAGTAGTGACCTTTGTCACCAACTAGCTCGTTGTACCAGGTGTGTACTGGTTGCCATGAGCTGTCCGAACCATCCGAGGAAGGCCCCACAGACTGGGCAGCCTTAGCTGCTTTGGCAAGCTTGGCCGCTTTGGTGACCGCAGTCCGTTCTGCGGTAGACCAAGTGGGTCGCCTTGAAGGCTTACGGGAAGGCCGTGATTTTGTGTTTGAATTTCGACTTGTCTGATATGTCATACTACGCTCCAAGAGGTATTATGCCACTACCGAGCCAATTTGAAGAACGCATCCGTCTTTTATACCCTGAAGCAGCAGATCGTATTCTCTCAGCTTTTGCCACGCCACGGGTCACCAGCTTACGAGTAAACACGCTCAAAACCAGCGTTGAGGAAGTTCGTACTGCCCTGGAAGCAGCTGGCTATCCACTGGAACAAATGCCCTGGTGGGAAAATGCGTTTATCGTCACCAACCCTGAAACACAGCAGATTTTTCACCCAATGTATGAAGAAGGCAAGTTTTACGTCCAAGGACTTTCCAGCATGTTGCCACCCCTAATCCTTGATCCACAACCTGACGAAAACATTCTTGACCTAACCGCTGCCCCTGGAAGTAAAACAACCCAGCTTGGTCTTCTGATGAAAAACACCGGTCATATTTTGGCGAATGATTTGAGTCCCGTTCGTCTATTTAAGCTTCAAGCAAACCTCAATCAGCAAGGCGTGACTAACGCGCAAGTCAAACGCGGTCCAGGTGAGTTGTTGTGGCGAAAGTTTCCAGAACAGTTTGACCGTACATTGGTGGATGTTCCATGCAGTATGGAGGGACGGTTCGAAACCAACGATCCAAAAAGTTACGATGACTGGTCACTCAAAAAAATTAAAGAGCTGAGTATGCGTCAGAAAATGCTGCTCCGGTCTGCAATTTCTGCCACAAAACCCGGCGGCGTTATTGTCTACTCAACGTGCACGATGGCGCCGGAAGAAAATGAAGCTGTCGTCAATTGGGCGTTGGAAAAGGAAGGCGGGAAAGTGGTGGTTGAAGCAATCGAGATGCCAGCCTTACTGAGCTTGGATTCTGAGTTAATCACTGGGGGAGTCACTGAGTGGAATGGTCAAAGTTACTCACCAGAAGTTGCCAAAACGCTACGCATCTACCCATCACAGCGGATGGAAGGTTTTTACGTGGCAAAACTTCGCAAACTTGAATCAACAATTACGCCGGAAGCACTAGCAGCTCCTCGTCCGCATAGACACTTTCAGCACCGTCGCAGCAGAAGATAATTTTTTCAGCTTGCCACTCTGGGTGGCGCTTTCGAATTAACAGAACTTCTTGAAGATCGTTGGAAAAGATAAAGCCTAACGTCGCGGTGATTTTTTTCATACTGGCTATGCGCTGAGAGTAACAGTCCACTTTCCGACATGCAATGCATACTGGCTACATTGAGCGAAAAGAAATAGAATTTAACCATGTCATCGAACACAGAACGACCCTTCATCTCATCCGAAAAAACCGGAGCGATCTACCCAGTCTCAGCTGCGTTAGACTTTCCTGATGCAGTGAAAACATTAGAAAGCATACAAGATACTTTTTTTTCAAAAAGTGGCGTACGGGTCAAAATAAATAAAACGGGATATGCCTTTTACCCACCCGTGGTAAATCTTGACCAAGAAACCAGTGATGAAGACTATATTCGTGCAGCGAAAAGCAAGTATCCCGATATGAGTGAATTTCCTCCTGAGAAACTCTCAGCCCTTGGAAAACAACTTCTTGAAAATCAGCACGTTGGTGGGATTGGGATCACTCATCGCTCCCTCGCTGGACTCGAAACGTATATTCCTGAGATTAGTAGAGTTCTTCAAACATGCACTGGGAAAGTCGGATTCTTTGGAAATGGTTTAGCGTTCGAGCCAGTTCAAGTTGTGATTGATCGGTTCAAAAAAGGGGAAGTGAGCAGTCCGCCGGTCGTGGTCGACCTATTTGATTATCACCTCTTTTACGAAGACCTACTCCGATTAGAAGAAGTAGTCAAAAAAATGGGGAAAGCTTTTCCATTTCAACTTGAGCTCGATTTCCTGAATAAGCTCACCCAGGAAGCTGATGCTGGGAATCTGATTCTCTCATCGCCATACAGATTTGGTACAGATGGTGATCTCCCACCAGAGCTTGGCAACTGTGATGTAGTAGTTAGCGCCCTTGGCCCACCAACACCAACGCTACCCGATCAAGTGAGGACACTCTCAGCTAACGGGCAACTTTATTTCGTTTCTAAAGATATTCAAGTAGGAACATACGATGGGTTCATTGTTGAAAAAAATATCCCAACTCCTCAGGCTGAAACGTCTAACGCTTGGGTTATAAGGCAGCGATAGCGTGGCACCCAACATTGAGTGAGAGGACTGGCTCTGCTATCTTGAATGTATGACAGGAAGAACTCATGATCTTGCCGCATTTAATGCGCTGATCATCGCCTTTATTGCACTGCCCGCAATTCCACAGATGAGCTTTGCCACGGCTGTCAGTGCATTTGGCGCCAATTTTATCGGCGGCTTGTTTCCGGACATTGATCAACCCACTAGTGATTTATGGGACAACTTTCGACTTGGACCATTTGTTGCAAAGATTATTTGTCCCGCACTAGGTGGACACCGGCACATCTCACACTCATTGGTCGGGGTGGTTTTAATTGGAGCAGTTTCTCGGCTTTTCTTAGAAATTTTAGGGAAAGTTGTATTGATCGATATGCCGATAGTCTGGGTCTGTTTTATGATCGGTGTGCTATCGCACATTGTGATGGACATGCCCACCAAAGACGGAGTTCCACTGCTTTGGCCACTTCGTTGGAAGTTTGGCATTCCGCCGTTTCGTTTTATGCGATTTGAAAGTGGCAAGTGGGTAGAGAACTACGTGGTATTCCCAGCACTCTTATTTTTTACTGGCTACTTGCTGTATACGCACCAAGCACTATTCCTGGCGTTCATTCGCCAATATATAAAGTAGGTTGACAGAAGAGGCCACAAAAGCCTTTAATAAGCTATGCCTAAAACAGCGTCACCATTAGAAAAATCCAGCACCACCTTAACCTTCTTCGTGGGTATCGCACTGTTTGGCTTCATTTTCCTTGCCATTGGCTACTACTGGTTGATTAAAGAAGTCCAAGCCGTCAAAACCATGATTCCCACCGCGTCTGCTACACCTGCCCAGCAGATGACGATGGTCAGTTATGACTGCGACAAAGACAAAACAGTTGAAGCCGCCTACTTCGACGATAGAGTAGAAGTGACGCTCAGTGACGGCAGATCATTCTTGCTGTCTCAAGGTGTTTCAGCTTCTGGCACACGATACGTGAATGACGATGAAAGCGTTGTGTTCTGGAGTAAAGGGAATACCTCATTTGTGGAAGAAAAGAAAGCAACCACGTACGACGACTGTTTAGAAAAAACAGAGTAACTTCATTTGCAGTTCAGCTTATCAAGCGGTCATCAAAGATTATTTAATCTTTTCAAGTAACTCGTCAGTGTTGCCACCATTCCACACCGCAACTTGGTTTCCTTGCTCATCTATTTGGACAAAGGTGTGTTGATAGGTGACACTATATTTTTGAGCCAGATCTTTTTCTTCTTGATCAGTAGCCGGATCGTTATAGTTTACCTGGATTACTGTGACATCCGTTGGAATCTTGCTGATGTTCGCTCTCAGATCAGCATCTGCCGCTATACAGGTTGGGCACCAAGAGGCATAAAAGAACAGTACTCTTCGATTGCTCGCTGCACCATCCAAAGCTGATTTTGAGTATTTGATATACCGATCAGTTTGAGCAACTAGTGAACTATCAGCTTGGGTGGTTGCTGTTATTTCTTGAGTCATGGGCGTATCTTCAACTGGAAGTGATTGTTGATTGGCAACAAACAATCCTCCCCCAACGAGTAGCAAGACTCCTAAAACAATAAGGCCCAGTATTTTGGTATTCATATCCGTACACTAATCGAAATACACACCCAATGCAATTAGCGTAACACTGCCCAGTCTTCCAGTTGGGCAGAAACGAAAAAATCACCATTCGGTGATTTCTTGTTTCTTGATGCCCGACTAGGATTCGAACCTAGATGTGCAGCTTCAAAGGCTGCTGTCCTACCATTAGACGATCGGGCAGTGGGGCTCACTTGACGCAGCGAGAACGAACTCCAGACTGGTATTTTAACAAAACTTCTGCTTTTTAGCAGCCAGATCTATGAATACTTGAGAAATTGCATATAATATCGCGGTACCCTGCCGAAGTGGCGAAATGGTAGACGCGCACGCTTCAGGAGCGTGTCCCCTCTGGGGATGGAGGTTCAAGTCCTCTCTTCGGCACAATGATTTGGGATCGTCTTGCCTCGATATTTAAGAAACCAGGAATCATCGGGCTTACGGTTTTCAGCGCTTACCTCCTGTCCATTTCCTTTGCTTTATTCTTCGTCAGTCAAGAAAACTACTTTTACTTTTGGGACGATGTGACGTACCAGAACACGTACCACGTGTTAGCATCGACGCTGCGAACTGAGGGAATTGGACCAGCGCTTCAAGAAGCTGCCATAACCATGACTGGTGCGTACAACTTTATTCCCGCGGCCTTGCCGGCAGTTACACCTTTCCTACCACTCCATCGCTTGAGCTATATAGGCTTAAATACCTTCTACTACTTTGTGCCTTGGTTGCTTCTGACCAGTTACTATTTGTCGTCGATAGGTACATATCCACAGAGAACACGTAGGAATATCTTCATTTTTTGCTGCGTCTTCCTCGGCTTTATGCCATTGGCATGGAAACCACTCCTCGCTGGAATGCCAGACATTGGGTCTGTAGCTTTAGCCAGCGTAGTCTTGATCTTGTATCAACGCCGACGTGATCGTCATACCCAACTGGTACATTTCACGATGGGTGTACTGCTGGTAGCGATGGTGGTATTTCGCCGTTACTTTGCCTTTTGGGCAGTAGGTTTCTTCACAGCCATGGTGATTGATCAACTGCTTATGCGCTCAGTCAGCTGGAAAAAGCGATTTCAAGAGATGCTTTTGACAGGTGCTGGAGCTCTGTTCGCTCTAGCCTTGGCAGGGAAGTCATTCATCCAGATGTTGACCGTGAACTACGGACAAGCCCTATCAAGGCTATCTTTCTCTCTATCCGCTCTATGATTTCCTTCACAACATTCTCTTCGTCAGCTTTGGAGTACCAATTATTCTGGTCAGCTGTATGGGCACCGCAACCTTAGTTCACAACAAAGATACCAGACAGATCACACTCTTCTTGTTGGCTCAATCATTCGTTTCGACATGGCTTTTCACCCGTGTTCAATCATTTGCCATTCATCATTTCTTATTGTTGTTACCCTTCATTAGCTACGTACTTGTTCACGGCACGCTCTACCTGTATCAAAGAATTCAGACAACAGGATATCGAAGGCTACTGATCGGCACTTTGATTGGTTTTCAACTTTTCTCGTTCATTGTTGCCTTCGTCCCAAACACTTTCCATGAAAGTAGCGCATTTGATAGCATCTGGCCACTGTACTACCCACCTCAGCAGCGCGGAGACATGGCCAGTATTAGCAGTATCTGCCAGAACTTGATCAGTCGGTCACCAACAGTCTACGTCTTAAGTAGCTCAGGTACGCTGAACAACGCAATACTAGGAACGGCTTGTCCACAGGCACAGATTCTAGATACACCAGAGGTGGACGGACGAGATGCGTTTCCGACCTTCTTTTTCAGCGCAGATATCGTCGTTGTAGCTACTCCTATCCAAATTCATCTGGAGCCTGAGGACCAAGTAATTGTCGGTTTGTTGTATGAACGCTTCTTCTCAAGTGAGCTGCAGCAATACTATCGGCTAGTGCAGAAGTATCCCTTAGATAAGGGTGTCACCGCACAGCTGTATGTTCGAACGCAACCAGTTCCGCTTCCAATATCTACCCAAATTGAGAGTGAGTACAAGTCGATGAAGCAACTTACGAACTGATCTTCCGAAATTCACATCCTTGCCTTATAATCTTCAGGCTACGCAAGTACGCATTATGCCGAGATGGCGAAATGGTAGACGCGCACGCTTGAGGTGCGTGTGGGGCAACCCATGGAGGTTCAAGTCCTCTTCTCGGCACAGTTGAAGGCAACCCTAATCGGGGCCGCTTAGCTCAGTTGGTTAGAGCATTCGGTTTACATCCGAAGGGTCGGGGGTTCGAGCCCCTCAGCGGCCACCAACCTTAACAATATGGAGAAGCGTACACATTTCGAAATGTGTGTGCTTCGGAATGCCAAGCTAGCCAAGTCGGTCACGGCGCACGACTGAAAATCGTGAAATTGAGGTTCGATTCCTCAGCTTGGCACATTGGTTGAAACTTGGGGAAAAGTGATGAAAATTACTTTGCTAACAAGATTTTGATCATGTGACCAATGAACTCTACGGCAGCTTTGATGATTTCATAGGTAGTAATGTAGATACGCTTCATCACTCTTTGCGTACCTTGGCTACTCACTTGTCTGGCATCGTAGGAAAGTTGGTTTGACATACAGACGTAGTATAGTTGATCTGTTTGGTTCGTGTATATGAGAATCATGTACAATACAGATCGATAAAGTACGAATGCGAGAATAGCTCAGTTGGCTAGAGCGTCTCCTTGCCAAGGAGAAGGTCGCGGGTTCGAGTCCCGTTTCTCGCTCACATTTTGTGTGCATTTTTCGCTAATGTCACCAAAAACACCCTCTCCAAAACCAGAACTCCCAGTTCTTGAGTTTAGATCTCAACAAGAAGTTCATACGTGGTTACTCAAAAACCACAAATCTCCAGGTATGTGGCTGCGCTGTTACAAAAAAGCCTCAGGTATTCCGACAGTCACTCTTCCCGAAACGTTAGACGAAATGCTCTGCTTTGGCTGGATTGATGGACAGGCCAAGCCCTTCGATGAGACATCTTGGCTGCAACGATACACACCAAGACGCTCAAAAAGCATCTGGTCGAAGCGAAACATCCAACATATCGAGCGGCTCACCAAAGAGGGCAGAATGCAGCCTTCAGGCATCAATCAAGTGGAGTTCGCAAAGGCAGATGGACGCTGGGCGAAGGCCTATGACTCACCAGCCAGCATGGAAATGCCTCAGGACTTTCTTCAAGAGCTCGTCAAACAGCCCAAAGCGCTCGAATTTTTCAACACGTTGAATAAAACCAATCTCTACGCCATTGGCTGGAGACTTCAAACAGCCAAAAAGCCAGAAACTCGCCTCAAGCGAATGAGGCTTATTATAGAGATGTTAAATAAAGGCGAAAAATTTCATTGAAGTTGAACGTCGTCAAAAGGAAAAATGAACGGGGACACATGCTCGTTCGTTACGTCTTCCGGTGAAGCATCTAGTGGCGAGAACAACTGTTTCTCAATATTTCGCAAGCATGCCGCCATAGCATACGTGAATGTACTCACTCTCTCTTTGGACTGATAGCGCTTTTCACCATCTTTAAACCGATCCTCCAAACTGACCACACCATGTGGGTCCACGCGCATATCTGAATATGCAACCAACTTTCGGGCATAGTCAGGGCTATCAAGAGTTTTTTTGGCTTTGTTGAAGCTGACTGCATCCACCAACTCTTTGACACGTGGAGAAACATCCAGCTCATCAAGCATGAGGAGAGTAGTGGTATGAGCATTTTTCCCGTACTTTGCCCATGACTGTTCTTGAACTTTTTGCCAATACTTCAACCCCTGTGGTGCTAAAAATTCGGGGAAGTAGTCCAAGTCAAACTTGGCAATATTTCCCAAATCATGTAACAAAGCTGCTGCGATGACATCATCAAGATCTTGAACGGTGAACGGCTGTGCCGTTTCTAGGAGCGGAACTGCCAGCAACTTGGTCCCAATATAGTTGGCCACTCCAGCCACACGAAACATATGGTCCCAAAGACTGGGCATAATTTGATAGCGCTGATACACCTCATGAATCGTCATAATCTGTACGAAGGAAACTTATGACGAAACGCGTCGATAATCAAGTCCCGAGCTTGTTCCACAGTAAACCAGGACGTATTTAACGTCATGTCGTACGAGTTAATTTTGGATGGATCTTTCCTAAAGTACTGTTTCACAAAGTCTTTGCGCTCTTTTTCAACTTTGGCGATCACTTCCTCTGCTTTCTTCTTGGAAAATCCTTCGTAGTCCATGGCCCTTTTGACGCGGACTTCATACGGCGCGGTGATATTGACGTGGAGGCCTTTTCCCACTGGGGTCAAGAAGTTGGCACCTCTCCCTACGATCACCACTTTGCCTTGAAGGGCGTATGTCAAAATGACTTTGGTCAGCTCAGTGATGTACTTCACGTCATCCACGTAATCTGAGTTAAGGAGTGACTGAACGATATCTTCTACGTGGGTGCGGCTTTTCTCGTCGACTGCTCGGATGAGTTCTTTGCGAAGTTTGGTGGAGCTTGCCACCTCATCGATCAGCTGCTCATCGACACAGAGAAAACCCAGTTTTTGAGCAACTGCATTGGCAATCGGCACACCTCCACTACCTGGTTCACGGGCGATAGTGATGAATGGCTTCTTAAAGTCTCGATCAGGGGACTTTCCAGGCAGACGTAGTGCTTCCTGCACTCGAAAGAAAGTAAAAAAGTTATCGACCATCTGGTAATCTCGAAAACCCATGTCATCCTTTCTGTGTTTTTCACAGTTTTTTCAATGGTACTGGAAGGTTCTCAAAAGTCCACGCAGCTTCGTTGTGTATTGATTGGTATAATACTTACCGAGTGGATTGACTTTGGCTATTGTGCTCGCTCTCTTAATTTGCGGAAAAAGAGTAAAATTCAAAGCATTACGAGACTCAATTCGGTGTTGTGATAACGAGTACAATGCTCAAATGAAAGACTCAAGTAGCACCCATAGCTCAGTTGGATAGAGCGACTGTCTTCGGAACAGTAGGTCGCAAGTTCGAATCTTGCTGGGTGCACACCTTTAAAGGCTAAGTTCTTTGACGGACTGCCAGTCGTTTTCATTCAGGACGGTGATCTTGTCTTCACCAATCACATAAAGATAATCATTGATGAATAGTGCCCGCTGGACTTGATTTTGGCTGATAGCCTTAACCAATTTTAATTGGTCATTTTGGTACGAGAACACATAACCACCCTTACTCCCAGGCATGAAGAAAACTTGATGTTTTGCATCGAGCAGGAAGGCGTGGTGCGTATTGAGGAGTTCTGACCAATACTCATCCAGTTGGTACTTACTGAGTTCTTTAGGGGATGTGTCATCACTCACGTCAAAGAGTGAGATTTTTATTCTGTTTTCTTCTTTGCCAATGCCAACAATTTTGGTATCGGAAAGTGGATGAAGATACGATGAGTATCCTGGAATTTTGAGCTCACCTGTTTTGACTGGTCTATCTGGATTTGTCAGATCAAGAATATAAAACGGATCAATTTGCTTGAAGGTGACCACGTAACCTTTATCTGCGATGAATCGAACTGCATAGATGCGCTCGTCTTGACCAAGATCAGTGACCACTCCGCGTTGTCGAAGATTCGAGTCTAAGACGTAGACGTCGCTCGCAGATTCAGCTTGCCCAAACTGTGTCCATTGTTGACCAAAGGTTGTGGCCACACGAAGGTTTCCCTGGTACTCATCCATCGAGAACTGACCTAGGAGCGAACCTGGCACACCACCGTTAGCTACCGGTTGTAAATCTGAGGCATTCAACTTGGTGATCAGGGTTTGTTCGAGTTCACGACTGTGCGAATTCATGTAGTCTTCGATCCGATTTTGCAGCTCGTTCTGCAGGCGAAGTCGCTCGTCATCTCCCAAAGATCGTTGATGTGACTCCAAAATACTTTGGAGTTCAAGCATTTTTGCTTGGTTACTAATGTCATAACCATCTAAACGAGAGAGTTTTTCCGTTACAGAGGAAGGGAAAAGATCTGTTCCCTTTTCGGCCAAGAACACAGACATGAACTTGACCATGTCAGCTTGTGATTGATAGGTCAAGTAAATTGCCGTAGGGGAGACATAAATGACACTATTGTTTCCTGAACCAACAAGCGAAGTCCTTGCTTCCACAGCACCTGTGCCGGGATCGATGATCATTGATGTAAATGTGGAGTCAACGTTCGAGGTAGGGCGGCTAGGGTAGTAAATGTCACTACAGGCAATCTTGAGTTCCTGACCATCCGCAGCGATCAGCGGAATATAGGGACACGGCGTGCCGTTATAAAGATATGTTTGTGTGATCACATATAACTTGTCGTTCATCATTCGGGCAGCGACCAGCTGATTATTTTGAGAAAGCGTAACCTGCCAGCTTTCCTTTGGAGACTCAGCGTTAGACACATCAAAACCAGTCACAACGCTGGTACCGTTTTGATTTCCTAAAACGACTAAGTTCTTGTCATTGAGGAGCAACTGTCCATTCACATCAATCTCAGAGAGCTTTGCTAACTGTGCTGGTGGAAATGCCGTCAGCACTTGG
>Ga0163155_10003272_pt1 | contig 17549 bp, 14 predicted proteins | sample OliLakLV19SP4G1_FD_148611 | JGI IMG/M metagenome (GOLD analysis project Ga0163155, IMG submission 148611) | Freshwater microbial mat bacterial communities from Lake Vanda, McMurdo Dry Valleys, Antarctica - Oligotrophic Lake LV.19.SP4.G1 | ecosystem: Environmental > Aquatic > Freshwater > Lake >... | reverse complement strand
CAACAGTTAGAGACTTCGCTTGCCAGTTTCGACCAAGCGTTAGCCATTAATCCCACCAATTTGAAAGCGCTGGAAAACAAGGGAATTTTGCTGGTGCAGATGGAACGACCGAAAGAGGCGATCGCCAACTTTGACGTGTTGCTACAATTTCAGCCGATGGATTACAAAGCCTGGAGTACCAAGGGCGATGCGTTGGTGCAACTGAAGCGCTTTCAAGATGCGATTCATGCCTACGACTGCGCCTTAGAATTCAACCCCAACGACTTCAAAGCTTACTCTAATCGCGGCAACGCTTTCGTCGAACTGGGGCGTTATCACAGTGCCATCAGCAGTTTTGATAAAGCATTGGCAATACATCCCGATGAGCCGCAAATTTGGTTTAACCGAGCCTGTGCGCTAGATATATCGGGCAAAAAAGAGGAGGCGCTGGCAGGGTACGATCGAGCGCTTATTGCCAGTCCAGTTCACGTTTCTAGTTGGGTGAATCGGGGCAACTTGCTAGCGAAAAGAGGCAATGAAACAGAGGCGATCGCCAGCTACGATGAAGCCATTCAACTGAGTCCTAAAGCTACTCAAGCCTGGAACAATCGAGGTTTGGCACTGCGGCGACTGGGGCGAGTAAAAGAGGCGATCGCCAGCTACGATCAGGCGATCGCCACCAATCCCAGCAATTACGAAGCCTGGGATAATCGCGGCTATGCCCTCGCCAAAATGGGCAAAATTCGCGATGCGATCGCCAGCATTGATCAAGCTCTAGAAGTTCATCCCAATCATGCCAACGGCATCTATAACAAGGGCTATTGCTACGCCATGCAGGGCAAAACCACCCTAGCGGTAGACCATATTTCTAGAGCGATTCAGATCAATCCTCAAAAATATCTGCCTGCCGCCGCCACCGACCCTGATTTAGAAATGTTGCACAGCAATAAACGCTTCCAGGCATTAATTAAAAGCTATCGGAAGCCATCCTAATTTACTGGCAAGGACCTACAGTGCGGCTGTCTTCGGGTGTGGCATCGGGATAAAAGGTGCGGATGGCGTTGCCCTTTTTCACGAAAACCGCCTGAAAAGACGGGACTGCTGAATCATTAACCGTGTAAAGACAGGCAATGGACTGATCGGCGGGGGTGCCTCTGGGCACGTTAAACAGTTTGAAAGCGCGAGTGCCATCCACCAACATTTCTGCTGCATTGCTGACGTAACCGTAGCCCTTAATCGGCTGCTCGGCGATGGTGCGATCGCCCTGCTTAATTGCCACGCCAAGGGTATAAATACTACCCTCAACCACTTCTTCCTTAGCATCTTGCCCGCTAGCAGTCCGCTCGATTCGCCCGCCAATGCCCTTCTTCTGAAACTCCAGGTATCGCCCCACAAAGTGCAAGCCACCAATGCCTTTGCCATTCTTTTCGCCACAAAAAATATGCTTAAAGCCCTTGTACTTAAACCAGATGGTGCCCAAATCATCTAGAAACTCAGGATCGCTGCTACGGCTGGCAAAAATGGCTCCATTCGTTGCCTGTTTGAGCTTACGCACGAGATCGGGATAGTAGCCAATCAGGCGTTTGAAATCCTGTTCGCTGACGGGCGCGTCAAATTCTGCGCCACATAGCTGCAAAATCTTCCGGTCAAATGCTTCTAGTTTGGGTGGTGGCGGTGTGATATCTCGGTTTTCCGACGAGTTTTCTACTGGAATAGGATTGTTAATCGTATCAAAAAAGGGCAGCAGGGCTTGATTCTGAGGTCTTTTGCCGCCTGTGTTAGACGGGGGCTTTTGGGTCGGCTTGCCTGACATATCAGGATTAGCAGTTCCCGCCTGAAATTCGCCACAGTCGGCATTGACCCAGCGCTGCGCGGGTGTGGCGTTGGGAACTCTTAACAAAATGTAAGTGCGGCGATCGCTATTGAACCCAACCGATTCATACTGTTGCCCAATTGTAAGCCGGACGTTGCCCGGATTTTTCCCTTCAATTGCCTGGTTTGCCACACAGTCTTGCTGCGCCGTAAACGAACCCTTGGGCGGCACTTGGGCACTACTAGACAATTGCTCAAAGCCTACAACTGCTAGCGAAATGCCAATTGCTAAGCCAGTCCATGCAATACTCGTTTGTTTTTGGGGCGATCGCGTCATTATCAGGTTCCTCTCAGTTCTCCTCTATAGAATTCAAACCGATAGGAGAGGATTCCTGCAATCATCACCAACACTTATTTCCGCTATGCCAGTGTCAAAGCAAAAATGGAAGTTCCTGCTAGTAGGGGTTGGATTTGGGCGGGAGAGATGCCTAAATGCGCCAATGAACTAAGCTGATCCAGCATTTCACTCAGGCGAAAGGATTGGAGTTGAAACCCTTGTTCGACGATGAATTGCTGCATGTGTTCAGCATCCTCAAAACTATTATCGAACGTCGATCTGCCCGTACTTTGGGCGATCGCCTGCAAAATTCGTTCCGTCGCTGGATTGTAGTCTCGCAGTTGACTGCGCCGCTGTTTAGTGGTCAAATCTGGCGTGATCCACACTCCGCCATACTGCTGCAACATCTGCCGCACATTGGCAAACACCTGCTGTTTTTCCGGCAAGGTCAGGTATTGCAGTAAGCCCTCACAGGCGATCGCGATCGGTTCACCGCGACGAAAATAATCAGCATTCAGCGGAAACTGGCTAGGAGTCGCTGTGGCATCGATCGCGGCAAAGTGCAGATTGGGGCGGTTGCCAATTAGGCGATCGACGAGTTCCCGTTTCTGCTCAATCATCAGCGGCAAGTCGCTTTCAACAAAGGTGATCTCTGGATTGCCGGACATCACCATGCCGCGCGGCAGCAATCCCGATGCTAGTTCCACAATTTGCCGACAGTCAAACTGTACCAAGAGCCAATTGGTCGCTTTATATCGCGCCTCCATCACGGGTGCAAAGTGCTTCAATTCTTCAATGCCGTTCATTGCGTAGTGCTCAACCAACGATTGAGCATTCACCAATTCCGAAATCTCCGCTGCATAGGGAATATCGCTAAATTGCCGCGCATAGGTGACCAGTAAAGCGGTTGGACTGATTTTGTCGAAGGAATCAGTCATAATTGTTTCTCGCCACTTCCAAAATCTTTGTTGCCACATCTTCTGGTACAGGCATAACGGAAAGGCGATTGCCCTGGCGTACAACCCACAGTTCATCGGCGGTGAAGGTTTGGCGTAGCATATCCAGGGTGAGCAGGGTGGGGAAGGTTTCGACGAATTCCACGATCGCGGTGTGCCAACGCGGATTTTCTGGGGTGGATTTGGGATCGTAATAGTTGCTGGTGGAGTCAAACTGGGTTGGATCAATCACAGTCGATTGGGCAACTTTCATTAAGCCCACAATGCCCAGTGGCGTGGTGTTGGAGTGATAGAAAAATGCCAGATCTCCTAACTGCATGGATTTGAGGAAGTTACGGGCTTGATAGTTCCGCACACCATCCCAAATGGTTTCGCGATCGCGCTCTAAATCCGCAATGCCATATACATCCGGTTCAGATTTCATTAGCCAGTAGTTCATGGGCAGTTTTGATATTCAGTAAAAGACATCTAGTAAAACTCATATCAGCCGATCCAGGTTTCATGCCACGGTTTGCCGCCAGTTTCTAACCCAGCCAAGGAACTGTTGGCTCGAATGATCAGGCGATCGCTTGCCCGATTCCAAAGCGTAAGGGAAAGTTCGCCTTGAGTAGTGTCTCGACAGGTGAAGACAAATCCTTCAGCGGTGGGAACGCGGACTAAAGCAGGCGATCGCGCCGTTTTTCCTACCAATTCCACCCGATATAAGTCATTTTCAGCCCACATCTGCCAATCGCCCCACGGTGCAACCTGCCAGTGTACTTTCGCATTCCAAGGTGCAAATTCATAAAATTGTCCCCGATAGTGAATACCAACCATCGCCACCGACTCCATCCAAGTGAGCAAACGTCGCCTGCCGCCGCCCGCTGTCACCGCCAGTTCTGGCTCTCCCTCAAAGCTGTTGCATTGCATCCAAAACCATTTTTGCGGAAATGAGCCGCCCCAATTTTTTTCGGCATAGGCAGGCGCATTGCAAAACTCATAGCGGTGCCCGTTCCACTCCATCCAACCTGTGGCTAACCCATGCGCCATCAAAATCTGCCAGCCCGGTTCAAAAACGGGTAAAGATGCCAGCCAGCCAGCCGTCGATCGCTGCCGTTCACCCCGATTTCCCCAGCCATCGATCGGCTGCACCTGATAACACCAGCGCGCCGTTTTCCCCGATGGTTCTTGCAAACGCCCCTGATGCAGGGTTGCACTCACTTGGTAGCCTTCCTGAATCGTGCGATCGAACATCTCCGGCTCCAACAATCCTCGTCCCTTTTCCCTCTTCCCGGTTCCCCAATGCCCTAACGCCAAACTCTCTCTCTCCGCCCAAAATCCCCTTACCGCTGGAAACGTGCGACACAAATACTCGTCATCTGCACCTAAAATTTGAGCGACTCCGCCGCTAAGCGGGCTTTCGCCTTGGGGATCATCAATGGAATACATGAAAGCAATAGTTTGGCGAACATCTGGCAAGGTCAGCCGGAGATACCACCCTTCAAAAAAACGGCGATCGCGACCAGCCCAGTGATAGCCGCTGTGGGGAGTTTGCCAGGGATCAGCCATAAACTATCAAAACCCTAGTGATGAACCGTAGTATGATGAATAAAAGAGGCATTTGCTTCTGGATACTACCTTGGTTTGAACCTGTGGAACTTTCTTGTAAGAATGAGTATGCGATCCTTGCCCTGGTTGAATTAGCGGTTCACTATGCCAGCGGTGAGCCGTTGCAAATTCGTCAAATTGCAGCGCAGCAAAACATCCCCGATCGCTATTTAGAACAGCTTTTGGCGGCACTCAGACGAGGCGGCTTGGTGCGATCGCAGCGCGGCGCGAAAGGTGGATATATCTTATCGCGAGAACCTTGGAAGATTAACTTACTGGAAGTCATGAACTGCCTCGAAGGAGCAGATGCTCAAATGGCAGAAGATGATGAGCCAAAAACCGTTGAGAATACGGTCATTTGCGAAATCTGGCAGGAAGCCCATACCGCTTCCGAAACGGTTCTCCAGCGCTACACATTACAAGATATTTGTGAAAAGCGCGATGCTCGCCGCCAGCTAGATATCATGTATTACATCTAGTCTGTAACTAAAGTATCCAAATCTATTAATAAACCGTTCCACTGTCGATTTTGTCCATTGCTACCCGATCAAACACCATGCGTATTGCAAGTAATATTACTGATTTAATTGGTCACACGCCACTTGTGCAACTCAACCGCATTCCTCAAGCGGAGGGATGTGTTGCTCAAATTGTTTTTAAATTAGAAAGTATGAATCCGTCTGCCTCTGTCAAGGATCGAATTGGGGTTAGCATGATTCGTGCAGCAGAAAAGGAAGGCTTGATTGCACCGGGAAAAACGGTGCTAGTGGAACCCACCTCTGGAAATACTGGGATTGCGTTGGCAATGGCAGCCGCCGCTAAGGGCTATCGCTTGATTTTGACTATGCCGGAAACGATGAGTTCAGAGCGACGGGCAATGCTGCGTGCCTATGGAGCCGAACTAGAACTGACTCCCGGCATTGAAGGGATGAGCGGCTGTATTGCGAGGGCGCAAAAGATTGTAGACACTACGCCCAACGCCTATATGCTGCAACAGTTTCGTAACCCGGCGAATCCTCAAGCTCACCGAGAGACCACGGCGATCGAAATTTGGGACGACACCGATGGACAGGTGGATATGATTGTGGCGGGAATTGGCACCGGCGGCACGATTACGGGTGTGGCAGAGGTGCTAAAACAGCGAAAGCCTGGATTTAAAGCGATCGCGGTAGAACCTGCCAACAGCCCCGTCCTATCCGGTGGTCGCCCAGGACCGCACAAAATCCAAGGGATTGGCGCAGGTTTTGTGCCGCCCGTGCTAAATGTCAATCTGATTGATGAAGTGATTGCTGTGACAGATGATCAGGCGATCGCCTATGGTCGGCGGCTTGCCCGTGAAGAAGGCTTGCTCTCCGGCATCTCCAGCGGTGCTGCCCTCTACGCCGCTATTCAAGTTGCCCGTCGCCCTGAAAACGCCGGAAAAATGCTCGTGGTCATCCAACCCAGCTTTGGCGAACGCTACCTCAGTACGCCCCTTTTTCAAGATCCAGAACTGATCTCCTCCCACTAAACTATTCTAAGCAAGGGCAGTGAGGGGATCAGGGAAGCAGAGGACACAATCAGGAGCCAGTTCGATGACGACCACCGCTCAAAAACTCACCTTTGAGAACTATCTCGTTTATGACGATGGCACCGATATCCAGTATGAACTTGTGGATGGAGAACTCGTCCCCATGAGCTTAGGAACTGGGAAACATGGCAACATTATTCTTTTCCTAGTCCGCCAGTTTGAAAATATCATCACGCAGTCAGGGCAATCCTGGGTTGCATTACCATCCCTAGTCGGCATTCGTTCTCCCCGGGGTAGACGCTGGGACACATCCCGCATCCCCGATGTCACCGTTTTGCCGCTGGTACAGTGGGATGCCATGGCAAACCGCGAAGCCGTGATCGATTTTAATGAGCCACCGCCGCTTCTGGTCGTTGAAGTCGTCAGCCCTTCTACCCAAGCGGATGACTATCGCTCCAAACGCGCCGAGTACGGACTCCTAGAAATTTCTGAATACTGGATTGTAGACCCGCTAGCAGAGAAAATCACTGTTGGTCTGCTCGATCGCGCATTTTATGACCTGACAGAATTCCAGGGCGAAGCGTTGATTCAATCCCCCGTCTTTCCAACCTTAAAATTAACCGCTGCTCAAATTTTGGCGGGCAAATTCTAATAAATGTCAACGGTATTTCCGTGATTTTTCATCTACACAAACCAGCAGAAAGCAATACAGGGTATGATTTTGGTGTTCTAGCAAGCGCGATAGAATACCTGCATGGCAGAACCCGATCACTATCGCATCCTAGAGGTTAGCCCAACGGCAACTCAGGCAGAAATTAAGCAGGCGTATCGCCGCCTTGCTAAACTTTTCCATCCCGATCGCAATCGCAGCACAAGCAACCACGAAAAAATAGCGAAAGTCAACGCCGCCTATGAAATTTTAGGAGATCCCCACAATCGGCGATCCTATGATCAGGTACGAATTTACCGCACTCAAATAGACGCAGCGGATTTTGCTTCAGATGTTGGGCAATCTCGCAAAAAACAAGGACAACAGCGCGCCACTGCCGCTCAAGCGCACTATCGCAAGCAGCAAAAAACCGGGCAGCAAGCCGATACCGAACTAGACCAGTGGCTCAAACTGGTTTACACTCCCGTGAACCGCACCATCCGCGAAATTTTAGATCCGCTCAAAGATGAAATTAATGATTTATCAGCCGATCCGTTCGATGATGAACTGATGCGCGACTTTCAGCTTTATTTAGAAGACTGTCAAACTGGGCTGATGCAAGCCGAAAAGGTCTTTCGTTCCCTGCCCAATCCTGCCAGTGTCGCAGGCGTGGCAGAGCATCTTTTCTACTGCCTGAATCGCGTGGAAGATGGCATCGAACAGCTAGAGTACTTCACGGCAAATTACGATGAAGACTATTTGCATACTGGGCAAGAGCTTTTTCGGATTGCCAAAGGCTTACTGCGAGATGCTCAAGCGTCCGTGCGGGCGATCGCATAATGAATCGCCGACCACCCAAGCCCAGTAGCCTTATAGACAAAAATGGCATCATTAACCGTTCCTTAAAGCGATCGCGTTAGATTCGGGACAGAGTGGGACTTTAAGCAATCTAATATGACTCTCAATCGCAGACACTTTCTGATTTTTCTAGGTGCCGCAGCCACCACTACCGCCTGTGGTATTCGTCCCGGTCAACCCCCCTCAACTGGCGGCAACACATTTAGCCCAGGGGTGAAGTTGGCATTTCAGCCAGTGAAAGGACCAATGCCTTTGGCGGTGAATGCTCTGGCAAGCGATCGCCAGATGACCGAATTTAGCCAGTATGAAGTTGTAGACGATTTGGTTTTGCCAGAGGGGTTCACCTACGATGTGATTGCCTCTTGGGGCGATAAGGTAGGCGACTCTCGCTTTGGCTATAACAATGACTACTTGGCATTGGTTGAAACCAGCCCAGATGAAGCGTTGATGTCAGTTAATTTTGAGTACATTAGCGCGGTGCCCTGGCAGCAGACCTACGAGAAAGTGATTGGCAAGGCGCTACCGTTTCGTGAAGTCGATAAAGCAGTCCGAGCGGCGATTAAAGCAATCAAGGATGATAAGGTTCCAGGTCTCAACGCTTATGCCTTACCCGATGGAAACCCGGTTAAGGAGCAGATCAAAACAATTTGTAGAGAAGGCTTGATCGATCAAGGAGTGGGAGTAATTGCCCTGCGCCGATCGCCCGAAGGAAAATGGGCGCGATCTCAGTCCTCCGCCGAACGCCGAATCACCGGAATTTCTGGTTTAGAAGACGGACGATATTTAAAAACGACGGGTCCAGCCGTTGCCATTTTCCAAAAGACCAAAGGACAGGGTTATGTAGACAAGTTGGGCGATAAAATCATCGGCACGTTTCAAAACTGCGCGGGTGGCACTACGCCTTGGGGCACCGTATTCAGCGCCGAAGAAAACGTGCAAGTGCAGGTGCCTGAACCCGTCTATGCGGATGGCACTTCATTTGACCCCATTAATCGCCCCTTCAACATTACCGACGAAGAACTGACGGGTATGGGGAATGTGTTTGGGCTGGCTGGCAATAAGTACGGCTGGATGGTAGAGCTTGATCCAACAAATCCGAGCGACTACGGGACAAAGCACACTTGGCTGGGGCGATACCGTCATGAGGCAGTCGGGGTAAGGGTGGTAGCAGGCAAGCCACTGGCATTTTATTCGGGCTGCGATCGCCGGGGTGGTCATCTTTATAAATTTGTCAGCAAAGCCGCCGTCACCGATCCCAAAAATAAAGCCAACTCCAAACTGCTCAGCGATGGCATGCTCTATGTGGCGCAATTCCAGGCAGATGGCACCGGACGCTGGATTCCATTGACATCAACCACACCCATTGCACCGACTCCACCCACGTTCCTCAGCGGAGTCATGCTGCCCTTGCCCCAACGTCCAGAAGGGGGCATTTTTAAGGCAGATGACGATGTTCAAATTGAAGCATTTCAGAAAAAATATAAAACTCTGGGCGATCTTTATATGGGCAGTGAACTCGAAAAGCAAGGCGCTATTTTGGTGGATGCTCATTTTGCTGCCAATGCAGCAGGCGCAACCTGCACCGCCCGCCCCGAAGATACCCTAATTGCCCCAGATGGTTCGCTTTTCATTGCTTTTACTTCTGGCGGCATCAGCAAGGAAGACGGTAGCCCTGACATTCGCATCTTCAAAGGTCCTGATGGCAGTACGGCTTATGAATTTGGCTGGATCATGCGCCTTGCGGAAGTTGGCAATGAACCCAATGCGAAAACCTTTACCTGGGAAATGGCGGCAACCGGTGGCGAACCGGCGATCGGCGGACAAGGGTTTGCCAATCCCGACAACCTCGCCTTTGATGGTCAGGGTAATCTGTGGATGGTGACCGACATGTCATCTGACAAATTGAATCGGGAAGTGCTAGCCAACCGCCAAGAAAAAAGCGGAGTGCCAATCACCCCTTCCAGTCTGCGCGGCATTTACGGCAACAACGCCATCTGGTACATTCCCCAGTCAGGCGAAGGAGCCGGGCAGCCTTATTTATTTGGCATCGGACCGATGGATTGTGAAACGACAGGACCGTGCTTTACAGCAGGCGATTCCCTTTGGGATCGTGGAACGAATCGCGCGTTGTTCCTATCTATTCAGCATCCCGGTGAAGTCAACGGCACCCGCAAAGACATGGCAGCAGAAATGCGACAGTTTGCCATGCACACCACCGACGGCAAGGAATTCATGCAAACCCGCAAAGTTCCGATCGGTTCCAATTGGCCCAGCAAACAAGCCAACGATCCACCTAAACCCTCAGTGGTTGCCATTTACCCTTCTTCAAGTGGGGCGATGGTCTAGCCGTCTAAAGATGAGCATCACTTGAGCTAGCTCAGGTGATGCTGCAAAAATGCTAGGGTGCGATCGCGTGCCAGTTCTGCGGCTTCTGCACGATAAGCCTCACTATCTACCCGACCGAAGGCATGGCTCACCCCAGCATAGCGGTAGATCGTGACTAGCGGGTTGCCCTTCAGTGCTTGCTCAATGGTTGCTTGAGCGTCTGGCGGCACAAATTCGTCATTTTCCGCAAGATGTAGGATCAGTGGCTTTTGAATGCGGGTAGCTTCTGCCAAACTGCTTTCGATCGCCACGCCGTAATAGCTCACGTTGCAATCGGCATCGGTGCGGGTTGCCATTAGGTATGCCAGTTTGCCGCCCAAGCAAAACCCAACGCTGCCAACCTTACCGCTACAGCCGGGATATTGCCGCAAAAAAGTGAGTGCTGCCTGCAAGTCTTCCACGCCCTTATCCACATCAAAGCGCCCATAAAAATCGTAAGCTTTAGCCAGTTGATCCTCATATTGCGGATCAAGCTCTACGTTGGCTTCCAGCCGCCAAAATAGATCGGGCACGAGGGCAAAATAGCCTGCTTTTGCGTAGGCATCGGCAATTTGCCGCATGATTGAGTTCACGCCAAAAATCTCTTGAATTAGCACAATCCCTGCGCCTGTTGGGGAAGCTGGAGCCGCTAGATAGGCGCTGAAACTGCCTGCGATCGCAGAAATCATTACATTTTGAGCCGTCATACAATCTCTCTAAATAATGGACACGAGTAACTGAGCAAGAAATCTGACGACTGCGAAACAGCCATCGCAAATTTAACGCAAAGCTGTCATTCGGATCGATCTTGAGAGGTATTTTTTTTAGAAACTGCTTCTTCCGGCGCGGCTTGCTACTACAGTAAAAAGGGCTTTCAACCATTCCACCCAGAGAACTCCATTTATAAGGATGAGCGGCATGGAAACACGAGAATTAGGCACATCTGGAATTCGGATCACGCCAATCATTACGGGCACCTGGCAAGCAGGCAAAAGTATGTGGGTTGGCGTGGAAGATGCGGAGACGATTCAAGCAATTCGAGCAGCGTTTGATGCGGGGATCACCACGGTTGATACTGCCGAAGTTTACGGACAGGGGCACTCTGAGCAGATTGTAGCCGAAGCCTTAGCGGATGTGCGGCAACAGGCTGTTTATCTGACTAAGGTGTTTGCCAACCACTTGAAATATGATCAGGTGATTGCAGCTTGCGATAGTTCGCTTAAAAATTTGAAAACTGATCATATTGATCTCTATCAAATTCATTGGCCTGCGGGAGCGTTTGGCAGTGAAGTGGTGCCGATCGCAGAAACCATGCGTGCCTTAAATGATTTGAAACAGCAGGGCAAAATTCGGGCGATCGGCGTGTCTAATTTCTCGCGGGTTCAGCTAGAAGAAGCTGCCCAACATGGACGGATTGATAGTTTGCAGCCTGCTTATTCTCTGTTTTGGCGATCGGTGGAAAAAGATTCAGTGCCCTACTGCATCGCTAATCAAATTTCCATCCTTGCCTACTCACCTATGGCTCAAGGGTTGCTCACCGGAAAGTTTTCAGTCAATCATCAGTTCGATCCCGCTGATAATCGGGCGAAAAACAAGCTGTTTCAAGGCGAAAATTTTGTGCGGGCACAGGAGGCACTGGCAAAACTGCGTCCGATCGCCGATCGCCATCAAACCAGCCTTGCCAATTTGTCGTTAGCATGGCTGATTGCCCAACCCCAAACCCAGGCGATTACGGGAGTACGCAATGCCGACCAAGCGATCGCCAATGCCACTGCCGCCGAGGTGAAATTATCTCCAGAGGATTTGACAGAAATTAGCGCGATCGGGCAAATTGTTACCGATCACTTGGATGACAATCCTGTGATGTGGAACTGGTGATAGGCGAAGCGTCAAATGAATTTGGCTGATTTTCGGGGAGAATTGGCGGCGCTCAGTGCTGGCTTTATTTGGGCGGCGGCTTCAATGGTTTACACCGGAGTTGGACGGCAGTTACCGCCACTCGTGCTGAATCTAGTTAAGGGACTAATTGCGATCGCGCTCTTACTGATAACCCTGCTGTTTTTAGGGAGACTACTGCCCAGCGTTAGCCTTGTGCCCGTGCTGCTGTTGCTGCTCAGCGGCGTGATTGGCATCGGCATTGGCGATACCGCATATTTTGTAGCGCTCAATTCCCTAGGGGCAAGACGAGCATTGGTGCTAGAGTCGCTGTCGCCGCCCTTGGGTGCTTTTTTGGCGCTGATTTTTTTGCAGGAACAACTGCCGCCTTTAGCATGGCTAGGCATTGGGCTGACGATCGCCGGAGTCACCTGGGTCGTGCTGGAGCGATCGCCCCAACCGAATGGAATACTGACTCATCCGCCCTTTCGAGGCATCGTTGCGGGTTTAGTCGCAGCAGCAGGGCAAGCGGTCGGTGCAGTGCTGTCAAGAGCCACCTTAGCCGGAACCGATATCGATCCTCTATGGAGTACGTTGATTCGGCTGCTGGCAGGAACTTTGGTGTTATTGGTTTGGTTTTCAGCCCAAAAGCACCCCATCCAAAAACTGGCACCGCTGCGATCGCGTCAGCTATGGGGAATCGTCATCGTGGCAGCATTTGCCAGCACCTACTTAGGCATTTGGTTGCAGCAAGTGGCGTTAAAATATGCGCCGACTGGGATTGCCCAATCCCTCAGCGCCACCAGCCCCCTATTTGTCATCCCGTTTGCGATCGCCGCTGGCGAAAAAGTTAGCCTCAGAGCCGTTTTTGGCGTGTTGATTGCCTTAGCTGGCGTTTGTCTTTTATTTATTCGGTAAGCCAAAATTCATTCGGTTAAGTTAGGCGTGGGTGATCCAATTGTGGAGGAGCAACGTACATAACAGATGAAAGGGGAAATTTTGAATTTTGAATTCCAGACAGCACTCAAAACTTCAAATTCAAAATTTAGTAAGCGACCTTGATCACGTTGAGTTTTTGAAGAACAGTTCACAATCAACTCAGTTCACGATCTGATGGAGCAGCATTGATGGCGATTTCTCAGGTTGTACGTCGAAGATTGAAAAATCGGGGACGGCGAATAGTGCGTCCTCAAGCCGCCACCCTCGTTTTGGTGAGCGTGGTTGGGCTGGCAGCGGCGATTTGCGTTGCCTGGTTTGCTGGGGAAGGATTGATCCCTCGGCTGTTCGCCCAACTGAACACGCTGCAAAACACACCGCCTTGGTGGTTGCAGGTTCCCATGATGCTAGGCAACTACATTTTCGTGCCAACGGTCTTGCTGCTGATTATTGCACTGGGGGTGATGTGGATTTCTCCGCAACCGCGAGGATGGGCGCGAATTGTGGTGGTTAGCATTCTCTTGGTGTTGACGGTGCGATACATTTTGTGGCGATCGCTCTCTACCTTGAACCTTGCCGATCCAACTAACGGCGTTTTTAGCCTGGGGCTGTTTTTTCTGGAAATGCTGATGTTGGCAGGCAGCACAATTCAGCTTTTGTTGATGTTGCGAGTGCGCGATCGCCGGGAGGAAGCAGACCAAAATGCGATCGCGGTTCTATCCGGGCAGTTTGCGCCGCCCGTCGATGTATTCATTCCCACTTACAACGAGCCAGAATTTGTGCTGCGCCGCACCATCATCGGCTGTCAGGCAATGGAATATGCCAACAAACGAATTTACCTGTTGGATGACACTCACCGTCCAGAAATCCGCAGCTTAGCCGCTGAACTAGGCTGTGAATATATGACTCGTCCCGATAATCGCCATGCCAAAGCAGGCAACCTTAACCATGCTTTCGCCCAAACTGACAGCGATTTGATTGTCGTTTTTGATGCCGATTTCATTCCGACCCGCAACTTTTTGACCCGCACCGTTGGCTTCTTTCAAGCGGAACAAGTGGCGCTGGTGCAAACACCGCAAAGCTTTTATAACCCCGACCCGATCGCCCGTAATCTAGGTTTAGAAAACGTCCTCACCTCCGAAGAAGAGGTGTTTTATCGCCAAATTCAACCCATTCGCGATGCAGCAGGCAGCGTCATTTGTTCGGGCACATCCTTTGTCGTGCGCCGGACAGCCCTAGAAGCCGCAGGCGGCTTTGTCACCGAATCCCTCAGCGAAGATTACTTTACCGGAATTCGCCTGTCTGCCCAGGGCTATCAACTGGTCTACCTGGATGAAAAGCTGAGCGCCGGACTGGCAGCAGATAATATGGCTTCCCATGCCGCCCAACGTTTGCGCTGGGCGCGGGGCACTCTCCAAGCCTTTTTTATCGAATCCAACCCCCTAACCATTCGAGGGCTGACTCCCTTGCAGCGGTTAGCACACTTAGAAGGCTTGCTGCACTGGTTTACCAGCCTCTCACGAGTTGGTTTTTTGATCATTCCCCTTGCCTATTCCTTTCTCAACGTGATTCCGGTACGCGCCACCGAAGCGCAATTGCTATATTTCTTTTTGCCCTACTACGTGGTGCAGCTATCCGTATTTTCGTGGCTGAACTACCGTTCTCGCTCGGCGATCCTATCCGATATTTATTCGTTAGTGTTAGCAGTTCCGCTCGCCTGGACGGTGATTCAAGTGATGCTCAACCCGTTTTCCAAAGGCTTTAACGTTACGCCCAAGGGCACCTCCAGCGATCGCTACTCCTACAACTGGAACCTCGCCGTTCCCCTGATTGCATTCTTCATCATCACCGCTATCAGCCTGTGGCGCAATTTAGGCATGTGCATGATCAAAGGTGGGTGGGCTGCCGCGCCGCTCGACCCGATAGAAGCCTTAGCGCGCTCCGAATCGATTAAAGGCATGGGAGTTGGCTGGCTTTGGAGTGGCTATAACTTGATTATGCTTGGCATCGCCCTGCTGATTTTGCTGGATGTGCCGCGCCCCAATCCCTACGATTGGTTCGACCTACGGCGCACCGTGCAAATTACCCCTGTTTCCTTGGATGGCTCACCGACCTTCTGGGGCATCACGACCCTGTTTTCGGAAGGAGGCGCAGAAGTTGCCTTAACTCAAACTGGCTTCCCATCACTCGATTCAGATGAAACGCTGCCCGTTACAGTCAACATTTTAGAGGAAGCCTTGCAACTCACAGGCACCGCGATCCGCAGCGATATACAGGATGAATTTTCAACCGTGCGGATACAATTTGATAACCTACCGATGAACGACCATCGTAGGTTGGTGGAAATGCTGTTTTGCCGCCCAGGACAATGGAAACGACGCAATAGCCCTGGAGAACTGCGATCGCTGCTCCTATTACTGCGTATTGTATTGAAACCCCGGATTTTGTTTGACCAAGCGACTGATGTCAGAGCGATCGCGGTAGCTAAAGGATAGAAAGCAGGGGTCAGAGGTCAGAGCTTCGACACACCTGAAACCCGAAACCTAATTCTCGAAGCCCGAAACCCGAAACCCGAAACCTGAAACCCGAAACCTAATTTCCCCACTGCATTAAGAGACTGTTAAAATCCAATAAACTTCTTGTTCCTGTCCCCAATGAATGACACCGTTTTGCAAGTGAATAATCTGGAAGTGCAGTTCCAGAGCGATGGAAAGATCGTTGAAGCAGTTAAAGGAATTTCCTTTGAGGTGAAACGGGGGCAAACCTTAGGAATTGTAGGCGAATCGGGTTCGGGCAAGTCGGTGACCTCTTTGGCAGTCATGGGGTTGGTGCCCAAGCCCGGTCAGGTAACGAATGGGGAGATTTTGTTTTGGGGCGCTGACCAATCGCAATCCGTAGATTTGGCAAAACTATCCGATCGCCGATTGGAAGACTATCGCGGTAGCGAAATTGCGATGATTTTTCAGGAACCGATGACTTCTTTAAACCCGGTTTATACGATCGGGTTTCAACTGGTGGAAGCGATTCAGCTACACAAGCGTCTTTCTAAGGAAGCGGCTGCACAAGAGGCGATCGCCCGGTTACAAGAAGTGCGACTGCTGCCCAGCAATGATCAACTGGACGAACAATTTAACGGCAATCGACGAGAGCGCGATCGCCTGACTGCTGCCTTTCTCAACCGCTATCCTCATGAGCTATCCGGCGGACAAATGCAGCGGGTAATGATCGCGATGGCGATTTCCTGCGATCCGTCGCTGCTAATTGCCGACGAACCGACCACTGCTCTGGATGTGACCGTTCAGGCAACGATTTTGGATTTGCTGCGCGATTTGCGCGATGCTCAAGCTGAGAAAATTGGCGATCGCCGGGGCATGTCGATCATGTTCATTACCCATGATTTGGGAATCATCGCCGAAATTGCCGATCAGGTTGCCGTCATGTATCAGGGCAAAATTGTCGAAGCAGGACCCGTCTGGCAGATTTTTTCTAACCCGCAGCATCCCTACACCAAAGGCTTGCTTGCCTGCCGTCCCCAACTCGATCGCCGCCTGCAAAAACTCCCCACCGTCTCAGATTTCATGCAGGTCAGCACGGGCAAAGATGGCAACATTATCATTGAAGAGCGCGAAACCGACATCAATCGGGCGTTCCAAATGGCGCAGGAAGTTAGCCCCGCAGAAATGACTCAGCGGCTTGCCAATCTAGCGCAAAAACCGCCGCTGCTCTCCGTCAAAAATCTGCGGGTTGGCTTTCCCATACGCAGTATTTTTGGGCAAACCAAACGCTATTTTATGGCAGTGAATGATGTCACTTTTGATGTGTACCCCGGCGAAACCTTGGGATTAGTCGGCGAATCAGGCTGTGGCAAATCCACGTTGGCACGGACTATTTTGCAACTGATCAAGCAAATGGAAGGGCAAATTGTTTTTGATGGGCAAGACATTACCCAGCTATCGGCTAAAGCACTTCGCCGTGTGCGGCAAGATCTGCAAATTGTGTTTCAAAATCCGTTTAGCTCCCTCGACTCCCGGATGACGGTCGGTGCAGCGATTATGGAGCCGATGCAAATTCACAGCAAGCCGAGCGATCGCGAACAACAGCGACACCGTGCAAAAGAACTGCTGGAACGGGTGGGATTGACTGCCGATGCCGCAAATCGCTACCCGCACGAGTTTTCGGGCGGGCAGCGTCAACGGGTTTGCATTGCTCGTGCCTTGGCGCTGAATCCTAAGTTCATCATTTGCGATGAGTCGGTGTCGGCGCTGGATGTGTCGGTGCAGGCGCAAGTTCTCAATCTGCTGAAAGAACTACAAAATCAGCCCGACCTCGATTTGACCTATATTTTTATTTCCCATGATTTGAGTGTGGTGAAATTTATGAGCGATCGCATTATGGTCATGAACAAAGGCGCGATTGAAGAAATCGGTGCCGCTGAAACCGTGTATCGCCAGCCCCAGCAAGACTATACTCGCCAACTCATTTCCGCCATTCCCACTGGCAGCCTAGAGCGCATTCAAGCACGCCAACTCCAGCGCGGCTTTTCAGCCAGTTGATCTAGTCATTAAACAGCGCTTAGGAATATTGCTCAGAAATGCGATCGCAATGTTCATTCCTACGATGGATACGTGATAGGCGAAATGTGACCAATCATGAGCCTAGAAGTATTGGATCAAAAATATGCGGCTC
>Ga0163155_10003261_pt1 | contig 17576 bp, 18 predicted proteins | sample OliLakLV19SP4G1_FD_148611 | JGI IMG/M metagenome (GOLD analysis project Ga0163155, IMG submission 148611) | Freshwater microbial mat bacterial communities from Lake Vanda, McMurdo Dry Valleys, Antarctica - Oligotrophic Lake LV.19.SP4.G1 | ecosystem: Environmental > Aquatic > Freshwater > Lake >... | reverse complement strand
CTCATACTGAATGTTAAATATTGATACTATGGGACTAAAAATGTTAATTTTTATAACATTTTCTTTCTGAGCTTTTACAGCACCTGCGGTTGCCAAAAGAGCTATTAATAAACAAATTTTTCTCATTTTTTTTGGGTTAAAATTTCTGTAAAAAAAAACTATTTTTAATCTAGTTCCAAAAAAGGATATCTGTAATCCGTTGGCGTCACAAATGTTTCTTTGATGGTACGCATTGAAACCCAACGCAACAAATTAACTTTCGCGCCAGCTTTGTCATTTGTTCCCGAGCCTCTTGCTCCACCAAAGGGTTGTTGCCCCACTACAGCCCCAGTAGGTTTATCGTTGATATAAAAATTCCCAGCAGCGTTTCTGAGTTTATTCGTTGCCATTTCCACAGCAAAGCGGTCGCGTGCCATAATCGAACCTGTCAACGCATACGGAGAAGTTTGGTCAACGAGGTCCAAGGTTTGTTCAAAATTTTCGGAATGATAAACGTAAATCGTCATCACGGGACCAAAAATCTCTTCGCACATAGTTAACGAGATCGGATCTTTCGTCAGCACTACTGTGGGTTCGATAAAATACCCTTTCGATTTATCGTACTTACCCCCGGCAATGATTTCATTCATCGGGTTTTGGCGAGCTTTCTCAATATAACTGGTGATGGAGTTGAAAGATTTCTCGTCAATCACAGCATTGATGAAGTTGCCAAAATCTTCGGTGGCGCCCATCTTCATGCTTTTCAAATCTTCGAGCAAATACTTTTTTACATCATCCCACAAATTAGAAGGAATGTAGCAGCGAGATGCAGCCGAACATTTTTGACCTTGGTACTCAAATGCCCCGCGACTGATGGCTGTTGCCACTTGTTTGGCATCGGCACTTTTGTGCACCATAATAAAGTCTTTACCACCCGTTTCACCTACAATTCGTGGATACGATTTGTAGTGATGAATATTTTGGCCGATGGTTTTCCAAATATTTTGAAACACACCAGTGCTGCCCGTAAAGTGGATGCCGCCAAAATCTTTGTGACTAAAAATTACATCGCCCGCATCAGGCCCTGTAACATAAACCAAGTTGATTACGCCATCGGGTAAACCCGCTTCTTTTAGAATTTGCATGATTACGTTGGCCGCGTAAATCTGCGTATTGGCCGGTTTCCAAACTACGGTGTTGCCCATCAAAGCGGCACTGGTAGGCAGATTACCAGCAATGGCAGTGAAGTTGAAAGGGGTGAGCGCAAATATAAATCCTTCAAGGGGACGATACTCCAAACGATTCCATACTCCGGGTGAAGATTGGGGTTGATCATTATAGATTTCACCCATGAAATGCACATTGAAACGAAGGAAGTCGATGAGTTCGCAAGCCGCATCAATTTCTGCCTGATACGCATTTTTGGACTGCCCCAGCATGGTGGCGGCATTCATTTTGTAACGATAGGGCCCCGCCAATAAATCGGCTGCTTTTAAAAAAATGCTCGCCCGATTTTCCCAGCTTAAATCAGCCCACAATTCTTTTGCTGCCATGGCGGCATCAATGGCCTGCGTTACATGGCTTTTGTCGCCTTCGTGAAAGTGACCGAGTATATGCTTGTGGTCATGCGGAGGAGATAAGGGTTTCTTGTTCCCTGTCCGAACTTCTTCAGCACCGATATACATGGGTATGTCCTGAACTTCAGATCTCGCTTCTTCCAGTGCCTTTTTTAAGGCTGCGCGTTCTTTAGAACCGGGCGCATAGGAAAGTACAGGTTCATTTTTTGGTGTGGGGATATGAAAAAATCCGGTTGACATAGATCGATTTTAAATTTATAATGGGAGATTTTTTATTGCTAGCTGCGTGAATTGCTTTAACTAGAGTTACGCAAATCAACTAAGTCACTGTCAGGCTAAGCCAGTCGAAGCCACTTTGGAAACTCCAACAATCCGTTTTTGACAAGCTCAAACTGATAACATTTAGCGTTTTGCGTACCTCCAGTTGGTTTGAAATGTAAAGGTAATGAATGCGAATGATTAAAGTAGTTCAAAAAGTTCCTTCAGCGAAGCGATTTCGTGCGTCACTGCTGTGTCATGTTTAATCCGTTCTGGATTGAAATAGATAGTGTCCAGCGATGCATTTTTCGCCCCGCCCATATCGGTAGTCAAGTCATCGCCAATCATGACCACCTCGTGCGGCTGCAGATTGTTTTTATATAAAGCGTACTCAAAAATTTCTTTGGCTGGTTTTCTGTGCCCTGTGGATTCAGAAGTGACAATGCTTTCAAAATAATGAAGAACGCCCCCACTGGTGAGCTTGGCAGTTTGAATTTCGCTAAAGCCGTTGGTGATGATGTGCAGTGGATAACTGGAAATTAGATAGTCCAGCACGACTTTGGCATGTGGCAGTAAATTTTTCTTTTTCGGCAATTCGCTGACGTACTCCGCAGAAAACTTCAACGACAATTCATACTCATTCACCCCAAACTCCTGAAAGATTTGGTGGAAGCGTTGCGTGCGTATTACTTCTTGCTTGATTTGTCCCGTGTCGAAGAGATTCCACAGGCCTAGGTTTATTTTCTTAAATACTATCAAAAATTCGTCATGGCTGATCCGGTGCGATTCAAGCTTGTAAATTTTATGGAGCGCTGACAATGCCTCACGCGAGTTGGTTTCAAAATCCCAGAGCGTGTGATCTAGATCGAAGAAAATACTTTTATATTTTTTCACAAAGATTATTAAGTGATGGTAAGCAAAACGGTAAGTGTTGTCAGTTTTGAGCCTGTTGAAAACTATTTTTTCAAACGCTAAGTCGGCTTCGATAAGCTTAGCCTGACATGAAACCAATGGTTTTGCGCAACATCCGTTATTAGTTTTATTTCAATACTTCTGCGAGTGCTCTATGAAATTCTTCAAAGTTCCGCAGGTTGCGATGACCGCCACCTTCAATAATAAAAAACTGATCTTCCTGCGACAGAAGCGGGCGCAGTTTTTCTGCGGAGGAAAGAGGAACAATCCAATCATCGGTGCCGTGAAAGATTACTTTGGGGCAATTGATTTTTGGAATATTTTGATTGTTAAGAAAATAATGACGCTGTGGGAACAAAGCCAACATTGGTTTAAGTGGTGGGTAGATAACTCCGTTTAGCTCATCGAAGGGCGTTTCTAAAATAAGAAGGTCGGGGGTATTGGCAATAGCCAGATGAGTGGCTACGGACGAACCCAACGACCGCCCGTAAATAACCAGTTTGGAAAATTGGACGTTTTGACGCGACCAGTTCAATACCGTTTGGGCATCTTTATAGAAACTAATTTCGCTGGGCTTTCCAGTACTTTTTCCATAGCCCCGGTAATCAATCATCAGCACATCGTAATTAAGTTTTGTAAAGTCAATGGCGTATTCGCCCCAGCGTTGCAAGTTGCCGGCATTGCCATGAAAGTAAAGGATAAATCCCTTTGAGGGACTAGCGGACTTGAACAAAAGTGCATTTAGCGTTTCCCCATCTTCCGTTTTAATAAAATGTTCTTCAACAGGTTGATTGAACCGGAATACGTAATTGGCACCCAGTTTCTTTGGCTGGAAAATAAACTTTTCCTGAAAGAGGTAAAACCCAATTGAACCAATCAGGTAAAGAGCCAACGATATTCCAAGAATCCAGCTAATGTGCTTCGTAATTTTTGAGTTTCCCAAACAGTCAAAAATAGAAATAAAAGATCGAATGTAATTCGGATTTTTTCATTCAACCGTTTTGATTACTTTACTCGAACAAAACCTAACCCATCGCTAAAATGAAGCACCAAGGTCTATTCTTCGTGTCGATTATTCTCTGTTTGATAGCAGTTGAAGCACTCGCGCAAACTTCTTCCTCCGCTACAACCGTTGATCCCAAATATTTCAACAAGCTCCAGTGGCGAAACATAGGCCCTGCACGAGGTGGGCGATCGCTTGGCTCTTCGGGTAGCCCCGGTCGGATAAATGAATATTATTTTGGTGCCACTGGTGGAGGCCTTTGGAAAACTACCGATGGCGGACAAGAATGGGCTGCGGTTACGGACGGGCAAATCACCAGCTCCTCTATTGGCGCGGTGGCTGTGGCCGAAACCAATCCTGACATTGTATATATCGGTGGAGGCGAAACGCAACTTCGCGGCAGCATCACACAAGGCGATGGCGTTTATAAAACGGTAGACGGTGGAAAAACGTGGCGCCATTTAGGGTTGAAAGAAACACAAGCGATTTCTAGAATTCGGGTTCACCCCACCAATCCGGATATCGTGTATGTAGCAGCGCTAGGTCACCCTTACGGGGATAATGAAGAGCGTGGTGTTTTCAAATCCGTAGATGGTGGCAACACATGGAAAAAAGTTTTGTATGTAAGTCCTAAAGCTGGCGCAGCAGATTTGATCATTGATAGAACCAATCCAAAAATTTTATACGCATCTACGTGGCAAGTCTATCGAAAAACGTGGAAGATGTGGGGCGGTGGCCCTGATTGTAAATTGTGGAAATCAGAAAATGGGGGAGAGACGTGGAACGAGCTCACAAAAAATCCGGGTATGCCCGAAGGCCCTCTCGGAAAAATTGGGATTACCGTTTCGCCAGCCGACAATAGAAGACTTTGGGCAATTGTAGAAGCTAACGATGGTGGCGTCTATCGCAGCGATGATGCGGGTGCAACATGGAAAAAAACGAATGATGATCGCAAGCTTCGTCAACGTGCGTTTTACTATTCTCGCATTTATGCCGATCCATTTGATCGTGAAACAGTGTATTGTTTGAATGTTGATTTTTTTAAGTCTACTGATGGCGGAGTAAAATTTGATACACAGATCACGGTGCCACATGGCGACAATCACGATTTATGGATCGATCCAAACAATCCGTTGCGCATGATTACCTCCAATGACGGAGGTGGAGCTGTTTCCGTAAACGGAGGAAAGAGTTGGACAGAGGAAGATTTTATCACCACACAATTTTATCATGTCACCACAACCAACCACGTGCCTTATCATGTGGCGGGTGCGCAGCAAGACAACACTACGCTTGCCATTCCGAGTGAAGGCTGGGAACACATGAATCAATTAGGCGCGTGGGGCTACGATGTAGGTGGAGGAGAAAGTGGCTACATCACCTCGCATCCCGACAATCCGAATATTTTTTATGCAGGCAGTCAGGGGGCGTTGCTTACGCGAAAAGATGTGACCACCGGGCAAGAGCGCGATATACAAGTGTATCCAAGATTTTTTTCGGGTGAGCCGGCCAGTTCACTGCCCGAGCGCTGGCAATGGACTTTCCCGATTGTATTCTCTCCTAAAGATTCAAAAATATTGTATACCTGTTCGCAGCACGTTTGGAAAACAACCGATGATGGCCAGAGCTGGGAAAAAATTTCTCCTGATTTGACCTATGCAGATCCAGAGACGTTAGGAATCTCGGGTGGTGAAATCACGCGCGACATGAATGGCCCCGAAATTTATGCCACCGTATTTGCACTGGCTCCTTCGTTTCACGATGTCAATACCATTTGGGCAGGATCGGACGATGGTAAAATTCATATCACGCGCGATGGTGGAAAAAATTGGCTGAACATCACGCCAAAAGATTTACCAAAAAATTCAGTCGTGGCTATTATCGATGAATCGCGCCACAGCGCAGGCACGGCTTATGTGGCCGCGTTTCGCTATCAAGTGGACGATCGTCAACCGTATGTTTTCCGCACAAAAGATTTCGGTAAAACATGGACGAAGATTGTAACCGGAATCAAAGACGGACATTTTTCAAGATCGGTGCGCGAAGATCATGTGCGCGCGGGATTGTTATTTTTGGGCACTGAACATGGCGCTTATGTTTCGTTTAATGCGGGAGATAATTGGCAGCCACTACAACTGAATTTACCCGATACACCTATTCGCGATTTGGTGGTAAAGAATGACGATGTGGTGCTGGGTACTCACGGAAGAGGTTTTTGGATTTTAGATGACATCAATCCGCTGCGGCAGTTGACGGCTGACAAAATGAAAGACAATGTTATTTTCTTTCAACCTTCCGATGCCATTCGCGGAGTGTACAATGCAAGCTTTCAATATTATTTGAGCAAGAAGATGGATTCAGTGAAGCTTGAAATCTTGGACGCTGCTGGAAACATAGTGAAGACGTTCAAAGGAGATAAGCCCGAGTACAAACCAGATCCCAACATTCCTCGTTGGGAGCGTGAACCTGCTCCGCCTACTACTGCTGCTGGCTTAAATACATTTGGTTGGGACTTAACGTATCCCGGTGCAAAAACTTTTGAGGGAATGATTTTGTGGGGAGCGAATGCTAAGCGTGGCCCCAAAGCACCTGTGGGGAAATATCAGGTGCGATTGACTGTGGGAAGTTTTAATCAAACCTATTCTTTCACCGTCAACATCGATCCCAATTTAAAAGGCATAACTGAAAAAGATTTGAAAGAGACATTTGATCTCGCTTCAAAAATTCGCGACCGAGAATCAGCTGCCAACGAAGCCGTCATTCGCATCCGCGACATTCGCAAGCAAATTGAAGAGCGGGCGAAAGAAGTAAACGATCCAACGTTTTCCGTTTCCGCGAAAGAATTGATGGCTAAGATCACCCTGATCGAAGAAGACTTGTATCAAACAAAAAACAGAAGTGGTCAAGATCCATTGAATTTCCCAATCAAATTGGGCAACCGCCTTTCTGCCGTAAGGCGCAGTTTAGAAACAGGCGATGCTAAACCCACGGCTGGTTCGTACAAAGTTTTTGATGAACTTTCCAAAGAGTTGGACGGCCACCTTACAAAGTTGGAAGCCACTTTGAAAACTGGTATTGATGCCATTAATCCCGTGCTGATGAACAAATCGATGAAAGGGATTATTGATAAGAAGAAGTAGAATTGGAGATTGTTTCGGTGAAGAAAGCCGATAGGGGTAATTGGTATTTTCCAAAGTAAAATTTATCAATCAACCTAGACTTTTAATGAATTGTTCTGCTCGTTTGAATCTATTTAACTAACTTGACAATATTGATTTATTTCACATGAAAAAAAATACATTTTTAGTAGTGGCTCTCCTGCAAATCCTACTTGTATTTTCTACCAATGCCCAAATACCCCGCAACCTCTATTACGTTTCTAAGCCCGGAACCGCAGAGCTGACTAGTGGCGAAAAACTTGATGGGAAATTCTATTATAGCTCCCCGTTTCTTTCGAGCCAAGACGTCCTCTATTTCTATTCTGACGGAACTTCATCACAACGTAAGATTACTATTGACCAGATAAAAGTGATATCTTTCGAAAGCAAAACAAAGACACGTGTTATTTTTATGTATGAAGGAAAGAATTTAGCACGAAAACTTGAGAACGGAAAAATAGAAATACTAGATACAAAACTGTTGAGGAATTTATAGGCGTAATTGGTGACCATGTTAGCGCGCGTTTGCAACGCGTGCTGCCCTAGTACCAGCATGTTGCTTTGTTTGTAGGCTTAGGTGCAGTATGAAAAGTGTGATTTAATCGAGATTATTTCGGGCATGCGTTGCGAACGCGCGCCAACAATGGGACCAACATTAGTATTTTTACGGCTGGTGCCCCAGCTTTTTTTATTACAACAAATGGCCCACTGAATAAAGCCGGAAATATTATTTTAGGTGAAGGGCTTGATGATCTAACTGGTAAATGGATAGATAAATTGCTTTCAGTACATAGGTAATAATTTATGGAAGAGATTTTCTTCATGATTCTATGGGGTGTTTTGGTTGCATCGGGGGGTTATGTTGGTTCACATCTTTTGGTTTTGCTTACAGGAAATAAAAATGGCTACGAGAGAATTTATGAAAAATATGGAACTTGGATTGGAAGGCTATTCATGTTTTTGCTAGGTTTAATTTTGCTTTTTTTTAATAGTTTGGCATAATTTGAATGGCTATTTCAATAATGTACTAGTTAAAATATGAGATTATTTAAGCAATCTAGAGTTTATTGGCTAGGGCTAATAGTGTTATCGATTGTAGGCGCAATTATCAGTTCAATTAAGACATTATATGGGTCATTTTTTGTTGAGGTAATTTTTAGCTTCCTAATTATCATTATTTCTTCTTTGATTTTAGGTGGTGTTTTGTGGCTAATTCAAGGGTGGTTTCGTAAAGAATTTCATTCTATTATGTTTATTAAGATTTCAATAGCTGTTAGTTTTATAATGGATTTAGTATATGCACTTGATCTTTTGAAATAATCTCCCCCATCTGGCGCAAGGTGTGTCGTGAAGCCTTGATGTGAATCAAAGGCATGCTGTACAAAAGATGATAGTAGGTCTATCGCAATCGTTGTGTAAGCAAAGGTTGCAAACAGCCCCTTTCATTCTCCGCGGAAGTCCCGAGGCGTAGACTCCGCTCGGAAAGAGGGGATTATTGATAAGAAGAATTGAGGGAAGATGGTTGAGCTTGGCGAAGTCTTATTTTCCTTCTGGGCAGAGTCTGCCCCCTCGGGGACTCTGCGATAATAAGGCGATGATGATAGTCGAAAATGAGAATAAGAAAATGAAAGGCGCAGAGTCCCGAGGCGGAGACTCTGCGAGGAGAGAATCTGTCTTCGCGCCTAATTCTGGGAACAAAGAAAATAAATTTACGGGCTCGTTGAAAAGTCGTTCCAGTTTTTCACAATACAAATCAGATTGATTGTTTAGCAGCAACTATCGGTATATCTCAAACCTGTCCTTAACAGATGTTTCTGTTCAGATTATTTTTTTAGCCACTCTTTGATTAAAGAATTTGCCTCTTCGGAAGTCACCACGTTCCCTTGTTCAATTTCTTTTAACCCGCGGGTTATCGCACTTTTTTCAGCTTCTGACAATTTGTAGACAGTTTCAATATCAGATTCAATCCTAATCAGATTGTAGATCTCGGCTAGGATTAACTCATCGTCAATAGCGTTAAGCCTGTCCATTATCTGTGATTTGAGCTCTAGTGCGGACATACTTAATTTTTTGAGTCAAGTTCGTAATTGGATTCAATATTATCCAAAAAATAAGCGACTCTAATTTAGCTGGAAAAGATTGAGTTTTCTCGGTATAACCGTACCTTGCAAACAAATTTGTTCCCCTTAGTAAGGCCGGACAGCAAAAAACCACTAAAACCACCAATCAACGTAACTATGGCTAAATCGCAAGACACCTGGAACAAGAAGGAAATGGAGAAGAAGCGTTTGAAAAAGCGTCAGGATAAAGAGCAAAAGAAGGAAGAGCGAAAAGCCAATGCGAAAGAAGGAGTAACGTTTGATGATATGATTGCCTATGTAGATGAAAACGGCAATCTATCCTCTACACCACCCAGTGGAATTAAGCGGCCATCTACCATCAAAGCAGAAGATATACAGATTGGGGTTCCTAAGCGAGTAGATGTGGTTCAAGATACCGTCAGAAAAGGTACTGTTACTTTCTTCAATGACTCAAAAGGATACGGATTTATAAAGGACTCCGAAACCCAAGAAAGCGTGTTTGTGCACATGAATGGCTTATTGGATCCGATCAAAGACAACAACAAAGTTACTTTTGAGGTAGAGATGGGGCATAAGGGGCCTAATGCAGTGAAGGTTAAATTAGAGCGCTAGCTTTTAAAATTCAATGTGGGCACACAATCCAATCACGTGTCCGGGTTCCCGATCTTGATTGAACCCGGGGTTAACAACAAACTGGTAATTGGCAGTAAGGTCAAAAGTAGTTGAAAACAGGTTGGCTCGATAGAATAACTATGTGACCCATTCGGTGCCGAAGTTTAAGGCATCATCGGCAATAATGAATCCATATCCCCCAGCCGCCAAATAATTTCTATCGTCTGTTGAAAGGCCGCTCATTTTACAGAAATCTCAAGATCAACCAAGCTCAACGACATAAAGCATTCATTAATCGAGGGTTTTGTAAACTCATCCCATTGGATGATTCAAGCGCTGCTATAATTAATACTTTCGCATTTAAAATAACGTAAATGAAATATTTAGCAATCATTATTAGTCTCTTTGTAGTTGGTTTTTCATTCGCGCAGGATGCGACAACAAGAACGGGAACATCTTTACAGGACAAGTACACCGCCATGAAGACCAGCTCCCAGACTTTTCACGATTACAAAGTGGTTAAAGAAGTCATTTTAGATGGCGTATGGAGAGCGGTTTTAGATTCTATGAAAAACCAACGTGCATTAACGGCAACGGCAAATGCCACCATCGTACAAAAACAAGCCGAGTTGGCTAAGGAGCAAACGGCCATGGTACAACTTACAAGCTCTATTGAAGGAATAACGTTTGAAAGCGAACACATTAATTTTTTAGGTATCAATTTTTTGAAGGCTTCTTTTATAACTTTAGCTATTCTGCTTGTTGCGAGTTTGGTATTTATCATGGTTTTGTTATTAGGAAAGCTAAAGTTGCTCTCTTATTCGGCAAAGGAAAAAATTGAATTTGCTAATTTACTCAGCCAAGAATTTGAAGAGTTTAAAAAGAAATCATTGGACCGTCAGGCCAAACTTTCGCGCGAACTGCAGAATGAACTTAACAAAAGCTATCCTGGTCAAAACATGCTGGCTACGCGTAAGTCCGTCAATTCTACGGTGCCGTTGTTGTAACGAATCATCATCTTCATTGAATCTCTTTGCCCAATTTACTTCTAAACGGTAAATCCTGACGGTTACGGGGATAACCAGAAAGTTCGCAGAGAATTAATTACTTCTTTAGCTTACCCTTATACGTTTTCTTAAATAACTCGTATCGAGGGATTGACACACCCATGACGTATTGACTATACCGATTATGTTGAATATAATCTTGGTGATACTCTTCAGCCTGATAGAAAGCCGTCAACGGTTTGACTTCACTTACAATTGAGTTCTTAAATGACTTTGCAAAATCGACTTTTGCTTTTTCAGCCAATGTTTTTTCTTCTGGTGTAGAGTAAAAGATGATTGAGCGATATGAGTTCCCTTTGTCAGGCCCTTGCCGTTCAAAGGTAGTCGGGTCGTGGGAAGTAAAAAATACTTTCAATAATTCAGCATAGCTAATCACTTTAGGGTCGTAATAGACCAAGACGGTTTCTGCATGGCCAGTTGTTTCAGTGTTAACTAATTCATAAGTCGGATTTAAGGTCTTTCCCCCTGCATACCCTGAAATAACGTTTTCAACCCCCTCGACAGCCTCAAAGATATGCTCAGAACACCAGAAGCAACCCTCCGCGAAAGCGGCCACAGCCTGGCCTGTTGGTGGCGTAAGATCAATTTTTGAATCTGCCTGGGTTTTGTTGCTCTGCGCCTGGCACGAAAACAGAATGAAAGATGAAAAGATGCAGATGACGGAAAAAAGAGACTTTGTCATGATAGTTTGTTTTTCTTGTCTTGTTGTAACGATTTTGGAAACAAAAGTGTTCAGGCCGATAAACTAATTGTCGTTTAGAGGTCATCGATAAACGCGGACATGAAACACTACCATGCCCTGCGGCCAGATTGAGTTATCAATGCTGTTGCACGCCACACTAATTTGCACCCAAGGCTATATTCAAAATCAAATGCAAACGCTGTGTTAAAGGCCATTCTTTAAATGTACCGTATGCATCTGTGTACGCAGGGTTGTGCGTTTTCGCCCACAAAAAAATCTATTTTATCCTTCGTCCAATTGGTGACATAGACGTGAAACTGATCTTACGCATCGCCAATCGTGATCTTGTCTTCTTCTTGTGTTTGCTAAAGTGGTTAGAAGACTCTTCCTATATCTATCTCTGAATCACCGTTGATGATAGGCCACATGTTCCATCATGTCAATCTCGCCAATTGTCGGCCAGCCACCCTACTTCTCATCGGTAGCCGAGCGGCAATTTTGCTTTCACTTCAATTCGACCGTAAAGCCAATCGCCCTTAAATTTGGACACCATTCTGGTGGAGGTATATGCTTTTCCATTGAATGGCTCTTTACGCGCTTCAATGATCAACTGCCCGTTTTCGATACGAACATTTTTTGAGTCTTGAGTATAGAATTGTGCCTCATTGTTTCCCCACCCGCCTCCGCCAATGTCATAGTCCCACTTGGTGCCATCAGGTGCGCCCGCATTGTCAAACTCATCTGACCAAACAAGCTCCCGATTTACTTCTTTGCTTTCCTTGCTGCAACCCAACAGAAACCCCACTATCAGCAAACTGTACTTAATTCTTGCCATTTCTATTCCTTTTGATAAATGTAGAAATATTTTAGTTGATGCTGTAAAGACATGGCATCGGCCCGGAGTTACTTATTAAAAAAATTCATCGTCCTCTCTGCTCCAATCGCGCAAAAAGAGTAGACCATCTCAGCAGCTTTGTCCATCAGTGTGGGAAGCTCTTTAAATTCTTCTTGGTTGAAAATACTTAATACATAATCTACCTGTTGCCCCTTTCCAAAATCACTTCCAATTCCAAAACGTAACCGCGGGTAATCTTGCCCATTCAAAAGCAACTCAATATTTTTTAGACCATTGTGGCCAGCCGCGCTTCCTTTGGTACGCATGCGCAGGCTGCCAAAGGGCAATGCTAGATCATCTACAATAACCAATAAATTTTCCTTGGGGATTTTTAATTCCTGCAGCCAATAAGAAATTGCCTTTCCGCTTAGGTTCATATACGTGTTGGGCTTGATCAAATGAAGTTGTTTGCCTTTGTATTTGAATTCCGCTTTGTCCACCAGGCGGCCGGGTGAAAAATCGATTTTGTGATTGTCGGCTATTCTATCCAAAGTAAGAAACCCGATATTGTGACGAGTGAGTTCATACTCTGGCCCAATGTTGCCCAAACCCACAATCAAGAACTTCATTTAATTGACCTAAAATTATTCTTGTAAACTTACTGAAATAAAAATCCCTATCCCGATAGCTATCGGGATAGGGATTTATTTGGTTGCGAATTCCGAAAGGAAATTATTTCTTCTTCTCGTCTTTCTTCTTCTCGTCTTTTTTAGGAGCGTCCGCTTTCTTTGCATCTGCAGCAGCCGGAGCGGCAGCAGCTGGAGCAGCAGCGCCTGCGGCCGGAGCGGCAGCAGCTGTATCTTCAGCTAATTTAGCAGCACGTGGCACCTCAACAGAGGCGATGGCAGCAACCTTTGCATCCAAGAATTCTAGGTTCGGCATAGTAACATCTCCCACCTTAACGGCATGATGGAAGTCTAATGACGAACAATCGATATCGATATGGTCGGGCATGTCTTTCGGAAAAGCGAATACTTTTAAAGTCGCTTTTTTGCGTACTAACGCACCCCCTTTGGCAACGCCAGGCGCCTGACCAACCAAACGTACAGGGATGTCCATTTTGATTTTGCGGTCTTCAGAAATGCGTAAGAAATCAACATGAAGGATGATCTCGCTTACCGCATGAACCTGCACTTCCTGCATGATGGCTTGGCATTCTTCTCCTTCAATGTTTAAATGAACAAAGTGCGCCTCATTGGTATACACTAAGTCACGGAATAAAATCACGGGCGAATAGAAATGAATCTGGTTATCTCCTCCGTAAAGTACGCATGGCACGTTTCCTTCTTCGCGGGTTTTTTGAGAGTCATTCTTGCCGAGATTTGCTCTTCGATACCCTATAATCTCGATGGTTTTCATACTTGTTTTTTGTTTATGGTTAAAATTAAAATTGATTACAAACGGATAAATAATGAACTGATCGATTCATGATCGTGAATCTTGCGAATGGCTTTGGCAAACAAATCAGACATTGTTAAAACTCTTATTTTAGGGGTCTGTTGCTTCAACGGAATGGTATCAGAAACGGCTATCTCTTCTAATACAGAGCCTTCAATATTTTCATATGCCTTCCCCGATAGAACGGCATGTGTACACACCGCCCGAACAGAACTAGCTCCTTTTTCCTTTAACAAAGCGGCAGCTTTACAGATCGTTCCAGCAGTGTCAACCAAGTCATCTACTAAAATCACATCCTTTCCTTCTACTTCTCCAATCAATCGCATCGACTCAATCTTATTGGCTTCCTTCCGGTATTTATCGCAGACAGCCAACTCTGCATTGAAGAATTTAGCAAAACTTCGTGCCCGTTTAATACCGCCAACGTCCGGAGAGGCAAACATGATGTTTGGAAGATTCAATGATTTCAGATAGGGAACAAAGACGTAATTACCGTCAAGGTGGTCTACCGGAATATCAAAAAATCCCTGAATCTGATCGGCATGCAGATCGCACGCCATTATTCGGTCGGCTCCGGCAGCAGAAATCAAATTGGCTATTAACTTGGCGGCAATGGCCACCCTTGGCTTGTCTTTTCGGTCTTGACGCGCGTACCCAAAGTAAGGCATGATGACGTTCACATTTGCCGCACTGGCTCGTTTGGCAGCATCAATTAACAAGAGAAGTTCAAGGAAATTGTCGGCAGGTGCAAAAGTGGATTGTATGATGAACACGTCATGCCCGCGAACTGATTCGCCAATTAGTGGAGACATTTCTCCATCACTGAATTGCTGATAGTCAACCGCAACCAACCGTTCGCCATAGGCGTGGGCTATTTTTTCTGCCAAATAGACGGTGGCTCGCCCTGAAACAATCTTTACTGACATACACTATTTAAAAAAACCCTCACCGTTTAGCGAAGCGGGTTTGTTTGGTTGTCCTACTAGGATTCGAACCTAGAAAGGCAGAATCAAAATCTGCAGTGTTACCATTACACCATAGGACAATCTACTCCTTAAAAAGGTGTGCAAAGGTAAAATTAATTTTGAAAAGCGAAAACTGAATTTTGACTGTTTTCGTGGGTTTTTTGGCTTGAGGTGAAAGGCTTACATTTCTGCGTCTTTGTTCTGTTGCCCTTCTATAAAGCCCTCTGCCCAAAATCGGTACTTGTCGAGGATGGATATTACGGCATTTCGTAAGTGGCGCTGGTTGTTAAAATCAATATCTCCGTAAAGGGTTGTGGCATATCCCTGCCATACGGATCGATTTTGCCTCCGGTCGTAAAATTGTATCAATAACGTGCCACTTTTCATGTCGAGCTTTTTTGGGTTATAGTCCAAGTTTTCATTTTGACTCTTTACCCATTCTTCTATTTCTGGCTGGTTGTAGCCGTTGAATTTCAAGCTGTCGGAGTACATTTTAAAGCCAACAATCAGGTGTGGTTTCGATTCAGACAGTCGATAGCCTAAGAATTTCATACGTGCGATGATCGATTTTTCAATGGATTCGTTCATCATCGTTGAGTCCACAACCCCAATTGATTTCATGATGCTAAAAGTTCGGTATCGTTTGAAATTACCTCGGTAGCTATAATCATACTCTACCGGAAGCTCTTTGTACCCAAGGCAGGAGGAGAGCAACGCCAACAAGAGAGCGTACAAGTAAATTTTCTTCACGGCCCGAACGTTAATGAGAGCAAAAGTTAGGTTAAATTGGGGCGAAGAACAAGGCAGTCTATGTTATTTTTTTAATAAGTGTTGAAGCGGCATAAACCCTTAACTAAAAGCTCAATTCTATGATGAATTCTGTTTATGATCAAACAGTTGCTGCGCGCTATCACATCTACAAAAACAGTAGCCTTGGTTCATGTGCCGTTGCCTTGGTTCGTGTCCTCACGAACCAAAATGAATTTCGATAAACATGGATAATCGCACTTTTAATCCTCATCGTAAGTCGTACATTAAAATAGGGCAGATTTATTTCTGGACGGCCAGTATCAATAATTGGCAATGCCTATTGCAAACAAATGAATACAAAGAGGTGATCATTAGCTCGCTTAAACATTTGAGTGAGCTTGGCAAAATAGATGTGTTTGCGTTTGTGATCATGCCCAATCACATTCACTTGATTTGGCGAACCAATGAACTAAACGGAAAGGAAACGTCTCAGGGCTCGTTTTTAAAATTCACCGCACATGAATTTAAAAAATTACTCAAAAACGAGGGGGATGAAAAATTATTGAGTTATGCGGTTGATGCCCAAAATAAAGAGTATGAATTTTGGCAAAGAGATTCTTTGGCAATTCATTTGTATACAACAGAAGTGGCTTATCAAAAGCTTGACTATATACATAGCAATCCGTTAGTTGAACATTGGCAATTGGCAAAAGACCCTTGCGATTATAAATATTCGACATCAAGGTTCTACGAGCTAGGTATAAGGGATTTCTTATTTTTGAAAGATTTAAGGGATGAGTTTTAAGGATATTGAATTGGGTTGTTTAAAGAGTTGGTTCGTGAGGACACGCACCAAGGCGAGGGGTTAAATTGAGGCGAAGAACAAGCGGGGCTACATTAATTTTTTGATAAGCTTTCAGGCGGGCGAAATCATTTACTAAAAGTTTAATTTTATGATGAATTCTGTTTACGATCAATCCGTGGCTGCACGCTATCACATCTACAATAGCTTGTTTCTTAACCTCCCCTTTAGAAACGTAAGCCGCACGGGCATTTTATTGCCGTTGCTTCAACAGTATTGTGCCACGGGTTTTGCCAAAGGCAGATCGGCCAACGATATTTTGAAAGTTTTTTTTAAAGAGATGGTGCCCACCATCAATGAAGAAGAACAGTTTGACCTGCTGTTCAATTTCATTCAATATATCGAGCGGCAAGTGGCGTTGTTTGATTCGGTAGAAGATGCCGCTTTCGAGCAAGTTCATAATCTAAATGGAAAGGGAACAATTCCTGCTCTGTTGCTACTAACAAAAATCGAGAAGAAAGAAAGTGAATTAAAGGCCAAGCTCGATCAGTTTAGTTTACGCATCGTACTTACAGCACATCCTACACAATTTTATCCAGGCAATGTGTTGGGGATATTGACGGATTTAGAAAATGCCATCCGGCAAAGCGATGTTACGCAAATCAATTTGCTGCTTCAGCAGTTGGGCAAAACGGGCTTCATAAATCAAACAAAGCCAACGCCCTACGATGAAGCGCTGAGCTTGTGCTGGTACTTGGAAAATGTGTTTTATCATTCCATTCCTGAGATTGTTTCTTCCTTGGCCAATGGGTTGGAAATTTCGCTACCCGAATGGAAAAATGATCGCTTGATTGTGATTGGTTTTTGGCCGGGTGGCGATCGCGATGGTAACCCTTTTGTAACAAGTGAAATTACGTTGAAGGTGGCCGCGCGTTTGCAAGAGTCGATTTTGAAATGTTATTATAGAGATGCGCGCTTGCTACGAAGACGGCTCACGTTTCACGGAGTGGCAGAGCGAATACTGGCAATCGAGCAAAAGATTTACAACTTGGTTTTTAGAAAGGAGAAAAACTATTTGCGGGCCGAAGAGTTGTTAGGTGAATTGAATGAAGTCAGAAGTAGGTTGGTTGCAGACCATGACGGTTTATTTTTGGAGCTTCTCGATGCGTTTATTTTGAAGGTGCGGATTTTTGGATTTCACTTTGCCGCGCTTGATGTTCGTCAAGACAGTCGCAAACACGACCAGGTGTGGAAATCTATTTTAGATAAACTTCATGCCCATAGAAAAAGCATTTCTTCGGAAGAGTTTGAAAAACTTGCCGTTGAAGACGGAATCGATTATTTGCTTTCGCTGAAGGCGAATTTGATTTTTGTTGATTTTGAAGATGCGTTGGTGAACGAAACCATTCAAAGTATTTTAGCAATTGCAAAAATTCA
>Ga0163155_10003259_pt1 | contig 17578 bp, 14 predicted proteins | sample OliLakLV19SP4G1_FD_148611 | JGI IMG/M metagenome (GOLD analysis project Ga0163155, IMG submission 148611) | Freshwater microbial mat bacterial communities from Lake Vanda, McMurdo Dry Valleys, Antarctica - Oligotrophic Lake LV.19.SP4.G1 | ecosystem: Environmental > Aquatic > Freshwater > Lake >... | reverse complement strand
GGCTGGCAGCGTGCGATGCGCAAAGCAGCCGACGGCGCTCCCGACGACCCAGGTCCACAGGATCTGTTCCGGCGTGGTGCCAGTGCGTCGTCGAGCGGGTCGGGCGTCGACCGCGATTCCCGCGCCAAGGCCGCTCGCGGAACCGCGCCAGCCCAGCGGCGTGCGCCGGTGACGATCGAGGGGCAACTCGTTGCCTCGTCGGAAATTCGCTCGACCTACACGTCCGGCGAGCGCGTGTTCCACGACAAGTTCGGCTACGGCACGATCGCGGCCGTCGAGGGCAACAAATTGACGATCGATTTTGAGAAGTCTGGCCGCAAGCATGTCGTCGACAGCTTCGTCGAGCGGCATTGAAATTCGCGTTGTTTCATCGACTTGACGCCCAAAGTGCTACTTGCGGGGGCGCCGCTGTGCCAAAATTTTCAGCAACACGCCGCGTCGTGTCCTGTTAACCGCACTGCGACGATTTGGCTCCACGCCCTCTTTTCAGGCTGTCATGGGAGTGTCATGATTCTCCGACTCGCAACCGGAGGTGGACATGAGACACGCCCTGACCGTTCTGGTGTTGTTGACGATTTTGCTTACACAAACCGCGTCGGCACAAGTTGGCCTGACCGCGATCGCGCTCGAACCTGAAACGGGCTACGAATCCGATTTGACCGAAGCCGACTACCGTAACAATTGGCTGGTCTACGCCAAGCACGAAGAAAAAGCGTTCACCGACTATTGGTGGCGGATGAGCGGGCCAGATGTGATCGACAACGGCCGGCAGCTTCGGGATTTGTCGCGATCGGCCGTGTTCGGCCGAGGCTTCCCGACGTGTGGCGAGGCGGCCCTGACATTGTCGCACATGATTACGGGCCAATATTTTTCGAGCCGACGGCTCGCCGTATCGGCGGACTGGCACGGGCTGACCGAAAGCTTCATTGAACAGCGTCGTGCCTGTGTCGCCGCTCTCAAGATCGATATCCGGGAGTTCCCGTTGCCAGGTTGGCTCGGACGCTGACCGATCAGTTGTGTGTCTCAACAAAAAAGCGGCTCCGGGATGGCCCAGAGCCGCTTAACGATAGTAATTTGTCGGCGCTACGTGACGGCAATCGATCAAAACTTGTGGGCCATCCGCTGACGCTTGGTCTCGATGTAGCGAAGATTGAACTTGTTCGGCTTCGTGATGATCTCGACGCGCTCGATCACCTTGATGCCCAAAGCGCGGAGGGCTTCCATCTTGGCTGGATTGTTGGTCAGCAGCCGGATGTCATGGAAGCCGAGGTCGAACAGGATGTGGGCCGCAAGGTCGTACTCGCGCGAGTCGATCGGAGCGCCGACCTTGATATTTGCATCGACCGTGTCGACGCCTTGATCCTGGTAGGCGTATGCGCGGATCTTGTCGACGAGGCCGATGCCCCGACCCTCGTGATACGGCAGATAGATCAGCACGCCGTTCGGCGCGTGCACGACGTGCTCAAGCGCCGCCTGCAGCTGCGGATAGCAATCGCACTTCAGCGAATGAAAGATGTCGCCCGTGATGCAGCCAGAATGCACGCGCACGATCGGCGTCGTCGCGGCGTCGGCCCCCTTGCCGCGATTGATCAACACGAAAGCCTGCTCCGAAGCGATGGCGCCTTGGTAAGCGCGAGCCTCGAGCTGATAGGTCTCCCCGCGGAACTCCATCGGCAGGATCGTTTCCGCTGCCCAATCGATGTCCACTTCGAAGGACTTGACCGCATTAGACTTCATCTGTGTCTCCAAATTCCGGACGCAAGGGTCAGCAAGCTCTGATTACGAGCCGTGTGACGCCGCGCCTACGATGGCCCCCAACGCGAGAGCCCCACATGATAGGCCGTGGGACCCCAGATAGTTCACTGATTGCATTCAGAATTCGTCATCATGTTGTCCGCCAAATGGCGCAGTCAGACATGAACTCAGGCTTCCAAGTGCGGATAATCATCGAAATATCGTTGCATTGTCAGCCAGTTGGCGCACGGCACCAGTTCAGCTTATGACGCTCTATTTCGCGCATGCGGCATGAATGCACTCTGAACGAACGATTGTCTCTCTCAGCACTCTGCGTGTCTTTCGGCCGCGCCGAGTTCAAATGAGGCGTCGATGTCGGAATGGACCGGCCATCCGCATTCGGATCGAAAGGATGGGCTGCAGCGGGCAAAAAGCGGGATTATCAGAGCCGCTGACGGTGACAAAACTGTACTATACACGTTGGCCGCAGCTCTTGTCGCAGCTCTGGCCCTGCCGAAACTAAGGAAAAGCGATGCTCACGGACATGATGCGGAAGCTTGGCGCGATCCTGTGCCGTTGTTTTGCGGTGACGGCCTGCACGTGCCTGCTTGTCACCAGCGCGCATGCCGCCGAAGCAGGTCTCGACGGCCGGTCGCTGACACTGATCTGGGTTTTGCCGTTCGCGATCCTGCTGTTGTCGATCGCAATCATGCCCGTCGCGGCCGCCGAGTTTTGGCACCACAACTACGGCAAAGTCGCAGCAGCGTGCGCTATCGCATTTATCGTGCCAGCGATCGCCGTTCATGGGTTCGCGGTCACACTGCATGACGTCTTGCACGCCATGCTGCTTGAATACGTACCGTTCGTAATCCTGCTGCTGACCTTGTTTACGGTCGCGGGCGGCGTCGTCGTGAGAGGCAACCTCCATGGTTCCCCAGCACTCAACACGGGCATCATCGCGCTCGGCACCGCGTTCGCCAGCGTCGCTGGCACCACCGGCGCTTCGATGCTGCTCATCCGGCCGCTGATCCGCGCCAACGACAATCGCCGTCATAACGTCCACGTGATCGTGTTTTTTATCTTCCTGGTCGGCAACATCGGCGGTTCTCTGACGCCGCTCGGCGATCCGCCATTGTTCTTAGGCTTCTTGAAGGGCGTCGATTTCTTCTGGCCAACGGTCAACTTGTTGATGCCGATGCTTCTCCTGGTCGCGATCCTGCTGACGTTGTTTTACGCGATCGATTGGTATTGTTATTCGATCGATGACACGCGCCCGCAGGTTGCAGATCCGACACCCGATAGCCGCATCCGGATCGACGGCTGGGTCAACGTCGCGCTACTCGGCGCTGTGGTCGTAGCGGTCTTGATGAGCGGCGTGTGGAAGCCGGGCGTCTCGTTCGACATCGCAGGCATCAAGGTCGAGCTACAAAACATCGTCCGCGACATCGCGTTGCTGGGGATCGCGTGGGCGTCATTAAAATTGACGCGCCCAGGCTCGCGCGAAGCCAATGGTTTCAGCTGGGGGCCGATCATCGAAGTCGCAAAACTTTTTGCAGGGATCTTCGTGACGATCATTCCAGCGATCGCAATTTTGAAAGCTGGATCAACCGGCGCGCTTGGCCCCGTGGTTGACCTTGTCACCGACGCCAGCGGCAAGCCCGACAACGTGATGTATTTCTGGTTGACCGGTATCCTGTCGAGCTTCCTCGACAATGCGCCAACCTATCTCGTGTTTTTCAATCTCGCAGGCGGCGATGCGGCAGCCTTGATGGGGCCGCTGTCGCAAACGCTGGTGGCAATTTCTGCCGGTGCCGTGTTCATGGGCGCCAACACTTACATCGGCAACGCGCCCAACTTCATGATCAAAGCGATCGCCGAGGAGCGGGGCATCAAAATGCCGAGCTTTTTTGGCTATATGGCGTGGTCCATGGCAATTCTATTGCCGTGTTTCGTCTTAATAACGGTGTTGTTCTTTGGCGATTAGTGCGGGGACGCCGCTTTACGGATCGAGCGCCTTTGCAACGTCCTCCTTCTGGTCTGGTGGCAGCACTTTCATCGCCAAGATGAAGCTGGCTAGTACGAGGCAAATGAGGTTCGAGGCGATGAGGGGCCATTGTCCCAGCATCGCCCCGTATAGGATCCAGAGGGCAAACGCTGTCACGGTAATGCTGTACATCGCGAGCGAAATGCCACTTGTGTCGCGTGTTTTGATTATTTTCCAAGCTTGTGGAACGAAGCTTACGATCGAACAGATGGCAGCCGATGTTCCAATCCAGAATGTAAAGTCCATGTTCAGATATTTTCTGGTGAGATCATGTACTGGATCAGTTTCAAACGATTGTTGTTCGACATCGGCGCAGAACACGCAGTGAGACCGATGATCAGATCCATTCCAGCAACCAGCGTGATCCGGTCGCCGGCCCGGCTGATTGGCGCACAGACAGTAATGGCCCCGGCATCGTCGATTTTGACGTTCATGAAAATATTGAACGCCACCGGGATATTATCGGGGGTGACACCGTATGGAGCGAGCGCTTCTGCCAGATTTTCGAAACAGCCGCGTTGGGGTGCGTTTCCAGGCGGGTAGAGAATGCGAAAGGTATCGGCCGAGCACGGCGTGAGCATGAAATCGTGTGTGCCAACCGTGTCTGAAGCGATAGTCAGCATCTGGTTCGAGCGGTTCGAATAAATGATGTCACCGGTCGTTAGTCGCGTTTTGCTGGCATAATCGAACGTGCGGCCAGATGACACAACCTCCCGGATGTCGTCCAGGCTGAATGCGACGAGGTCGGCGACTTGCTCGCCACAGGGATCGACGACGGTCAACGTCTGCCGCGCGCGCAGCACGAATGCCGTACCTGATGATGGGGGAATGGCGATCACGATGAAGCCTTCCGCCGCGAGCGGTACGGACACACCCAGTCTTCGGCGACGCGGCGTCCGCTATACTGCCGCGCTTCCGACTTCTCCCCATGACGGGACAGCATCGGATTCTCCGAGCCTGAAAACAGCAAGTCCCGGGAGAGAATTGCTGACCGGAGCTTTTCATATTGCCCGAGGTGGCGCAGCTGTTGGAATTGTGCGTGAAGGTTGAACACGATCACCGGTGTTGCAAATCGCCGGGCTGGCCGTGATGATCGTGGATGAAGCCCGACTGCAAAAAATGCCTCGCCACCAAAACTCAGCGAGAAGTGAGAGTTGCTCGGGTCGGCGCTGACGCTCGGGTCGCGCGGGTGCCCAGCAGAAGCGTCTCCGTTTGAGAGCGACTGAATGCGATTCCAAAGTGCTTGCTCAAATGCCTTTTCGCACAGCGTGCGAGGCCCTTCAAATATGATCACAAAGGTCTGAAATGGCTTTGGATTGTTCCGGTATCGTTTCGTAAAAAGCGCAAGCTTCGAGTATAAAGCCGCGTCATTCTGGCCCGATGTGATATCGCAAGCAACGTGGATATCCATCCGTTTGCGCGTGAGGGCGGACTTGGCGCCGAGGCAGGGAAATTTCGGATTGATAATCTTGTGGCGGAAGGCATCCGTGAGTGGGTGGTTTGAGGTCAAACTCAGAACTCGCTTTTTCGTTGCTCGGCTACAATTCCCCAACGTAAAAGCGATTGCGATGCGGGTTTGTTCCATGTCCGACCCGTGCCGGTCCGGGCGATGATGCGGTAGCTCGAGTGGCGGGCTGAAGCTTGATAAGGGCCAGGGAAAAGCGTACCCACTCGCGGCTGGTGTTGGAGCTCAGACGCGACATGGTGATGAATGCCAAGGGGATGAGCACCGCGATGGTACTGTCCGCCGTCGTGATCGGCGGCTGCGCGGCCACGATGGAGCGCAACCCGGTGCCAGCAGGATTTGTCGACAGCCTTCCCCAGGTCCACCGGATCAAAGGCGGCCGGACGTGGGGCGACGAGACCCCGACCGACATTCGCGCCGAGCTGAAAAAGCATCTGCCCAATATGCCGCAGCTGGCCCGTGATGCGCCGGTCGTCGGCGGACGCAAACAGATCGAAATCCTAGCGTTGTCGGGCGGCGGACCCGATGGCGCGTTCGGCGCTGGCGTTTTGACCGGCTGGACGGCACGCGGAGACCGGCCAGAATTTGAGTTGGTCACCGGCGTCAGCGCGGGCGCCATTATCGCGCCGTTCGCGTTTCTAGGGCCTGACTATGACCGGCAACTCGAGGAAGTCTGGACCCGCTACGAGACGCGCCAACTGGTAACGGCGCAGTTCCTGCCCGGCTTGCTGGGCGGGGCGGCCTTGGCTGACACCGCGCCGTTGCGCGAACTCATTTCCAAATACATCGACGCAGCCTTCCTGCGAAAAGTAGCCGCCCAGTATCGCCGTGGTCGAATCCTATCGATCGGGACGACCAACTTGGACGCCCGCCGACCAGTGGTGTGGAACATGGGCGAGATCGCGCTCGCTGGTAACCAGCAGGCGGTGGAACTCTTCCGCGATGTGATACTCGCCTCGGCGTCGATCCCCGGGCTGTTCCCACCGGTCAATATCAAAGTCACGGTTGACGGCCAGCAATATGACGAACTTCACGTCGATGGCGGCGTCACGCGGCAGGTCTACGTCGCGCCTCTCAACGTCCCCTACCGAATGTTCGACCAGTTCTACGGTCGTGCCCCGAACCGAACGCTCTACATCATCCAGAACGGCAAGCTGACCGCCCACTATGAGCCGGTGAAGGAGCAGACGATCCCGATTGCCGCCTCGTCCATATCCACGCTGCTGACCAGCCAAAACAAGGGCGACCTCTACCGGATTTACCGCATGTCGCTCGACGCCGAGGTTGGCTTCAACATGCTGATGGTGCCCAACGATTTCGAGTTAAGGCCCAAACAGGTGTTCGATCCCGAGTACCAACGCGCGCTGTTCAACGTCGGTCGCCGGATCGGCCAGTCAGGTGGACCGTGGCTCAAGGTGCCGCCCGATACGGCGGTCGCACAGCCACCGCCGGGTGGTGGTGCGTCGCCCAAACCGGCGACCGCCAGGGTTCAGTAAACAACTCGGCCTTCGATGCCTTGCGAACCCGACGGTTTCAGGCGGCCACGTGGAAACGTTTGAGGCGTGTCACATCAACCGACCGGCGCGCGTCCCATAGATCGTGGTCGGCTTGCAACCTGAGCCAAGTCTGAGCGGTGCTACCCCAAACGGCTTCGAGCCGAACCGCCATTTCTGCGGTCACCCCTTGGCGCCCTTCGAGCAGCTTGTAGAGCGTATTGCGACTGATCCCGAGTTCTCTAGCCAACGCGGTGCGCGTAATGCCCTGCTCTTCGAGCCCCATCGCGATTAATTCTCCGGGGTGGGACGGTGCGATATTCCGATGCCGCAGTGACGGGCCTGTTGGCGCTTGTCTCATGTTCAGTGATAGTCCTCGTAATCAACTGCTGCCGCATTGCCTTCGAGCGACCATCTAAATGTCACGCGCCAATTCCCATCGACCCTGACGGCATATCGGCCCGCCTGATCGCCCTCAAGCGGATGGAATGCCAGACCCGGAATGTCCATACCAGCCGGCTCGTTAGCGGCATCGAGAAGGCTGAGCACCAGTGTGAGGCGTTTGACATGATGCGGGGCGACCCGCCGCGGTTCGTCTTTCCACCAGAAGCGTTCAAGCGCCTTACTTCGGAAGCTCTCGATCATCCACGATCAATTCACTGCTCAACCAAAATGGAGGATATGACCAAGGGTGTCAATACTTGGGTTACACCTAAGGGGGCATAGCTTGACCGAAATCCCTACGTTGCTACTTCGCCCGCCGCGTCGACGCTCGCCAGCGCGATCATGTTGACGATCCGCCGGACGCTGGCCGTCGGCTCCAGGATGTGAACCGCGCGCGCCGCGCCGAGTAGCATCGGGCCAACCGTGATGCCTTTGCCAGCGGTCTCTTTCAGCAGAGAAAACGCGATGTTGGCGGCGTCGACGCCGGGCATGATCAAGAGGTTGGCTTCCCCATCGAGGCTTGAGCCCGGCAGCGCACGATCGCGAATGTTCTCGTTGAGCGCCGCATCGCCGCGCATTTCGCCATCGACAACGAGGCCGGGCGCGACCTCGCGCAGCCGCACGACGGCGCCCGCCATGGTCCGCGCCTGCCAGGATTTCGAACTGCCGAAGCTCGAATGGGACAGCAGCGCAACGCGCGGCGTCTGGCCGAACCGGCGAACCTGTTCTGCTGCCAGCAATGTGATCTCGACCAGCTGGCTCTCGGTCGGTGCTTCATTGACGTAGGTATCGGCAATGAAAATCTGGCGGTCGGGCAGGACCAGCAGGTTCATCGCCGCAAACGTTGAAACGCCGACGCGGGTGCCGATGGCACTCGCCACGAAATCGAGATGTTCGGCGAACGTGCCCCGCGTCCCAACCAGCATGGCGTCGATTTTGCCAGCCCGCAGCATCATCGCGCCGTGCAGCGTCGAGCGGGTGCGCATGAATTTGGACGCGATGGCCTGCGTCACCCCCTGGCGCTTCATCAGTTCGAAATAATCGTTGGCCAGCTGCGGGGTGATCTCGTCGGTCTCTGGGTCGACGATCTCGCAGGTCTGCCCTGGGACCAGCCGCAGTCCTAGGTCGGCGATAGCGGCCGTGATCACATCGCGGCGGCCCGACAGCAATGGAAACGCGATCGCTTCGTTAACCGCGATTTGCGCCGCGCGGAGCACGCGCTCGTCCTCGCCCTCGGCCAGCATGACGCGTTGGGGCGCCCGCTTGGCGGCAACGAACACCGGCGCCATCGTTGTCCCAGAATGGTAGACGATGCGCGAAACTTTGGCCCGGTAGGCGTCGAAGTCGGTGATCGGCCGGGTTGCGACCCCACTATCGAAGGCAGCCCTAGCGACCGCTGGTGCAATTCGCTCGATTAGCCTTGGGTCGACCGGCTTCGGGATCAGATAATCCGGCCCGAAATTCAAATGCTCGCCGGCACCATAGGCGGCGGCAACCACATCCGACGCTTCAGCTTGGGCAAGTTCGGCGATGGCCTTGACGGCGGCGACCTTCATCGCCTCGTTGATCGTCGTCGCGCCGACGTCGAGCGCGCCCCGGAAAATGTAGGGAAAGCAAAGCGCATTGTTGACTTGGTTGGGATAGTCAGACCGCCCGGTGCAGATGATCGCATCTGGACGCACCTGCTTGACCAGTTCGGGGCGGATTTCCGGTTCGGGATTGGCCAGCGCCATCACGATCGGCCGGGCCGCCATACCAGCGACCATCTCGGGCTTGACCACGCCGCCCGCCGACAATCCGAGGAAGATGTCGGCGCCGACCATGATTTCGGAGAGCGTGCGGGCCGACGTTGGACGGGCGAACACCGCCTTCTCGTCGTCCATCAACTCGGTCCGGCCTTCATATACGACGCCAGCGATGTCGGAGATCGTGATGTTTTCGCGCCGGAGGCCGAGGCTGACCAGCAGGTTGAGGCACGACAGAGCGGCAGCTCCAGCGCCTGAGCCCGCGAGCTTGACCTCGTCGAGGCGCTTGCCGACAACTTTGAGCGCGTTGAGGATTGCCGCAGCGACGATGATGGCCGTGCCGTGCTGGTCGTCGTGAAACACGGGGATCTTCATCCGCTCGCGCAATTTTCGCTCGACGTAGAAGCATTCCGGCGCCTTGATATCCTCAAGGTTGATGCCGCCAAATGTCGGCTCGAGTGCTGCAATGATCTCGACCAGAATATCCGGGTCGCGGGCGTCAAGTTCGATGTCGAAGGCGTCGATGCCGGAGAACTTCTTAAACAGTCCGGACTTGCCTTCCATCACCGGCTTGGCCGCAAGCGGGCCGATGTTACCAAGGCCGAGTACGGCAGTCCCGTTGGTGACGATACCGACGAGGTTTGCCCGCGATGTCAGGTTGGCGGCTTCGCTCGGATCGCGCACGATCTCGAGGCACGCGTAGGCAACACCGGGAGAGTAGGCCAACGACAGGTCGTGCTGGTTGGTCAGCTCCTTGGTGAGCGCGATCTCGATTTTACCAGGCTTGGGATGGCGGTGGAACTCGAGCGCGGCAACCTTCAATGCGGTCTCGTCCATAAACGGCCATCCCTCGAGTTGTGGGCCACACATGTGGCCCCGCAGTGCTGGCGCCAGCGAAACGGCTTACCGCTTGGCTGGCGGCATATCGGTGCACACGCCTTCGGCAACTTCAGCAGCCATGCCGATCGACTCGCCCAGTGTGGGATGCGGGTGGATCGTTTTTCCAATGTCGACGGCGTCCGCCCCCATCTCGATCGCAAGGCAGACCTCGCCGATCAGATCGCCAGCATGCGTGCCGACAATACCGCCACCGATGATCCGATGCGTATCAGCGTCGAACAACAGTTTGGTGAAGCCCTCGTCGCGGCCGTTGGCGATGGCGCGGCCCGACGCTGCCCACGGGAACAAGCCCTTGGTGAACTTGGTACCTTTGGCCTTGGCCTCATCCTCCGTGACGCCCGCCCAGGCGATCTCGGGATCGGTGTAGGCCACCGACGGGATTTGCTTGGCGTCAAAGGACACCTTGTGGCCAAGCGCGGCTTCGGCTGACACGTGCCCCTCGTGGACGGCCTTGTGGGCCAACATCGGCTGTCCAACGATGTCACCAATCGCGAACAGGTTTGCGACGTTCGTCCGCATCTGTTTGTCGACTGGCACAAACCCACGCTCGTTGACAGCGATGCCAGCCTTTTCAGCCGCGACCAACCGCCCGTTTGGCGAGCGGCCGACCGCGACGAGAACGAGGTCGTAGACCTGTGGTTCGCTCGGCGCTTGTGGACCTTCGAAGCGGACGTGAATGCCGTCCGTGCGCGCTTCCGCTCCGGTGCATTTGGTTTTCAGCATGACGTGGTCGAAGCGATGGGCGTTCTTCTTTTCCCAAACCTTGACGAGATCGCGATCCGCACCCGGCATCAAGCCATCGAGCAGTTCGACAACGTCGAGGCGCGCGCCGAGTGCTGAATACACGGTGGCCATCTCAAGCCCGATAATGCCGCCGCCAATAACCAGCATCCGCTTCGGGATGAACGGCAGTTCGAGCGCACCCGTGCTGTCGACGATCCGCGGGTCCTTTGGCAGGAATGGCAGGTGGATCGCTTCCGACCCGGCGGCGAGGATCGCCTTGTCGAACCGCACGACCTGCCGTCCGCCCGACGACATCGCGACCTCGACATGGTTAGCGTCGAGAAACTGTGCCGTGCCTTGTACGACCGTGACCTTGCGGGCCTTGGCCATGTGCGACAAGCCGCCAGTCAACTTGCCGATGATTTTCTCTTTGTGCGTTCGCAACCGGCCCACGTCGATTTGGGGAGCGCCGAACGCGATGCCATGGTCGGTCATCGCTTTGACTTCATCCATCACGGCCGCGGTGTGGAGCAGCGCCTTCGACGGGATACATCCGACGTTGAGGCAAACACCGCCAAGCGTCGGATTGCGCTCGATCAGCACGACTTTGGCGCCAAGGTCGGCGGCTCGGAACGCGGCTGAGTATCCGCCCGGTCCAGCGCCGAGCACCATGAGTTCGCAAGAGATATCGGAGGAGCCGGTGTAGGCTGCAGCAGCCGAGGTCGCAGACGCTGCGGCTGGTGACGAAGTGGACACGGCTGATGCCGCAGATGACACGGCTGACGCCGATGCGCTGGCCGATGCCGATACGGCTGCTGGCTTCGCACTCGTAGCTGTTGCCGTTGTCTCATACCGGGCAACCAGAGTTCCCTCGGACACCCGGTCGCCAGCCGAGAGCAGCACCTCGACAATCGTCCCCGCGCCGGGAGAGGGAACCTCCATCGTCGCCTTGTCGCTTTCGAGCGTGACGAGCGGGTCCTCGGCAGCAATCGCTTGCCCAGGTGCGATATGGACCTCGATCACCGGAATGTTCTTGAAGTCGCCGATGTCGGGAACGCGAATTTCGACTATGGCCATGGTGGGTGCCTGGGAATTTTCGGGAACTGAGCTCTTGAGAAGCGTCGGGGGTTACAGAACCAACTGACGGACGTCGCCCAAGACGTCGGTCAGGTGCTTCGTGAAGCGGGCCGCACTCGCGCCATCGATGACGCGGTGGTCATAGGAGACGCACAGCGGCAACATCAGGCGCGGCTTGAATTCCGTACCGTTCCACACCGGTTTCATCGTTGATTTGACGACGCCGAGGATGGCAACTTCGGGGGCATTGACGATCGGCGTGAACTGCGTGCCGCCAATGCCGCCAAGGCTCGAAATCGAGAACGTGCCGCCCTGGATGTCGGTTGGCGCGATCTTGCCATCGCGCATCCGCGCAGAGACGGCGGCCAACTCCTGGCTGATTTCGACGATGCCTTTTCGGTCGACATCCTTGATGACCGGGACGACGAGGCCGTCTGGCGTATCGACCGCAACGCCAATATGAAAATATTTTTTGTAGATCAAGCTCGACTTGTCGGGCGACAGCGAACTGTTGAAATCCGGGTACGCTTTAAGCGCCGATACGGACGCCTTCAGCAGGAACGACAGCAGCGTGACGCGATAGCCCTTATCTTTCGCCGCACTGTCGAGAAGCTTGCGGTAGCTTTCGAGGTCGGTGATGTCGGCTTCGTCGGTGTGGGTGACGTGAGGCACGTTGAGCCACGACCTGTGAAGGTGCGGGCCCGACAGCTTCTTCAGCCGCGACATCGCTTTGGTTTCGATCGGTCCGAATTTTGAAAAATCCTGCGCCGGGATTTCGGGAATGCCCGAGCCTGTTGCCGCCCCGCTGCCTGCCGCTGCCCCGCCCGACCGCTGGAGATGGCCCTTGACGTCAGCTGGCGTGATGCGACCCTTCTCGCCCGTCCCGGTCACCTGTGTCAGGTCGACGGAAAGTTCGCGGGCAATACGGCGCACCGACGGGCTGGCGTGAACGTTGCTGAAATCCACCGGGAGTGGCGGCGGAAGTGGCCGGGCGGCCGGCATCGCTGGCACCGGCGGCAGGGTCGAGGATGGGCCAGCCTGTGGTTGCGATGTTGATGATGGCTGTCCTGCGGCGGCGGCCGAAGCAGTAGATGCAGCTTGTCCGTTGGCTGGTTTCGCCTCGGATGCCGCAGCGCTTTCGAGGCGGATCGCGAGCGATCCCTCGCTGACGCGGTCGCCGCTCTTCAGCAGAACTTCGATGACTTTACCGCCAGCGGGCGACGGCACTTCCATCGTTGCCTTGTCGCTTTCGAGCGTCACGATCGGATCTTCCGGCGACAGCTGGTCGCCCGGTTTGACGTGGACCTCGATCACCGGAATGTTCTTGAAATCGCCGATATCTGGAATTTTTACGTCGATCGTAGACATGAGGACACTCTGTCAGCGGTGGCACAAGCGAGGCGGCGGCGAAGGCGGCGGCAGGGGCGAACGGGCGGCGATTGTTCAAGACGGTGGGGGCTGGCAGTTACGCCCTCATCGGGCTGACGCGCTCGGGGTCGAGACCGTACTTGACGATCGCCTCGGTCACGGTGCGAGATGGCAGCTTGTTTTCCTCCGCCAACGCCTTGAGCGCTGCGACCGCAACAAAGTGCCGATCGACCTCGAAGAACGAGCGCAGCTTGCGGCGATAATCGGAACGCCCGAAACCGTCGGTGCCGAGCACGCGGTACTTTTGCGGCACGTTCCCGCGGATCTGGTCAGCAAACAGGCGCATGTAGTCGGTCGACGCGATCACCGGGTCATCTCCCCGCTCGGCAAGGCAAGCGGTGACGTAGGGGATGCGCGGTGTCTCCTCAGGATGGAGCAGGTTCCAGCGTTCCGCCTCCATGGCGTCGCGGCGCAATTGCGTGAAGCTCGTCACGCTCCATATATCGGCGGCGATGCCGAAATCAGCTTCGAGCAGGTCGGCTCCAGCAATTACCTCGCGCAGAATGGCGCCCGAGCCCATCAGTTGGACTCGGCGTCCGCCTTTCTTGGCATCGCCGGTCGACTTGAGCAGGTACATGCCCTTGATGATACCCTCCTCTACGCCAGCTGGCATCGGCGGGTGGGCGTAATTCTCGTTCAACACTGTCAAATAATAAAACACGTCTTCTTGGTCGATCAGCATCCGCTTAAGGCCGTCGTGAAGGATGACCGCCAGTTCGTATGAATACGTCGGATCGTAAGATATACAGTTCGGGATGGTCGCCGAAATGAGATGGCTGTGGCCGTCTTCGTGTTGCAGACCTTCGCCGTTGAGCGTCGTGCGCCCCGACGTGCCCCCGAGCAGGAAGCCGCGTGCGCGCAGGTCGCCAGCTGCCCAGGCAAGGTCGCCGATGCGCTGGAAGCCGAACATCGAGTAATAAATATAGAACGGGATCATCGGCTCGTTTGTCACCGAGTACGACGTCGCCGCTGAAATCCATGACGCCATGGCGCCAGCCTCGTTGATCCCCTCTTCGAGAATCTGGCCGGTTTTCGTCTCCTTATAATACATCAGAGTGTCGGAATCTTCCGGCTGATAGAGCTGCCCGACCTGGCTGTAGATGCCGAATTGCCGGAACATACCCTCCATGCCAAAGGTCCGGCTCTCATCGGGAACGATCGGCACGACGCGCTTGCCGAGGCTCTTGTCGCGCATCAGCTTCGTCATCATCTGAACGAACGCCATCGTCGTCGAGATCTCGCGGCCCTCCGAGCCCTTGAGTTGGGCGTCGAACGTCGAGATCGGTGGAACTTCGAGCGCAACCGACGTCTTGGACCGCCGCTGGGGCAGATATCCGCCGAGCGCCTTGCGGCCGGACTGGAGATAGTTCCACTCCGGGCTGCCGGGCGTCAGCTGCACAAACGGCAGGGTCTCGAGCTGTTCATCGCTCACCGGTACAGAGAACCGATCCCGGAACTGGCGCAGCGCGGCGAGGTCCATCTTTTTGGCCTGGTGGGCGATCATCTGACCTTCGCCGGCCTCGCCCATGCCGTAGCCTTTGACGGTCTTGGCCAAAATGACGGTCGGCTTATCTTTACACTCGACGGCAGCTTTATAGGCGGCGTGGATCTTGCGCGGATCGTGCCCGCCGCGCGTCAATTTCCAGATTTGTTCGTCCGACCAGCCAGCGACCATCGCAGCCGTCTCAGGATAGCGGCCGAAGAACTTTTCGCGAATGTAGGTGCCGTCTTTTGACTTGAAGTTTTGATACTCGCCATCGACGCACTCCTCCATCAATTGGCGGAGTTTGCCGTGGGTGTCTTTGGCGAGCAGTTGATCCCAGCCCGAGCCCCACACCAGCTTGATGACGTTCCAGCCAGCGCCGCGGAAATCACCCTCGAGTTCCTGAATGATCTTGCCGTTGCCGCGCACCGGGCCATCCAGGCGCTGGAGGTTGCAGTTGATGACAAAGATCAAGTTGTCGAGCCGCTCGCGCCCAGCCAGGGAAATGGCGCCGAGGCTCTCGGGCTCGTCCATTTCGCCGTCGCCCATGAACGCCCAGACGTGGCGGCCCGAGGTCTTTGCGATGCCACGGTTCTCGACGTATTTGAGAAATCGGGCCTGATAGATCGCCATCAATGGGCCAAGGCCCATCGAAACGGTCGGGAACTGCCAGTAGTCTGGCATCAGCCACGGGTGCGGGTAGGACGACAACCCACCGCCGCCAACCTCCTGCCGGAACCGCAATAATTTCGCCTCGTCCAAACGACCCTCGACGAACGAGCGGGCGTAGATGCCGGGCGAGGAATGCCCTTGCACATAAATTAGGTCCGCGCCGTCGGGCGCGTCGGGGCCATGCCAGAAATGGTTGAACCCTACCTCGTAGAGCGTCGAGGCGGATTGGTAGCTGGCGATATGGCCACCGAGTTCGGTGCTCTCACGGTTGGCGCGCAGCACGATTGCCATCGCGTTCCAGCGGATCGCGGCGCGGATCTTGTGTTCGAGCTCACGGTCGCCGGGGTAGGGCGGTTCTTCGTCGGGCGGGATCGAGTTGATGTAGGCGGTGTTGGCTGCGAACGGAATTTTTGCCCCGCTGTGCCGCGCAACGTCGACCGCCCGCGTCAGCAACTCATCGGCCCGGTTGGGACCGTCGACGGCGATGACCGAAGCGATCGCCTCGGCCCATTCCCGAGCCTCGGCGTTCACGCCGCCGTCGTCCAAGGCACTGTCATCCGTCATCGTCACATTTCCTGTGTGAAGTCGTGGCAGACGATGTCGCGGCGTCGAACACGATTTCAACACCCGCGTGCGGCCGGGAGGGGCGCCGCGTGAACCCGAAGTGTTCCGGAACTCAAGTGCATGATGTCTCGACGGCTGGCAACTGCAGTTTTGTCATGCCAGAGCAGCAATTTCCAACGTGACCTGCTCCATCGCCGCATTATCGCGTCGGCGACCGAACCGGCGGGATCGGCAGCGCCGTCACGGGAACGCAGCAACGCATGCCTATCGTCACGTCAGCCAGAAAAGTCAGGTACAGCCCATGACCCACATCCCGAACACCGCCGCGCCGAACACAGCCGCGCCGAACCTCGTCACCACGATCGCCGGTTTCATCACGCCGATGATCGCAAATCGGATCGCGGGTGCGCTCGGCGTCAACAGCGCTCTGGTCACGACCGCAATCAATGCGATCCTTCCAGCGCTGCTGGCCGGCCTCGCGAATAAGGCCTCGACGCCCGCCGGGGCTACTGCGCTGTTCGATTTGCTCGGCAAGCAGGACCCGAACGCGCTCGGCGCGTTTGCCGACCAGATCGGTGGAGCCAACCAGACAGCGCTGATTGACAGCGGCACGTCGGCATTGACAGGCCTGCTCGGCGGTTCCTCGCTCGGTGCGCTCACAACTGGCTTGAGCCAGTTCGCGGGCACAACGCCAGCGCAGTCGGGCAGCCTGATCGGCATGATGGCCCCCGTCGTGCTTGGCCAACTCACCGTGCAGGTCACGTCGTCGGGCCTGGATGCTCAGGGTCTCGCAACACGTCTGGCGGATCAGAAGCAGAACATTTTAGCGGCGATGCCGGCGGGATTTGCGGCGATGCTGGGCGGGTCGGGCCTGCTCGACGGCGTCAAGGACACCATGCCCGAGCCGGTCGTCGCCGCAGCACCCGCCGTTTCTCCCGCCGTTGCTCCCGTAGTGGCTCCAGTCGCGGCGCCGTCTGCACCGGTCTCGGCGCCGATAGCACCCGTGGTCGCGCAAACAGCACCGACGGCTGCACCGACGCCAACGCCAGCCCGATCGCCAATCTCGCCAGCAATACCATCAGCAACATCAGCCACAGCGGAGGTAAGGCGCATACCGACGCCGATTCCGACCACGCCAACGGGCCGCCCCGCGCCAACCGGCTCGAGCTGGATACCGTACGCAGCAGGTGCAGCCATTCTGCTCACGCTGTTCTACGTGTTCGGTGGCAACGGCAGTGTCCCTCAGCCAAGCGCTCCAGCGGCTCAGTCGAGCGCTCCAACGCCAGCAGCCGAAGCCAGCGAAAGCGCACGCAAGATCCTAGCTGGATTGGCGACGACACTCGGCACCGTGAAGGATCAGGCCACGGCGCAGGCCGCCTTGCCGAAACTGACCGAGACCGCAGTGGCGATCGACGGTCTGACCAAGCTGACAGGCACCCTCAGCGGTGACGCAAAGTCGACGTTGGCGAAGCTGATCGCCAGCCAGTTACCAACCCTGACGCCTCTCGTTGCGTCCGTGTTGAAAGTCCCCGGTGCGGAGGCCCTACTCAAGCCCGTGCTCGATCAGATCGTATCGAAGCTGACGGCGCTGTCGAAGTGAAAAGAGGGAGTAGGAAGTAGGGAGTAGCGAGTAGCGAGTAGCGAGTAGGGAGTAGGGAGTAGGGAGTAGGGAGTAGGGAGGGTACGAACCGGGTTGATTGCTGACACTTTAGACCGGGCTGATGCCTGACAGGTTTATGTTGCTCGAATCACAGGAGATTCGAGCGATGCCCTTTCAGGAGACGTGTGCCTTGGCAGAGCGTATCG
>Ga0163155_10003258_pt1 | contig 17583 bp, 17 predicted proteins | sample OliLakLV19SP4G1_FD_148611 | JGI IMG/M metagenome (GOLD analysis project Ga0163155, IMG submission 148611) | Freshwater microbial mat bacterial communities from Lake Vanda, McMurdo Dry Valleys, Antarctica - Oligotrophic Lake LV.19.SP4.G1 | ecosystem: Environmental > Aquatic > Freshwater > Lake >... | reverse complement strand
CGCCGCCACACCGCGCCTCTTTGGAGGTGCGCAGCTCGCTCGCGTCGCGGATTACCAGGCGAACTCGGGCTCGGGAGGCGCTCTGGCGGGAGCGATCGCCGGAGCTGTGCTGGGCAGCTCGAGGTGGCCCTAGAATCCTGCGCACGACGAGACCGTCGGTGATCATGGCGATCAGCCTGCGCGCACCGCCGCAATCGGGACACGTGAGAACGTCGACGGCGAAAACGCGGCGCAGTAGATCGGCCCAACGGAGCCTGCGGGTTCTGGCTGGGTTCGAGAGCGCGGCGGGGAAGTCGGGAGAGCCCGAGCCCGAGCAGCCCGCGTTGCGTTCCGTCGAACCGTGGTGCGACTCCGTCGGCGCGCGCGGCCCGGGCACGATCTGGTCGGGATCCCCTTCGCAACGACGCTGATGCGTCGTCGCGATTCGTCGCTTCGCGACGAACCGGGGCATTCCAACTGCGCCGCGGGCGCGAGCACGCCGTGGTACGTCAGCAGGTGCGTTCGCGGCCTGGGCACGAGCGCCGCGAGTCGCTCGAGGAAGGCCAGCGGCTCGAAGACGATCGCGCTGGTGCCATCGCGCCAGGCGCGCCGCAGGCGGTAGACCACGCGCCCGTCAGGATCGATCGAGAGCCGCTCGCTGGCGATGGCGGGGCGGGCGATGTACCTGCACAGCCGCTCGAGTCCGGCGCGGTCGTGGCCTTCGATCGCGACCTTGGCGTGGCGCGAGAAGCCCTCGAGGTCGCAGCACAGCTCGCCGGGAAGGAGAAGCGGCCGACGGTCGCGCTGACGACCGCGCCGCGTCAGGGGCTGGGCGCTCTCCGGTCCGAGCGCGACGCGCCCTTCGACCGAGGCTGCGCTCATGAGCGCGAGCAGGGGTTCGTCGGGCGCGGGCTCGTCGTGCTCCGCCTGCTCGGCGCGCGGCAAACGTCCGCGACGCTGGAGATAGCGCACGATGCGGCGGTGCAGGATCGCGGTGACGTGCGCGACGTCCTCATCGCGGATATCGGGCGCGGGCTGGAAGCGGGGCGCGGCGAGCAGACCCTGGGCGGCGACGCTCGACTCCCGGGTTCACGGCCCGTGGAACTCCACTTCGTCGAGGACGATCCACTCCAAGTCGCGCGGCTCGGCGGCGCGATCGACGCGCAGTTGCATGCGATCGCCGGCGACATCGAGCACGAGCGGGCGCGGCGCTCCGCCGGGCGCGCACTCGAAGACCTGCTCCCCGCCGGCAGCGGACGTCGCCACGAGGCGCAGCGAGGTTTTGCCCGGCTCCATTCCCGGCGGGGTCGCGACGCTCAGGACGGCCGTGAATCGGCGCGCGCCCAGCAGATCGATCGTGACCTCGGTGGCTCTGTCGCGGCCGGGTCGCAGCGAAATCCGCGCTCCGGCAGCGAACGTTTCGCGCACGCGGACCGGCGAAGCGCCGCGCGTTCCCCGAAAGGCGACCGCGTGCCCGAGCAGCATGTAGCGCAATTGGGGATCGCTCTCAGGCGCGATCTCTCCCGCTGCGCGCATGGCGCGCACACGCAGGATCCCGCGCGAACCGTCGTCCGTTTCGCCGTCGAGGACGTGGAGAGCCTGCACGAACGCCTCGAACGCGACGCGATTGACCAGCGCGCCGTAGTGGCCGCGCACGAACGACTCGACGGGGGTCATCAAGGCCGTTATCGCGTTCGAATCGCCGTCGATCGCGGCGCGCAAGAACGGCAGCGTCGAGACGACGGGGACATCGTTCTCGCGAGCGAAGTCGAGGACGAGCTCGCGCTGCCATTCGGCGCGTCGCACGCCGTGGATGGACGCCTCGCCGTCGAAGATCAGGAACGCGCGTCGCTGGACGCCCGATCGATCGAGCGTCGCGAGGATGCGCTCGAGGATCGCGCGACAGACGCGGCTCTGTTCCTGGATGACGCGCTCGTCGACCCAGGTGGGATCGAACGCGTCGCCGCCGAGCACCGCGCGACGCACGAGTCGGCCCAGATAGCTCACGATTCCGGGCGGATTGCGCTCGGACCAGTCGGCGACGGAGACGAGGCCGGGCTCGTGCAGCACGAACTCGCCGCCTTCGAATGCAAAGTAGGGCTTCACCCAACCTCGTATCGGAGACTCGCAACGCGCCAAGTCGTCGTCGACGAAGATGCCGACGAGCACGGTCGGATCGCGACCTTCGAAGCGGGGCAGCGACGCCTCGATCATCAGCGCGATCTGGTCGAGTCCGTACCCGCCGACGCCGTAGTTGACGAGCGCGCGCTCGCCCGCGAACTCGGACCGCTCCAAAAGACCGCCCCAGCATTCCTCGACCGGAACGACGCACTCGGCGAACGAATCGCCGTACAAGAGAACCGGCGTGCGCACGCCGAGCTGCGCCTCGTCCGGGTTCGCGAACGTGACGGGATCGGTGCTGCCCGTCCAACCCAGGCGCGCATTCGCGTTGCGCGGCGGCCGCGCGTCACCGCCGGCGAAGACGGCCTGCAGCTTCCAATAGTCGACGTCGAAACCGGGCGTATACCACTCGGCCTGACGCAAGCGGCGCGCGAGACCGCTGTTGCTCGAACCGAAGAGGATCCAGCGCAGCGCGAACTCGCCGACGAGGAGGACGGCGAGCGTGCTGAGCGCGAGAACGACGAGGCGTGTGCGTCGGCGCTTGCGCTGCGCAGGGCCTGTCTCGGATCCAGCCGCCGTCATGCGCCGAAGTGTCGACGGGCGCACGCCCGAAATCGCCGGCGAACCCGCGTTTCGTGCTGGGCCCACCTCGCTGACGCTCAGCCGAAGCGCGCACTTGGCACGCCCGGGTGGACTCGAACCACCGACCGTCGGATTAGAAAGCGCGACTGAGAGAGCGGTACGGAGCGAATGAAATCACGCGCTGGCCGGACGTTACGTCGATGCGGGGGCTTTCGCAAGTGCGTGCGAGTACACGCAACCGAGTGGGTTTCTAGGCGCGTGTGACGGGTACGCGGGATCGGTAGCGTGTACCCGTCATGGGATCCAAAGCGAGTGGTGCGTTTTCGACGAACAGCGAGGACGTGAAGCGCCTGTGGGAGATCCACGAGGACGTTGCAGGAAAGGGCGCCGGTCGTAAGCGCGACGTCGAGATCCTGAACCGAACCGCGATCGTCTTCATCACCGCGTGCTGGGAGGCCTACGTTGAGGGTGTCGCGGTGGAGGCGTTCCACTTGCTCGTGACCGGGGCCAAGGACTCATCCGCCATACCCCCGAAGGTCAAGGCGTTCATCGGGCGGCGGCTGGTGGAAACGAACAACCCACAAGACGTCTGGAAGCTCGCGGACCTGCGCTGGCAGGACGAAGTCACGAGCTACGGGGAAGAGGTCAAGAAGAAGTGGGTGTCGAATCTAAACACGCCCAAGTCGCCACAGGTCAACACCCTCTTCGAGGAGATGCTGGGAATTCCCAACCTGTCGTCGCACTGGCGGTGGGCCTCGATGCCTGCCGCTCGCGCCGCGAATAAGCTCGACGATTACATCATCGTTCGAGGGAACATCGCGCACCGACTGAAGCACGATGCAGAGGTCTACAAGAACTGGGGAACCGACTACCTCAACCACGTTCAGCGTTTGGTCAGTGCAACGGACGGCGCGGTCGCGAGCCACCTAGCTAAGTTCATCGGAACACGTCCCTGGTAGCGCGCCACGTGAACCTTGAGGCGATGCCGACGCCTGGGTCCGGCGTTTCGTTCTCGCACAGGTCTGACCGGGCTCACCCAGCAGTGGCGTGCACCCCACCGCCTTCAGGAGAGCTCGTGAGCATCGGTAAGCTCCAGCCATTCGGTGAACGGAGTGAACCCTGTACGCCAAGAATCCGGGGCACCAGGGTCAAGATCGGGAGCAACTGCATCGTGTTCGAGCGCCCGCCCGCAAAACAGCGTGAGATTGATGCCCTTTGCTCTACGCGAACTGCGGTACTGAACGCCGTCAGCCCCATTCGAGCGGAGGAACTCGGTGAGTACCTGCGTCGGGACATAGTCGAGGGCTTCATCGCTTCCGTCGATCGGTCGGCTGATTTCGTCCGCGAAGTCGCGCAAGGTCGGGGCGAGGAGTCGATACGGGTGATCGTACTTGGGATCGAAGATGCTCTGCGGCTTTCGCCCAGACGTGAAGCTCAGGTCGACGATCGTCAGCGCCTTGCAAGTGACAAACGTCCCCATCCAGTACCGAGTCGCGCCGCGGTTTCGGACCTCGTCTAGCGCAGTCTCGGGATCGAAACAGAGGTAAGTATAGGAGATTCCTGGAGGGCTCATCCTGTTCCCCTTGCTCCTGCGCGCGGGTGCGGGACCGACATCTCGCGCCTGGTCGGAGGGGTCGCGAGGGAGCTGTTGCTCGTCCGAAATGGGCCGGACACGGAAGAGACGAGTGCCCGCGGGTAGGACCACTTCCAGTTTGGTGAGATGACGCTGCACTCGTTGGAGCAAGGCGGTGCGAGGTGCTCCAAGGCCGGGGCCATCGAAGAACCGTGCCACGTGCTGCACGCGGTACTTGAAGGCTGTCCACGAGCTGGCGAACAGCGTCTCCTGCGCACCTAGAAATCCATCCCGCGGGTAGAGCAGGGCTCCGCTGTCCCCAAGCAGGTCGTGGTCAAGGTAGTCCTTCTGGCGACGCAGGACAGGGGCACTCGCGTCCAGAAGATCATCCAGCAGTCGATCTTCTGCTCCGGCCAACGCATCGGAGAAGATCGACTCCGTATCCCGCAGGATCTCGAGCATGGTCGGCGCGTTCCGAGGGTCGCCCCAGACGTACACGTCGTCTTCGGAATCGTGCGGTCCAGCCTCATCACCTGCTTCCCGATAGGCGCGGGCGACACCCTCGCGAATCATGTGGCCGATAATCTTGAGCGGGGCACAAAGCACATTCGTCGACTCGCAGTAGGGGCAATCGGCCCTTGTCCCTACCTGCGCGATCGCCTCACTAAGGAACTTTTCGTCGAAGCACTCGGTACAGCAGATGCTCATCCACGGTTCCCCACCTGGTCTTGGCGCGACAGTCACGATGCCGAGTTGATGGCACCCCGCAAGGCAAGGTAGGGCCCGGCGGGCTTGGGATCGACCCTGCGTCCACGTGGGTTGCGCGGAGACGTCGTATCAGTGGACTTCTGCCGCGAGCGTGTGCATAACGTCCCACTCATCGTGCAGGACCGCCTGAGCGACCACACGCATTGCTTCCCAGTCGGACCGAGTGAACGTGCTGGACTCGATCACGAGCGGAATATCGTCTGTGTTCTCGATGAGGCCCCAGCGCACGCGGTCGCGGTGGATCGGCGTTCCTCGAAGGAGCATCAGCGGAAAAGCGCGGACGGTCGGAACGGAGTGGTTTCGGCACCAGTCCATGCTCTCCCTGAACGACGCGAGCGTCTGCTCGGGGAGCCCGTAGATCAGCGACACTTCGAAGTGGATACGCCGACGGTTGAGTTCCCGGATGACCTGCTCCGCCTTCGGGATGCTGTTCGTCCGATCGACGGCCTTCATCTCGGCGCGGTGGATGGTCTGAAGCCCGAACTCCAGCCGCACGTCAAGGCGCTCGCAGGCATCGAGGAACTCGTCGTCGATGTGCTCGAACCGACATTGAAGCGAAAGTCGACCGGCGTAGGACCTCTCCGCGAACCGACGCAGGACGCGCACGGCGTGCGCTCGATCCCGATTGAACAAGGGATCGAGCACGGCGATGTCGTGCACACCGTGCTCGACGAAGAAGTCGATCTCTGCGTCGATGCGTTCATCCGAGAGCTTGCGCCGTCGCAAGCGCGCACCACTCTCGCGGTGCTGACAGAACGAGCACGCGAAGTCGCAGCCGCGCTGCGTTTCCCAGCGCACGAACGGCAGTGCCGCCAGTACCCCGCTGAGGTAGGGCGAAGCCAAGGTCGCAAGGTCGAGGACCGTCGGACTTGCTGAATCGTCGTGACCGCGCCGCGTCACTCCGGGGATGTCCTCGTCCCCGAGCACGATCTTCGCGAGTGCGTCCTCACCGTACCCGCGCACGAACACGTCGGCCGTCGAGTACACCGCGTCGATGCCGATCGGCGCGTAGCTGATCTGCGGTCCGCCGAGAACGATTTGCCCGGAGAAGCCCGAGCGGCGGAGCGCAGGCAGGAGCCACTGCACGACCGACTCGTTCCAGACATAGACGCCGATGGCGACGATCGTGCGACCGTCGACGATTCCGCGAAGAATCGCTGAGAGCAATTCCTCCCGCCGGAAGCTCGGATCGTTGACGGCAAACTCTACCGCGCGCACGTCTAAGCCGGGAACCATGTGCAGTCGGGCGAGCAGCGAAGCGTGGCCCAGCGTGCGACGCGGATCCTTGGCGCGCAGGTAGTCCAGCGCGACCAGCACGATGCTGTGGCTCACAGCCCACCGCCCGTCTTCTGGAGCGACTCGACGCGCGCGCGACGACACAGGATCGCGTCGAGCAAGTGCAGTTCGTCGATGCGGGCGTCGAGGAGATGCGGATGGGGGATGCGCAGGCAGTCCACCCAGGGAATACCGAGCGTCCTGCAGATCGCGCGAAGCTGCTTCCCGTGATTCGTGCGCGAGAGTCCGCAGAGCCAGACGACGAGAACGATGTCTGGGCGACGTAGCGCCGCGCCGAATGCTCGTGGTGAGGGGTCGGATCGCCGCGTTGGAAGGTGAACGACGCGGTCGAGGTCGAAGCCACGCTGGAGACGCGCGAGCTGGATCTCGCGCGGATCTCCCCCGACGATGGCGATCGTGAAGCCCTTGAGGGCACGGTAGAGAGCAGAGTTGTCTGTATGCATCAGTGGAGTCCAAGCCTTTCGTGAGACCGATCCGCGAAGTGCGGTCGGACTGCGGCGATTCCTCGCGACGCCCTTGCGGGCTGCGGCGGCCAGTTGGTCGCCAAGTCGCGAATCGTTCGGTCAGTTCGAGTTGGTGTCGTGACGCTGGAGATCAGCGCGTTCGTTGTCCTTGGTTCGGGTGAGTTCCTTCGCGCGGGTGCGCTGCGCTCCGTCGGCGTCGACCTCGACACCGAGTTCGAGGAGGTGTGCCTGCCGAATCCACCAGAGCGCGGTCATGATCGAGCGGCGAGGGGAGACGTTGTCCGGCAAGCCCTTCGCGCGCCGCAGCTTCTCGTAGGCTTCGCATGCGATCTCTCGGACTTCGGGCTCGGGATCGAGTCGTGCGGCCGCGTCGAGAATGCGGTGGCCCTTTCCCTCCGGGTTGATGTTCAGTGCCATCGCGGCCCGGATGAGACACAGCCGCCAGTAGCGCGAGCGTTCGAGCATGTCTTCATTCGTGCGCGCTCGGCCGCTCGCTTCCGCAGCCTTCCGTTCGTCAGCTGACCAACGATCCGCAAGTCCGCGCAGGCAGAAGGACGCCAGTTGCCCACGGAGTTCTTCCAGCTCGCGGTCTTGGGACTGCTCCCGCCCAACGCAGGCTTGGAACAGGTTGATCATCGAGGAAGGGACGATCGCCCACGGCTGTGGAGCATCGGAGAGTTCATCGACGAGAGTGCCCACACGTGTCGGTCGCTGCTCTGACCAGTACCTCAGATCCCTAGCGACACTGGCGCATGCGAGCGATCGCAGAGCGAGCAAGAGGGGCTTCATTCCTCGCCACACGCCGCCGAGGTCGTAGAGAAGTTGGGCGCATGTCTCGAAGTGCTCGCGCTCCCACTCGAACTGCTCCCAAGCGGCCCGCGAGGACCCAGCCGCCAGAAGTCCGTGGCCTTCTCCAAGTGCGTAGGCGTTGGTGGGCTTGACCGCGGCGCGGGCGAACAGCGGCCTGAGCCGAGCCAGTTCCTCATTGGCTGCGCGAAGGGCGCGATCGCGGCTCTCGGCAGGGAGCCGTTCGCGATTCGCCTTTGAGGTGCAGAGCGCGAACCACAACCACGCATTCCTCAACCTGCCGACACCCGGCCCGGAAGCTTCGCAGTGGCGCTCAAGCTCCTCCACGAAGAGGAGAGCCACGTCGGCGAGCTGGGTGCCAGCATGCTCGAAGTAGGTCCAGTGCCCCGAGACGAAGAAGAGCCACCGTTCGATCGAGTCCTGGATGCCGAGAGCCAGCGCGGTGCGCCACTCGTTGTTCGGTGCCCGACGAAGTTCCGGAAGTAGGCGGAGAAGGATCTGCGGCCCGAGGCCGATCAACCACGTAGTCAGCGCACGAGGGGAAGTACGCTCGATTGAGGCGCGGTCGAGAATTGGCGGAACGCGAAACGGCGTCTCGGGATCAGGGCCGCTTCGATGCACACCAGCAGCCACGATCGATCCTGTTCCGATCACCTTCACGAGATCGAGGTCAGCGTGCTGCACCAGCGAACGCATCAAGCGGTGGATCTCAGGGACCTCTTGGACCGCGGGGATCGTGCCTCGCATGCACTCCGACTGGCACCCGGCCAGTCCGTCCTCGAACTCGTACTCGCCGGGCCAGCCGCTGCTGACAAGCGCGGACTCGAAATCAGCGCCGTGCTCTCGAAACGTCCGCGCGAGCTGTGCTGGATCGAGCACGCTCGCGACCATCGAGCCGGACGTGTCAGCAGGAGCGAGGAGCTGAGAGAGCGCAGCTCCGATGCCTCCGCATCCGATCAGGCGGGCGTAGGCGATGAAGAGCGCGCGATTGCGGAAGCCAAGCGCGCTGGAGTCCCTCCACGACCGAGCCACCAACTCCAGGTTGCGCTCGCATGCGGGGTCTGAGCCGCGCGCGTCGAGCGTCGGCGTTCGGAGCACGTCGACGCACAACGGGGCAAGCCATCGGGCATCCTCACTCGGCCAACCCGCTTCCAAGAACAGGTTGAGTGCCAGTACCTCGATGTCTGCGTCGTCGACGGGCTCGACGATGCGATCCTTGATCGGCTTCACGTTTCACCTTCCGCTCACGGGGATGGAGTGCCCAGGCGGGTTACGCCTGCGACGCGCGGGCTGAAGGAGTCGACGTGAGTCCTTCTGGAGAACGGCCTATGGAGGGGCCACGGTCCCTGTGCGTCCGCGTTGATCCTCTCCTGCGGCAGCGCAGAGTCAAGCCCACTCCGGTCGGTCGTGAGTAAGTTCGGGCCGAAAGCCGCGGATGGAGCCGTAGTGCGTGCGCCCGCTGTTGAAGGGCTGGGGGAGCGATTAGACCGTCCGCCCCTGGTCAGGGGGTTGTACCTTCACACGCTTTCGTACGGTCGGAGCCGACTGCGCCGAGGCAAATTCCACGGGCAATGAACTCTCGGGCATACATCGACGAAAGTGGCGGGGTCGAACATCCGACGTTCGTCATGGGCGGCTACGCGGGGACGATGGCCATGTGGCAGGAGTTCTCTGTCGATTGGCAAGCTGTAATCGACGCGTACCCAGCGATCCCGCCGCTACACATGGCGCACTGCGAGCGCAGCGAGGGCGAGTGGGCCGCAATGGCGGACCGCGACGTGCGGGAGCGCAAGCTCTTGCAGCTTGCATCCGTGATCGTTCGCTACAGCCCCATGCCGTTCACAGTCCGGCTACAAACGAGCGACTACAAGGCGTGCTGGCGGGGCATGCTGCCGCCGAAGCACCGCAGGCTTGACCACCCACACGCAGTGTGTGCCTTCTGGACCGCGGCGCGACTGGTCGATCTTCTGGCTATGCAAGGCGCCAGCCTCGGCACGGTGGATCTGCTCTTCGACTGGCACGAACAGTGCGGACGGAAGACCCGCGATGCGATCGACGAGGGTACGCGGCCATTCCTGCTAGAGCACAACCCTGCGAGGGCGCACCTGCTCGGATCGACCCGATGGATTCCGAGGGCGGAGCGCGCCAACTACGTCCCGCTTCAGGCGGCCGACATGCTTGCTTGGCACTGCCGCCGGGCGATCAGCGAACCGGATGGCCTGGACCGGCCGGTATTCAAGGCGCTTATGTCCATCGGAGCGCCGCAGGAGTTTCGCATCCAGAGGCGCGCGCTCTGGGAATTCGTCTCGCGAGGCTACGACTGGCACTTCTCGGATATGTCCCATGCTTGACCGTGCAGGGATCGGCTGTAGCGTGGGGGGATGGTCACGTCTGCTGCTCGCTCACAGTCCGCAGGATTTCTGCATGCCTGCAAAGTTGCTTGGTCCATGACTGTCTACAGGGAGCCAGATGCATTGGACAAGCTGAGGTATCGACTCTTCACCGGATTGTCGATTCTCGGCATTCAGTTGGCCTTCTTCGCCTGGGCGGACCACCTCAAGCGCCAGCATCCGAGCTGGTTCGCTGAGACGTATACCTGCGACGCAATCGTGTTCCTGCTCACGCTCGCGCCAAGCCTCCTGGTCGTCGGGCTGGGCCTTCTTGCGCTCATGCGCATCAACCTCGTTCTCGCCGTCTACAAGTCGCTGGACGTGAAGGATCTGATCGCTGAGGGTTCCGAGATCGAACAGGAACTGCGCCGCCGAGAGTCCGAAGGGGACGTGGCCAAATTTACCGAGGCGTCCAAGCGCGCGATGCAGTGGCAGCGCGTAGACCTTCAAGCGGCACTGGCCAGCAACCCAGAACTTCGTACGGCGTTCGAGGGCGCGGTCTACCAGCCGAAGCCGTACCCGACGACATGGGGCTTTGCCGAGCAGTGGGTGCCAGCCCTTGACCGTGATGTCGGGCGATTGCGCGACGCCCTTCGGACCATGAACAATCCGTGAGCAGACAATATGAAACGCAACCCGAAGCCCCGTGACGTGAACCGCCTCGCCGCCCCCATCCTGGAAGGAGCGACCGGCGACAACACGCCGTCCAAGCCAGTGAAAAAGAACCCCGCCGCCGTCGCGCTCGGCAGGCTCGGAGGGGCCAAGGGAGGTGCTGCGCGAGCCGCCGCGCTCTCACCGGCCCGCCGTCGCGCAATTGCGAAAAAGGCAGCGAAAGCGCGCTGGAAGGACCGCCCTCAGGACGTGTGAATCCAGGACCCTGTACGTACCTGATCTCTCAAGCACGTTGCGCTGTAGGAGTCGCCTGAGCACCGTCGACCGCGTCCGCGTCGTCGACTGCCTCGTCGAAAGGGTGATGGCCTACTGTGCGTAGAGTGAGCTGAGTCGGAGTTCGGTCAGTTCCAGAACCTGTTCCGGCAGCAGCAAGAAGGTGGCGCGACCTCCGCCGGATCTGAGCGCATCAGCGGAGAGGTACTCGTTGGTCGGGAATCCACTCGCCGAGTCTGAGCCGATGAGGAGGAGCGTCGCCGAGCTGTCGGGGGGCTGAACCGTGAGCTGGAACCGCAGAGCCAGCAGGGGTTGGGTGCTCTTAGGGCCGTACCCGGCCCGAACCACGCCGAGGTAGTCGAGCTTCATGTCCACGTTGCGAACATCCGTCCACTCCAGCTTGCCCGGTGTTCCCAACTTCTGCTGCAGCGTCAGTCGGAGCGAGCAGGCTCCAAGTCGTAGGGGCACGTGCCGCTTGAAGCTGTGATCGCTATCGAGCCGATCGGCGACGGTGAGCCTCAACGACCTCGCTCGCTCGTCGGCTTGCGCGACGCTCCGCAGCGATGCGAGCAGCCCAGAATTCGTTTCGGGTGAACCAACCCGGACTTCGGCTTCCGCGTGAGCAAGGCCTTCGTCCAGGAGGACGGGATCCGATCGAATCACGAGAGCGTGTGCCAGGACTCGGTGGCCGTAACTGAAGTCGGGCCAACGTTCGACCAGGGCTCTCCCCAATCGAATTGCCTCGGCGTCTTCCCGGCACACCCGCGCGTACAGGTATGCGTAGGCCCGATCGTCCGGACTGGTGGCGGCGAGGTCCTTGTACTTCAGCACAAGCGACGTCGGGTAGCCGCCTCTGCGCTCCCTTGTGGAGTCTTGGATCTCGCGGTGCTCCTCGATCAGCATCTGTTCGCTGGCCGTCAATCGGCCGAGCGTTTCACTGGACTCGGCTCCTGACCGATGCGCTGAGCTTGGACTGTCCAAGACTCGTGTCGGTTTGTCGTCCATGTGCTCGACGACGCCCCTCGCGACTGCGGTGGAGCGGGTCACGCCCGCACAGGTTTCTGGATCGCTTCGCGCGGTTCGGTCGGCTCTGCGCCCAGCGCCTCCGCAATGCCGCCGTCGTTCAGCTCGGCGGGATGCGCTTCATGTTGCGCCGTCAACGCGCATTGGTCCGAGAACGTCCCCGACTCGTCAAGGGCGTCGGCGCGGGCGGGTAGTAGGGTGGGTATTCGCTTGTTTGATCGGCGGGTGCGTCGATCGAGACTGGATCACCACGACTCCCGCGAACGCACCGAGCATCGCGCCTACCGACACGAGTGCCAACGCGAGCTTCCCGCGGAACCACGGGGCTTGTTCTGTTGCTTGACGGGGGCGGGAGCTTTTCAAGCTGGCCTCCGGGGTCGGGCCACGGCCCTCGTCGGCACCCGAGCGGCCGAACTGGATTCCATCTCAATCGACCCGCGCGTGCAGCGATCCGAAGCGACGGGGATCGACTCTAGGAGTCCTTGGATGTCGGGGACGAGGAGGCCACGCTCCTGCTGCGACGTTGTGCACTCCCTGTTGACGTGCGGATAGCTTGGGCCAGCTAGAGGATCAGCCGCGAACGGTTCACTTGCGCTTCCTTCGGTGCCGCCGGTTGATCCGTCCAGCCCACCTCGATCTCCTCCCGCGGCGGCCACTCACGCCAGTAGCAGAACGGTGTCTCGTGAATCGCGCCCGGTTGTAGAGGACGAATCGCCTCAGGGTGCAGGAGACCGAACACGCGGACATCTGGGTACGCACCGAAGCCTCCGACCAGCATCGCGCTCACGTGTCTTCGCGCGGGTTCCGTGCTGTGTTTCTTCGTGAATGCAGCCGTCGCAAGATCCGTGACGTTTTCCACCTCGCCAACGACATCACGCTCGAAGTCAACGAACGAGCGAAGATGCGGCCTCGAATGCAAGATCATCTCGACGTGGGGGCGCGAGCAGAGGATCACGGATGCCTCAATGTGGAGGGTCGTGATGAAGACGACGTACGGCTGGTCGAGTGCGCTGCCCTGGCCCGCCTTGTCCGTCAGCACGCCTTTCAGATGGCGGTCCCAAGGCGCGTAGTTCTTCGCCCCACGATCGTGCCGGATCGGATCGTCGAGACCCGTGATCTTGCTGACATGAGCGCGGGATAGATTCGTCACCTCCAAGACGAACTCCTGGCCTCCCGAGCTGCAAACGAAGTCGGGGCACCGCTTCGCGGCGACCGTCGGTCGGAATCTTCTGATGCGATCGACGCGGTTGCCGATGTAGTCCCACGCGAGGGCTTCCGCGACTGCTCCCTCGACCTTGGGGAGATCACGGGAGTTGATGCGGTGCTCCCACTCCTTCGCGTCGACCCGGCTGTCGGCCACCAGCCAGTCGGCGTATTGCGTGATCGACGGTGACCAGCGCGAGAGATCCGTCGGAGGCATGGGCGTCATGGGGCGACGAACGGCGGTGCGATGATTCGCTCTCGCTTCGAGTCCTCCAGGAGCACTAGCACCCGCCTCCTCGCGCGCGTGATCGCGTTGTAGAGCAGCCTCCGTTGCATCTCTGGATCCTTGCGGATCTTGCGGGGCCACAGGACGACGACTGCGTCGAACTCGCGGTTCTTGGCTTGGTGCACGGTCATCGCGGACAGGCGACTACTTCGCGTGACCCCGAAGCTCCTTCGCATCGAGAGGGCGCGGTCGACAAGGCGGTAGCCTTCGGCAGAGCCTATGGTCTCGGATCCGGTGAGAGTCCTTCGTCGCTGTAGGCCCGCAGCCACGTCACCCGCACCGACGCTCCGTGCGGCCACGTCTAGCCCACGTACGTTCACCTGCGTTTCTGCGTCCGCGGTGAGCTTGAGCAATGCGACGAGTTCTTCAACCTCGCTGTGCGCGCCGGATTCCCACTCGATCTTGAACGGGCCCGAAGTGCTAGATCCCTTGCTCGAGGTGGCCGTCTTTGTGCGCACCCACTCGACCGCGTCTCGCACAAATGCAGACTTCTCCTTGCTGGTCGGGGTCAAGACGACCGCGCTCGTACAACCTTCCGAGCGCGCGGATGTGATCTCCCACGAAAGGTAGGCACCGGCCTGTGCCGCGCTGGCGACGGCGCTCATCCTGAACCCTTTTGCAACGACGAGAGATCCCGGTGGCGAGCTGCGCAGCGCGTCGGCGGCATCGAGGATTCCGTTGACGGTCGTCCGATGGCTTCCGGTGAGGATCACCGGAGTGCATCGACCGCGAGCCCATGCTGATGCATTGCTGCCTGCGTCTCCTGTCAGGTCTTGGAACTCGTCGGCAGCGCAAACGCAGCGGGTTGCTCGGGATAGCCCCTCCAGGATGCGTATCTGCCCGTCCTTCGAGTCCTGCAACTCGTCAACGACGACGATGGGATAGGTTCGAGCCACCCATGTTGCCACCACATCGAGCGCGAGTAGCTGTCCGGCGAGTTCACTCTGTCCTTTGAAGTCCAACTCGTCGGGTAGGCGCGTGCTCGACGTCGACTCCGCCAAGTCCCGCCATCGGCGATTTAGGTGCAGCGCGAAGCCGTCGATCGTCTGGCAGTCAGCCTTCGCGGGCCGAATCTCCAAGTCGAGCTTTGCGTCCATCCTCCGGCGCGACCCGTGCATCTTCGTGAGTGCCAGCACACGGGGGATAGGAACTCCAAGCGGATGACCCCCCGACAGAGGGTAGCGGTTCGGGCCGAATCCCGGGAGGTCTCGAGCCCCCGGACGAGTGGATCCGGTCCCTCGGAGCCCCGTTTCGGTGCTGCGGGCAGCCTCGGGAGCCGCCTCGAGCCGGCCGGAGTGGCTGGGTTTGCGGCCCGGGGCACGGCGCCGCCACACCGCGCCTCTTTGGAGGTGCGCAGCTCGCTCCCATGCCGGACTACCAGGCGAACTCGGGGACTTTTCGCAATAGCCGATCGTGCGACCGTCGTCGCCCTCCTGCGGATCCATCATTAGAACTCCGGTGGGCGTCACTCCGCGGATCACGGAGTAGTGACCGCAGTCCAACTTGCGCCGCTGGCGGAGCGTCCACCGCGGATCGAACTCCTTGTCACCTGGGCCCATCGACCACCAACCGACGATTACGGGAAGTCCGCGCGAGATCCAGCCTTCGAGATCCCTCAGCGTGCCACGCGGCTTCGCGAAAACCCACGCACCGGTCGCGACAGCCGCTGCGATTAGGTTCTCGTGATCGGTGCCATGCGTGGTGGTCCCTGCCAACGCGGCGAGGTCGGCAGGCGAGTGAGCCCTTCCAAAGTACTGGACAACTGCCGCGAGGGAGGTGTTGCCGCACCCGAAGTCGGTGCTCTGGCCGATCACCGGTACGTGAAGAAGGTGCGTGGTTCGAGTCATTGGAGGCGCTCGGTCGGCTTGGCGAAACAAGTGTCGCGCAGAACGATCTGCGCGTAGCTCCGAGACTCGCGCGCCGTCGATCTCGATGTTCGACGTCGTGCCGTCGAGTCGCTGAAACGTCCCGCGTTCGAGGCGCTTGTACAAGAGCCAGAAGCCGTTGCGATCCCACACGAGTAACTTCACTCGGTCGCGACGCGCGTTGAAGAAGACGTAGACGTTTCCCGACAGCGCGTCTTCGCCGAACTCGTCGCGCACGATCGCGTGCAGTCCGTCGGAGCCCTTGCGCAAGTCCACGTGATCGCGCGCGGCGAACACGCGCACGTTCGCGGGCAGACTCAGCATCGCTCGAGAGCTCTCACCAAGCGCACGAGGCGATCCTCGTCCACATCATCGTGCACCACGACGCGTCGGCCGCCCGCCAGCACGATCTCCATTCGACCGGTTTCGGCGGCGCGGTCATCGGGGCCCGGAACGAGTTCGACGAAGGCGGTGCACGTGGCGTCGGAACTCGGACTCGGCCGAAGCGTTTCCTGAAGCAGCTTCCAGGCCCAGAACCCGAGGGTCCCCGCCGGAACTCCGCTCTCCAGCGCCAGGGCCTTCAATGACAGGCCCTGACGCTCACGCCGTCCGAGCAGGCGCAGCATCTCTTCGCGTCGATTCATGCACGCGATCGTCGCGCGCAGGTCCGAGGTCTCCAGGCGGGCGTGGCGTAACAGTACCGGTCGGCCGGCGGCCGAACCAGATCACCGCCTCATCCAGAACTCCCCACAGAACAGGCCACAAGATCGCCCGGCGCAGCATCTCTTGGCAGGCGGCTGTCGACGACTAACTCATCACCCCAGTTCAGAATGACCACTATTTCTCCCGACGCGAAGTTGAGACTTACGCCTACAGGCCTGGGTGATCCCTCTGACGTAAAGAATGCGGCTCTCTCAAGTATAGTCCCCTCACATTTAGAGAAAGGTCCAGCCTTGGTCATGTCCCTAATGATGGTCCGACCAGACGGTCCCATGTCGATCCCAATTGGATCCGCGTCGTCTAATCCTATTCCCCATCCATCGGGTTGGCTGAAGAGTCTGACGCGCGTCATCCCTTTGAATTGGACCCATATCGAGATTGGAGGCTCCCCGGCAGCCGACTGGCTGCCCACATAAAACTCACCCTCAGCGCGCTCTACACACCGTCCCTGGGCATTGAGCAACCAATTTTCGATACTAACAGTCATTGACCCATCGCCTTCACAACACTCGGGTTGTTAATCCCGCCCTTTAGAATGGTTACGAAGTCACCGCCCTTGCTAGGGGATAGGAACTCCAAGCGGATGACCCCGGGCAGAGGGTAGCGGTTCGGGCCGAATCCCGGGAGGTCTCGAGCCCCCGGACGAGTGGATCTGGTCCCTCGGGCGTGCCCTCGTGGGCTGCGGGGATGGAGATGCTTCGCACCTGCGACGGAAGCCAGCCCCTTACCAGCGCCTTCCACCCACCCGGCCCGCGCCCCAAGTGGGACGGGCCCCGCGAAGTGGCCGCCAGACGCCGAAGGCGCTACCCTCATGAACGTGCGCCCGCGATCCTCGCCGGCTTCAAAGAATGGCTCGATGTGCGGCAGACGCAGGTCTTGCCGCAGAGCGGATTGGGCAAGGCGATCAGCTACACGCTCGGTCAGTGGGAATCGCTCAACCGCTTCCTCGAGGACGGTCGTCTCGAGTTGGACAACAACCGCTCGGAGCGAGCGCTGCGGCCCGTGGCGGTGGGCCGCAAGAATTGGATGTTTTTCGGCAACGAGCGCGGCGGACAGACGGGCGCGGTCTTCTACAGCTTGATCGCGACGTGCAGGGCGCGTGGGATCGAGCCCAAGGTCTACATCCACGACGTCATGCTGCGACTGGCCGAGGGCGAGGACCCGAAGACGCTCACGCCGCGCGAATGGCAGGCACGCTACGGCGCGATCGTCGCGGATCGGCGGATCTACGTGCTCCAGCAACTCGTCGGGAAGCTGGGCGCGTAGGTCTCGCGGCCGCCGTCAGCGGCTGAACTTCGGAGCTCGGTACGAACTTCCCCGGCTGCGTGCGTGCCGTGACGGTTACGCGCGGCGACCGTGATCCGGGCGGGCGACATCGTGCGCGGCATCACGACCGGCGCGACGGTGTGGACCGTCGCCGGTCTGGGCATCGTCATCGGCCAGGGCGAGTACTCCATCGGATCGGAGATGCCGGTCCTGTCCACGGGCATCGCGGCGATCCTGAAGGAGTACAAGATCCGCGTGCAGGACCTCTCCGGTCGCCGCGGCGGGCCGGACGAGCCGTTCGAGTTGGTCTTCCACGTGCGGTTGCGCAATTCACAGCAGGCGCCGGAGATGCTCG
>Ga0163155_10003257_pt1 | contig 17584 bp, 11 predicted proteins | sample OliLakLV19SP4G1_FD_148611 | JGI IMG/M metagenome (GOLD analysis project Ga0163155, IMG submission 148611) | Freshwater microbial mat bacterial communities from Lake Vanda, McMurdo Dry Valleys, Antarctica - Oligotrophic Lake LV.19.SP4.G1 | ecosystem: Environmental > Aquatic > Freshwater > Lake >... | reverse complement strand
ACCAGCGCCCAGGGTTCTGGATAGTCCGTCCCCCACAAAGCACGCGCATGAGCGGGGATGCGTCCGCGTTGCTTAAAGACCAAGCCACTGGCTGCCCATACATCGCCTGGTTGCACTTGCTGGGCAATGGTGTAATCGCCGTGCTCGGTGACGATTTTGGTCTGACAAGTGACTCGAAAGAGATAATGCCAGCCTAATCCCGTGACGGCATGGCACAAGTCAGGGGAGCAACCGATCCCACGATCGGCTAACACCAGTACTGATTTGTCCGGCTCCACCCCAGCCTTAACCTGTAGCAGCAACCGCTCAATCATCTTCACTTGTCCTTCCGCCGGATAACTTGCTGCGTCATTGGCACGATATGCGCGCCATGCCAACGGAATACAGCGTCCCTGCCAGGCTACGCCCACCACCATTACCCCGATTCGGTCGTGCAGTTTGGTCTCATCTACCAGCAGCGTTATCTCGGTGCCCACCATCGCCGACAGTACCCAGCGCGTCCATTCTGCGAAAAATACCTCTAACGGAAACGCTTTATTGCTTAAAAATCGGCGCCACCGCCGCATCGTGCTTTCCACCCGCTCGTGTTCGTTCACCTGCCGCGCAATTTGCCCTTGCTGGCAACTCTCCGCACGAATCACCCCATAGCTGAACAGCCCCACATTCTCAATCTGCCAACTGTTCAACTTCGACAACGCTTTACCCAAACGCGCCTGCCATTGGTATAATAGGGGTAGGTTCATCGCTCATCCTCCGGTTCTCTTTGTTGTTAACCTTAGTTTGACTGATGAACCCCTTCTTTTCAACCTCTCCTCACAACATGTCCTCCCCTCAGGGATGTGGGGGAGAGGGGTGAAAAACAGTCGCGGTAGGGGAAGTCCTTCTCCCTGAGGAAGAAGGATTTAGGATGAGGGCAATCTGCGTGAGAACATAACACCAAGGCTCAAAGGGTTATGTAGTGGCAGCCCGTACCGCGTTGAGCGCGAGCAGGTTTGTCAACAGCGCGCCGTCATCCGTCAGCACATCGGACGACCAGCCGTAAGCGGCGCAAACCGCCGCATCGAGCGCGTTGTGCAGTTCGAGCAAACGCGGCGCAAAATCGACGGCGGACGCGCGCAGCGTGCCGCGCACATCGGTCATGCCGCGCTGCGCTTGCAAGGCGTTGTACAGGTTGGTCAGCGTGCGATCTTGTAGGCGCTCGGTCTCTGGCGGCGGATTGAGCCACGCATGACGTTCCTCGTGCAGTTGTTTGGCGGCAGCGCTGATCGCCTGCACGCGCGCATCGTTAAAATCCTCGCGTCCCGGCACGAACGGGAACGGGAAGGTTCTAAAGGTCTTGGTTGACGTGTAACGTGGCCGATCTTCCAGCGTTGAACCAACACGCAGCGACCATAATTCATGAATGCGCGAGTGTAGAATGCCAAAAAAGTAATCATCTTCGCGCGCGATGATGTGCAGTGTATGATCAGGAACTGTCTCTTTTTCGACCCATACAAAAAGTCGATACTTCGCAACTTCGGGGGTTGCAATATATCGCGTGAGTGGGCTAATTTTTGCTCGCATTAGAGGGCTCGGTCTGCCATGCAGCCACCATCGTTCTTGTAAATATTTGTTTGGACTGGCTAGACGGGCGGGCTTGACAAATAAAGTGACATGACCAAACGGCAGTTCGTATAAAGCCGCTTTTTCTATGGACGTATCGATCCCAAAGTCGATAATATATCGATTGCTTCTCCGCCCTGTAATATCTTCACCATTCAATCGATGTTTAACGACATCAACGTTAGATAACCCAGTCGAATTTGTGTTTTCTATCATATCTTGGGCAGTTAAACTATCTATATCAAAAGGACCCGCCTTCATAACCCCTAAAAAGCATAAGTCTTGATTTTCTTTAAGTGAAGCAGCACTTGTTAGGTCGATAGTGGTTGTTAAATCAGGATGGATAATGTCAACAATACTTCCATCTAGGACAATTTGCTTTTCATCCCCATTATCAAAGCCAATCATGGAAACGTTCAGCGCTGCACCTTCAAGCAACCATTCACGATCTGACCATGCCATGAAAATATTGCTGTTTTTGACAATACGTTCCAATACGCGCCGATTTTCGCCGTCCCGAATCGAGTTCGTCGCCAACAATCCGACACGCTTCACTTTGCCTTGTTCAAGCTGCACGCGCGCTCGTTCAAACCAGTGTGTGACTAAATCCGCGCTGGCACTCACGCGCCCTTGATACACACGATGTAAATCATCGACATATTGATCAGCCATTTCAAAACGCATTCGTCGCCCGCCCAAAAATGGCGGATTGCCGACGATCACATCGACGCTTTCCCATTCCGGCTCGGTCGGTTTGCCGTCGGCATCGTATGCCAGAATCGCGTCTCGATGCACGATATTGGCGGACATATCGGTCAGTACTGGGCGCGCCACATCGAAATAGCCGTTTTCCCAGCGCCATTGCAGGTAGCCGATCCACACCACGATGTTCGCCAGCGCGTGCGCAATGTCGTTGATTTCGATGCCGTACAACTGGCGCGGATGCACCTGATTCTTTTCGGTCGGCAGCCCCGCCCATAATGGGCTGATCAGGATGACTTTTTCCAGTTCCAGCAGCAGCCGCAAGCTCATGTAGAGAAAGTTGCCGCTCCCACACGCCGGGTCCAGCACTTTGATCGTGCGGACGCGCTCCAAAATGCGCGCGCGGATGACGATCAACTGCGCTTCAGCGGTTTGGCGGTCGCGCTCGGTATCGGCTTTGATATACAAGACACGAATCGCCTGTGCTTCGGCTTGCGCGGCATCCCATTCGCGGCGGAGCGGCTGCATCAAAACCGGTTCGACAATCAGCAGAATATCGTCGGGGCTGGTGTAATGCGCGCCCAACTGCGCGCGTTTTTTCTGGTCGAGCGTGCGCTCGAAGATCGTGCCGAAAATCGTCGGCTCAACCTGTGTCCATCCGCGCGCGGCGGCGCGGTCGAGCGCGCTGATTGCAGCATACGAGAACAGAATCGAATCGTCGCGGTTGAACAGCGATCCGTTGAAGTACGGCATCGGTTTCATCCACAAGCGAGCGCCTGTATTCATCGCGCTAAAAAGCTGGCTCACACCTTGCATGAACGGTTCGCCGCTGTCTTCGTGTGACCACTCTTTGAGCGATGTTTTGATCAGGTAGGTAAGCGCGCCTTGATCATCGAATTTCGCCATCAAGCCGATGTCTTCGACGAACATCCCGAAAATGAGCTGCGTCAAATAGCGCGCCAGTCGTTCGGGGTCGGCAGCGTTGGCATTATCGACGACATCACTAAATTTCGCCGCGACAGCTTCAGTGATTTGCAGTTTGTTCTGTTCGGGGTGAAAACTCGATGGATCGTAGAAGACGCGGTATAAAAGCTGTTGATAATACGGCTTGGCTAAATCTTCATGTTTGAAGGCATACACCGTCGTCGGCGTGTTGGTGAAGTTGGTGTGAATTTCCCACTGTTGAATATCGGTCACGATCAGCAGGGGCGGGTTGTATAAATTTTCACGGTATTGCAAAAGCTGCGTGTAGGCTTCGTGCATCAACCGATATTTACGCGCCTTTTTGTACTCGATGGCGAAATGCCCTTTGAAAAAGACATCGGCGTACCCCTGCCGTCCATCGGTCTTTTTCATGCCATATTCATACGCGAATTCTGTCCCAGTCTTATCGTAGGCGACTGGTTCGGGATGACCGACCAAGCGGCACACATCGGCAAAATGCGGTTGATATGACTGCCGTTCAGTCAGCCCGATATTCTTCCAGCGTGCGAGAAAGGTTTCGTAATCGAGGGTGGGGGCTGGACGATTCATAGGCGCTTCAAGATGGGTATTTGATCGGCAAATTCACCCATAATTATAACAGATGTTCGTCGTTTTACGAGCGGGATGGGCGACCGACTCTGCCCATCCCCAATCTAGTTTTACCCTGCTGTATATTCTCCATGCGTCGGCGGATTGACAATAATGCCGTCGCGCTCTTTGCGCTGAATCGCCAACTTGACCTCGCCAATCGCGCGCGTCACACTGATCCCGCGCGGACAAGCAGGTGTGCAGTTATAAATTGTGCGGCAGCGCCACACGCCATCTGGCTCGCTCAACACTTCCAGGCGGTCTTCCCAGCCTTCGTCGCGCGTATCGAAGATGAAGCGGTGTGCCTGCACAATCGCCGCGGGTCCTACATAATCGCCATTCGTCCAGAACGACGGACACGCCGTAGTACACGCCGCGCACAAAATGCACTTGGTCGAATCATCGAACTTTTCGCGGTCTGCCTGGCTTTGCAGCCGCTCGCGTCCGTCTGCTGGCACGGGTGAGTCGTTGATGAAATAGGGCATGACCGACCGATAATGCGCGAAGAACGGCTCCATATCGACGATCAGGTCTTTCAATACGGGCAAGCCGAGAATCGGCTCGATCTGAATTTTTGTGCCGACATCTTTGACCAAAATCTTGCACGCCAGCGCGTTCGCGCCGTTGATGCGCATCGCATCGCTGCCACACACCCCATGCGCGCACGCACGCCGCAGTGTCAGCGTACCGTCCTGCTCCCACTTGATGCGGTGCAGCAGTTCTAACACACGGTCGGTTTCATCGACATTCGTCAGTTCAAACGTCTGCCAATACGGTTTGTTTTTGCCTGGCGCTTCTGGGTTGAAGCGCCGAATCTTGAAGGTTACGTCCATTTGAGCAGTTAGCCTTTAACAATTAGCAGTTGGCAGATGGTGTTTCTGTAGGGGCGGCATAAATGCCGCCCGCCTATGTTTTTTAGGTTTTGTACGGGTGAGTCTTAACCCCGCCCGTCCATCAATATGCGCGTACCTTCGGCATAAACCGTTCATCGATTGCCGCTAGCGACATATCGACTTTCTTTTCGACATTGAGCGTCGGATCAGGAATTTCAACCGCGCCAATCGGCGCGTCAGCGCGATACACCAGCGAATGCGTCAGCCAGTTCACGTCGTCGCGCTCCTGGAAATCTTCACGGGCATGCGCGCCGCGACTTTCGGTGCGGTTCATCGCGCTGATTGCCGTCGCTTCGGCAATATCGAGCAGTGCGCCGAGTTCCCATGCTTCCATCAAGTCGGTGTTGAATTTATGACCGCGATCATCGATCGACAAATCGGTATAAAAGCGTTCGCGCAGCTCACGCACACAATCGAGCGACTTCTGCATCCCTTTTTCTTCGCGGAACACACCGACGCCTTCCATCATCGTCGTTTGCAGCGTTTGGCGCAGTACGCCGGGGCGGGTTTTGCCCGCGCTGTGACGAATCCGTTCCAGTTCCGCGATGACTTCGCCCGCTGGATTTTCGGGGAGCGGCACATAATCGGCGTGCTTGACATAATCTGCCATTGCTATGCCGCCGCGACGACCGAATACCACCAGGTCTACCAGCGAGTTTGTGCCCAGACGGTTGGCGCCGTGACAGCTTACACACGCGACTTCGCCCGCCGCGTACATACCGGGTAATACGGTGAAATGTTCATCGATCACGACTTCCGCATCGACATTGGTGGGAATGCCACCCATCGCATAATGCGCCGTCGGTTGGATTGGCATCGGTTCTTTGACCGGATCGACCCCCAGATAAGTGCGGCAAAAATCGAGAATATCCGGTAGTTTCTTTTCCACGTCTTCCGCGGTGATGCGCCGCGTTTCGCCCGCTTCCGCCAGATAGCGGTTGACAGTATTCGGCGTCACATCGAGATACACATAATCTTTGCCCTTGATGCCGTTGCCTTCGCGCAGTTCGAGGTAAATCGCGCGGCTGACCACGTCACGGCTGGCAAGGTCTTTGATGCGCGGCGCGTATTTTTCCATAAAGCGTTCGCCGCGTCCGTTGATTAGGACACCGCCTTCGCCGCGAACACCTTCGGTAATCAGAATGCCCATCTTGTAAATGCCAGTCGGGTGAAACTGGTAGAACTCCAAATCCTGCATCGGCACGCCGCGACGATACGCGACCGCCGCACCATCCCCTGTCAGGCTGTGCGCGTTGCTGGTCACGCTCCACACGCGCCCCCAGCCGCCCGTCGCAAACAGGGTCGCTTTGCTGTGGAACAGATGCATTTCACCCGTGCCGAGTTCGACCGCGATCACGCCGACGCACGCGCCATTGTTCATGATCGTATCGACGACGTGATATTCGTCGAAGAAATGGACGTTGTTCTTAATACACTGTTGGTACAGCGTCTGCAAAATCATATGACCAGTACGGTCAGCGGCATGGCACGCACGGCGCACAGGTTTTTCACCAAAATTGCTGGTATGCCCGCCGAAACGACGCTGGCTGATGCGTCCGTTGTCGGTACGGTCGAACGGCAAGCCCATGTGTTCAAGTTCGACCACGGCGTCGATGGCATTTTCTGCCAGCACTTTCGCCGCATTTTGATCTGCCAGATAATCGCCACCCTTGACGGTATCAAACGCGTGCCACAGGGGACTATCTTCTTCCAGATTGCCCAATGCCGCGCCGATGCCGCCCTGCGCTGTGCCCGTATGGCTGCGCGTCGGGTACAGCTTGCTCACCACCGCGACCTTCACGCCGCCCTTGCTGGCGTACAGTGCCGCCATCAAGCCTGCGCCGCCCGCGCCTACCACAATTGCTTCAAACTGATGCGTTTTCATGAACTCGTTAAACCTTCAACTCAAGTTACGAACGTTGTTCTAATGTGTCGATCAGTGCTTCTAATCGCTTCAACTGCTTTGCAAAATCGGTCTCATCGGTTGGCGATGATTGCGCTTCATCCGAGTCGCTGTTGAAATCGTCGGGAAGATAGGGGAGAATTCGACTGCTTCGCTTTTGAAGTATTCTAATTCCGAGATTACATCTGCGTAATCGCCATCAACACGCTTTAGTAAATTAATGGTATCGTGCAACCTTTTGACGACAGATTGTGCTTCCGGTATGGTTGAAAGATCGGTTATACCAGTCAATAGATTGAGAACGGCAAAATTTAGAAGATGATGATTCATGATTTGTTCCCTATGGGTTCGTTTAAGGTAGCCTGAGTTTCCAAATCAAGTTCCCAACTCGAAATTCGTCCCACTTCACCAATGATAAACTGACCGACATGCTCCGCTTCGCTTTCAGTCATCTCAGGCTGAACAGCTTGCCGAATCAACTTGTAGACGTAAGCAGTGAGTTCGCCTTTGGTTTCAAAATATTCCGGTTCTGCCTTCATCAGCGGAATCATTTCTTCAACCGTGCGCGATTTGCGCGGCGCGGACGTGACAATCGGCGTACTCGCTGGCGTTGGGCGTACCAGTAACGCGGTCACCGCACCGACCAGCGCTGCTAACACAATCGTGAAAAATCGACTCATCAGATTAGCCTCTCACACAGAGCGACTTTTGAGGTCGCCCCTACGGTTTTACCAGAAAAGCGCCGTAAAGCCCCGGTCTTTAGACATGGGGATATAAGGCGTAGCATTGTGCCTGTCGCTCAATTGTGCTACAATACGAGGAATGCCAGTCGCGGAGTTGAAGCTCCCACTGGCTCTCCAACCTAGCGGGGTCAGAGCATGAGCGAGTCTAACACACACTTCAAAGCATTCAAATGCCGTCTGTATCCGACGCCCGCGCAGGAACGATAGCTGTTCCTCGTGCTGAAGGTTTGTCGCCACTGGTATAACATGTGCGTTTCCGAACGTACATGGGCGTACAAGTTGGAAGGGCGCAGCGTCACCAAACACGAACAACAAAAGACGGGTATTCACTACCGCAAGACGTTCGCATGGGCAGCCAAATCTGTGTTCAGTCAAACCATGCAATCCGTCGCCGCTGATGCGGTAAATCCTGCCTACACATCCAAATGCTGCTCGAATTGCGGTGTCATGTTTCAAGACTTCGACCTTTCGACCCGTTGGGTTGATTGTGGTTGCGGTCTAGCGCTAGACCGCGATCACAACGCGGCTATCAACATTCTCAATCGTGTTTTAATGCAAAACGGATGGGACGCATCCGTGAACGATAACGTAGCGCCTCTGCCAACACCGTAAGGTGACGGTAAGCGCAAGCGTCGTTCAGAAGCCCCTGCCTTTAGGCATGGGGAGCGTCACCAGATTTAGCACTATTGCCCATCGACGACGACTGCTGCTGCATCGCCTTCAGCAGGCGCTTCGCCATCGAACAGCGCGTCCATCGCTTCTTCTGCGACCTGAATCGCGTCGGTCGGGATCGCCGCGACCAGCGCGCCACCGCCTAAACCGAGCAAAATAGCCGCGCCAATCGTGCATAGATAAATCGCTGCGCGTTTCAAAATCGGGTTGAACGATAAATAATCGGTCAGTATAAAGCGCAGCCCGTTAAAGCCATGCACGACGACCAGCAGCAGCAGCGCGAAGTCATAAATGCGCCAGATGGCGACCGAGCCGAACAGCAGATGACTCCAGCGGTCGACCACAAATTCGACCGACGTGCCAGACGCGTTGACCGCCGTTGTGCCGACGATAGCGCTGTTTTGCAGGGTCAAATCGAACACACCCTGAATCAGGTGCATCATCGCCAGATGACCAAATACGAGCGGCACGATGATGATTCCGCTCACGCGCATAAATGACCACCAGAAGCGCTCCAAACGGCTGCCTTTTGGACGTGCGCCGCTGGTGCGTTTGCTGCCATCTGCGAATAACGGCTGCGTCAGCACTGCCAGGATCACCGCCGCTATTGCCGCCGCGCCAATACCAAGCGCGAACGGAATTTGACCGCGAATCACTTCCGCTAAGCCTAACGTTTCTGGCGATTCATTGTAAAAGCGCAGCACATGCCCGAACATGATTAAAAAGACCGGGATCAAGAGCAGCACCGTGCCCACCAGCACGAGCTGCGCCGCGCGTGCCTGATGCTGCCACCATTCGGGGCGGTAATCGAAAACGACAATCCGCATTCCGTTGAGCGCGTGATAGACGACGGCAGCGACCAAGCCAAATTCGCCGAGCGTGAACAGCGGCGTTTGATAAATCGCAATCGCTTCGACATACAGCGCGGGGTAAAACACTGCCCATGAGGTGTCGATGACATGGAGGGTGAGAAAAAACACGACGCCCAACCCGCTCAGGCGGTGCAGAATCCAACTCCATTGTCCAATGGCACCGCGATAGCGCAGCGTTTCTGTAAGTGTAGTAACGAGTGAAGCCAAGTCGATTACTCCTGTAAAAAATAACGGGTGGCGCTGAGCACGCCCGGTGGTGCGGCAGGTTTGTAATAACCTTATTTGCTGAGTTGATTATAGCATCGTCGCGGCGCACAACCAATAAGAGACGCGACCAAGACTTTCGCGGGGACAAGGCACGCCTTATCCAAAAAACATCAGAATATGCACCACTCCCTGTGGGGCGACCCAACGAGTCACCGCTAGAGCACAATTGCATTCGCTTCGGTTTGCCCGATCTTGACACGAGGCGGTGAACCGCTATACTGATGTTCACCTGCCGAGGTAGCTCAGTTGGTAGAGCAACGCACTGAAAATGCGTGGGTCGCCGGTTCAAGTCCGGCTTTCGGCACACATTGAACGTCGCCAAGCGCGGCGTTTTTTGTTGCATCGTACTCACCTCTGAAATTCGTACAGGCGTTCGCGTTTCCAACCCGCCGCTAACGTTCTCATCCCCTCAACGTTGATATTGCGTCTATTGACACCTCACGTACACTGAGAATTCAAATAGAACACATGTTCGTAATTTTCGGAGGTAGTCTTTTGACGAACAGCGAACAGCCATTTACCGCGTTCAAGCGGCTCATGTTCAAACGGTTGGAAACACCCAAGCATCTGAATTTGTTGGATCGCAAGCTCGAAGCACTGGAAACAACCGGCGGCGGGCGACTCATTGTCTCGATACCGCCACGACATGGAAAAACGCTGGCGACAGCGCGTTTTTTTCCGGCGTGGTATCTTGGTCGCCACCCCGATCACCGCATCATTCTGGCGAGTTACGCGGCGAAACTGGCGTACAAGAACAGCCGCCTCGTGCGCAACCTGATGCTGAGTCCGATTTACCAGATATGGTCGGGCGGCGTCCGTCCGGCTCACACGGGCGAAGGGGCGGCGAGCGTCCAGAGCTGGGACATCGCGGATCACGACGGGCTGACTGGGGGCGGCATAGACGCCGTTGGCGTTTCCGGCGCGATTACGGGGCTGGGCGCGCACCTGATCATCGTGGACGATCCAGTTCGGGGACGGGCGGACGCTGAAAGTCATCACTTGCGCGACAAATTGTGGGATTGGTTCACCGACGATCTGTATACACGCCGCGAACCCGGTGCATCGGTGGTGGTGGTGATGACGCGCTGGCACACCGACGATTTGGTCGGGCGGCTGCTGCGGCATATGCCCGCCGATTGGGAATATATCCGTCTGCCCGCGCTCGCCGAAGCCGATGATCCCTTGGGGCGCGCGCCTGGACAACCCTTATGGGAGACGCGCTTTTCGCTGGCAGAACTTGAAAAAACGCGCGCGCTCATGGGCGATTATGCGTTCGCGGGGCTGTATCAACAGCAGCCCGTGCCGATGGAAGGGAATTTGTTCCGTGAACGCGATTTTGTGCTGGTCGATATGGTCGATGACGCCCACGATCCCGTTCAGCAAAAAGTCCGCTTCTGGGATTTAGCCTACTCGGATAGCGACAACGCCGATTACAGCGTTGGCGTCTTGCTCGGCGGTACAAAAAACGGGCGTTTGATCATCCTCGACGTGGTACGCGTGCGTGTACGCTGGAACGAGGTCATTCGCACCGTCAAATCAACAGCAGAACGTGATGGTCAGTTTGTGCCGATCGGCATCGAAAACGCGGCCGGCGGGCGCATGGTCGTCAACGACTTGCTCAAGCATATGGGCGGGTTCAGCGCGAAACGCATCAACGTACACGGGGATAAACGCTTTCGGGCGCTGCCGCTCGCCGCGCGCGTGGGCGAAGGCTTGGTCAGCGTGGTACAGGCGGCATGGACGCGCGCATTCATCGATGAACTGCTCGCGTTCCCATATGGGCTGCACGATGATCAACTCGACAGCGCGGCGGGTGCGTTGGCGATGCTGACCGAGCGCGGCAGTTTGACGGTCGAACGACTGCGCGTCCTGTAAAGGCGCAGCGTAAAACGCGAAAAACATAACGCAAAGACGCAGAGGGTTGTGCAAGGGGGTGGGTCTGAGACCCACCCGTTTTAGGTTACTAACAGTCTGTCTACTCGCCGATTGGCAGCGTCAGCACAGCGCGAATAAACGACGTGTTATCGTCGCCATACGCGATGCTGATGCTGCTTTGCCCGAAAATATCCAGGATGATGCTGGCATCACGGAACTGCGAGTCACTTTGTGCATTTGCCAGTCCTGCCGCCAAAGCGAGCAGGTTTTGCAAGCGCGTATCGAAGATATACGCGACCGCGCTGCTGTCTGGCAGCAGATACGTTTGCGCGTCCTGATACGACGCATCGCTGTCCAAGCCACCATCCGGGCTGAGCGCGAAGCGGACAAGGCGTTCGGTGCCGATCACGAATACGTTCTCGTCCGACCCGATGACGAGTTGAACCGGATCATTGAGATCAGGAATTTCGACGGTTAGAACGTACGCGTTCGCGCTGCCGAATGTTTCCTGCGTAATGGTGACTTCTTCGGTGGTTTCCAGAATGACCGTGAGGGCGTCGCCAATGCCCGTCACGGCGGCGGCGGCGGCTTCGGGGTCAGTGGTCGCATCGATGATGATGGCGAAATCGGCGGGCAGTGCATTGGCAAGTTGATCAATCGACTCAATCTGTGTCGCCGCGTCGCTTACATCCAGAATGACCGCGTAATCGCCATCCATCCACGCCAACACATCGTCGATGGGGTCGAGTCCGGTCGCGCCTTCAAACAGTGCGCCCGCTGTCGTGATCGAGCTGATAATCTGATCGACATCGAAGCTGTCAGCCATGCCGCTGTTTTCAAGAATTTCCGCTTGCATTTCAAGCTGTGCCTGCAAATTTTGCGCTTGCACTGTCAAACTGTCACGCAGATTGACACCCTGCACCACGAGCGCGGTTTCGGATGGCATGAAGCGGGCGAATGCCGGGTCGATCGCGCCCATATTGTTCAGCATCGCGAATCCCGCGTCCTCAAACGCGGCGGAATCGCCAATGGGTTGCGCGATATCCATGACGAGCGAATCGTCGCCTAAAATCGTGAACCCGACCGCTTGTGCAGACACGACAGTGCTGATCGCCTCGAACAGCGCGTTGAAGTCCACACCCATTTCGTCAAATTGCGGCGCTGCCGCGAGCGCATCGACATACCCCTGCACATTGAAGAAGAACGTACCGTTATAGGTCGGTTCGGGCAGGAGTGCGAAGGTATCGATGAAATACGACGCGCTGCTCAACGGTGCTGCGATAGTTTCCAACGGGAGCGCAACCTGTGACGACGAAACAAACAGCGCGTCATCGGTGATCATCACATACGACTCGTTGAAAAACTCGTTTTGTGGCGGCAAGAACAGCGTATAAGCGTCGGTTTCTTCGCTGGTGTAGCTGTTGTTGACGAGGATAAACTCGAAAAACGCGCGCGCTGCGTCGCGGTCGGTAATATCGAGCGCGACTAAAAATGGCGTCGTGTTGTCGTTTTCGGGCTTGTCATCGAACAGATCGTTCAACGATAACACGCCGAATGCGACCGTGTCGCCCAACCATGTGCGGATCGTGCTGTCGAACGTGCCGCCGCCGGGGAGCTGTGACGCGGTTTCGTCGAGCAAGTCGAACAACGACTGCTCCAGCGGCAGATCGAACGATTCAGCGGCGCGCGTGACTAATGTATCGAGCGTGCCAATATAGCCGTCATCGATGCGCCAACTGACGAAAAGCGGCGTGGTATCCGGGAAAAAACGGGCGAGTCCCGTCACCGATTCAATCGTGGGCGCGTCCGCGTCTTGCGCGGCGAGCGGGACGATTGACAGCGCGGTCAATGCCAGCGCCAACAGGATGATCACAAGTCGTTTGGTCATGTGCTGCTCCTCATGGATATGGAGAACATATTAAGATGTTCATGCTGTAGTGTACGGGAAAATGACAAGTCGTGTTGCGGATAGCGACGAATGTTCACACACTGTTTACAAACGCGTGACGAACAGCAACAATGAAGCATTGCTATAAAACCGTGACGAAAGCGATAACCTGATGTCTAATTTACCCGATTTTGCCAGACGTGACCGCGATGAAGTGTTCACGTTGATGCATGACTTGCTCACCAACCCGCATCAATCGCCGCCGCGCTCGCATTTGAAAGAACTGGTCATGCACGACGACGGACATTTTCGCGTTTTATTCGACCCCGCGTTTTTTATCTTGCCCGAAGGCGAAACTTCACCGTCAAAAAGTCAGTGGAACACGCTCAAAAAGCGCATCAAACGTCACCAACCGACGATCTTCGTCTTCAAAGAATACGGCACATCGGGCAAGCACGTCTATCTCGATTTCGGCTTCTTCGCGCACAATGAGCGTTAGCAGTACGCCTGTGAAAATCGGTCATCTCGATGCTCTCAACATCACTTCGTAATTACACGCGTTAGCGCCGTTTTTCGCGCCGTGCTTCGGTCTCCATTTCGCGGATCACGCTGTCGGTGAGTTCGCCGTCTTCGGTCAAACGCACGTCGTTTTTGCGCTTCGATGACTGCACGACGCTCGTGTCTTCATTTTTGCGTTTGACGCTGCCTTCGATGGTCGCGCGTTCACGCGCTAGAATACGCTCGACCGCTGCATCTGTCGTCGTCCGCGAGAACATATCGAAAAACTGTGCCGCGACGCCAATTCCCCAGAACAACCCCGGTAGTATCGGCCACGGAAAATCACCCTCGCCGCTCATCGCGTAGATCGACCACGACAGCGCGTTAATCGACAAATAGATGACGAAGTGCGTCAAAAATTCGCGCCGTTTGCGAAACGGACGATCGGCAAGGCGGCGGATTTTCTTCAGTTGGGCTTTCGGTGCCGTCGCCCAATTCACGCCCAGTTCATCGCGGTACGCGCGCTGAATCGAGGCGATGCGCCGCGCCTCGCGCATTCCAGTGGTGAAATACGTGTTGACACCGTGCGCTGCCAGCCCTGCCCCCCACGCGAACAAGACCATCATCGCCCAGTTGAAATCGTCACCCACCGCAGAAAATTGCAGCACGATATTGACGACTACAAAAGGAAGCAAATGACTGACAAACCCTTGCTGCTCTTTAATCTGTTTTTTGGCGCGGCGGCGGTTCGCTTCCTGGTCGTCGGGGGCGGCGATCTCATCGTTCTCGCTCATGATCGCGTTGAGCGCTTCGCCCCAATCGCCTTCTTTGACTTTATCCCACCAGGGCGCTTCTTGCGCCTCGCTGCGGTCATACTTGGCTTCGACGCCGCGCGGCGTACGTACGATGACGCCGCCACCTGGCAGGCGCACGATTTGCGCGTCGTCTTTGGTTGCCATCACCTGCCCGCCACTTTTGCCGCGTCCGCCCACGCCAGCATCGAAGCTTTCGCCCCATTGATCGAGCTTTTCGCCCAGTTGATCGCCAAATTCGCCCATGCGCGCGCCCCACTCGCCGATCCGGTTCCCCCATTCGCCAATTTTCTCACCGATATTCACAGGCATGGTTGACATTGGAGGGACAGTCGGCTGCTGCGGTGCATTATTCGGTCGGCGCGGCAGCGGCGTCGGCGCGGATGTCATTTCGGGATCATGGGTGGCATAGACCGCCGCCCCTGCAAATGGCGGCGATACCGACTCGATCGTGATCGGTGTCGGCATTTCATACGCCGGCGGAATATTGTCGATCCGTTCCGACGCGACACGAATACGGTTCGGGTCAAGCGTGGTGACGCCACTTTGACTCACCGCCGTTCTAAATGCCGCGATCATGATCGTCGCGGTCGGGTAACGGTCGTCGGGTTTTTTCGCCAGCGCCTTGATCAATACTGCTTCGACAAGCTCGGTGATTTCTGGGTTGATCGCGCTCGGCTTGGGCAGTGGGCTGTAAATATGGCTGTGGATCACCGCGAACGGCGTATCGCTGACATACGGCACACGCCCGACGGTGAGTTCGTACAGCACGACCGCCAGCGAGTACAGGTCGGTCGAGGGGGTCAGATCGCGCGCGCCAAGCGCTTGTTCTGGTGAAATATAATGCGGCGTGCCGAGCATGACATCATGGCTGAGCGTGCTGTCACTGATTTGCGCCATGCGCGCCAACCCGAAATCGGTCAGGAATGGTGTGCCATCATTGGCGATGATGATATTGCTCGGCTTGATATCGCGGTGCAGTACCCCCTCGCGGTGGGCATAATCGAGCGCGTCCGCGAGTGCGGTCATCAAAATCAACAGTGTTTCCAGCGAAGGCGGGGCTTGATACAACATCTGTTTGAGCGTACGCCCTTCGATCAACCGCATCACCAGGTACGGCTGACTTTCGTACTCATCGAAGTCGTAAATCGGCACAATATGCGGGTGTGCAAGGCGTCCGACGATTTGCGCCTCACGCTCGAAGCGCGTCAAAAATGTCTGGTCTTCCTGAAAAGCGGGGTGCATCATCTTGATGGCGACGTGGCGATCCAGGCGGGCATGATATGCCTTATAGACGGTCGCCATGCCGCCGAAGCCCAACTGGGACACGATTTTATACTGCCCGACCATCTGACCTTCGGTAAGCGCCATGACCCGCTCCGTGATTGCGTGATGAATGTTGATGATGATTATATGTGCTGTGGTGCAGTACGTAAAATGCTGAAAAAAGTTCTAACCGTTCGGGCAGCACGGCGCGATATAATAGGGATTTATGCACTTTGTCGCTCAAGAAGGTTATTTCACATGACAACCTATATTTTAGCGCTCGATCAAGGTACCACCTCGTCACGCGCGATCGCGTTCGATCATGCCGGTAAAATCGTCGCATCGGCGCAGCAGGAATTCCCTCAGCTTTATCCACAGCCCGGTTGGGTCGAACATGACCCCGATGCGCTCTGGAACAGCCAGATCGATGTCGCGCGGCAGGTCGTCGCGCAAGTCGGCGCGGATCAAATCGCGGGCATCGGCATCACCAATCAGCGCGAAACCACCCTGATATGGGATCGCACCACCGGACAGCCGATCTTCAACGCGATTGTCTGGCAGTGCCGCCGCACCGCGCCCATGTGCGATCAACTCAAAGCCGAAGGCTTCGACCAGATCATCGCTGCAAAGACCGGCTTGGTTACAGACAGCTATTTTAGTGGGACAAAAATCGCGTGGCTGCTCGATAATGTCCCCAGCGCGCGTGAACGGGCGGAACGCGGCGAACTCGCATTTGGCACGGTCGATACGTTCCTGATCTGGCGGTTGACGGGTGGCGTCAACCATGTCACCGATGTCAGTAATGCCAGCCGCACACTGATCTATAACATCCACACAGGGGATTGGGACGACGAAATTCTGGCGCGGCTGCATATTCCGCGCGCGCTGCTGCCGCGTGTGCTGCCGAGCAGCCATGTGTATGGAGAAACCGACGCGGCGATCTTCGGGCGCGCGATTCCGATCAGTGGTGATGCTGGCGATCAGCAAGCAGCGACGTTCGGGCAGGCGTGCGTCAAACCCGGCATGGCGAAAAATACGTATGGCACAGGCTGTTTCCTGTTGATGAATACAGGCGTGGAGGCGATCACATCGAGTCATCGCTTGCTCACAACCGTCGCGTGGAAACTCGACGCCGGAAACACTCAGTATGCGCTCGAAGGCAGCGTATTCATGGCGGGCGCAACTGTACAATGGCTGCGTGACGAGATGAAAATGGTCACCGATGCCGCTGATACCGAAGCGATTGCCACCTCGATCCCCGATACAGGCGGGGTATATGTCGTCCCGGCGTTTGTCGGTTTGGGCGCGCCTTACTGGGACGCATACGCGCGCGGCACGATCACCGGCTTAACGCGCGGCAGTGGACGCGCTCATATCGTCCGCGCTGCGCTGGAAAGCGTCGCATATCAAACGCGCGATGTCGTCCAAGCCATGCAAGCCGACTCGACGATTTCGCTCGAAACACTCCGCGTCGATGGCGGCATGGCGCGAAACGATCTGCTCATGCAATTTCAGGCGGATATTTTAGGCGTCCCTGTCGAACGTCCGGCGGTCACGGAGACTACCGCGCTTGGCGCGGCATATCTGGCGGGGCTGGCGTGCGGATTCTGGAAATCGCAGGACGAAATGACCGCGCAGTGGGGTGTCGAACGGCGCTTTGAGCCAGCCATGAGCGCTGATCAACGCGAGTCCCTGTATGCAGGATGGAAGGCGGCAGTCAAGCGTGCGCTGACGAGTGACATTACGAACTAACGTAAGGGCAGGTCTCAGACCTGCCCGCTTTTCATAATCTCAATCATCACAGTCGGCATCGAGTCTGATCACCGAATCATCATCCTCACAACATTTCTTGTCTGGGAAAATCGCGCTGTCATCACCCTCGCAACATTTCTTGTCTGGGAAAATCGCGCTATTGTTGTCATCACACGGCGGTGGACTGGTCGGCGGAATCGGCGTCGGTGGGATCGGCGTCGGTGGGATCGGCGTCGGTGGGATCGGCGTCGGTGGGATCAGCGTCGG
>Ga0163155_10003256_pt1 | contig 17588 bp, 19 predicted proteins | sample OliLakLV19SP4G1_FD_148611 | JGI IMG/M metagenome (GOLD analysis project Ga0163155, IMG submission 148611) | Freshwater microbial mat bacterial communities from Lake Vanda, McMurdo Dry Valleys, Antarctica - Oligotrophic Lake LV.19.SP4.G1 | ecosystem: Environmental > Aquatic > Freshwater > Lake >... | reverse complement strand
TTGATCCCCGCTTCCCGAGAGGAGAGTGCGGCCATCGGGCGAGAAGGCGACGGCGTAGACGCCGCGCGTATGCCCCGTGAAGCTTCTGATCTCGCGCCCTGTGCCTGCGTCCCACAGTTTGAGGGTTTCATCCCCGCTTCCCGAGAGGAGAGTGCGGCCATCGGGCGAGAAGGCGACGGCGTAGACGCCGCGCGTATGCCCCGCGAAGCTTCTGATCTCGCGCCCTGTGCCTGCGTCCCACAGTTTGAGGGTGTTATCCACGCTTCCCGAGAGGAGAGTGCGGCCATCGGGCGAAACGGCGACGGCGTAGACGCCGCGCGTATGCCCCGCGAAGCTTCTGATCTCGCGCCCTGTGCCTGCGTCCCACAGTTTGAGGGTGTTATCCGTGCTTCCCGAGAGGAGAGTGCGGCCATCGGGCGAGAAGGCGACGTCGAGGACATTTTCCGTATGCCCCGCAAAGCTGCGGACCAGCTTCTGCGCCGCGTCCTCATACTGAACCGCTGGCGCCGCCGCCTTCGCTGCGGACTGGCCGAGCGCCCCATTCAGATGCTGCTCCAGATCCGCTATGATCCTGTCCATATGAACGTGAAAATCCCGCGCCGAGCAGACAGACCCCGCATTGCGGTGGCATAGCGCGCGCATAGTCTCCGGCAATTGCTCCGGGCGCGGCATCGGCGCGCCGTCGATCAGCACGGCCCCCAGCGGAATGCCGCGCTTGATGGCCGCCTCGATCTCGATGCGCACGAAATCGTCCGGGTTATCCAGCCGCCGGTTGCCCGCCTCGTCGCGCACGTCGATCCATTGGTGGCCGATGACGGCCAGAACCGTCTCGGCGCGGCCCACCTGGTCACCGATATAATCGTGGAAATCGACGCCGAACGGAATGCGGTCGATGTCCATGAACACGCCATCGCGGCCGAATTTCGCTTTGAGCTTGTCGAAGATGCGGCCCACGATCTGCTGCGTGTCCTGCCGCCGATAGGAAATGAAGATTTTGGTCATGAAACCGCGCTGGTAAAACCGCTGTCTTTACTTTTGTATCATCTTGCGCGCCCGGTCAACGGCGCGCCTCAACCCTTCTTCTCCCACTTGCCCGCAGGCGTTTGCTGCCAGTAGGTCACCGCGCAGTCGGCCGCTTTGGCGTGCTTCCAGGCGGTGCGGGCGCGGGCCACGGCCTCCTCGTCGCGGCCGTCGAACAGGTGGATGATGCGGGTGTAGCGCTCGAAATCGGTGGCGTCGGCCCCGTCCACGAGGAACCGCACGGTCGCCGCGTTGGGGTTCTCATCGACCGCCGTCAGGAATATCGGATGGCGCGCCGCCGCGCCGTCCTTCGCCGTGCCGTGGGGGAGGAAGCTGTCCTCGCGATATGTCCACAGCGTGCTGTCGAGCGCCTCCACCCGCTCCGGGGACCCCGCCTGCACCACGGCGCGCCAGCCGCGCTCCAGCGTTTTCTCCAGCAGCACGGGGAGCACCGTCTCCAGCGGCTGACGCTCCAGATGATAGAACATGACCTCGGCCATAACACACTCTTGATGCGGCCCTCGGGCGTTTTGGGAACATGCCTCGCACCCTGGACATTATAAAGATGAGAACGTTTTTCAATCTACATGAGGACGAATGCTAAACTCTAAAATCGCGTTGGCGCTCGAAGATTTCGGCGCGCCTAAAGCCTTGCCAAAAAGCAGTGATTCGTCGGTGCTTCAGCATCAATTGCGCGGCGCCCTGTCTCAACCCGATCCTGACGATAACGAAAATTCTCTGGCTGAAACGTTCCGCGATTTCATCAGCGATATAGCGTTTCCGTGCGTTGGCGCCAAGGCGGCGCTTGCCCGCGATCAGATCGCTGTAACCGTCGCCAAAGACATTACGTCTAGTTGGGACGATGTGCGGATTTACGCCCGATTGCAGGCGTTTGCGCAAGCCTCTAAAAATGGGCCGGAGTTGTTTCGCTCATTCGCCGTGCTGTTTGAAGCTCCGCTAATGCTTAGCGAGCAAGACTTTGAAGCTGCGTTATGGGAAAGAATACAATCCCTCACGCACAAGGATGAATGGCTCGGCCATTCGCCAGACGCTCGCGTTAGCGAGGATCCGGACGATCCACATTTCTCACTGAGCTTCGGAGAGGAGGCGTTTTTTGTGGTTGGGCTACACCCAAACGCCAGTCGTCCAGCCCGTCGCTTTGAAACCCCCGCCATGGTGTTTAATCTCCACGATCAGTTTGAACAGCTTCGCAGCTCCGGCACATACGAAAAGATGCGTGAGACGATCTTAAAGCGTGATGTCGCTATGGCGGGTTCGGTAAATCCCATGCTGTCTCAGTTTGGGGAGACCTCGGAAGCGCGACAGTATAGCGGTCGTGTCGTCGATGAGCATTGGGTATGCCCGTTTTCCGGCCGGAGTCTGAACAAAGCCGATGATACGTGAGATAGCGCCCCGTGAAGGAACTGCATTTCGGCTAAACCGGGGACAGCGCCTTACAGTTATTGACCCGGAAGGCGAGCAAGTCTCCGACCTCGTCGCCTTCAACATGCAGGATGTTGGTGAGGTCATTTCCTCAGGGCGCAGTCTTGACTACGCTAGCCGCCTGTTTTTGACAACGGGCGACCCGCTTTACTCAAACCGCTCAAACGTCATGTTGCGCATTGTCGAAGACACAGTTGGCCGCCATGATTTTCTGTTGACGCCATGCTCCGCAGACACATTTCGCATTATTTACGGTGACACCAGCCCGCACCACGGCTGTTTTGGCAACCTGACGCAAGCGCTGAAACCATACAACATTGGACCTGATGCTATCCCCGTTGCGTTTAATATCTTTATGAATGTGGCTATCGACGGAGAAACTGGAGTTTTGCGTGTCGAACCGCCGCGAAGCAAGGCTGGCGACCAGATTATCTTTATAGCAGAGATGGATCTTATCGTGGGTTTGACAGCCTGCTCTGCGCTTCAATCCAACAACTACCGGTTCAAGCCAATTCATTATCTAATTACTTAGGGCCGGGCTTGGCTCCGACCGGCTTCATCCGCGCGCGGCGGCTGCGCTTCGTGGCATTGGCCGCGTTGGACTTGCGCGGATCGTCAGGTTTTTCGCCGCGACGCGCGCCCGCTTTCACACCGGTGCGGGCGCCCATCGCAGGGGCGTAGGGGTTTTCGCGTTTGCGCAGGTGGAAGCGGATCGGCACACCGCCCATGTCGAAATGCTCGCGCAAGCTGTTGGTGAGGTAACGGACATAGCTCTCGGGCAGATCGTCGGGGCGCGAACAGAAGGCAATGAAGGTGGGCGGACGCGCATTCGCCTGCGTCATGTAGCGCAGTTTGATACGTTTGCCGCCAATGGCAGGTGGCGTGTGCTTCTCGATCATGTCGCCGAACCACCGATTAAGCCCCGCCGTGCCGATCCGGCGGTTCCAGTTTTCGTACATATCGAAGGCGGCGGCCATCATCTGGTCGAGGCCGCGCGCGGCGATTGCGCTTACAGTCACCACCGGCACGCCGCGCACCTGCGGCAACAGCGCCTCCGCCGTCTCGCGCAGCGCCTTGGTGTAAGCGTCCTTATCGGCGACCAGATCCCACTTGTTGATGGCGATGACGAGTGCACGGCCTTCGTTCGCGGTAAGTTGCGCCAGCAGCAAGTCCTGTTTATCGAACGGCTGCTCCACGTCGATGAGCACGATCACCACCTCGGCGAATTTGATGGCGTTGATGGCGTCGCTGGCGGAGAGCTTCTCCGCGTCCGCCTCGATGCGCGCTTTGCGGCGCAGGCCCGCCGTGTCGTACAGCTTCACCGCGCGGCCCTGCCAGATGTAGTCGGAGGCAATGCTGTCGCGCGTGAGGCCCGCTTCCGGCCCGGTTATCATGCGATCATCGCCCAGAAGCGCGTTGACGAGGGTGGATTTGCCGGCGTTCGGGCGTCCGACAATGGCGATTTTGATGGGACGGTTGCGCGCCTCTTTTTCTTCGCGGGACTCGCGCGGCTCCCCATCCTCGGTCGGCGCAACGAGCGCGTCCTCGATGCGGATGCGCAGATCAGGCACGCCGTCGCCGTGCTCGGCGGAGATAGCGAGCGGTTCGCCTAAGCCCAGCCGGAAAGCATCGTAAAAGCCGGTCTCGCCGCTGCGCCCCTCGGATTTGTTGACTGCCAGGATCACAGGCTTGCCCGTCGCGCGCACGATGGCGGCGAACGCCTGATCGGCTGGCGTCACGCCCGCGCGCGCGTCGATGACAAACACCACACAATCCGCCTCACGTACCGCCCGCTCGCTCTGCTCCCGCATCCGCGAGGCGATGGAGCCGTCGGGGGCGTCTTCCAGCCCGGCCGTGTCTACGAGCTTCACGAACAGATCGCCAATCTCCACCTCCGCCTCGCGGCGGTCGCGCGTCAGCCCCGGCATGTCGGAGACAAGCGCGAGGCGCTTGCCGACAAGGCGGTTGAACAGCGTGGATTTGCCGACGTTCGGGCGTCCAGCGATGGCGACGATAAATGTCATAGCGTTGATATAGCGCTGTTCGCGCAGAATTTCACGCTATTCGCAAACCCGCACTTGCCTTGCCGCAATGCTCTTAGATGCTGAGCACGCCGAACAGAACAGCAGCGGAGACTGCCGCAAAAATAATCGCCGTCGCCAGAGCGCTCAGAAGGCGGTTCGAGAAGCTGACAAGGTTTGCCACTAAGTCGGCGAGGAACACCGCGCCTGCCGCCACGCCGATCACCTGAAGGTTGCTCGGATCGGTCAGCGCTTCCTGGCCCTCTGTAGCGAAGATGAGCACGGCGCCTGCAACGGCTGTTAGGATCGCGGTCAGTAGTGCGTTTGAAAACCGTCCGCCGAACGAAAGAAGATTGCCGAAATACGCGATCACGAAAACGATACCAGACAAAATCAGAATTTGCTGAAGATCACTGCTCATAGGGGCACCGCCGTTGTTTGAAATTAATCGGTTAACATAACTAATTCACATAGCGCGACGCGATCATGACAAGCGCTACAATTTTCGGTCTGCGATCAGTTCATTGCAATCAAACTGGCCTTGTCTGACAAGACATAGAGTTTGCCGTTGGCGACTACTGGCGAGATGTAAACCGGCGCGCCAAGATCGGCTTTGGAGGCTATCGCGCCTGTCACGGCGTCCACGCCCACTAGCAACCCTTTATCCGACGCGAGCCAGAGCTTGCCGCTGGCCAGCACCGGGCCGCTCCAGTTTTTGGCGTCCGGTAAATCGGACGTCCAGCGGGTTTTGCCGTCCTTGCGCGACAGCGCCATTACCTTGCCGGTCACATCGACCACGAATACATTGTCGCCTGCAATCCAGGGCGTTTGCGAACCGCTGATATCGCGCGACCATAGCCGCTCGCCATTAGACTTCGCCGTAGCGATCAGGCGGCCTGAGCGGCTCATGGCGTAGACAGTTGTCCCGTCGATAGCGGGCCGCGCAGGCTCGCCAATAGCGGCGAAGGTCGTGCCTGCAGCCGAGGTGCGAGAAATCGAATCTGTCCATTGTGGCGCGCCCGTGCTCACGTCAAACGCTGCAATTTCACCCGATGCAAAAGGAACCACCACAACGCTGCCAGACACAGCGGGGCTCACATTACTCAGCATCGTTGCGATCTCGGGCAGCCCGCGCGAACTCCACACTTCAGCGCCGTCGGCGGCGTTCAGCGCATAGAGCTGGCTTTCCACATTCACGATGAAAACCTTGCCCGCAGTTGCCGTCGGGGAATTGCGGATTGGCACGACAAGTGATTTCGTCCACACGGTTTTGCCCGATGAAGGATCAAGCCCGTAAACGATACCGAAGCCCGTCGCGGCAAAAAGTCTGCCTCCGTCATAGGCTAAGCCGCCGCCAAATCCTGCGCGCGCTTTTTCGTTGTCCGGACGCAGGCTGACGCGCCATAGACGCGAACCGCCGCTTGCCGAGAAGGCCGAAACATTACCCTCGGTGTCGAGCGTAAAAACCTTGCCGTCGGCGACCACAGGCACCGCTGTCAGGCGACCGCGCTTGCTCGATCCTTCGCCGGCGTCCGAGCGCCAGCTTGACGCCGTCGAGCCAGACACTGAAAGATGCCCGGGCGCATTGGTAGCCGCGCCGCCCGGCTGACTCCATGATGCGTTGACGATGGCGGACGGCAGGCTGACAGGCTCTTTCGCAGTCGCGGAGGCGGTGGTTTCGCCGCCCTCAGTCGTTTGCAGAACGGCAACCCGTTTGCCCGCAAGCACTTCTTCTTTTTCGTCAAATATGCCGCCAAGACTTGGCAGGCTTGGCGAACTCCCACCGCATCCGGCTAGCAGTGACACTGCAGCCAGAATACACGCAATACGAACTGCCGGGCCGCGAAAATCGCGGACAGAGCTGTTACTGAGTTTTTGCCTCATTGCGTGCTGGCTCCTTATTGTCGGCCGCTTGCGGCGGCGCGCTCGGTTTCGGGATCAGGGCGAGCAATGTCTGCGCGCGCCTCCGCAACTCGGACGGCGCCTCTGCATCGCTGGCGATGTCCTGAAAGTATTGTTCTGCTTCAATCATTTTACCCGCTTTAAACGAAGCCAGGCCGATCAACTCCCGAGCCGAATGGCGCCATGAGTTGCCTGGTGTGGTGAGCGAAACCAGCTGATTGCGGATATCCGCATCCGGCAGCTTATCTACCTGTATGGATGCCCACTGGATACGCGCGAAATCACGCAAGAAGGGGTCGGCGAAAGCATCTTGGGCCACGGAATTATAATTTGCCGCGGCCTCATCGGTTTTTCCCGCACTCGCCTCGCCCTGCGCGATCCGCAATTTAGCGATCACGCCGTATCCTCTGGGATCAGCCGACACGAGCTTGCCAAACTCTGCGGTCATCTCGTCTTTTTTGCCGTCCTGGCCCAGATTGACAGCGCGAATAAACGCCTCGCCATTTTCCGACGCCTGTTTAAGCTGCCACCATTGCCATGCCTGATAACCGGCGACTCCGGCGATAATCGCGAACGCAGCGATGAAGACATAAAGACCATACTTATTCCATGCGCGGGCATATTGCTCGCGGCGCATGTCCTCCTCAACCTCGCGGAAAATATCGCCTTCGACCATAACCGTAAACTATCGCTCCTGTGACCCGTAGCGCTCTGAAGTAATGGGCTATGTGTCGCGTGGCCAGAAAAATCTTAAGACACCATAGTGCCGCGATTCTTCGCAGTCTAAATAAACATTATCGTTCAAGTGCCGGTTATTTTCGTCTTTTTCGTGACTGGCGCATCTGGCGCGGCCTCTACGGATTGCTCTCGCCGCATACCGTAGACATGCTCCGGGCCGGGAAACTCCCGCAGCTTAACCGCCTGCGCATAGGCTTTGACGGCTGTCTCTATGGCCGCGCCCATCTGGGCGAACTCCTTGACGAACTTGGGCGGCTTCGGCGATAGCCCCAGCATATCCTCAAGCACGAGGATCTGCCCGTCGCACTTGGCCGACGCGCCAATGCCGATCGTTGGGATCGGAATCTGCCCGGTGACGCGCGCGGCCAGCAATTCCGCCATGCCTTCAAGCACAACGGCAAACGCGCCAGCATCGGACACCGCTTTGGCGTCGGCCTCGATGGCGGCCCACTGCTCGCGCTTGCGGCCCTGCGTCCGGAAGCCGCCAAGAATGTTGATGAACTGCGGGGTGAGACCAATGTGGGCCATTACCGGCACGCCACGGTCGGTCAGATAACGGATTGTCTCGCCCATGCGCGATCCGCCTTCCAACTTGACCGCGCCGCAGCCGGTTTCTTTCAGAACGCGGGCGGCGTTACGGAAAGCGAGCTGCGGGCTTTCCTCGTAGGACCCAAACGGTAAATCCACAACGACCAGCGAATGCGAGCTGCCGCGCACCACCGCCGCGCCATGCATAATCATCAGGTCGAGCGGCACTGGCACGGTGCTCTCGTAGCCATGCATGACCATGCCGAGGCTGTCCCCAACCAGCAGAAAGTCGACATAAGGGTCAATGATACGGGCGGTATGCGCGTGATAGGCGGTGAGTGAAACGATAGTTTCGCCGCCCTTGCGCTCGCGAATGTCGGGGGCCGTGACGCGCTTGATAACCTGATGCTGTGACATGATGGCGAACCTTGTGTTCAAGGCATGACGAGCCGCAATGCTTCGCTCTGCCCATTATTTGGCCCGGCGCGATGCAAGCTTAAAGGGCGCGCCACGTCGGCAAAACGTTATTTTATGTTTAACCACGTTACGATGCGCGTCGAGCCTCCAATGCAAGCTTAAATATATTAACGTTGTATCCACCCAAAAGCGCTTAGAACGGCTTTCAATCCCGATCAGGTCGAGGTTTTTTGATGCAATATCACAGTGCCTTTATGGCGGTTTTAGTCATCACCGCACAGTTCGGAGCGTTTTCATACCCGGTGAAAGCGGATACAGGCGTGCATTTCTTAAATCCAGTCTCGCCATCGCCGCTGGTTCAGCAAGTCCGCAGTGAATGCGCGGGCCGCAATTTTGATCGAAGCCGACGCTATGATGATGATCCGGGCTACGAAACGGGTCGCCGTTATGACGACCATCGTGCGCGATATCCCGAGAATGGCCCCTGCGATCCGTATTCCCCAAGACTAAGCCGCCGCGACAGGGACGATTGGGAGGATCGGCGCGAAAGCCGTGATGCGCGATTTATCCCCTCCCGACGTCGGGATAGGCGCGATATCGAGGCAAGGGACGAAAGGCGAGATCGCTCAATAGACGATGAATATTGCGGCTCGGCATGCTGGTATCGCCGCCTGAAAGACGGTTATTGCGGCCATGGATGCGATTATTATGTCGATAGAAAGCGTTAAGCTTTCTACAGTTTTTCCAATTTCATGTTGAAATCAATATGATAATGGCGTTTTTCAATCTGGCCTGTCGTAGAAAGCTATGCTAACCTTCCATCGCTGAGGAAAGATTGAGTTGGAGCAATCTTGATGAAAAAACTTATCTATGCTTTCGCAATCGCGCTGGTGAGTGTGTTTGCCTATGCAGTCGCGCCGACGCAGGCTGCATCTCTGTCGCCAGTCACCCAGGGCGATACGGTATCCCAGACTGCTGCTGATCTCCGTCAGGAAGTTGGTCGCCGTGGTGGCCGCGGTGGTTTCCGTGGCGGTCGTGGATACGGTCGTGGTTTCCGGGGCCGTGGCTACGGATATCGCCGTGGTTATCGTCGTGGTTGGCGTGGCCCACGCTTCTACTTCTACGCGCCCTATTATGGCCGTCGTTGCTGGTATCGTTACGGACGCCGCTACTGCCGCTATTAATGCGCGGCTAACGTAACGAGCATGAGGGCGAATGGCTTAGCTATTCGCCCTTTTTTAAGGCTAACTTTCAATCATTCCCCCGTTTGAATTTTGTCTGCGGGGTGTTTGCGGCCCTTAGTTGACTATATCCTACGCCTCAGCGGGATTATCCTCACTCTGAAAAAAGCTAGACCGATGTCGTTTAGCGCCTGAGTTTCTGCTTGATGAAGTTGCCGATCTGACTCGAACTCAGCGCCTTACTCTGGAGGCCTTCAGCAATACCGCCCATGACCTCACGAAACTTCGCCTGCTCGCTAGGTGTCCACGACTTCATGTCCTCGGTCAGTTCGTCAAGCTCGGCTGCCGCTCGATCTCGAGGGCGGCTATCTGCTCGTTGAAGTCTTTATGTACCTGCGCAAGGTAGGCCTCGCGTTGTGCGTCAGCCGTGTTCCGCTGGTGATATGCCCTCGCCATCGCGCGACAATGGAACGCTTCATACGGCTCTAGAGGGTCCGGCCATGGGCCGCGACCACTAGTTTGCCGCATCCCCGTTACCTCTTGAAGCACTTCCGATTCAACTTTCGTAAGATTAGTCTCGGCTTCCTCGAGTTCGCGCCGGTTTCTCTCCATACGAGCGGGGAGTCTGTCTAGCTTCTCGCGCATACGGGAGGTATTCGTCTGAACGGGATATGAGTTTACGCCATGGTTGGGATAGTACTCGCGGGCAAAGGCCTCAGCATCCCTCGAATACTCGTTCCACCGGACCTCCTCCTGCAGCGAGTTAAATGCCGTAGCCTCGATCCAGCCGCGGGCATCGAGAACCTTGGCTTGAGCAGCACGAACGCGGGCGGCTAGCCTTTTAGGAATAGCGGGACGACATTGCATTAGGATCCTATGGCCAAAAGGTTAGCTATCTTCGGAAAATAGGCCATCGCTGACGATGACGGCATATTGTGGAAAGTGCAACTTTAGATAGGACTACTGCGCATCCTGCCAGCGCAGGCCGCTGCCTTGCAATAGACTCTGATAAATTTCTGCACATAATGTTTTATTTAAGTATTTTGGTTCATCGCAACAACTAGGTCGCCTGCACTATTCCCACTCGATAGTGCCGGGCGGCTTGGACGTCACATCGTAAACGATGCGGTTGATGCCTTTGACCTCGTTCGTAATGCGGCTAGACGCGCGGGTCAGGAAATCCGCCGTAAAGGCGTAGGCTTGTGCGGTCATGCCATCGCTGGATGTTACGGCGCGCAGGCCGCAAACGTAATCGTAGGTGCGCGCATCGCCCATGACGCCGACGGTGCGAACGGGCAGCAGCACGGCAAAAGCCTGCCATATTTCATTGTACAAACCCGCTTTGCGGATCTCATCGATGAAAATCGCGTCGGCGCATTGCAGGATCGCGAGTTTCTCCGGTGTCACGTCCGACAGAATTCGAATGGCAAGACCGGGGCCTGGGAACGGGTGGCGCTCGATGAACGCCTCGGGCAACCCAAGCTCACGGCCGAGCGCGCGCACCTCGTCCTTGAACAGCTCGCGCAACGGCTCCAGCAGCTTGAGTTTCATCCGCTCCGGCAATCCGCCCACATTGTGGTGCGATTTGATGGTGGCGGACGGCCCGCCCGTCGCCGACACGCTCTCGATCACGTCCGGATAGACCGTGCCCTGCGCGAGGAAATCCGCGCCGCCCAGCTTTGACGCCTCCTCGTCAAAGACCTCGATAAACAGTCCGCCAATGATTTTGCGTTTGGTTTCCGGATCGGCGACACCCGCGAGAGCGCTGATGAACTTGTCCTCCGCCCGCACATGCACCAGCGGTATATTGTATGCGCCCCGGAACACGGAGACGACCTGCTCGCCCTCCCCTTCCCGCATCAGGCCATGGTCGACGAAAATGCAGGTGAGCTGGTCGCCAATCGCCTCGTGGATAAGGACGGCGGCGACCGATGAATCAACGCCGCCCGAAAGCCCGAGGATAACGCGGCCCTTGCCAACCTGCTCACGGATTTTGTCAATCGCGGTCTGCTTGAACGCGCGCATTGACCATTCGCCATGGAAGCCCGCCAGCCGCAGGAAATTGCCGAGCATGGCCGCCCCGCGGGGCGTGTGGGCGGCTTCCGGGTGGAATTGCACGCCGTATAACCGGCGCTCGTCGTCGGCAATAGCTGCAAATGGCGCGTGCTCGGAAACGGCAAGGGTGTGGAAGCCGAGGGGTAGCGACATGACGCGGTCGCCGTGGCTCATCCACACTGCTTCCGTGGCGCCAACCTCGCCGACGCCGTCGAACAGCACCCCCGGCTCGATAATACGGATACGCGCATCGCCATATTCGCGGTCGTTGCTTGGTTCAACCGCGCCACCGAGCTGCGCGACCATCGTTTGCTGGCCATAGCATATTCCGAGCACGGGAACGCCCGCATCGAACACCTCCTGTGGCGCGCGTGGGCTGGACGCCTCCGTCACGCTGTTCGGGCCGCCGGATAGGATGATCGCCTTGGGCTGAAACTTGGTGATCGCTTCAGCGGCGGCGAAGAAGGGCACGATTTCCGAGTAAACCCCGGTCTCGCGCACGCGCCGCGCTATCAGTTGCGTAAGCTGACCGCCAAAATCGACAATCAGAACAGTTTCGGGTTTAACGGCTTCGGAGTTTTCTTTCATGGTCTATGCATAAACAGTCGAAGCCAGAAATGCAAAAACCCAAGGAGCACCGCACAAAAAAACCCGCCAGAAAAGGCGGGTCTTCATTTTGCTGCGTCGACATAGCGACATTTGTCGAGTCAGAAAATTAGCAGGTTACCGGCGCTGGTGCATTTGGCCCCATGCGTCCGCGAATTTCGCCGCAAGACCAATCACGAAGCGGCTCTGGCATGTAGGTGTTGATGTTCACCCAGATGTTGTCGGCGCTTGCGTTAGTTGTCGTATAGGTTGCGTACAGCCAGTAGCCGAACACGATGATAACGAATACGATAAGCAGGCTAAGGATGGTTCTGATAAAGCCCATGACGATGTCTCGCTCATTGTTGTGTTTAAACGAATGGATGCTATCGGGTTGATACATTACGCGAAGGAAGGATAGCTCGCCCGTGTAACAATCGCTTGAATGGTAAAATCAATGTCTCCCGCTCTCGCATCCGGAACATGTGGTAAAGTCTAAGGCGAATGTTTGACATTAAATTTTGCTTAAGGCCCGTCAAATGATCGCCCCAATAGCGAGCGCTGTTCAGTCCCTTATGCGCTATTTGCCATAACTCTACGTAAGCGCAGTTAGCACCAATTGGCGCGAAAAGCAGCGCTGTTCTACCTTTGAATGCCAGTGCTCATCAAATAGCGTTAATTTTGCAACGCAGTAGGGCGAAGATTTTCCAAGTCATTCCGCGGCGCACGAGCGCAGCGCATGAGTAAAATGGTGAGCGTGGGCAAAAAGTAAGATCGTGCTGATGGCCCCAACAATTAAGACGGCGCTTTTAAAAATATCGGATTCGGATTGATAGGCGTTAAACCCGACGCGGCTCAGCGACCCCACAAAGACGGAAGCAACAAGCGCAGGCATTGAACCAAGCGTTCCGATGAAATAGTCGCGGAAGCGGATTGACGACAGACCGAGCAAAAAGTTCGCAACGGAGAATGGCATGAGTGGCGAAATTCGCAACAGAAAACGAATTTCAAGCCTTCGGACGCTATCCGAGTATTGATGCCCCTGAAACGTTCATTGCGCGATAGAACGCGCGCGATCATTGGGCGTAAAAATGAGCGGCAAACGGCGAAAGACAAACCCGCGCCGACCAGCGTGCAAACAGAGGTTAGCGCAACGCCCCAGCCAAATCCGTAAACAGCGCCCGCCGCCATCACCACCGCAGAGGCGGGAAAAAATCCCGTGCAGATCACGAGCAGATAAACCAGCGCGAAGGCCCACCAATTCACATTGCAAAAGGCGACAAAGCTCGAAACGCCTATGTCTGCGCCAGTCAATGCCCTTGATCCGAGGATAATAATCAATACGACTCCGGCTAGCGCGAAGACCGCAACCGGCAGTCTAAGTCCGCTCCATGCATTTCACGTCATGCTATCGCCTTAACCGTAACCGCCCGTAAAAGCTCAATGAAATGTTAACAGGCTATGCGGCGGCGGCAGGTTTGGATGCAGCGGGGTGTAACTCAACTGTGGACAACCCATGCGTGTGGCGCAGACGCCACTCAATCTACCGGCGTTTGAGAATGGCGATGAAAAAGCCGTCCGTTGCATGAACGCGAGGCGTCAGTTGCAATGCGCCCCCGCAGTCGGCGCCAGGCGTTGCCGGCGCGCTGTTGACGGCGGCAAGCCAGCTTTCCGTCCAATCCATAGCTTCGAATTCAGGGTTGCCACCCAGAAACCACGTAATCTGATCCTGATTTTCCTCCGGCAGAACCGAGCAGGTAACGTAGACAAGTCGTCCGCCCGGTTTCACAAGCTGGGCGCCAAGCGTTAGCACGTTGCGTTGCTCGCTCTGTCGCGCGGCGAGCGCTTCGGGCGAAAGCCGCCATTTCGCGTCCGGCCTGCGCCGCCAGACGCCGGAACCCGTGCATGGCGCATCGATCAGCGTGACATCCATCGCATTGTTCAGTTTCGCCAGCGCCGCCCCATCGCCAGCGTCCATGGCCTGTACGTTGCGCGCGCCCGCCCGGCGCATACGGTCGAACAGCGGGCGCAGCCGCTGGGCGTCCGAGTCAAATGCATGAATTTGCCCGGTATTCTGCATCATCGCGGCAAGCGCCAGGGTTTTGCCGCCCGCGCCCGCGCACACATCGGCGACCTGTGAGCGCGGCCCAGCGCCGCTCATCAGCGCCGCAATCTGCGAGCCTTCGTCCTGCACCTCGAACCAGCCTTTGCCATGCGCGCCCTCAGCCTCCACGTGAGGCGCACGGCCATCTCCGGCACGCGGTGGAATGCGTATCCCGACGGGCGAGAATGGGGTGGCCACCGCGCCATGGCGCGCCAGCGCAAGCAAGGTTTTTGACCGTGTCGATTTTAGAGTGTTCACGCGCAGGTCAATAGGCGCCCGTTCGGACAGCCCCCTGCCCTCATCCGCAGCAAACTCTCCGAAATTACGCTCGAATGAGGCGTGGAGCCACTCAGGATATTCGCCATGCACCCAAGGAGGGGCGTCTACCAGATCGCCAGTTGCAAGCCGCTCCAACTGCGCCGCCGACAATTGCGGTGGGGCGTGTTTGGCGCCGTCGAACAATGCGGCGACTGCCTCCACATCCATCCGCCAATAACGATTAAGCGTGGCCGCAACCAATGATGACGGCGTTTCATCCTGCATGATCCAGCCAAGCGACGCGCGTTTGCGCAGCGCGTCATACACGAGGTTGCCGATGGCCGCCCGGTCGCCAGAGCCGGCAAACCTGTTGTTGCGGCCCCATTCAGCAAGAGCGAGCGGTGCGGGGCGATGACGCGACTCCATCTCGGACAAGACTTCGCAGGCGGCGAGCGCCCGTCCGGCAAATTGCAAAGCGCTTAAGCTCCTTCAGTCAGAATACGAAAAGCAAGCAAGCCCCACATCGCCATCAGCGCCAGGGCGCCGATCATGAAAAAGCGGAAGCGCCAGAGCACGTGGTTGCTCGTGACGTGGATGTAAGCGTGGATGAGGCGCGACACGGCGAAAATCCAGGCAAACGTGATAAAGATGTAATCTACTTTAACCAGCGCTACTGCGAACAGCACCGCCGCGAAAAACAGAATTGGCGCCTGGAGCTGATTGTGGAATGCGTTAGCGATCTTGGTTACGTGCGGTGGCCATACGTCGCCCCCGAGCGCGATATCTTTCAGCCTTTTCTCGCCCGTTTTCAACCATTTCACTCGTGTCCCGCCCATATAGAACAACAGGAAAAACGTGAGCGCGACTTGCATAAAAACAGGCGCCATTAATGCCTTGATAATCATGTTGCCCCATCGCCGGTTTAGGAGTTCGTCGGATAGTTCGGGCTTTCACGTGTGATGGTTACGTCGTGTGTGTGGCTTTCGCGCAGGCCCGCCGTGGTGATGCGGATAAACTCCGCTTTCTGGTGAAATTCGCTAATGGTGTGAGACCCGGTATAGCCCATCGCGGCGCGCAACCCGCCCACCAGTTGATGCAAAACACTTGCGATTGAGCCTTTGTATGGCACTTGCCCCTCGATACCTTCCGGCACCAATTTCAGCGCGTTTGTAACTTCCTGCTGGAAATAGCGGTCGGCGGAACCGCGCGCCATGGCGCCGATCGATCCCATGCCGCGATAGGATTTATAAGATCGCCCCTGATAGAGAAACACCTCTCCAGGGCTTTCGTCAGTGCCTGCGAAGAGCGATCCGATCATGACGCAACTGGCGCCCGCCGCCAGCGCCTTCGCCATATCGCCGGAGTATTTGATCCCCCCGTCCGCGATGACTGGTATGCCCGCCGCGTGTGCTGCATCCGCGGCGTCCATCACGGCTGTCAACTGAGGCACGCCAACGCCTGCCACGATGCGCGTCGTGCAGATCGACCCCGGCCCGATGCCGACCTTTAGCGCGTCCGCGCCCGCATCGATGAGCGCCTTCGCGCCGTCCGCTGTCGCAATGTTGCCAGCGACAACCTGTACCGCGTTCGACAAGCGCTTAATGCGCGCGACGGCCTCCAGAACCCGGCTTGAATGTCCGTGAGCGGTGTCCACCACCAGCAAATCAACGCCCGCCTCGATGAGTGCCTGACTTCGCAGGAAACCCTCTTCGCCCGTAGTCGTCGCCGCCGCGACCAGCAGCCGCCCGTGACTGTCTTTCGCCGCGTCCGGGTGTTGCTGCGCCTTCTCGATGTCCTTCACCGTGATAAGGCCGACGCAATGGTAATTTTCATCTACGACAATCAGTTTTTCGATGCGGTTTTTGTGCAAGAGCCGCTTGGCCTCCTCGCGATCCACATTCTTATCGACCGTGATAAGGTTATTTTTCGTCATCAACTCGGAAACGGGTTGATTGGGGTCGGTCGCAAAGCGCACGTCGCGGTTGGTGAGAATGCCGACAAGCCGCCCTTGCCGCCCGCCGTTCACCGGCGCTTCGACCACTGGAATGCCTGAAATGGTATGGTTTTTCATTAGGTCGAAAGCCTGCGCCAGCGTCGCATTTGGCTGTATGGTGACCGGGTTGACCACCATGCCAGACTCGAATTTTTTCACCTGACGCACTTCGTCGGCCTGCGCTTCCGGCTCCATATTCCGATGCACGACGCCGATACCCCCCGCCTGCGCCATGGCGATAGCAAGGTTCGCCTCCGTCACTGTATCCATCGCGGCGGAAAGCACGGGAATTTTCAGCCGAATGGAGCGCGTGACATTGGTTGAGACATCAACTTGCGTCGGCATCACCTCGGATGGGCCGGGGCGCAGCAGCACGTCGTCGAAGGTCAGCGCGAGGTCTGGATGTATGTTTGCGCGATGCCGAACCATTGTTGCGGCTCCTCATGTCTCGGGGCCGCGCGGGGGCGGGCGTTACGGGGATTGATGCGCTTCATACACGGACGCGGGCTGGCTGCCAAGCGCCACGACGACAAAGCGCCAAGAGATACAACGGCGCGGGCCAGCGGCTGTTGGTCAGCGCCCGAAGATGCGCTATATTTCGAGGTAAGGAAATGCCCAATGCATCCGCTCATCGAGGAAAAGCGCGAGGAGATCGCCGCGATGTGCCGCCGCCATCGCGTGCTGCGGCTGGACGTGTTCGGCTCGGCCGCACGCGACGATTTTCAACGATGCGACGAGCGACTTCGACTTCCTGGTGGAGTTCAACCCGCCTTTCATCCAGAAGGCTTTTACGGACTATTTCGGCCTTAAGGAGGATCTTGAAGCTTTGCTCGGCCGCGAGATTGACATTCTCACCCTACGGTCGCTGAAAAATCCTTATCTGATTAAGTCGATCAAAAACGATCAAAAGGCGATTTATGCCGCTTAAGACGTTAAACTGCTCAGTGACATCATCAACGCGGGGCGAAGCCATCCAGCGCTTCTCGGCGGGCAAAAGTTTTGATGATTACTCGGGCGACCTCATGCTGCGCTCAGCGGTGGAGCGACAGTTTGAAATCATCGGCGAGGCCTTGAAGCGTCTAACAGAGCTTGACGCCGATCTTGCCGCGCGCATCAGCGAACGGCGGACGATCATCGGTTTCCGCAACTTTATCGCGCACGGCTACGACGTGGTGGACGACAGCATCGTCTGGGGCTGCGCAAGAGCGCCTGCCAGCGGTACTGGCGGAGGCGCGGGCGCTGCTGGCGGAGCTTGACGGCTAAGAATTTCATTCTTTGTAATTTGCGCCACCGCGAAAGCCGGTCGCGAGCACGTAAAGCTCGGCGCTATCGGCGCGGCTGGC
>Ga0163155_10003254_pt1 | contig 17592 bp, 18 predicted proteins | sample OliLakLV19SP4G1_FD_148611 | JGI IMG/M metagenome (GOLD analysis project Ga0163155, IMG submission 148611) | Freshwater microbial mat bacterial communities from Lake Vanda, McMurdo Dry Valleys, Antarctica - Oligotrophic Lake LV.19.SP4.G1 | ecosystem: Environmental > Aquatic > Freshwater > Lake >... | reverse complement strand
CGGCAAGGCCCGGATGGTCGAGATCGCGGGCGAGGTAGCCCCACAGGCGCGGCACGTGGGTGAGGTAGGCCGGCTTGCCGTCGCGATGGGCGAGGCGGGCGAAAATGCCCAGGATCTTGCAATTGCGCTGGGCGCCGAGCGCGGCATAGGCGAAGCGGAACTCGGCCTCGTCGAAGCCGTGTGCGTTAAGACCATGTCCGTCGACGGCTCGATCGTCGGCATGCACGCGCGCGCAATAATGGTCGAGCAATTCGGCCTCGAGGGCAGGCGGTACGTCCACGCGGGCGTCCTGCAACAGCGACACGAGATCATAGGCGTGCGGCCCGATCTGCGCGTCCTGGAAGTCGATGACGCCGGTTTTGAAGTGACCGCCGCTTTCAGCCGAGGAAATCCGGATCAGGTTGGGTGAATGGTAATCGCGCAGGACCCAACCTTTCGGCTGCCGGGCCAGCCGTTCGAAGATGGCGGACCAAATAGCCAGATACCGCGCGCGCTCCGCCGCCAGCGGCGCGCTGCCATGGAGTGCTGGCCAATACCAGTCGAGCAAGAGTTCGGTTTCGATGCCGAGCGGGGTTGCATCATAGGACGGCAGACGCACCACCGAGCCGTCGTCGAGCGCCATTTCGGCTGGCGGCGCGTGGCGCCTCAAAGCGGCCAGCGTATCGACACCGGCCGTCCACAACGGCGCCTGTGGTGACCCGGTCCGAACCAGCGCGGCAAAGACATCGTCGCCAAGGTCATCGAGCACGAGAAACCCGGCATCAAGGTCTGCCGCGTGCACCTTCGGCACCGTGACGCCAGCATCAGCCAAAGCCCGCGCAATTGCCACGAACGGCCGGACGCCCTCGGCCAGTTGCGCGATGTGGCTATAGGGCCGACCATCGCGCACTGGAGGACCGTCGGGCTGTTGTGGCCAGTCCATCAGCACCAGACCGCCAGCACGATTGGCGATCCGGGCGTATTTCCGCACCGACGCATCGCCCTGCAAATAGGTCAGGCTAGATTGGTTGAGCCCAGCCCCGGCTAAGAACCGCGACAATGCCGCGAGCCGCTCAGCGCGCGGGCGCCATGTGCCGCTGGCCGACATGACGACGTCGCGCGCATCTGGTGCTTCGTGCGCGGCGATGGCGGCAGACGGCGTTTCAACAAGCGCCAGCATCAGCGTGTTGCCAGCTTCGGCCATCCGCGCGATTCGCGTGCCGCCGCGCTCGGGCCATTCGATAACGGCAACGCCACGCGCCAGCGCATCGTCAAGCCCGAGTTCGTCAAGCTCGGCGGCGTCGGTCAACCTATACAAGTCGTAATGAGCCACCGACATGCGCGGCGTGTCGTAGGTCTGCACGAGTGTAAATGTCGGGCTGGGAACTTCGGCCTGATCGGGATGGCCGAACGCCCGAAGCAGTGCGCGCGCGAATGTCGTCTTACCGGCGCCGAGGTCGCCGTCGAGCAGGATCAGGTCGCCGTGACGGGCGTAAAATGCCACCCGCTGGGCCAGCCGGTTGAGGCCAGCTTCGTCAAGTGCGGTGAAGGTCAGCTGAGGTTCCATGGGCGGGCGGAGCTATATACGCGCCGCGCGCGGAAACAATAGCGGGCGTGTGCTGCAGGCTTCGGGCAATTGGAACAAAAAGTTACGGCCGATGTTTCTCTCTCCACGACGCGCTGCACGCCGCCGCTGTGGCGATCCGGGCGCCGATGAAGTGGCAACGATGGGCACCATGCGAGATTATGCACTAGCGTTCGCGCGTACGCTTCACTTGTCGGCCGACAGCGAGGATCAGATCGCGCGCACCGTTCCGACATTGTGCAGTCCTGCGGCCAACTTTCGCCTCAAGCGGACAGCGCGAGACATCGAGGCTCAGTCGGCCCGCCGCCACGCGCGCGTCGTTGCCGTACTCACCGACTTGGGTTTGCACCGCCACGGTCACGCCTGTTGGGCGACGACGGCGCTGTTGCGCGAGGCGCTGACGGTGGAGACATTGTCGAGCGACGCGCCGACACCGGCACCGGCTGCCTGCGCTGGTGTGCTGCTGGCGTTGGTGCGGCTGCAGGCCAGCCGATATGAACTGCTCGCCAATTGGGCCACAGCGGCGGAACTGGACGACGCCGCATGTGGGTTTACCCGGTCAATGGCAGAGCACCTGCTCCACGCCGCTGCCTTGGCATTCATCGCGCTCGACCCGCAATCAAGCGCGGGCACCGATAGCGTGCCGCAATATCCGATGGCCCACGTTCACTGAGACTAAATCCAGTCACTTTCCCGCCAACCGCGTACCTCAACGAGGCCCACCATGACTTCAGCGCCTGATGTCTCCCGTGTCTACGATGTCGCCGAACAGCTCGACACCTGCATGTTCGTTACCCGACGCGGCGAAATGCTAACGGCGCGGCCGATGTCATCGATCGTCCAGCGCGGTACTGGCCATATCCAGTTTTTGACGTCGACCGAGGGCAGCCTGGCCGACGACGTGAGCAACAACCCCAACGTCGTGCTAGCCTACGGCAACGGCAGCAACTTGTTCCTATCGGTCGGCGGAACGGCAACGGTAAGCGCCGATCGCACGCCGATCGGTGCGGTGTGGAACCCGGGCGCCCAGGCGTTCTGGCCGGATGGACCCGATGACCCGAAAGTCCGCTTGGTCACGGTCCAGCTTCACAATGGGGAACTTTGGGACGGCGACAACAGTGCCGTCGCTGCCGTGAAATTCGCATTCGCTCTTGCCACCGGTCGGCGTGCCGACGTCGGCGAGCGCAAATCTGTGGACCTCTCGATCGTACGCTGACGCGACCGTCGCACAGATAGGCTTCCCACGGCACGCGGTCGGCGGTACATCGCCAAGGATGAACCGTGGAGCCCGTGGGAGCCCGTTATGACCGTTATCGCAGTTGATACCCTCTCCGACGTGCTAGGCGCCGCCGTTCTGAGCCAAAGTGTCGCCTTTGGCGAGACGACGATAACAGTCAGCGCGAGCCAGATCGTCGACGTCATCCGCATTTTGCGCGATGATGAACGCTGCCAGTTCGAAGTGCTGATCGATTTGGCCGGGGTCGATTATCCGGCCCGGGGCAAGCGCTTCGAGGTCGTCTACCATCTGTTGTCGCCGCGTCTCAACCAGCGCTTGCGCGTCAAACTCGAGGCCGACGACGTCACGCCGGTGCCAAGTATCATCGACGTTCACCCGAGCGCCAACTGGTATGAGCGCGAGGCCTACGATATGTTCGGCATCCTGTTCTCGGGCCACCCTGATCTGCGCCGCCTGCTGACCGATTATGGGTTTTCCGGCTATCCCTTGCGTAAGGATTTCCCGCTGACCGGGCACGTCGAGGTCCGCTACGACGACGAAAAGAAGCGCGTCGTCTATGAGCCGGTGAAGCTGACGCAAGATTTTCGGACGTTCGATTTCGAAAGCCCGTGGGAGGGCGTCGACTACGTGCTGCCGGGCGACGAGAAGGCGAAAGACCAATAGCTGTCCGGTCGATCTTGACCCGGATTGCGCTTGACCCGGATTGCGCTTGACCCGTCCGCTCGGTTCCACGACATCGAACATCACAACGTCTGCGAACATATCGGCAGGGGCCGCAGCCATGGGCGACTACGCGCTACAACGCAAAAACATGGTTGAAAGCCAAGTTCGGCCAAGTGACGTGACCGACCGGCGCATCATCCGCGCCATGAGCAATGTCCCGCGTGAGGATTTCGTGCCTGCTGCCGCTCGGCCGCTGGCCTACATGGACGAGGCGATCCCGCTCCATGACAGCCGGACGCGGGGGCTTTCAGCACGCACGCTGATGGCGCCGCGCACGTTCGCCAAGCTTCTGGTCCTGGCAGATTTCGAGGAGGGCGACCGCGTGCTGATCGTCGGCTCGGGATGCGGATATTCCGCCGCCGTGATCGCCGAGATCGTGACGTCGGTCGTTTGCGTCGAAACCGACTCAGCATTGCTGGCGGCGGCGCGAACTGCGGTGGCAACGCTTCCACCTGTCACGGCAGCGCGCATTACGTTCCATCAGGGTGATCTCGCGGCCGGGTTTGCCGATCGCGGCCCGTACCATGTCATCGTAGTTGAAGGTGCGGTCCCTGAGTTGCCGCCAGCCCTTCTGCAACAGCTATCCCAAGGCGGGCGGTGTGTCGGCGTCGAACAGCGCGGCACGGTCGGGCACGCGACGGTGTGGCGCCGCGTGGGCGAAACGTTTGCCACGCTTCAGGCGTTCGAGGCCACTGCGGGTCAGCTGCCCGGTTTTGCGAAGCCAGCGACATTCGCGCTTTGAAGCTGGGCTAAAAAACGAGCCGCTTTCTAAGCAGCAATTCGGTTATGCCGTCGGCAACAAGACCGTCTATCGCGGCTGTCCTCACAAAACCGTGGCGCTCGTAGAACCGGACCGCGCCCGTGTTGGTCTCGGTCGCGGCGACCCACAGGTTGCGTTGGTTCGATGCACGGGCTTGCGCCTCGACAAATGCGATCAGAGCACCTCCGATGCCGCGCCCTTGAAGGGCGGGCGTCAGTGCCAAGAGGTGAATATAGGGGCCACGGAACCAGTTGGTGCGGATTGTGATGGTGCCGCCGATGTCGCCTTGCTGGCGGATGGCAAAGCGCGGCGCGCCCGGCTCGACCTCTGCCAGGAACGCGGTCAGCGTGTCACGTGTGATGCCGGGGTAGCTGCGCCACGGCTCCATATGCGCGACCATAGGGCCGAGTGCCACGGCGTCTTCGGGCGAAACCAACGTCAACTGGACCACGCCGAGATCGTAGGCTTCGTCAAGGAACGGCAGCTTGGTCTTGCTCATTGCCAAGGTAGCTTCTCGGGTAGTTTCTCGGGAAGTTTTTCAGGTAGCTTTTTGGGGAGGTTCCCGCTGGCTGCCGTCGATATCGGCGCAGCGCCACCGATGCGGTCATAGCGGTCGGTATCGCCCGGCTTCGCGTTGTAACATGTTGCAACGATGACGGGTTTTCCTGCAGCCAGCAATTCGCTGACCGTCACGAACTCGTAGCCTTTGGCGCGGAGCGCTTTGATCGCGGCCGGGAGCCCTGCTGCCGTGTTGAGACCGCGGCCGTTGGCGTGCGCGATGATGATCGAACCCGGCCGCACGCCGTTGACCATGCTCCGCGTAATAGCCTCGGCGGATTGCCCCGGCCACGGGTCGCCGGTTGAAACGTCCCACTGGATCGCGAGCAGCCCACGATCGTTCACGGCCGCCAACGAGGCGTCGTTGCAGGCGCCATAGGGAAAGCGAAACAGAGCCATGCGCGGCGGCGTGTCGGCAAGCCGGGGAGCGAGACACTGATTCGAGGCAAACTCGGCGCGGATCGCCTCATAGGCGCGCTGCGGCCCTTCGATTTCGTCGGCCAGTGCTTTGCCCGACAGCAGCCGAAGATTGCGGTGACCGCTGCCGTGGTTGGCGATTTCGAAAAGCGGGTCGGTCATCAACTGCTGCGCGCGCGGCTCGTGCGACCGCATCCACTTGCCACCAATGAAAAGCGTGGCCTTGACGTTGTAACGCCGCAGGAGGTCAAAAATCCGGCCGTCATAGCCAGACACCTCGCCCGGCTGCTCGCACAGGTCGAGGGTCAGGGCGATGAGTTTTTTGCCCGGCGGCAGTTCAACCCGGCGGATCGCCCCGCGCATGGGCGCAGCGACGGGTTGGAAGGCGGCGAGCGTCCGTTGCGGCTCGGGTCGATCGAACCGGCGGTCGCCCTTGACCGGGCGTTCCTCGCCGGGCTTGGCTGCGACGTCTGCTGGGGGAAAACACTGGCCACTCGCCGGCTGTGCGGCCGTCGCAGTTGACGCCATCGACAGCATGACCGCCGCGACGGCGGATGTCACCACGGCGCAGGCTATGTTATGCGGGCAGGTGATTTGGCGAAACATTCCGCACTCGCTACAAGGAGCCTTGGCATGCTGCAACAGCTGACGCGTCCGGCCAATCATAGCGTCGTGCGGGAGCCGACGTTATCGCCCCGGCTGGCGGTTCGTCTCGCCGCCGTGTTCACCGCACTCGCCGCCACGCTGTTCGCGATGAGTTCGACTGCTGCGGCATCGGCCGGTTTCAAGGTATTCCTCGCCGAAGTTCGGCCAGAAGCGATCGCTGCTGGCGTGCCAGCTGCGATCTATGATCGTAACGTCGACGGCCTCGAGCCCGACTTTTCGCTGCCCGACCTCGTGATCCCCGGCAAACCGGCGATGAAACGCGGTCAGGCGGAATTCACGCAGCACCCGACCGATTATCTGAAACGCGAGCGGCTTGCCTCTTTGGCGAGCCTTGGTCGCGACCTCGCAGCCAAACACCGGGCGACGCTCGAGCGGATCGAACGCGAGATCGGTGTCGACCGGAATGGGCTCCTCGCGATATGGGGCCGCGAGACCGCATTCGGCACCTATAAGCTGCCGCACGATGCCATCCGGGTTTTGGCCACGCAGGCCTATACGGGCCGCCGCAAAGAGCTGTTTCGCGCCGAGTTGATCTCCGCTCTGAAATTGATCGCGGGTGGCATTGCGCGCGATGACCTCAGGTCATCTTGGGCCGGTGCCGTCGGTTTGACGCAATTCATGCCGACGGAGTTCGAGAAGCACGGGCTCGACTTCGACCGCGACGGGCGCGTTGATCTGGTCCGCTCGGTGCCGGACGCGCTGGCGTCCGCCGCCAAGCAACTCAAAGACAAGGGCTGGGTCGCCGGGCAGCCATGGGGGTATGAGGTCACAGTACCACCTGCCGCGACCTGCGCGCTGGAGGGACCGCCCGGCAGCCGCACGCTTCGCGCGTGGCAGGAGCTCGGCTTCAAGCGCACCGGCGGGCGAAGCTTTCGCGATGCCGACCTCGATGCGCCCGCCTACCTGATGATGCCAGCTGGCGCCCATGGCCCGGCGTTCCTGGCACTGGAAAACTTCCAGGTTATCCGCCGCTACAACACGTCCGACCTCTACGCGCTGTTCGTCGGCAATCTCGCCGACCGGATCGGCGGCGGTGGTGATTTCGACGGCGCCTGGGCGAACGTGGCTCAACCATCGAGCGCCCTCGTCAACGATCTTCAGGCACGGCTCCAGGCGCTCGGCTACCCAATCGACAAAATCGACGGTATGATTGGTTCGAACACCCGTCGCCAGATCGGCGCGTTCGAGACGACCGCCGGGCTTGCGCCGCGATGCTGGCCAGCGCCGGACGTTTTGCGCGCAGCTTTGTCTGCAACAGGCCGCAAGGTTGGCGTCGGTGCGCAGTAGACGGCTCGGCGAAACGAAGTCGAACGAAAGCATTGGGATGGTCTGGTTTCGCCGTTTCGCCATCGCTGTCCTCGCCACGATACTGGCAGCCCTTGCGGCCACCGGGAGCGCCGGGAGCGCGCGTGCAGCCGACGACGATGCCATCGGCGGTCAGGGTCAAGGCTATCTTTCGCTCTATCCCGCTGGCGATGTCTACCAGGTCCAGGTCATCGGCGAATGGATCGCGGACGGATTGAAGTATGGCCTGACAGAAGCGTTCCGAGGCGACGGCCGGGTGCAAATCCGCCCCAAGCAGCTCGACTTTCCACCGTTGATGCGCAGCGAGTTCGACAGCCAGACGCGGGCACTCGACGAGAGCCTGGTCCGCGACACCCCGCAGGTCGTCGTCGTCATGCTCGCGCCGCAGGAACGGACGACGTTCCGCGTTGGTCAAAAACGGTTTGCAAACGACACCGACGAGTGGCGGGCCGAGTTCGCTCGACAGATCGATGTGGTGATGAAAGCGCTGCGGCGGCGCAAAATCGCCGTCTACTGGGTCAGCTTGCCCAACGTCCGGCGGACCGAGCCCAACGAAGACGTTTTGATGTTGAACGAGATCATCCGAGAAAAGGTCATCCTCAACGGCTTCAAGTACATCGACGCGTACGCTGGCTTCACCGACGACGGCGGCAGTTACAGTGCGATGGGACCCGACCTCACCGGAAAGATCCGTCTGCTGCGCGAGCAGAACGGCATCAGCTTCACGGAAGCAGGCAATCGCAAACTCGCGCATTTTGTCGAGCGCGAGTTGAAGCGCGACCTGACACAAGCCAAGCGCGATCGCACGATCCCGCTTGCGGGAACAGAGGCCGAGCAAGCCGCAATCGCAGCGCAGCGCCAGACGTTGCAAAAAGTGCCTCGGCCGGTCGCTGGCTCACCCACAGTGGGCGGTCAACCGCAAGCTGGAGCCCAACCCCAGGCCGGAGTACAACTGCCGGGACAACCGGTCGCGTCGGCAGTTGCCAACGGTGACCAGAAGGCCGACAGCGGCCGCATCTCGATCGCCTTGACGACGCCTGGCGGAAAGGAAGAGATCGTCACGGTCGATCTCCTGAGGCCGTCGATCCCCGCGTCTATCCTCGAACTGGTCAACAAAAAGGATGTCGCCGATAAACCGACGACGCTTGGCGATCTCCTCGTCGACAAAATTCCAGGCGGCCTCATCGTCATGAGTTCGATCTCACCGGCCGCGGGCGCGCTGGGGCGAAACGTGCGATTGCCGCCGACGCAAACGCCGTATTTCCGAGTGATGGTCAAGGGCGAGCGGATGCCCGTGCGCGCCGATCGCTCCGATGATGTGGCGTGGCCACGCCCAGAGCCGCCACCGGTCGAAAACGAGCCATCCAAGGTTGCTGCCCCGCCAGTCGCAGCGCCCGCCTCATCCGAACCTGCCCGCAAACCCGTGTCGAAACCCAAACGCGCCGAGGCCGACGGCGTGCGCGTGCGCTGATGCGTGAGGCGCTGCAACGACGGGTTGTGGACCCATCGCGGTGCTGACCTGCACCTTCGCCGAACCGTTACACGCGTCGGCTAGCATCAGCTGAACCGCCCGCCAGTGGAGCCCGCCGATGCCGGATGCGACGCCCGACCAAGCGCCGTCGAACCAAGCGCTGTTTGTCAACGCCGACGACGGGACCGAAATTGCGGTGCACGTCGAAGGCGACACGCTGTGGCTGACGCAGGCCCAGATGGGTCGGCTATTCGGCATCACAACGAGTACCGTCAGCGAGCATCTCGCCAACATCTACCGCGACGACGAACTCGACCGCGAGGAGACCTCCCGGCGGATATCGGTCGAGCGCAAGGAAGGCGAGCGCAAGGTCGAACGCACGCTCAACCACTACAGCCTCGATGCCGTGTTGTCGGTCGGTTACCGCGTCTCGTCGAAGCGGGGTACGCGGTTCCGGAAATGGGCGACGAAAGTTCTTCGCGAACGGCTCGAACAGTCGATGCACGAGCGCCAGCAGCGCGGGCTTGCCGAGTTGGAGGACGCCCTTGCCTTGGCGCGCCGGGCGTTGATTGCGAATGACGTGGCCTCTAACGAAGCCCGCAGCGTGTTGGAGGTCATCGGCCGCTTCGCCCGCTCGTTCAAACTGCTGTTGCAGTACGACGAGGACCGCTTGCCCGACGGCAGAGACTGCGAGGCCGGCCCGCCGCTCGAACTTCCAGTCGACGATGCCCGCCGCGTTATCGCACAACTCAAAAGCGACTTGCTGGCCAAGGGGCAAGCCACCGACCTGTTCGGCCGGGAGCGTGGCGAGGGGCTTGCCGCCATACTCGGCACGATCGAACAGACGTTCGGCGGCGAACCGCTTTATCCGACCGTCGATATTCGGGCTGCCAATCTGCTGTATTTCATCATCAAGGATCACCCGTTCACGGACGGCAATAAGCGGATCGGCAGCTTCCTGTTCCTGCACTATCTGGATCGCAACGGTCGGCTTTACCGTGATGACGGTTCGACGGTGGTCGAAGATACGACGCTGGTTGCCATGGCGTTGCTGGTCGCCGAAAGCGACCCCAAGCAACGCGATCTCATAACCCGGCTCGTGCTCGGCCTGATGACGCCAAACTGAACGGTACGCTACTGGCCAAGCCAAGCGACCAGGTCACGTTTAAGCCACGCGATGGAACGAGCTTGGAAAAAGTGTCCACGCGAGCCAAAACTCATGAAGCCCGAACGCCAGATCGAATGGGATTAGCTCAAGGAGCTGGCACTTGGGCTAGGCCTTCCAAGCGTCGAAGAAACAACCTCCTGGGGCCAGCCGACACTTAAGGCGCATGGCAAGCTGTGGGTCTGGTGGAGCCCGCATGAAGACGCGCCGGTGTTCAAAGTGTCGTTCGAGGAACGCGAGATCATCGTCGCAGCCGAGCCCGAGCGCTTCTTTTTTACGCCGCACTACAAGGGCCACCCCTTGGTTCTCATGCGGCCCGACAAATTTGATCTCGAGTGGGCGAAGGCGAACCTCATTCGGGTATGGCGCGCGCAGGCGCCCAAGCGCTTTCTCAAAGCGTTCGATGATGGCCGTTCGGGAGCGCGGTAGTCGTGTTTTGGCGAAATCAGCGCCGGCGTTGGCGCTGACGACGCGAGACAACGCCGCCGGGAATGACGAACGGTCAGCGATCGACGTCCCGGCCAATCCGCTCGCCGAACACGCTAACGATCGTCGGCCGTCCCGAACCAGGGCGGGAGGCATAGACCATCTCGATGCGGCGCAGATAACTGCGGCGCCCGGGTAGATCGACTGTCAGTTCGCCCCCGGCAGGAATGCGCTTGTCTGCCGCCAGATCTTCGACGTGCCCGTTGAGGTATGTGACCGTGATGGCGCGGATCAGCACGTCGTTGGTGTCGGCGACGAAGTGCAACCTGTCGAAGCTCTTGGCGCGCGGGCCATCGGCCGGCGTGGAGACCTCGATCATGTCGCGGTCAAGACCGGGTGACAGGGTCTTACGCCCAAGCGGAACCCACGTGTCGCGCAATTGGCCGACCGGAGCAGCTCGCGGCCCCTGGTCACCCGGCCGGTCGAGACCAAGCACCGTGATACCGACCTGACCGCCACGCGGACGCGGATCGAGTAGCGCGGTCACCTGTTCGATGAAGCGCCGGTCGCCCTCTAGGTCGATCGGTGCCAGCCGGTCACCCTCGCGCAGGCGTTTATCGAGCGACACCTCTTGAACATCGCCATTGCCGAACCGGATGCGAAGTTCGCGAACGACAACCGGTTCGCCGACAATCCTCAGCGCGATCTGGCCCAAACGACCCTCGCGGCGACCAACAGGGATCACGACCTTGTCGGCACGGCGGTCGAAGCGCTCGGTGCCGAGCGGCTCCCAATCGCGCGGTCGGCGCACGTCTGCAACGACGGGGGGCGGCGGTGGTGGCGGAACAAAGAAGCGAACGTTCTCACCGAACACGCGCACCGTCGGCGTGCCGATCCGCAAGCCGCCCCGGCCGAACGAAAAACTCAGCCGTCCCTTGTGTTCCAACACGACGGTTTTAAGATAGCTCCGCTCGCCTTTGAGGTCGACGACGATCTCTTCGCCAGCTGACAACGTCCGCGCCACCGTCAAGTTTTCGATATGGCCGTTGAGGTAGACCAGTTTCACGGCTCGCAAACGGACATCGCCGCCGTCGATCACGAGGCGCAGACGCCGGTAGGATTTGTTGCGGTAGTAGTCCTCGTCGCGCGCGACCTCGATCACGTCGCTGTCGCCACGCAGGGCTACTCTTGCTTCACCAAGCAACTCCCATTGGGCTTGGACGGGGGCACGCTGGGCCGCGGCCGGCGAGGGACCGACGAGCCCGCTGCCGATCGGCGACGGCGCTCCCGAGGCGAGTGTCATGACTGCGGCCATCGTGATTGCAGAAATGGTCGTGCGCGCGGTCATCGTGAAACTCCAAAACGTGGTCTGCAGCTGTTTGGGTACCGTCATTGTCGACGGCAGCTTGGCGATTTCCGGCTTGGACCGAGCCGCCACAACGCATCTCTATCGGCATTTTGCTGTACGGCAACTGAATGCGGGAAAACTGAACGAGCGACAGTTAATCTCCCGTGTCAATCTCCCCGTGTCGTCAAGATTGCGCGCGCTCAACCCGCATTGGCTGTCGTGCCGAAAACGCGTTCGAAAATCGTGTCGACGTGCTTGGTGTGGTAGCCAAGGTCGAACATCGCTGCGAGGTCGCACGCCTGGACCTTTGCAACCACCTCGGCGTCAGCTTGAAGCTCGGCGAGAAAATCTGCGCCGTGCTCCCAGGTCTTCATCGCGTTGCGCTGGACGAGCGCGTAGGCGTCCTCGCGACTGGCACCCGCTTGGGTCAGCGCCAGCAGTACGCGCTGCGAATTGTGCAAGCCGCCGAGCTTGTCGAGGTTGCGCTTCATGGTTGCTGGGTACACCACGAGTTTCTCGATCACGCCAGCCATCCGGTGCAGCGCAAAGTCGAGTGTCACTGTCGCGTCCGGGCCGATCATGCGTTCGACGGATGAGTGCGAGATATCGCGCTCGTGCCACAGCGCGACGTTTTCCATGGCCGGCAGTGCGTAGGCGCGGACCATGCGGGCAAGACCGGTCAGGTTTTCCGACAGCACCGGGTTGCGCTTGTGCGGCATCGCCGATGAGCCCTTCTGGCCCGGCGAGAAATACTCCTCGGCCTCCAGTACCTCGGTGCGTTGGAGGTGGCGGACCTCGGTTGCCAGCCGCTCGATCGAGGATGCCACGACGCCCAGCGTTGCAAAGTACATCGCGTGGCGGTCGCGCGGAATGATCTGCGTCGACACCGGCTCAACGGCGAGGCCCATCATTTGAGCCACGTGGGCTTCGACGCGGGGATCGATATTGGCGAACGTGCCAACGGCACCCGAGATCGCGCACGTCGCAACCTCGGCGCGGGCAGCAACCAGCCTCGCCCGAGCCCTGGCAAATTCGGCATGGGCGAACGCGAGCTTGATGCCAAACGTCGTCGGTTCGGCGTGGATGCCATGGCTGCGGCCGATCGTGACCGTATATTTATGTTCGTGCGCCCGCGCGTCGAGTGCTGCGAGCAACCGGTCGACGCCAGCGATCAACAGGTCTGCGGCGCGGGTCAGTTGCACGTTGAAGCACGTGTCCAGGACGTCCGACGACGTCATCCCCTGGTGCACGAAGCGCGCGTCCGCCCCGACGATTTCGGCGAGGTGGGTCAGAAACGCGATGACGTCGTGCTTGGTGACGGCCTCGATCTCATCGATGCGGGCAACATCAAATGTGGCATTGCGAGCCTTGTCCCAGATCGTTCGCGCGGCATCTTTCGGCACGATGCCGATCTCGGCCATGGCGTCGGCGGCATGCGCCTCGATCTCGAACCAGATGCGAAAGCGCGCCTGCGGCTCCCAAATGGCGGTCATCTCGGGGCGGGAATAGCGTGGGATCATGGACGGGCCTCGATATGGCGGACGGCGGTCGCGGAAACCCGGCACAAGCTGGGTGAGCCAAAGGGCACATCGCCCCGCGTCGAGATAGGCCCGTTCGGTCAGACAGCCGGAGTGTGCCATGCCGTCGCACGAGATGCACACGTCATTGGATCGTGGCGGCTGGTGGAAACTTTTGTGCCAGGAGCGGCTGCGGATTGCTTCAATGGTTGCGCTGAAGTCCAGGCGGCAATGACAGGATGCCACCGCGGAACTCGCACGACCACATGAGCCGGTTGAACGCGAGCCCATCTGCCTTGCAGTTGTCGAATGCGACCTGCATCGCAACCGCAAACCCTAACCCGAAAACACCGATGGTGGCCGCAGCCAGCAGCGGCCGACGGCGGATTGCCGTGCGCGGTGCGCCCGGCCCCGGCGGGTCTGACGGCGCGGAATCTTTCATGGCGAAGAATTACGTCCTTACAGCAGTCGCCACCAGGGTAATCTTCGGAAACGAACAGCGTGTATTCGGTTCTCGATATTGCAATGCACCCAATTGTTTTGCGCCTGCGAATGATTTTCGGTCACGTGAATTTGATTGAGGATAACAGGCAACAGAAATCGCTTCTGACAATTCGGTCAGCTTGAATTCATCTCGGATCGTGCCTTGATGCAGTATCGTACCGCCTGAGCGTTAGGGGTCCTGTGAGACCACCTGCGACTGCGGACGGCAGGAGAAGCAATGGCTGGGAGCCAAGGAGACGCGACTGTGACAGATTTGGATGCCGCTGGAGCCAATGCCGACATCAAGGAATTGTTCCAGGAGCTCGAGACCATCGACGATCCGCGCCAATGCGTGGCCAAGATTCGCGTGCAGATGGCCAAGTTCACCGCAGCTGGCGTGACAGTCCCCGACGATCTCGTGAAGACCGAGCGGCGCTTCCAGACCGAGTGTATGATCCAGAGCCAAGGTCGTTAACAACAACGTCAGGGTCAATCGTTAGGCTCGGTCATACGTGCGGCAGGGTCGCCACAGACATGCACCGGGTGGATCCGGTGCTTGTAGCACAAGCAAGCAACCGATGACCTCGCAACCGCTGGTGGCCGTCGGCCACTCACCGGCGCAGGGCACGGTAGGACCGACTAGGGGCATCCCCGTTTGGCAGCGCGTTAAGCGCTTCCATCAACCGTTCGGCGGTCAGATCCTGGTGGTACGGGAAAATGGAAACGAGCGCACGCGCGGCTGCTGTCGCCAATTCAGCGTGCTCAGAGGCGGTTGACCGTATCCAGGTCATGTCGTTTGGAGATGGAAATTGCCGCCAATCATCGTCCGATTGTGTGGTCGCCTCGGCGAAAATGATCGACGGTTTCAGTCCTGCCCGTAGCAGCGCGCTGGCTATGACTCGCGCCTCGGTTGGAAACAGCGCGAGGTAGACCATATCCGGCGCGCGGACCCGCAAGGCGGTGATCAGCGCCTCATAGCCCTTTTCGGCAGCGATGATCGGGTAGACCTGAGTGTCGGCAACGATGCCCTTGAACGCGGCACTGATGCCGTCGGCCAAGCGCCGCTGATACCGCGTTCGGTCATGGACAATGGCGAGCTTTCGGCCACGCACGCTGTCTTGCAAGGCCAGGGCCGTATCAGCCGCTTGCCGGTCATCGCGACCACCGAGCCGGAAGACGAGGGGGCCTGCGCGTTTGTCGGTGAGATCGGGATGCCGTGCGCCGACCGCGATAAAAGCAACGCCGGCTGCCGCATAGACTTTTGCCGCCGCTATCGCAGCACTCGCGCATGGGTGGCCGAACACGAGCTTGACGCCTTTTTCGACGAGCCGGCGTGCGGCGTCGGCTCCGCCGTTGGCCGTGCATCCATCCGCCTCGACATGGAGGTCTGGGCGCGGCGATAGTGCCTTAGCTTCAGCGTCGATGGCGGACTGCAGCGCTGTCGAAAGCGCCGCTTTGGGCCCGTCGGTCGCAATCGCGAGACCAATTGAAAATTCTGAAACCTGATCCGCCTTCGGGTCTGCGACCGCAAATGAGCCGCCACACCCGACGTCAGCTGCGATGGCGGCCACAAAAAATGCCAGCAGCCGGAGAGCTGCTGGCATCGATAGCGTTTTATCGATCATGGCTTTTGCGGCTGGAAAATCACTGCTCGACGTACGTGATCTTGCCGTCGGCACCCTTCTTCCAAGTGTACATCACGTAGTCGGGACGGGTGATGTCGCCCTTGGCGTCGAAGGCGATGTCGCCGATGACGGTGCTATGGGCGGTGCCCTTCTTCATCTGTGCTGCAACGACCTTCGGGTCGAGGGACTTCGCGGTCGCCGCGGCCTGAGCAATGATCTGAAGTGCGGCGTAGCTGTAGAGCGTGTACGCTTCTGGCTTGAACTTGCGCGCTTCGAACTTGGCCAGCACGGCCTTTGCTTCCGGCCGCTTTTGCGGGTCGGGCGCGAACGTCATCAACGTGCCCTCTGCGGCTGGACCAGCGACTTGGGCATATTCATCGGCAGCGATACCGTCGCCAGCCATCAACGGTGCGGTCACGCCCTGCTCGCGCATCTGGCGGGCAATCAGGCCAGCCTCGGTGAACAGACCGCCGAAGTAGACGACTTCAGCCTTCGCCGACTTGATCTTGGACACCAAGGCAGAGAAGTCCTTTTCGCCAACGCCGACGCCGTCATACAGCACTTCGGTCATACCACCGGCGTTGAGCGCCTTCTTGGTTTCATCGGCTAGGCCTTTACCGTACGTCGTCTTGTCGTGAACGATGGCGACCGGCTTGCCTTTGAACTTCTCGAGCAGATACTTGCCGGCGACGCCGCCCTGCTGATCATCGCGTCCGCAGGTGCGGAAGATGTTCCACAGCTTGCGCTCGGTGATCTGAGGGTTGGTCGAACCTGGCGTAATCTGCAGGATGCCGTTCTCGGCCAGAACTTCCGACGACGGCATGGTCACTGCCGAGTTGAACGCGCCAACCACGAACTTCACGCCTTCGCCAGCGAATTTGTTGGCAACCGAGACGCCCTGGGCCGGCTGAGAAGCGTCGTCACCAAACACGAGAACGATCTTTTCGCCGTTGATCCCACCCTTGGCGTTGAGGTCTTCGGCGGCTTGCTCGGCACCGTTTTTGAGCTGGGCGCCGAACGCGGCGTTTGGGCCAGTGATCGGCGCGATCACGCCAACTTTGACGTCGGCTTGGACAGCCGAGGCGGCGGTCAGTGCTGCCGTTAGGACGAGGCCGGAAAGCCAGCGTTTTGTCATCGCGTAAAACCCCTACGGTTGTTGCAATTCCGCTGGCGCCTTCTAGCGGCCAGGTGCAAGAGCTTTAACAAAACTCCCGGCGAAGTCACGTCCGGAACGGGTGCACATCGCCTTAAATTTGGGCAGAGCGGGGTCACTTGCTGCCTTTTACCTGATGTTGGAAGCGGGCTGCCAGATTTACGATAAGGATCGGCCATGGATGCCACATCTGTCATCAGCGAATTCAACCTCGCCTATCAAACCGGCGACATCGATCGCGCGTTCGGGTTCGTTGCCGAGGACTGCATCTTTACGATGCATTTTGCCGAAGACCTCGTCCAGCATGCCGGACGTTGGCAAGGCGCGTCGCAAATCCGGCAGGCCATCGACATGGCGCGCTCGAACTATCAGTATCTCGTCTACCAGCCTGTGATCACCATGGTCGACGACGACACGGTTAGGGTGCGCGTGGATTTCATCGGCTGGCACCGGGCTTCGGGGGAGCAGATTTCGATGACGTTCACGCAGATGTTTGTCGTCCACAACGGCAAATTGTCCGCTGCGACGAACATCACGACCGAGGCAAGCTTGAAGCGTTCTTCCGCTTGATGCAGGCAACAGCTGCCGAACACGGTAAAGATTTCAAGGGCTAGCCGACGGTTCGAGTGGTGTGGGCGAGGCGTAGTATTTGACAACTACTGGGCCGAGCCAATACCCTTCGACATCTCGCAAACTTCGTCTATTCTCAGAAAGCATTGACCCATGGCCGTTCGCGTCACCGTCCATGATGCCAAAACGAACCTCTCCGAGCTTTTGCGCAGGGTTGAAGCTGGAGAGGACATTATCATCGCGCGCGCCGACAAGCCGGTTGCTGTATTATCGGCGTTTAAGGCAGACTTGGTGAACGAGGCACGGCGGGCAGGCCTAGGCTCGCTCACAGGCAAATTCCAAATGCCCGCAGATTCGGTTTTGATCGGGCCGCTCTGCGACGCGGACTTAGCAGAGGCGTTCGGACCAGAAGCCATTGATTTTAAATGACGTTTTTAATCGATACGCATGTTTTGATTTGGTGGCTTGGCGAGCCTCAGCTGTTCGACCGCGATGATGCCTGACAGATCGAACCGGGTTGATACCTGACACTATTCGCCATTCGTTCTGGTGTCACGTTTCGGTTCCGGCGCTGAGTGGAGCCGCGGACGCGGCGGAGCGAAGC
>Ga0163155_10003252_pt1 | contig 17599 bp, 12 predicted proteins | sample OliLakLV19SP4G1_FD_148611 | JGI IMG/M metagenome (GOLD analysis project Ga0163155, IMG submission 148611) | Freshwater microbial mat bacterial communities from Lake Vanda, McMurdo Dry Valleys, Antarctica - Oligotrophic Lake LV.19.SP4.G1 | ecosystem: Environmental > Aquatic > Freshwater > Lake >... | reverse complement strand
CGGTGTGTACAGGGTTCACGCCGAAATCTCCGCCATTCATCCGGTTGACGGGCCCGTCCTTGCTCCCCGCCCGCCCGTATCCTTACGGCGAACCGGCGGCGGAGTTGCAGGCCGGCCTTGCACGAACCGGGCTCACAGATCGCCAGATGACCGCCCAGCCCGCACGCGATCCCGTGGCTCTCATCACCGGTGCCGGGTCGGGCATTGGACGCGCCGCCGCCCTGATGCTGGCGCGCGAAGGGCACCGAGTCGCGCTCGTGGGGCGCGATCGGTCAAGGCTCGATCGCGTGGCGGCCGAGATCGGACATTCCAGCGTCTCCACCGCCCGCGCCGGCCTGTCAATGGTGGTCGTGGCCGACGTGGGCGAGGCCGACGCGTGCGCGGGCATGGTCGCCCAGGCCGTCCGTGCCTGGGGACGCCTGGACGTTGTCGTGAGCAACGCCGGATGGACGCCGCTGACCCCGATTCCCGAGATGGACGCGGCGACCGCCCGCCGAATCTTCGAGGTCAACGCGCTCGGCCCGGTGTGGACGACGATCGCCGCGTGCCGCCAGTTCGCGCTCCAATCCCCAACCGGACACCCCGGACGCTCGCCCTGCATCGTCAACGTCAGCAGCCGAGCCAGCACCGACCCGTTCGCGGGCCTGGGCGTGTATGGCTCGGCCAAGGCTGCGGTGAACACTCTGAGCCGGGCGATCGCCACGGAGTGCCCCGGCGTGCGATCATTCGCCGTCGCTCCCGGCGCGGTCGAGACGCCCTTGCTGCGCTCGCTGTTTCCGCGAGAGGAGCTGCCCCCGGAGCGATGCCTGCGGCCCGAGGATGTCGCGCGTGTGATCCTGGACTGCGTGCTGGGGGCGTATGACGGGCAGAATGGTGGGACGATCGTGTTGGAGAGTCCGTGAGCGGTTGGGGGCACCCGTCGGCCCTTCCCCCCTCCGTCAACGTCGCAGAGCCTGGTTGACACCTACCTCCCCCGAACGCGGGGAAGGAGGGCGTCACGGATAATCCTGCCTCGTCGGCCTGATCAGAATGTCCGACACATGCACATGCGGCGGCTGCGACGCGATGTATCCGACCGCGCGGGCGACGTCGGCGGGGTCGAGCATCGGGCCTAGGGCTTCGAGCCGACCCTTGAACCAGGCGGGGTCGTAGCCCGCGACCTGCTGGAACTCGGAGACCACGAAGCCGGGCTCGACGAGCGTGACGCGAACGCCGCGGCCCGCGACTTCGCGGCGCTGGCCCTCGGCCAGGCCGTGGACGCCGAACTTGGTGGAGCCGTACATCGAGGAGAAGGGCGAGACGTGGCGACCGACAACCGAGCCGATGGCGATGATGTCGTGGGGATGGTCGAGCCAGGAGGGTCGCCCGGCCACGTCCTTGAGCATGCGCTCGCCCGCCGAGCGCATGAGCCGAGCGGCCCCGAGCAGGTTGGTCCGCACCATCTCCTCCCACTGCCCGGGGTCGGAGGTCATCACCGAGCCGTTCAGCCCACGCCCGGCGTTGACGACCACCAGGTCGGCCTCGCGTCCGAAGGCAAGGCGGGCGGTGTCGAGCATGAGGTCGATGGTCGCCTGGTCGGCGCAGTCGCCGGCGGTGATGGCGGCGCGCCCGTGGCCGAAGCGCTGGTCGATGTCGCGGGCGACCTGAGCCAGACGCTCGCGCCGACGGGCGTTGATGACGACCCGGCAGCCGCGCGAAGCGAGTTCGAGAGCGGTCGCGTGCCCAACGCCGGAGGACGCGCCAGTCACGACCGCGATCCGGGTTGCCAAGTCTGTGCCGCGAGTGTCACCCATCGCCGTCCTCCTCCGGTGGCTCGGTCAGTTGCTCGCGCCACGGGGCGGCCTTGTCGCCGATGCCGCGCCCGGGCGTGCGTGCCTCCCATGCTTCGTACAGGTTGACAAGGCGCCTGATCGCCCGGGTCCGGCGTCCCTCGGAACCGGCGGGCGGGCGCATCGCGTTGATCGACCGCAGCAGACACGCCTCGCCCTCAGTCAGCAGCGCGTCGGCCGCGGCGGGGTCCGCCGACTCGAGCAGCCCCCGCTCGGCCAGCGCCTGGCCCAGGACGGCACGCGAGTCTTCGATGAGCCAGAAGTTGGGGTCGCGCGGGGTGTACGCGCTCTCGCGGATGTCGAGGCACTCGCGCAGGTTCCGCTCGGCGTCGACCAGACGGTCGGCTCCACCCACCTGCAGCAGCGTCTCGCCATAGGCCGCCAGGAACCCGCCGATGGGTCGGCTGCGCGGGGGAAAGTGGAAGCGGATGACGGGCTCGAACTCGCGCATCCAGGGCTCGGCCTGCACGAAGTCGCCGCGCTGGAACAGCGTCATCGCCACGATCTGCTGGGCGTTGAAGCGATAGTTGTCGTCGATCGGGAGCGACCGCTTGGCCAGGGTCGCCGCCTCGATCAACTCCGCCAGGCCGCCCAGGGGGTCCACGTTGCGCATGGCCCGCCCGAGCAGCGTCCTGGAGCTGATCGTGTACCGATGTTCGGAGCCTAACCGCTCCGCGCGAATCGCCACAGCCAGGCGAAGCGGCTCGACCGCCTCGTCCCGCCTTTCCGCATCAATCAGCATCTCGCCAAGCAGCGACCAGGCCAGGCCCACGACCACGGACCGATCGCCGGCCGACGCCTCCAGCTCCCGGATCGCCTCGCGGAGCAGACCCTCTCCCTCCTCGACCCTTCCGGTCTCGGCCACCACCATCCCCAGATTCAGCATGGTGTGGCCGACGTCTCTGTCCGGGCGGACGGCGATGCCCAGCCGCAGCTCCAGTGCGCGGCGATACAACTCTTCCGCGCGTTCGAAGTCCCGCTGGTCCGCCGCGTCGCCGGCCAGATTGGCGTACGACGTTGCCAGCGAGTCGGGCTTGTCGGGCTCGTGCTCCAGCCGCACCTCGAGCGCACGCTCGTGGTACTCCTGGGCCTCCTCCACACGGTCCAGGTAGTTCAGCACCACCCCAAGTGCGTCGATCGCATCGGCGTAGTTGCCCGGCCCGTGCTCGTCGGGCGTCGCCTCCATCACGTCCACCGCCCGACGCAGGTTCGCCTCGGCCCGTGCGAAGTCCGCCACGCGGATGAACAGCAGCCCGATCGTGTGACGGATCGCCGCCTCAAAGTCCGGCGGGAGCTCGCCCGCCCCGGCGTCCAGTTTGCGTTCGGCGTTCTCGACCATCTGGCGGACGGTGTAGCCCGGGGCCAGCGGGCCGTCGCTCTCCGAACCGAGCATGTCCTGCTGGATGAAGGTCGCCACGGCCGACGCGCGCCGGCGCTGGCTCTCGGCGACCCGCAGGGCATCCTGCGCCACCGCCGCCGCTTCCCGCTCGCGACGCGCGGACTCGACGGCCTCGCTCTGGGCCTTGAGCGCGTCGTCCTCGGCGATGCGGGCGGCGGACTCGGCGGCGCGGGCGACGCCCTCGGCCTGACGGGCCGACCCCGCCTCGCGCTCGGCGTCGGCCTGGGCGGCGGTGGCGACCAGCGCCGACGCCCGGGCGTCGGCCGCGCTCTGCTCGGCGCGCCGAGCCTCATCCGCGGCCCGAAGCAGCCCGGCGCCCAGGCCGACGATCCCCAGGATGATCGCCGCCCCGATCGCCACCGAGGCCGCGAACGCGCCCCTATTGCGGCGCACCCACTTGCTGAGCTGGTACGACGTGCTGGGGGGACGAGCCTCGACCGGCTTGTTGTCGAGGAATCGCTGGATGTCGGCGGCGAGCGCGGCCGACGTGTCGTACCGGCGCGAGCGGTCCTTGTCGATCGCACGCATCACGATCCAGTCCAGGTCGCCGCGCAGCGTGCCGGCGAGTTTCGCCGAGTCGGTCTTGCGCTTCTCGGCCAGCGGACCGGCGTCGTCGCCCAAGCGCGAGAGGCGCGTGGAGGGCCGCGGCGGCTCGTCCTCGCGGATCATCCGCGCCACCTGGTCGTACGACACGCTCCTGAGCCTGAGCGTGTCGAACGGCGTCACGCCGATCAGCAGCTCGTACAGCGTCGCACCCAGGCTGTAGATGTCGCTGCGGGTGTCCACGTCCTGCCCGCTGCCGGCCTGCTCGGGCGACATGTACTCGGGCGTGCCCAGCCACTGGGACGCCTCGGTGTGAACCGTCTTCTCGCTCAGGCGGGCTCCGCTGGCCTTGGCGATGCCGAAGTCGATGACCTTCGGCTCGGGGCCGGAGTCTCCCGAGACCACGAGCAGGTTGCTGGGCTTGATGTCGCGGTGGATCACGCCCTTGCCGTGCGCGTGCTGGACCGCCAGGCACACATCACGGAACAGGCCGAGGCGCTGGCGAAGGGTCAGGCTGTGCTGGTCGGCGTACGCGGTCAGCGGGATGCCCTTGACCAGTTCCATGACGAAGTAGGGCCGACCGCTGCTGGTCGCCCCCGCGTCGAACACCTTGGCGATCCCCGGATGGTCCATCATCGCCAGCGCCTGGCGCTCGGCCTCGAACCGCCCGATAATCTGCCTCGTGTCCATCCCCGCCTTGAGGATCTTGAGCGCCACGCGACGCCTGACCGGGAACTCCTGCTCGGCCAGGAAGACCCGCCCGAACCCGCCCTCGCCGAGCTCTTCCAGGATCTTGTAGTTCCCGATCACCGAGCCGGGACCCTCGAGCCCGTGCCCGACATCGATGGACTCGGCCGCCGCCGCCATCGCGCTTGCCAACGAGTTCGAGACGGGCGAGCGGGTCAGCAGCTCCGGGTGCTCGTCGGCCCAGAGCAGAGCCTCGACCGCGGCCCGCAACGTGACATCCCCCTCGCACGCCCCATCAAGGAACCGCGGGCGCTTGCCCTTGGGCATCTCGATCGCTTGGAGGAAGATGGTCTCGGTGGAGGGGTTCATGGGCGTGGAGGTTCGCGCAATCTTGACGATCGCCGACGAACATTGATTTGACGAACGAACCCCCGATTTGTAGCCTGGACGCCCGGCAAGCAGGCGGGGCGCACCGTCGCTCGCCGACGTGATTCTATGAGACTTGGGGGCACCGCGATGCAACAGGATTTTCGTCACCGGGCCCGCTCCGCCGTTCCGCACCTTCGCCGCGGGCTGGCCGGTGCGGGAGGCAGTCTCGGCGGTCGCCGTGATCGCCCTGTGCCTCACGCTCGCGTCGGTCGCCATGCCGCGCTTCCGGAGCGGCGCGCGGCTGCCCGAGTGCATCGACAACCAGCGCGAGATGTCCGCCGGGAGCGCGGCCTTCGCCCTCTCCAACAACGACCTGTTCGCGGGGCTCATGTGGCTCCGGGGCGATCAGTCCAGCCAGTGGGCGGACATTCGCACCCAAGCCAACCAGATCAGCCCCGGTCCCCACGCCGCGCAGGTCGTGGACTTCTTGCGACGCAGGGGGTTGGTGTCAATGCCCACCATCAGTTCATGGTTCTCCGACCACTGGTTCACCACCATCGCGTTAGTTGAGTTTCTCAACAAGGATCTCACCGATCCGTTCAACGTCTGCCCGAGCGACGCCCACCAACTCGCGTGGCGACTCGACCCCGCGGGATTCAACGCCGGCGCGTTCCTCCCGCTGCAGCCACCCGGTGGCGCGGGCAACGCACGCTGGCCCTACGCCTCGTCCTACATCGCCAGCGCGGCGGCGATCAACCCCCTGCGGAGCGATCCGGGCGTCAACCCCTCCTTGCGACTGGCCCAGGGGGATTCCCAGAGCCTTTTCAACGTGCCAGGCGGCAACCCCTCTCGGCCCGTCCCCGCTCTCGACCGTCGCGCACCCATCGGCGAAGGTCTCCCTGTTTGACCAGGCCGACTGGCACTTCGCCGCCACTCCCACCTATTTCGCGATCGCAGGCACCGCGCTTCCGGCCACCTTCTTTGACGGGGCCGTCCGTGTCGTCGAGAGCGACCGCGCCAATGTCCCGTGGCTTCCGCGTGCTCCTTCGTTCCCGGGTGCTGATTCCGACCAGTACTTTCCCAGTCCATGGAACCCGCAGGGCGGCATCAACCCGCCTCCACAGACCACCACCGTCACCGACCCCTTCTGCTTCACCCGCGACGGCCTGCGGGGGATCGACTTTCCGCCGCTGAGCCGGGTTCGCGGGGGCACCATCGCGCGATAGCGGCCGCGGGCCGCGCGAGAGGTGCTTCGACCACAGCGCGCTTTTTCCCCCCGAGGCCGGGAACCACACGCCGGGTCGAGCGCCCGACCTCCCCGGGCGACCGGGCGAGGCCGACCGGATTGGGGAGTGCATCGAAGTGAATGCTCGCGCCAGGGTCCATTGGTCGCGCCCGGCGTTCTCGTCTTCGTGTTCCGCATTCACTCTGATCGACTCGGCGGTCGCCATCGCCACCGTCGCCCTGCCCTCACAGAGAGCCCAAGCCTTCGACACGCATCAGCCGCACGAGCACGGCAATCACCTCGAGTTCATGGACGACCAGGCCACGCTCCCCATCGTCTTCTTCGACGGCTCCGTGCGTCAAGACCAGCCGGGACAACCGCGGCTCGTGGATCCCGCAGTTCCCCACCGCCAACCAGCGCACCTCCGTTCACCACATCCCCCCGCGGGCGGGCCGCCGTCCGCCAGCGGCCAGCCCAGCGAACCGGTCTTCGACCCCGACCGCTTCACGCGCCACGGCCTGCTCGGCTGGGACTTTGAGGATTGATCGCCCCTCAGAGAGCCCTTGCACGGACCCCTTTCGTGTGACGGACCGAGTCCATTGCGAGGTTGCACGCCACCGACTCAACCCGGGCCGAACGGGCGACCGTGAGGCACGCCGAAGGCGATTGGCACCAGGTCACGCCGCAAGGCCGGCGTGACTCGGTGACACATCCCCACTTCCACACGCTCGCCCCTCCCAGCCCGCAAATCCCGCAGAGCCGGAACCAAACCGCCCAGCCCCGCCCGATTCCCTTCACGTCCACTTGCGGCCTGCGCCCGCGAATCCCACACTTTGCTCGGGCAGGTGTGTGCCGGAGTTGCGCATGCACTGTCCCCGCCGTCGTCCGCTCCAGGTCCGCCCACCATCGCGGCGCCTCTCGCGCGAGCCATCGCAGCCCGCCCGACGCCCAGGCTTCTGCGTCCTCGACGCCGCCGTCCTCGCGGCCGCGACCGGCGTCATGGTCTGCCTGGCCGCGGTCGGCCTTTCGCGCTCCCGGCAGGTCGGCGAGCACGTGTACTGCTCGGCCAAACTCGCCTCCCTGGGCCGCAGCAACGCGGCCTTCGCTCTCTCCAGCAACGACCTCATGGTCGGCCTGACCTGGCTCCCCACGGGCGCCTCGAGCCAATACCCCGACCTCAACGCCTTGCAGAACGACTCCAACTTCGCCGCCCACTCCGCCCAGGCCATCGACATCCTGCGCCGACGCGGGCGCCCGGACATCCCGCCCTCGGCCTGGTTTGCCGACCTCAACTATTGGTCGCTGCCGCTGCTCGACTTCGAGAACCGCCCGCTCTCGGACCCATTCAATCTCTGCGCGAGCCACGACAACCTGAACAAGTGGCGCCGCCACCCCGCCTCGTTCGATGCCGGGCGCTTCATGCCCAACCAGCCCGCCCCGGCCCCAGCCACGCGCCGCTGGCCTTACGCATCCTCGTACCGCCTTACGGGCGCGGCCATGGACATCAACCAGACCGTGTTCACCTCCGTTGCCCCGGGCCGGCGCATCGCCATCACCGGCAACCACAACTCGTTCTCAATCCCCACCGCCGCCGCGCTGGGGCCGTCGCCCATGTCGCTGGTCGCGTTCCCGTCGAACAAGGCCCACGTCTTCGACTCGCACCAGCGACACTTGGGGTCGCCGAATCTCTACTTCGCGTACGAGGACGCGGTCCAGCCGGTGCTCTTCTTCGACGGCTCGGTGAGCGTGCGCCGCAGTGGCGATGCCAACATCCCCTGGCACCCCAACCAGCCCGGCATCGCCAACCCCCAGATCTATCCCTACACCCCCGCCGCCTGGGAGCCGCCGACTCTAAACGGCCAGGCGTCCGAGTCCGTCCGCGACCGCTACCTGTTCACGAGAGACGGCCTGCTGGGGCGCGACTTCAACTAAGCAGATTCTCCAACGCAACGGGACCGACGGCGCGAGCGGTCGGCCACTGCACGAACACGGCGCGTCTCCAAACTCGCCGTGCGCATTCTCACGCACAACCGCGTCCCACGCGGAACCAGCCCGCGCCGTTCCCGGCCGGTGGCCGACCGCTCGCGCGGCCGGTTCTGCTGGAGCGCGCGACTCTGTTGTCGTTGCACTCCGGCTCGCCGCAAGTCACCGCGCCGTCGCCGACCCCGCGCTCCCCGCCGAGATCGTCAACTCCGCCACGCCGCCCGCGGGCTTCTCCGCTTGCTTGTGCAGACGCTGGGCGCGATGCTCGGACCAGTCCGTCACGCGCCGGTCCGGCGAGTTCGCGTCCACCTGCACACGCACGATGTCGTACACGTTGTTCCTCTGGGCCGGGATGAACCCGGCGTCCCGGATCAGCCGGCACAGCACCGCCTCATCCAGGCAGTACGTCGTGCCCGCCGACGACACCACGTTCTCCTCCATCATCACGCTGCCCATGTCGCTGGCGCCGAACATGAGCCCCACCTGCCCCACGTGCGGGCCCATCGTCACCCACGACGCCCCGATCGAGTAAATGTTGTCCAGCATCAGCCGGCTGATGGCCTGCGTCCGAAGGTAATCGCTCGAACCCGACATCCGCACCCGCCGCCCGAACTCGGGATGGCGCGAGCCGTCGCCCCCGCCCCGCACGTCGGCGCAGACGTCGCCGGGGAACTCGCCCACGTCCTGCGCGCGCGCTCCCCAGTCCTTCACCCGACCCAGCGGCGTGTTCTCACGCTGGAAGGGCCAGGAGATGAACGACTTGTAGTGGCCGCGGGGCGAACCAGAGTTGGCAAAGTGGTCAAGTGGCAACGTGGCCACGCGTTCCGGGTCGCCGCAACTGGCGCTCACTGTGCCACTCCGCCACTCTGCCACTCCACCACTTCCCAGTCTTCCCATCGCCGCGTCCTGCCACCGCCGCACCATCCACATGTGGTGAACGCGGTCGGCGTAGCCCTCGATGTGCCCGAACATCATGGTCGCGCTGGTGTACATGCCCAGGCAGTGGGCCGCGTACATGCTCGTCAGCCACGCGGTCTGGTCGCACTTGCCCAGCCCGATCTTGCGACGCACATGCGGCGCGAAGATCTCGCCTCCGCCGCCCGGCAGTGAGTTGAGCCCCGCGTCCCGCAGTTTGGCCAGCACCCAGAGCGCCTTCTCGAAGTACGTCGCCCCCGGCGGGTCAAAGAAGTTCACGAACTCAACCAGTTCCGGCGGGCTGAACGCGTGGATGTGGATGTGCGGGAACCGCTCCTTGATCGACGACAGCAGGTCCAGGTAGTAGTCCAGCGGCAGGTTCGGGTTCATCCCGCCCTGCATCAGGATCTGCGTCCCGCCGATCATCGTCAGCTCGGCGATCTTCTCGTGGATCTGCTCCTTGCTCAGCGTGTACGCGTCGTGGTCGTCGGCGTCACGACGGAACGCGCAGAACGTGCAGCGGGCGGTGCACACGTTCGTGTAGTTGATGTTGCGGTCGATGACGTAGGTGCGGAACAGGTCGCCGTGCAGCGCGCGGGCCCGCGCATCGGCCCAGCGCCCCAGCGTCGCCAGCGGCATCGCGTGGAAGATCTCCAGCCCCTGCTCGGGCGTCAGCCGACCCTGCCCGGACACCACCGCGCGCAGCAGCCCCTCATCCAGCCCGCTCAGCCCGGGATGCTCCACCGGCGTGTCGTTCGCGCCCCCTGCCCGTCCGACCCAGTTTCCCGCCTTGACCGCGCTCATGATGGCGACCTCCAACTCCCTATTGTCGGCGCGCTGAACCCAGTTTTCAAGAAACAGTGAAAACTCAACTTCCGCCAGCCACACCATCCGAAGTCCGAACGCCAAGGTCGCAGACGTGGTCAGGGAGCGCTGGGAAGCGGCAATCACGCCACACCGTCACGCCCTCACTTCGTGTCTCCTGGTCTCTGTTTCTGCGTCGCTTCCCCTCGCCTCACCACCGCCGACGACCGCTCCACCTGCCCATCCGCAGGCTGGTACCGCCCCCCAAGATGCTGCGCCAGAAACCCCTCCGCCAGCGCGATGAACGCCAGGTTGTTCTCGGGCCTCGCCAGCCCGTGCCCCTCATCAGGAAACACCACCAGCGTCACCTCAATCCCGTTCTGCTCCAGCGTGGCCGCCATCCGCTGGCTCTCGGCCAGTTTCACCCGCGGGTCGTTGGCCCCGTGGACGAGCAGCATGGGCCGACGGATCGCTCCCGCGTGCGTCAGCGGCGAGCGCGACAGCAAAAACTCCCGCCCCGCCGGCGTGCTGATATCCCCCACCCGCCTGGCAAAGAACGCCCGCATCGGTGCCCAATACGCCGGGATCGACTCCAGCAGCGTCGTCAGGTCCGAAGGCCCCACCGCAGACACCCCGCACGCGAACAGGTCGGGCGTCATCGCCATCCCGCACTGGGCGGCGTACCCGCCGAATGAGCCGCCCATGATCGCCACGCGATCCGCATCGGCGATGCCCTGGTCAATCGCCCACCGCGTCGCCTCCGTCAGGTCCTGCTGAATCCTTCCCCCCCACTCCCGATCCCCCGCGTTCACGAACGCCTTGCCGAAGCCCGTCGAACCTCTGAAGTTCACGCTCAGCACCGCGTACCCGCGATTGGCCAGCAACTGGTGCAGCGGGTTGAACCCCCACGCATCGCGGGCCCAGGGCCCGCCGTGGACCAGCAGCACCATTGGCAACGGCACGCCGGGGCGACGCCAGGCCCGCGCGGCATCTCCGCCCTCATCCAGCGCAGGCTCCACGCCCCCCACGCCCGCAACGATCTCGCCCGCCGCATCCTCGCTCCCCAGCGGCAGCGTCAGATATCCCGATAACTCCAGCCCATCGCTCGCCATGATCCGCACCGTTCGCATCGGCGCCAGCCGCACGTCGCTCAGCCGATCACGATGGAAGAACAAAAACCTCACCCGCGGCCCCACCCCACGCTCCGCCGAACCCCGCTCATACAGATAAAATGCCACCGGCCCGTCATCCTCGTGATACGACACCAGCCAACGCCGGTCGTCCAGCGTTCGCGTGATGATCCACACGTCCCCGTCCTGCACCTGCCGCAGGAACGCCAGGTCCTTGTCGACGCAGTCGCACAAGGGCGTCCACTCTCGCCGGCCCTCGACGAACGACGCCGCGTGAACCTCACCCGTCCGCGGATCGCTCGTCACCTCATCCAGGTCGGCCCGCGGGTTCTCCGCCAGCACCTTCGCGTCGCCCGTCACCAGATCGAGCCTCACCAGCGCGGCGGTGTCCCGCCCGCGGCTGTCGCTCAGGTACAACTTGCCCGGGTCGGCCCCGAAACCCAGCACCCGCGTCGTCACCGCGTCCTCCGCGGGCACGACAAACCCGGGACCCCAGCCGCCGTCGGCCAACGGCATCAGGAACTCCAGCCCGCCGTCGGGCGTCGCCCGCTCCACGAACCGCACCGTCCCGTTGAAGTCCACCACCCAGTCGCTCGCGTTGGGCGGCGCGATCCGCACCAGGCGATCCTCGCCAGTGGACAGGTCGATCGAGTGCAGGTCGTGCAGCGTCGGGTCACGATCGTTCAGCGACACCAGCACCTGCCCTGGCAAGTTGGGCAAGATCGCCACGATCCGCGCCTGCGCCCCAGCCGGCGTGAGCGCCGTCGTCGTGCCCCCGTGGATGTCCACGGCCATCAGCTGCCAGTTCTCATCCCCGTTGGCGTCCTGCGCGTACAGGATGTGCCGACCCGAGTACGTCCACCAGTGCCGGCGCACGCCCTGGCCCCGGTCCAGCGTCACGGGTTTGGCCGGCGCGGACCCCGCGGCGAATCCGTCCGCGGGCTGAATCCACACGTTCAAGACGCCATCAAACGGCGCGAGGTACGACACCCACTTGCCGTCGGGCGACAGACGCACCTGGGCCCGGTCAGGATTGGCAAAGAGCACGTCCCGCGGGATCAGCGGCACATCGTCGCACAGGCCGACGGGAGCCGGTTCAACCTCATGGTCAACCGCCGCACGCGCGCCACCCGCCATCACCAGCGCAACCACCGCGCCGACAACCAGCCGTACGCACCACATCCCACTCACCCATCGCACCCATCGCACCACGCATCACTCCCACCGTCTCTTCGCCGTCTGGCCGTTCCTCGTCTCTTCGTCTCGTGGTCTCTTCGTCTCGTGGTCTGCTCGTCTTTTCGTGGCTTCCCCACGAGAATACTCCCCGGCCCGCCCCGCGTTGCGGCGTTCGGACCCGATTCCGCCTCAATCCACCCCGCCGCACGCATTTGCGATCCAACCCTCCCCAGGTCACAATCCACCCATGCGAGCCTACCTCGACGATACCGAACTTCCCGGACCACTTCCCACGCTCGCCGAGGCACTCGACGCGGCCCGAACCGCCGCCGGCGCGCGAGGTCGCATCATTATCGAAGCCTCCGCCGACGGCCAGCCGCTGTCCGACGACACCCTCGAGCACCCCGCCGCGCTGCCCACCCAACCCGCCTCCGTCCAGTTCCTCTCGGCCAACCCCGGCGCGATGGTCCGCGAGGCCCTCCGCGGCGCGGCCGACGCCCTCGAAAGCGCCCGCGACGACCAGGCCTCGCTCGTGGCCTCCCTGGACGCCGCCAATCTCGGCGACGCCCGCCGACGACTCGACCGCGTCCTGACCGCCTGGAGCGCGTGCGTCGCCACCGTCCGCGACGGCGGTGCGCTGCTGAACCTCGACCTGGCCCGCCCGGTCGCGGGCGCGTCGCCCAACTCCCGCGTCGCAACGCTCTCCGGTACGCTGGTGGAGGTCAAACGCTGCCTGAACGCCCAGGACTGGGCCGGGCTCTCCGACGTGGTCCTGCACGATCTGGAGCCGCAGTCTCGAGACTGGGACGCGATGCTCAAGGCGATGGCCGAGTCGCTCGCGTGACGCGCGTCAACACAACCGCCTGCGCAGGCAGCCGGACACTGCCCGGCCACGGGGCGCGTCCGGCTCGCCCAAACGCAACCGGCTGACGCGGTTCCCCGCTCCAACCTGCCCGATCGCGGCACGGGGGCCGACCGCCCGCGCGCCCGGTTTTGTTCCGGAAACAAGCGACCCGCGCTCTCGCGCGGGTCGCTGGATTCACTCATGGCAACCGGGCAAGGCCCGGATCGCTCAATACTTGACGCCGCAGCCATACGCCGCGACTTCCGGCTCGGTGATCGTCTCACCGGCGAAGTGCTGCGCGACGGCCTGCAGGACGTAGTTCACGTCGCCCGCCACGCGGGGGCTGGGGTTGTTGTCGATCGCGCCGGCGAAGATCAGCGTGCCGTCCTCGGCGATCACGTACATGTGCGGGGTCCGCAGCGCGCTATACGCCTGGCCCACGATGCCCGTGGGATCCATCAGCACGGGGTACTTGATCTCCCACTTCTCAACCGCCTCGGCGTTGAAGTCGTGGTCGGCCGTCGCGTGCCCGTCGCGGCCCGAGTTGATCGCCAGCCACACGATGTTGTCGTGCTCCTCGGTCAGCGTGTTGTAGGTGTCGGGCATGGTGCTGAAGCGCTCGTACTGCTTCACGACGAACGGGCACTCGGGGTTGAACCACTCGAGGACCACGATCTTGCCCTCGGCCGTGTACTCGGAGAGCTGGTGACGCTCGCCGTTGAGGTCGATCAGGGCGAAGTCGGGCGCCATCTCGCCGATCTTGGCGCTGCCAGCCTCAGGAACCGGGTCTTCAACCGGGCCCTTGGCCGTCTCGGCCGTACACTCGCCCTCGCCCGTCTTGCACCCGCCGCAGCACTCGGCCGCGGCAACCGCCGCTCCCGTGGAGCAGCACGCGCTGGCCGCAGGCTGGGCCGTGGGCTCAGGCTGCGTGGACGCGAGCCCAAACGCACCAACCGCCACGGCAAGACCAGCGACCAGGGGCAGACCGATATGGCTCACACAACACATGGGCAGATCCTCTCAATGTTCCGGCGGACCCGCCCCGCCCCACGCCGGAGCGAGCCGATCCGTTTGATGTACCGACCATCAGCCGCCGAGTTCACTCAGCGGCCTCTCAACAAGCACCAGAACCGGCGATTCCTCGCCGGGATACTCCGCCTCAACCACAAACCGGATGACCGGATCCTTCGCCAAGGCCGACCTATCGAACGGCGAAAGCGTCAGCCGAAGCCTCTGTTCCCCGCTCTGACCCCGCTGCAGCAGGTTTTCCGCGCGAGAGGCCTCGCTCTGCGGATAGTAGGACACCGTTCGGGCTCCTGGGGCGTCGATCTCGACCGCTCCCCGCGTCACACGGATCTTCACCAGCGAGTCGGACTCCACATAGGGATCGGGCAGTCTTGACCGAGCCGCCTCGAACGCCTCGGCAAACTCGGTGGCCTCCGCCTCGCCCTCCGTCAGCCCCATCTCGCCCACCCGCACCGTCAGACGGACATTGGCGTAACCCGGGATGCACGAGTCCTTGCACACCAGCCAGTCCACCTCGGCCCCGAACGTCAGCGTCTGCCCGACCAGATCCTCCGGGACGTACACCGGCACCAGCAGCAACGCGGACCCCTCGTAAATATGGTCCAAAATCCCGCCGGGCGCGATGTACCTGTGCGGCGCGGGCCACTGAATCGCGCCGACTTCAACTCCGGGAGGCGAGGTCCACGCCGCCGACGGCGCCAGACCCGAATCATTCACCCCGGCCCAGTAGATGTGCCAACCCTCGTCCATCTCAAACAGCAGGCCCAGGTAGTTCATCTCGCCAGGACGCAGCGATCCCCCCTCGGCAACCAGTCGGACCTTCGAAGGCTCCGGACGCCCGCGCCCCGGCTGGGCCTCCGCTCCTGGCGCGGCCAAAGCCCCCGACGCGAGGGCGGACACCAGCGCCGACCCCAGCGCAGACCCCAGCGCAGACCCCAGCGTGGACGCCGCCAGACCCCTCGTCACCATCCCGTGTCGCACCGCCATCCAGAGCCCTCCGACACTCGGCAAACCCCGTTCGCGCCGCGATCTGCAAAGACCGCCAGCGCCCGCCCTATTCCGGGGGTGCCGAACCAACCCGAGAGAATCCAATACTATTCACCAATCATGCACACCCACCCACAACCCCAAGCCGCCCCTGTCCCACGCCGTGCAACCCGAGGCCGCTCACGGACTTCCACACACTTCCCGCTCCTGCTTCTGCTTGGTACGCCCTTGCTCTGGGCACCGCTCACTGGCTGCGGGCAGGGCGTCAGTGAGAAAACGATTGAGTTCGTCACTCTCGACCAGGTCCGAGAACTCCAGGCCAAGCAAGCCAGCGAACCCCGCACCGTGCTGCTCATCGACCCCCGTTCTCCACGCCGTTACGCCCAGGCCCACATCCCGGGTGCCCTGAGCGTCCAACTCCCCGAGATCCAGCAGTACGGCGGGCGCGACGCCCGACTCACTGGCTACTCGAACCTCGTCGTCTACGGCGAGAACCCCGCCTCCCCCACCGCCCGCGCCATGACCAAGCGGCTGCTGGGCATCGGATACGAGACCGTGCGGCTGTACCCCGGCGGCATCGAAGAATGGATCGCGGCCGACCTGCCGACCGAGCAAAGCGAACCGCCCGCGGGCGTCGAGCCGAACGCACCGGATTGATCGCCCGGCTCGGGTCTCTGACGAGGGGGGTACTCTCCATTCACCATGACCGCGCGCCTCCCATTTGACCCTTCCCGCATGCGCGGCGCGCCCCCCGCATCCTCAACTCCATCCACGTCTCGCAAGCAGAAAGCCCCGGGGTCCGACGCCGGGGTCACTGCCCCCGCCTCCCCGCCCGCCTCGCCAACTTCGTCCACGGGCGACGCGATTCTGATGTCCGTCTCCGCCCTGGCCACCCTCATCGGCGACGCCCTGCAGCGCGTCCCCAAGTCGCTGCGCGTGGTGGGCGAGGTCTCGGGCTTCCGCGAGCGAACGCACTGGTATTTCGACCTCAAGGACTCCGAAGCGGTCGTGAACTGCGTGATGTTCGCCTCGGCCGCCCGCAAGGCCGGGTTCATGCTTGAGAATGGGCGATCGGTCGTCGCCACCGGGCGCGTCGACTTCTACGCCAAGGGCGGCAAGGTCTCGTTCCTGTGCGAGAAGATCGAGCATGTGGGAGCGGGGCCCCTCGAACTTCGCTTCCGCCGGCTCGTCGCCGAGATCCGCGCCCTGGGCTGGTTCGACCCCGCCCGCAAGCGCCCGCTCCCGACGTTTGCCCGCCGGATCGCGGTCATCACCAGCCGCACGGGGGCGGCCCTGCAGGACGTGCTCGACACCGCCCGCCGCCGCTGCCCGGCCGTCGACATCCTCATCATCGACGTGCGTGTGCAGGGCGACCGGGCCGCCAGCGAGGTCGCCGCCGCCATCGAGTGGCTTGGCCGGGAGCACGGGACGTGGGGCGTCGATGCTCTCCTTGTGACGCGCGGCGGCGGCTCGGCCGAGGACCTGTGGGCCTTCAACGAGAAGATCGTCGCCCAAGCGATCGTCAACTGTCCCATCCCGGTGGTGGCCGCCATCGGTCACGAAACCGACACGAGCATCGCGGAACTTGTGGCCGATGAGCGGGCCGCGACGCCCACCCAGGCGGTGATGCGCCTCATCCCCGACGCGGCCTCGCTGCTGGAACAGGTCGAGGCGCTGGATTCGCGGCTGCGAACGCTCGTCGATCGGACCATTTCGGGCCAGCGGCGGCGGACCGAGGACGCACTCCGGCATCTGGCGTCGTCGTTGCGCCTCACGCTCGCACACGCTCGCTCGCGCCTCGAGCGACTGGCGTCGCGCCTCGAACAGAATCGCCCGGCCGCTGCCCAGGCCCGGCGCGAAGCCCGCCTGCACGCCGCCGAGCGGCGGTTGTCGGCGGCGATTGCCGCTCGCATGGCCCGCATGAACTTGCCCGCTCTCGAAACCAACCTCCGCGACGCGGCCACTCGGAACCTGCGCCGAAGCCGCGAAGCCGCCACCGCCCTCGAACGCACGCTCTCGGCCGTCAGCCCGCTGCGAGTCCTCGCCCGTGGCTACAGCGTGACCACCCGCGCCGATGGCCGGGTCATCCGCGCCCCCGGCGAAGTCTCGCCCGGCGAACTGATCCAGACCCGCGTCTCGGACGGCCACTTCGGCTCGACGGTTGAAGGCGAGGCGCCGACGCGAGTGAGGCCCGCCGGCGCGGCGTCGCCTCCGGACGAACCCGCCACGCCGACCGCACCGGGCCCAGCACCCTCGCGCGATCGCTGGTCGCCGCCCAACAAGAGGGCCCGGACATCGCAGGATCAGTTGGGCCTCTTCGGTGCGGAGGCCTGACGAACCGCGCGATGTGCAACGCCCCCGGATAGCATCCGGACACGGGGCCGTAGTTTAGCGGTCTAAAACCCCCGACTCATAATCGGAGTGATCGTCGGTTCGAATCCGACCGGCCCCACTGCCAGCCAACCGCGCCGCCCGCGTGACGACGCCAAGCACCGGGCTCCTTGCGTCAAGTTCCCCCCGGCGCATGAGCAGCCCGACCATGAGGGAGCGCTCAGGCCGGCGGTTGCTTCGGGCGCGGCCAGCAACCTCCCGAGCGGCCCGGCGTTCCACCGATTCCGCGCCGAACCCCGTCTCTACCGCCCCCCTCACCCCCGATCCGATACAAGGCAGATGCTCGAATCC
>Ga0163155_10003248_pt1 | contig 17613 bp, 27 predicted proteins | sample OliLakLV19SP4G1_FD_148611 | JGI IMG/M metagenome (GOLD analysis project Ga0163155, IMG submission 148611) | Freshwater microbial mat bacterial communities from Lake Vanda, McMurdo Dry Valleys, Antarctica - Oligotrophic Lake LV.19.SP4.G1 | ecosystem: Environmental > Aquatic > Freshwater > Lake >... | reverse complement strand
TAACCAACACGACGACCGCTCCAAACAACACGCCCACCGTGACCCACGCCAAACACACCTGAAAGAGCAACCCGTTGCGCATCATTTCGCCCCTAACAAACCGCACACCAAAATGAACGCCAACGTGGCGGCAACCAGCCATGCTTCGACGCTCACGAGGTCACCTTCGGCCAGATACGCCGACCAGCAGTGATGCCGCCCATCGGCAGCTTCTCGCCGTTGGGATATCGAAACGCGCGGTCTAGATAAGCAGCGGCGTACTGTTCACTGTCGCCAAAGCTGAGCACCCAAATCTCATGCGGTTTGGCGTCCTCCCACGGTTTCGGTTCAGCGACAGGATGCGCCGCAAAGTATTCAACCGCCACATGACGCCACTGGCCGATGCCATCCACCAACACGAGGCCATCAGACGTGCGCTGCGCGGTCACGGAACGGCCCGACGTTTCCCAGATGATTCTTGCTGAATTGACGCTATTGCCACGGTACACAACGAAGTCGGGGTGTTCTACTGACCGCCACCGACCTAACGCCATGTCACGATCCGCCAAAGCCTTGTGTGCGCCGTACTCGATCAAGGCAACAGCGGTTTCTGTCTTGAGGACATTGAACAGGAGCGCACCATCGGGGCGTCTCAAATCTCCGCGCTCGATGTAGTATCCGTCGCTTGCTGTGAACCGTTCCGCACTCATACGCCAACCTTCTTCCGTGTGTACCGACCAACATGCGGACGTGGGGGGCGTTGCGGGGAAGGGTCCAACCCGAGCATCATCAAAATCTGTTCACACCCGACACCCGCGAGAGTGGTCACCACATTTCGTGCAGCCAGCCCCGAACGGTGCGCCGCCGCCAACCCGTCAACTGCGGGGAGGTGGGTTCGCAAATCTTGGGGAACACCAGTCGTGTAAATCATGCGACACCACTGGCGAGTGCGGACTTCCACAGCTCCAACAAAAGGAACGCAGCAAGCCCAGTCACGCAAGCGGTAACGCTCCACGCCACCACATGCGTAGCCCAGTTGGAATTCGCCACAAATAACACGACAAGGCACGCCCACACGACGAGAAAAAGGATGGTGGCCCCGATTGCAATGAGCATCATGTGGTCACCTCCGTCACGGTGTAGCTCGAGGTCGGCATGTAGCGGGCGATCAACGCCTCTCCCTCGGCATGGGCCATCCGGTAAGAGCTAACCCACTTGGCCTCACTCCAGGAGCCGTCCGCCTTCTGTTGCTCCGTCAGAAGCTTCAGCGAGTACCATCCGGCAAGCCACTCGCTAGCAAGAAATTCGTACACAATTCGGATGCGCACCGCTCGGGCAACACGGTGGCCTGAGCCTTTGCGGTCGCCGTCTACGGGAATGTATTCGTCAGGCTCAAGGTCAACGGTCACCGTGCGTGTAATCTTCACGACCGTGGCCTCAGTCGCGGTGCTCATGAGGTCACCCCGAGGAGTGTGTACTCCGCACCAGTCCCACGAGGTGCGTCAAGGTTCAGCACTTGGAGGCGACGGTCACGCACCAACTCCCCCGCACGCTTCCGAGGCGAATCCGCTGCAACCTGCGGCCACCCATAACGGGACCAGCGGAGTGCGTACAGTTCGTTCAACTCGGCACCGGTCACGCATCCCTCCTGTGCGACCAACTGCACAACCGCATCCTTGACAGCTGCTTTCGTTGCGGACGACTTCAACCCGGCACGCCGCGAAAAGTCGAACCCGCCAGTCGCGGCAACCTCGAACAGTGGGAGGTCGATGACAGTCATTCGGACACCTCGTAACCGAGTTCAGCGAGCGCGCCGATGTGAGACTTGCCCTCAACCACAGCGAGGTCGCCCCATTCGGTAACGTCCACACCGTCTGACGGGAAGATCATGGTTTCGGACTCCCGCAAACCGAGTCCAACCCCGTAGCCGCCGTAGTTGATGTCGATCGCAGACACCACAACAAAGGTGTGTGCGATCGGCTCACGGTCACCAGCTTCCGACCACGGGGTTTCCATGAACGGCGGGCTGAGTTCGTACACCGCCGCGTCACCGCGCATCGACGCGACAGCACGCAGCCGTTTTGCGACCTTGCGGTCGGTAGACTGTTCTTGAATGCTTAGCACAAACTTTCCTTTCACTGGGAGCCCTCGTTACTGCGGGGGCTTTCTTCATGGGGACACAAAAGAAACCCCCACGTCGCCTTGGTTAGAAGGGACGTGAGGGTTGTGGGTCGAGGGCTTCGATCGCGGCACGGTTGAACAGGTGTGCGCCGGTGCCGCCGTCAAGTTTGCCGAGGGTTGGGATCACACCGGAGTTGATGAGGCGGAGCACTTGTCGCCTCCCGATGCCGAGGATGTCTGCGACTTCGCGGGTGGTGATCGGGAGTGTGTCCGTGTTTGGCATGTGCCTATCATGCACGACAGTTGGCTATTTGTCCAACCTTGGCATTGTGGGCGTGTCGCGGTGAACGCAAAAGAAAGCCCCCGCCCATCCCGTGAGGGACAAGCGGGGGCGAGCTAGCGCCTAGCAGGAACTTGGTGTCCTGTGCAGTGCTGGACTCAGTTTACGCTACTGGCATGATTCGCAATCTACAAGATCCTGCGGATCAACCGGAACATCAAACTCCGGGCCGGTCACTCATCCACCGGCACATTCGGGACAGCCCACGTAGCAAACCCTGTCAACACCGCAATGGCGAACGTCACCCACGGGGTAACCTCCACTGGGATAATCACAATGCCGAGCTGATCCGACAGACCAGCCACAGCAACCAGAATCGTTCCGGTGCTTGCGACGATCGCTTTCGCGTACGCCTGAGCCTCAACAATGAACTGCCTAAACTTTTGTATCATCATCTCTCCTCTACTAGGTGATGAGCGGTCTGAGCAGATCCGCCCCAACAAACAACAACGTCAACCCGCCCACAGCAATCCACAACCGGGTTTCGATCGCACGCAACCGCTTCTCGTGGTCACCCTGCGTTATCTCAACACGAACAATCGCAGCATCCGTCTTCTCAACATGGGCCGGTAACCGTTCGGCAAGCAGCCCCAACGTTTCCTGCATTTTGATTTGCGCGTCGTACACGTCACGGAGGGTGATGCGTACGGAGCTTGTTTCGTCGGTGTTCATGTGCGCCCCTCCCAGGGTTCGGAAGGTTACTTCGGTGTGATGTTGAATCCGAGGGGGATCTGGTCAACGTTGGCGTTGATCGCCGCAGTTGCCGCCGTGATCGCGTCGAGTACCGGTCCGAGATTGACACTCCCAGCGTTGCCACCCGCAACGGTTCCCCGCTTCGGGAGGATGCTTCTCACCGCCGCGCGCTCCGCAACAGTCCACAGTTTGTTCGGCCCGAACACGTTGAGGAACCCCGACTGCATATCCTTCGGGATCGGACCGGGCAAATCAAACCAGTCCGTGTCGGTCACGCAGGTGTAAAAGTTTTCTCCTGAAACAAGCATGAGCTGCATTTTCTTACCCTTCGGTGTGTTGTCAAATGGGGTGCCGCCTGAACCGGCAGGGATGGTGGCTGTGAAGTAGGGGACCGGATCGACAGGCACACCATCCTTGCGAAGCTCGAAATGTAGGTGTGTTCCGGTCGACCGTCCGGTGTTGCCCATGATGGCGATAACCTGCCCCATACGCGGGGTGCCCGAGCCGACGATGAACTGGGCAAGGTGGGCGTAAATACCAACCCACCCGTCGCCGTAGCCCTGCACAATAATGTTCCCATAGCCAGCATCAATCCACCCGGCAGGGCTGACACTGACACCAGAGGCGCCCGCATACAGAATGGGTGCCCCGCCTGCCGCGTAAATGTTCAACCCACTACCCGACCCAAAATCGACCCCCCGATGGGAGGGCGAACCCGGCAGTGCTGGGGGCGCGCCGAACGGGTTAGTGACACGACCATCAGAAGGCCAAGCGAGTTCGAGCGCCACGCTTATATCTGCCCGTAGAAACGCATACGCCCACCCGACAACGTTGCCAACCCCGTCAAAGTGAACAGGACACCATTGTAGGCAACCGTCTGATTGTGGTTGCCGGTGTTCTGTGTGACCGGGATCATCGAAGCGCCCGCGTCATCGTCGGTGCCGGTTTCGTTGAACCGTGTCATTTCCGCGTTAGCGAGGCGCGACAGAACAATAACCCGATCAGCATTACGTCGCACCCCAGCATGGCCGCGCGTGAACGAAGTGCCTGTAGCGAGTGCCACAGCGCCTGTACCGTCACCAATGAAAGAACGGTTGTTGTATGAGGACGCGGTCGCATTGGGGGTGCCCGCCAAAGTCAGTTGCCATGTTTGGGAACCTGCCGTCGAACCCTGATATTCGAGCGAAACGATGATCCGCTTGAACAAGGCAAGCGCCGCCGTAGTCCCCAACGTTGCACCAACCGATGTGACCGCACCCGAGAACGAGATCGCCCCATCAGCATCAATCGCCCGCGTACCACCCGCACCCAACAGGGTCGTCGCAACAATGGGGACGACCCCGCCGACCGTCATCGCCACCCACGCAGACCCGTTCCACCGGTAAGTGATACCAGTGTCGGATGTGGATACCTGCCGCCCTAACCAGTTCAGGGATGCGGGGAGTGCTGCAAGGTTTGCGACCGGGAGACTCGCGATCCGGTTGGTATCTGCGGCAGCAACTTTCCCACCAACGGTTACAGGTAAGGGCATGAGTGTTCTCCTTATGCTTGCCGGGATGCTCGTTCGGGTTTAAGGTGTGTCGTATGACAACAATTCGGACTGTGCTCAAAACTGTGCAACTCGTCAGCATCCTCGGACTAATAACGATGGGGTGGTTCTCATCACAGAGCGAGTGGCAAACACTTGCCCCGAGCATGTGGCGCGGGTTGCTAATCGCAGCCGTATTGAGTTCTGTCCTCATTGCGGGGGTGCGCTTGCGCGGCGAGTTCGACAAGGCGGTTTACATCTTCGGGCTCGCGTGTTCAGCCGGAATGATCCTCGCGGTTGCCGTGTTCGCCGTTCAGGGGTGGCTCAACATTCCGTGGTCTGCCGTTCTGGTGGAAGTTTGGCGTCCGCTCACAGTCTTTGGGATGCTTGCCGCCATTGTCCTAACGGTCAGAACGCATACAGGGACGGAACCGCAACCTCAACAAGTGCAGCAGCAGAGTGTGATGCAGCGGTAGTCCCATTCACCCCACGGGTGATCGTCGCCACCTGCGGGGTTGCGCTAGTACACGCCGTCACCGTCACCTGCTCAGCGTCTACAATCAACGTGTACGGGAACGTCACCGTCTCAAGCAGCGCAAGCGATGTCGTTGTAGCAACAGACATTGTTGTTACCGCCGCGTTGATCCCCGCCGACAACGACAACGCCCCATCAGCCATATAAAAATCGGTGTCATAAATGGCTGTTGCGGGGAGGACCGGCTGGAAGTGCAGAGTGAACTTATGTTCTTGTGCGTTGTGTACCTCGTCGCACCCCAACAGCCACCCATCCCACGTTGTGAACCCGAGCTGTGCAGACGGAAAATTGGTGAAGCGGTGACGATCCCCCGGCACCAACGCCAACAATGCTGCCGTCCGATCGGTTGGTGTGGTCATCGCATCAACCGTTATCGAGGCGATCCGCAGTTGCACGTTCGCGCCCCGCTGTGACCTGTCCTGCGCAAACGACAACAGATCCGCATTGTCCGTATTCAACACAGTTTCGGTGACGTTCGCAGACCCCACACGCCCAGTCAACGTCGTGTCCGTGTACAGCACCTCATCGAACGGCCCCGAAGCGGTCACACTCGAGACCATGTTCGTTATGTCTCGCACAAACTCTGGTGCGCCCTCAGCCTCGTCACTGACATTCCATGATGCGGTGACCGTTGCGGGGCGTGTCCGTTCACGAACGGTCAACCGTTCAACCGGTGCCAGAAACGTTCCGGTTACGGTGCTATAAATTTCGCCTTGCTCCGTCGCAATGATCTGGTTGAACGCATCCAACGCGGAACCACCATCGGGGGGCAACACCCGTGCGGTGGAAAGTGTGGCAGGCAAAGTTGCGAGCGTCACCTCGGGCATGACCTGATCCACAAGTGCCAAAGCTGACGCTTCCGTACCAGTGTTGAATGCCCACTCCGCGACGGGTGTGGCTGTGTGCGATACGTGTGCAACCTCCACAGAGAACGGAAGCTCGGGAAGGACAAAATCGTACTGAGGCCAAAGCCTAACCCCCGCAGGGCTCCGCAAATTGTTGGTGGCAAGCCCGGCCGGATCGCCACCAACTGGTGTGTATACAGAGCTGCCGTATGAAATACCGTTGACAAAGAACTCGCCCGTAATCGACGCAGCCCCCGAGTTGGTCACAACCATCTGCATGTAAACCGGAATGCCCTCAACAAGTGCTGGGCCAAACACAGGGGTCGATGCACCCATTACCATTGTAATTGCACCGTCCCGATTGATACCAAACCTGAACGATCTGTTGGTCGATGCTCCCGTCGCGTAGCCGTTGACCGTTACGAAGACTAGTAGTCCGCCGCCAGTAGCTCGCCGGGTGAACCATGCCCCCCAGCATCCCATCGAACCCGATGAGTATTCAATGGTGGTGTTGAACTGTTGCGGGATGGTTTGACGGCCCGCAAGCGCGGAGTTGTTGAAGTTGCCGGTGTTGGCAAACCGCATTTGCGTCTCGGTTCCAAGCGCAGGGAACCCCGCAACCCCAAGCGCCCACTCCGATAGTCCTTGAAGAAGGATCGGCAACTGATTGCGTCCCGACCGCTCGGTAATCTCGGTGACCCCCGCCTCATCATTGAGCGGCCAATACAGGTACGGGGTCGAACCCAACACCATCGCAGAAGTCAACGGTGACGGAACCCCCCGCCGCCCCGCATTCCCTAACATGTCATCACAGGTAACCAACACCTCAGACCATGCAGCCTCACCACCCGGAAACTTCGGCTGCACAGACAAAATAGTTCCCACCCGCAAACGCCCACCACACGACCACGAAACCTGCATCCCCTCAGTAACCTTCGTCACCAACGGACTTGAGGCGTTCCCCGGTGTGTACTTCCCCGTCTGGTTATCCAACGTGAACGAAAACCGGCCAGCATCAGCCCCATCAAAACCAGACCTGCGGCCCCACGAATACTCAACCCCAGCATCCAGCTTCGCATCCGAGCTGACATCCTCGAGTGCCCCAGCCGCACCAACACCCATCGCAATCTGCTGCGTAATCCGAACACCCATCAGGCGAACGCCCCTTGTGTGGAGAACCCCTGCGAACGCGCACTCTTCACAGCATCCCGCACCGCCGTCGCCAACTTCCGCTCATCACTGAGAACCGACCCGTTGACAATCACATTCACCGTCATCCCCCCAAGACCACCCATCCCCGGCTTCAACGGCACCACCAACTCGTCATGCTGCTTCTCACCAATCATCCCGAACACACCACCACGGCCACCCTTCACCAGACCACCCTCAGCGAACGCACGAGCACGCCCACCAGCACGCCCACGCGGAGCAGAAAACGTGCCACCCCCCGAAGCTGCCGGGGCAGACGGCATCGCAAGACCCGGAATCGCAATCCGCGAAAGCCTCAACCCGAACAACCCATTCAACGCCCCAATCAACAAATTGATCGGAGTCAAAATGAGGTTCAACGCCCCAATCATCCCGTTGATATTCGTCACCACAACAAACTGCATCCCACGCCACACCATGTCCCAGTTCTGTGCGAACGCCGCAATCAACCCGAACCAACCCGTGAACAGTGTGGTCAACGCGATACCCCACCCAGTGTTCCTTGCCGAACGTTTGAACGCCTCCAGGTTCGTGGTCACATAGGTGAACTGTGCCACCAGCGCAGCCAACGCCAACACAACCAACCCGATCGGGTTCAACGCGAGCACAGCATTCATCCCCACAACACCGAGCGTCACAGCCGACAGGCCACCGACCACAGCCGGGATCAAAGTCCCGTCAGCCTTCATCTCCCCAAGCTTGTCGATGAACAGTTTGATCCCAACAACACCATCCTTCGCAAACCACTCCGCAAAGTCAGTCAGCGCGGGCATCACGTTGGACTCCGCAAACTCCATCAACTTCACAAGCCCCGGCAGTAAAGCTTCACCGACCTTCTCCTGAAAGTCGCCCCACTTCATCGTCAGGATCTCAAACTTCCCTGCCGCCGTCGTCCCGAACGTTTCCGCATACCCACCAACATTCGTGGTCAACCCGGCCATCAACTGATCGAAGTTCGCAGCCGTCGAACCGGCATCATCAAAGTCAATACCGATCGCCTTCAACGCACGACCCTGACCCATCAGAGCCTTACCCAAATCCTCCGCCGACGTCGCAAGATCCTTACCATTCGCCCGCGCATAATCCAACATCAACGGGGTCAACTTTTGGATCTGCTTACCCGTCAACCCGAACTGTGCCAACATGCCCTGCGACGACGCAATCAGGTCATCATCAAACCCGGTCTTGTTTTGTAGCACCGTGTTCAGTTTGTCGAACGACACACGTGTGACATCGAGCAGTGCCGGGAACTTGGCGTACGCAAAGTTCAGGCGTTCCTGCGCCGCCTGAGCATCCGCAAACGCACGCACCGAGCTGATACCGAACGCCACCGCCGCAGCCCCAGCAACAGCCAACCCCACACCAACAGCAGCACCAACCCGCTTGAATCCGTCGGCCATCTTCTGCGCGTTAGTGTTGACCTGCTTCATCGTCCCGGAAGCGTTGTCCTTCGCAAAGAACTGGAAGGTCAGATTCTTACTTGCCATTGTTGGCCTCCAAAGCTGCTTTTGCTTGCATCACAAACGTCACCCACCAGCGGTACTCAACCTGCCGATAGTTATGAACCGTGATTCCCGAACCGGGAAAGAAATGTGCAATGACCGGCAACCACTCAAACAGGGATGCCTCGAGGTCGTCGCCTACAGGATCTCGGGCGGCTCGACGGCGGGTTCGTCTTTTGGGTCCGCCTCCACCTCATCCTCATCAGGGACCATCTGCACAGAATTGAACCCAGTGCGCGCAGCATCAGCCACCTCAATGTTGTCGCCAGCTTTCCGCCGAGCCAAATACACCAACCCTGTCATTGCGTCGAGGAATCTTTCATCCCCCAGCAGCTCCACATAATCAAACCCTTCCGGGGGGTTCTCAAGTGGGGTGCCAGCCTCCGCAAGCTTCTCTGCTTCTTCTTCTTCCGCCGCTGCCGTAAGCACGCGGTCACCGAGATCGCGGAACACATCACGAATGAACGGAACTGTGACACCCAGAAACTTGGGAATCTCCATCTCTTTGTCCTCGGGTCGGCGCGTCTTGATTTTGAGGTTCATCAGATCCCCAAGCGCCGCCCCCTCCATCGACTCGTTGATGTCATATTCGACACCATCCACGTTCAGTTTCATATTTTCGTCGCTTTCATTGCACGGAACGCATCATCAGCCGCATCAGACATTTCCTTCTGCAACCGAGCACGCAACACCTTCGTGATAGACGTACCGAAATACGGTCGCCCCTGCTGCTCAACCCACACATTGCGGTTACCGAACACCGGATGCCGGAACGGCTTCTTGATGTTGTACGCCGCCGCGAACCCCTCAGTCGGCGCACCCCGTGTGGTGATCTTCACACCAGCCGAACGCGACCCCGTAGAGATACCCACCTTCGTGTTCTTCGCAATCCGCCCACGAGAACCACGAGTGCCGGGACGATCCCCGAACGGGGCGAGGCGCACAGTCTTGCGCATCTCTTCCGCCCCCTTGTCACCGATCGACTTCAACCGTTTACGGTACGACCTCGACAACGCCGGATCGAACTCTTTGAGATCCTGATTGAACTTCCGAAACGCACTAGCATCAATGCGAAACTCAACAGGCATCAGATCGCAGTTTCCGCCGTCACAATAACCACATAGAACGGGTGAGACGCAACACGATCATCAACCATCTCCCACTCGATCGACTGCATAGGAACATCCCCATTCGCTCCCTGCACCGGCAGTTTGCCCTTCAACTTGATTGCCGGAATCGCAATCTGGAAAGCAGGGAATACCACACCGGTAATCGCGGCCGTGTCCGTGTAAGTGATCGACAACGCCAAAGACGTGTTGTTTAGGAACGCATCCCGCAACGTGTTCGACACATACTCCACCTCAAGGGTTCCCGAAAGCATCGGCATGCCCCGAGCCTTCTTCCGAGTCAACGCCCCAGTTGAACCGAAGTTTCGGCCACCACCGTCGAAGTTGTTTTCGTACTTCACCGTAAACCCGGTGATGTCCGCATTCGCTGTAGCACCAGAACCCAACGCGGTCGTCGTCGGCACCACCAACGTGCCACCCAAACCGATCGTCGCCTCGTTGAACGTGAACGGAACTTGCACCGGATATGAAGCCGTCGCCAACGCTGTGGCTGTGAGCATGTCCCGACCAACCCACGAGGTCGTCAACTTCGGAATATCATCAATAGCACCCGACAATTCAAACCCGGAACACATCACACCGTTGAACGTGTGCGGCTGAACCGCACCCCCAAGGAACGGGACACCCACCTGAATGGTGTACGAGTTCAGAAAATCAGCAGTCCCCTGTGTGAACAATTGCTGATACCCCGGACCTGCACCAATGATCGTTGACGTCCCCGCCGCCGTCATCGCAGCCTCAACGAGTTTCCCCATCCCGCGCGTGTACAGATCGGTCTCGAAATCGCCGGCCACATCACGAGCCACAATCGAATACCGGTCACCGTAGACGGCACGCTGCCCCGACCGCAAACCGGTGGACTTCACCGGAACCGTTGTCAACTCGATCGACGGTTGCGTGTTCGGTTCATAAAACGCATCCACCACCACCGGTGTGCCGAAGTCAACTTCCTTCTTCAACCCCAGTTGCCCATTCAGTAACGTGCTCATTCCTTCTCCCCCTTGTCGACAACAGCCGCCCAGTTAGATGGTTGCTCCGCAAAACCTTCCGCCAGATTCACGGGAACGTCGAACACCTCACCGGCAGAAATCACACGCCCCAACACCGGCACATCCAAATCCCCATACGGGGACACATTCTTGAACTTGACCATCAGTAACCTTCCTTACGAGGTGATACGAGCACGAGCAGTGAACACAGCAGAAACTTCCATCAACCGACCATCAGCCAAAAACTCGGCAGGCGTTTGACCCGGCGACGTGTGCGAGGTCATAAAGCAATGCCGCACCGTACCGCCAATGGCCGTATCGGTCACACGCGCAAAGTTTTCGACACCCGCCAGCAACTCGTACGCACGAGTCGCAGCATCCAAATCTGACTCGCCCCCGCCATACCAAACCGAAACGGTCACGATCAGCTCAAGGGTTTCGTCCATCTGCCGGCGCGGAGAAATAGTGGCAACCTCGGCAGTTCCCGACAGATCCAGAAACGCGATCATCTCGTCTGCCTGGTGCATCCCCGGATGCCCATACGAAACCTGCACAGCGTTCGCCGCATGTAACGCGGTGATCCCATCGAAGAACGCTTTCTTGAACGCTGGCCCTGCGGTCATCAGTTGGGTCATGCGAAACCACCCACACTACGATTCGGGGACAACGCCTCGAGCACACGGTTCGGCATCGAAAAGTGTTGCGGCACAACCGCGATCGGGTCATTGTCGAAAGACGGACGACTGCCCTGCCGACCCAACTGCCACAAATGACGGACCAGCTCGCGTGCAGCCAAAACCACGTTCGGCGGAATCGTTGCCGACCCCACCGCCACAGTGACCACCACATTTTGGGTGCCCGAACTGAAACTGCGTGACGATGTTGTGGTGCCCCCGTAGATGAGTCCCGCCTTCGGGTCTGCCACAAAATCGGTGACAGTCACACCATCCTCAACAACAGTCGTCACCGTGTTGAACCTCACCGGCAACACAATCACCGCCGAGCCCCCATCAACTGTGAAGATCCGCGACCGAACAATGATCGGCCCCGTGTGTTCCTCAATCAGCGGGGTAGCCGCCTCAATGTACTTCTCCAAATCGGCATCGTTGGCAGTGTCCGTGCTCTTCCAATTCAGAGACTCGCGGGCCTCCGCAAGAGTGCACAACCCGTCAACGATAGGCACGATTACACCCCGCTCTTGCGGGTTTCAGCCTTCGGTGCCACAGCACGCTCCACGTGCGGTTTCACCGCTTTCACCTCAACAACTTCGCGTGCGAACCCGAGACGAATCAACTGCTCAGCCTCATCCTTGGGCACGTCCAGCGACCCACCGGGAGCGGGCCAGTCGGCACCGTCACGCGATCCGCTGATGCTCTGCAAAATAATGACCTTAGTCATGATGAACCCCTAACTATCGAACGTGTGTGCGAACGTCCCGCGTAAACCGTCTCTCAGACGCGCGAGGATCGTCCCTAAGGGGCTATACCCCCGAAGTGTGCCCACGGTATCCCCCCGCTTTTTGCGGGAGTCACGCGGGAAAAATCGTACTGGTGTTCTAACCGGTCCCGGTGGTGGAACGAAGCCACACCACCGGGACCAGCACAACAGAACCGCTACCTACGCAACGCCACCGATGAAGTGCTTGACAGCGCCCGTCTGGTCCAGAAGCAGACCATCGGCACGGACAACGCAACGGAACGTCGCCTGGTCCGTGTTGAACGCGAACTCATCCGAACGCTCGAACCGGATACCACCGGCAAGACGGATGTAATACGCGCTCATGTCACCGAACGCAACCGACCGAGCCTCAGCGGCAACAGCCACCACATTCGGGTCAGTAGCAACCGACGCGCCCAGGATCGTGTCCGGCGCACCGGCCAGCCCCGGCACCCAAAGGTACTCGTTGCTGTTGCCCTTCAGCTTGCGAACAGTCGCAAGAGTCGCATCGCGCATCAGCCATGCGGCCGACGATGAGTTGCGGTACGGGCTGATGACCGAGTAGTACAGGTCAATCAGGTTGTCCGCAGTGAACACGCCAGCAACCGTCGCAGCACCGGTCACACCAAGCGTGGTGCTAGCCATGATGCCGGTCGGCTTGGACGAACCGTTACCAACAACAAGGTCCACGCCCAGGTTGTTACCGACCGCGATACCTGCACGACGCGCCAGGTACCCCTCAATGTCAACACCAGTGTCATCGATCAGCTCGCGGGGAGCCTGAATGATTACACCGTACTTGAACGCGCCCAGCGTGCGGGTAGCGAACGTCGGGTCCGACTCGGAGATAGCCGCATTCTCAGCAACAAGCGCAGCAGTGCTGTGCGCAGTCGTCACCGGGAACTGCAACGACTCACCGCTGGTGGTACGGATCACGGTTGCATAGTTCAGCAGTTGCGCGTTATCCGTCAGGTGCTCATACAGCGAACCGTAGAACGACACAGGAACGGTAGCACCACCCGACGCCGCAGTCTTGCTTGTCAGGTCACGCAGTTCGGCCTTCGTCGGCAGAGCCTCGAACGAACGAGTCTCCCCACGCAGGAACTTCCGCAACGGCGAGTCATCCTCGTCAGCAGTCGGACCAGAAACCGGACGCGAGACGAGCGCACGCAGCGACTCTTCCGTTGCCTTAGCCGAATCCTCATCAGCAATGAACTGGTCCGCACGCGAACGCAACGACTCAAGATCGCCCGTCATCTTCGCATACGACTCAGACTCCTCACCAGTAAGGTCACGGTCCTCAGCCGCCGCACCATCGAGGAGTGCCTTCGCAGCCTCCCACGTATTTGCCCGCTGTTCAAGCAGGCGCTTAGCCATTTCAGACATATCCATATTCCTTTCGGGAATGACAAAGACCCCCACAATCTGTGAGGGTCTTGAATGAATGTGCCGGTGGTTATCTACCTGCCGACCGATCTACCAACTAGCGAAGCCTGATAAGTTCAAGCTCACGCTGACGGAGTGCCAACAGTGACGGGTGGGTGTCTCCCTGCCCCTCAACTGTGTCCTCCGAAACCTGTACGTCCTCCCGCATTTCAACGGTCAGATCATGTGCCACCAACAGGCGGGAACGGATCTCCTCCAAAGACACCCGCCCCAAGTCGTCCGCGTCAACATGGATACGTTCAGCCAGCGAACGCATCCCCGTCGACGTGTCCAAATAGGCGGGCGAGTTCACCGGTGCCACATCGACCAGTTGCACATTCAACAAACTGCGCAACGGGAACCCCTGCTCCGTCACACCCCACTCATCCTCAATGGTGTGAAACGCGAAGCTCGAATACTGGAGGTCGCCACGATTCGCCAAGACCGCAACATCGCGCCCAGCAGACGTATCCGGCAAGTCAATCTCATACGGCAACCCAACATCATCCGACGACATCCGCAGAGTGCCCGCCTCAGTCGTCCCAAGCAGATAGTTGTCGTCATGGTTGTACCGTGCCAACACGCTCACACGATCCGCCAACGACTTAGCAAACGCACGAGTCGCAACCTGCTCAACAAAGCCGCCCAAGTTTTGGGAGTAACGCATGTACTTCGCCGCATAGCCGGCCAAAATCCCAGGCCCACCATCAGACTTCCGCAACTCCACAGGCTGCGCCAAATACCGTCGCTCAACATCCATAATCAAACCCCCGACTCACTCAACGGCGGAAGCTCCTCGAGCGCCCGCACCTCATCCACAGTCTTGAACCCCGCAGTCAACGCTGTACTGTGCGCCTCATACCGGGTCTTCAAATCGGCCCGCACACGCGCATCCAGATTCGCTTTCACATACCGGTTTCCCGGCAGAGAACGATTCAACACCGACTCGATACGACCAGAGAACGGACGCAACGTACGAGTGTTGAAGTTCAACTCATCCATCTCGAGCGTCGCATATTTGATTGTTGACCCGCCAGCCTCACCACCAACAATGTCCGGCGACACCCGGTACGCAGCAGCAACCTGATTCGCCGTAACCTTCATCCCCTGAATAAAACTGACATCAGATGCTGGAAGGGGGATCGTGTGGTAGTCCCAATCGCTACCCGCAACAAACGGTTCACTGCTGGAGGTTGAAGCAACAAACCGCTTCTTCGTTTCCGCCGCCTGCTCCGCCGTCAAACCCTTCCCCGCGTACTTCAACACAGCACCAGGGACAGCCCCACGCTTATAAAAACTGCGGCCCGTCTTCTGCGCCTCCAAACCCGTTTCAATCTGACTACGGAACATCGCAATCGGGGACAACCCCTTCACCGAACCGGCCACCACATACCAAGGAATGTGAATCAACGAAGACCGGTCAACACGTTTGCCCTCATGGAAATAGTGAGGCTCACGCCCCAACGACTCATCCACCTCAACACGGTCAGGACGCAACCACACCACCTGCGACGGAACACCGCCACCATCAACCTCAGTGACCAGCCCGTAAGCGTTACCCCACAACCCGAGAGAGGTTCCCAACTGGAACCGCCACGAATACACATCCAACCCGAACACACCCGGATCAGAAATGAGACGCGGCTGCACACTCGCCCGAGTAGGCACCCCCGCCGTCTTGTCATACACCGACCACGGAGCCGACGACCACGAATCCGCAATATACGAAGTAGCCGCATACACCGGCACCAACGACAACGCAGCCTGCCACTGCCCACCATCAATACCACTGATCTGCCCCGAACCCCACAACGCCGACCACGACGCAGACGACCGCTGCTCACCACCACCAGACTTACGAAACAGAACACTCATCGGCTAAGCCCCTTACTGAGCAGGATGAAACCCGCACCGCCAAGAACAAGTGCGGCAGGCAAGAACACAAACCCCAGAAGCACAAGCCCCGCAGCGATCGCCGCAAGGCCAACCACCTCACACGCCGTAGTAATAATGTCGCGCATCCGAGCCTCCTAAAACATTCCCTCAAGCGGATCACGATCAACCACATCCATCGACGCGAGCACATACCAAGCCACAGTTGCCGCACGCAACGGCGTAATGTCCGTGGTCGAAGCCGCCCACGACCACAGGAACAACTCACCCCGACGACGCTTACCAGCACCCAACACCGACACATCCAACGGCTGCTGCGACTCCCGCCGCCGATGCCACAACCGACCATTGATCAGCGCATCAGTGATACCCACCGCACCCTGAGCCATCTCACCCGTGTTCAGTTTCACAACCTCAAACTCGGCATCCTCAAACTGGCGAATCAAAGCTTCGTTCTCACCAACACCATCAACAGCAACAGTCTTGAGCCCCAGCTCGTCAAGGATCTTGCGCGCCTCATTGAAGATGAAATCGTCAGCCCACCGCTCACCCACACCCGACTCATACCGAGCCAAATGAATAAGATCCCCAACAGGCCCACGCCCCGCCACAACGATCGCCGCCGACTGCCGCAACCCCGTACGCAAATCCACAGCCACCACATGACCAGACAGAATCTCCGCCAACTCATCAGCGTACGTTGACTCCCACACCCCAGCCGGAAACGCACCCTCCGACATTGTGTCAACCCACTGACACAACACCTCCGTACGGAACACCCGCTCCGGGTCAGTCTTCAACGCCGAAGAAATAGCCCGCTCCGTAATGCTGTGACCCAACGACGGATTAGCTTGCGCCCACCCCGCCCGATCAGTCACATCACAACCAGGAGCCGCCGACCACTCAAACAAACCCAACGACTCATCATCGACATCGTCAGCCAAATCATCCGGGCGTGCATCATCCCCGTTGACCCCATCCGGGTCACCAAGTGCGAGGTGAGCCAACAACCGCAAATGCGACAACACCACCGAAGTCGCATCGCCCGCATTCGACGCAGCCCACACCTGAGCCAACCGCCGCGCCATCGTCGTCTTCGTAACCGCCGACCACGCATCCCACGTCTGATGCTCCCGCAACTCGTCCAACAAAATCAGATCACCCGACAACCCACGACCACCCCGACGAGACGCAGCCTGCACCTTATAGCGCGAACCCGACACCAACCGCAACGCCTTCTTGCCGTTCGTCAAATCCACTTTCTCAATCTCCGCCGCCAACTCAGCAACCTCTTTAGCCATGTCAACCGCGCCCTGCCAAACCTCTTCCGCAATATCCAAATTCTGTGCAGTCCCAATCACCAACGGGGCACCATCAACAAACATGCGCCACAAACTCAGCACCTGCAACAGCGTGGACTTCCCATTCTGCCGAGCCACCAAAAGAACCACCGTACGAAACCGGAACGTACCATCCGGCAAAAGCTCCAACGCATGAATCAACAACCACCGCTGCCACGGAAACAACTCCAACTCGAGCACATCCTCCGCAAACCGGATGCACTCAAACCCTCGAGAAGTCCTCTCCGTCAACCGCCGCAACGGAGCAGTGAAAACACGCGGCAACTCCGACCCAACAAACCTAGGCAGACTTTGCGCGGAGAGCCGTGAGCTTCCCACCAGCAACCTTCTCCTTCAAATCCAACGCCTTACGACCAGCCGGCGACAACCCCAACTGATCGCAATACTTCAAATACGCCGAAATCGACACGTTGTCATTCTGCGGAACAGCCGGACGCTTACCCTCCGGCGCATCATCCACCGCCCACTCAACAATCAAATCCCACGCCTGAATCTTCCGAGCCAACGCCCGCAACGCCTCAACCGCCCCAGCATCAATATCACCAAGACGAGCAGCCTCAATCGACCGCTCAGTCGCCGCCACCAAATCCATGCCGAACCTTCCTATACGCGCGACCCCACCCCAACAA
>Ga0163155_10003247_pt1 | contig 17616 bp, 28 predicted proteins | sample OliLakLV19SP4G1_FD_148611 | JGI IMG/M metagenome (GOLD analysis project Ga0163155, IMG submission 148611) | Freshwater microbial mat bacterial communities from Lake Vanda, McMurdo Dry Valleys, Antarctica - Oligotrophic Lake LV.19.SP4.G1 | ecosystem: Environmental > Aquatic > Freshwater > Lake >... | reverse complement strand
ATATCTAAAAAATTGACATATTATTTTTGGTAAAGCATAATTAAAGTATCAGATAACATAAAAGGATAAACATATGGCAATACCCGCAAAAGTCGTGAACGCAGGCAACACTACCGCAAATGCAACAAACATATTTCGTATCACATGGTCTACTGCATTGTCCGCAGCACCCCTATATCAAATGTGGGACAACTCAAGTACTTACCCCTCAGTTGACGCGGCTGGTGCGACTTCTGCAAAGGAGGCATTTACTGGTACAGCAGGCAACTCCTCTAAACCTGAATACGCACTTTACTGTTCATCATCTACTGGCCCGGGTGCTTCATTATGGCTACCCGCAACCGCCACCGCAGGATCTGCCAACCCAAACCGTATGAGAGGTACGACCAACTATGTTACCGACCCAACTACTCCTGGTGCTTCTGGTGTTACAAAATTCAACATCACTGCTGAATTTGCGTCAGACTCCGCAGTACCCTCATCATCTTCACAAAACATACTCTTGCAAGTTCAGTATCAGTACACAGGTGCGGCTCCGACACTAACTTACGCATTTAATGAAGCTGGCACTGAGGGTTCACCATCATGGACTACCTTTACACCTGCTACCCACGGTATTCGATTAGTCAATGCAGGTACAATATCTGGAACGTATAAATTTACACTACCAACATCAGGAGTTGCGTCCGTAGCTGAATTGTGGGTAACAGTATAAGGAGAATTATTTATGGATAATGAAGTTGTCTTAGAACAAGTCGAAGTATCAAGATGTGATTCATGTGCTGAGATGACACAATTGTATGATGTGCCACACGCACAGTTAAACAATAACCATATTTGGCACTATTGTAAGCGTTGTAGTTTGGCACACGCCATTGAACTACAGAGTAACGACAAAATACGAGAAGTGATGGCGGTCAATCCTGCACTAGCACAAGATCCCGAATTTGCAACACAAGTACGACAGCAGATTACTATGGACTTGATGAACCTTGGAGGACTACCAACACAGCACCTAGAAAACAATTAGTGTTTTTTTGGGTCTTTGATATATTTACAATTTGTCCACCCCCTAGTTGGGTAAGGAGATAGAAAATGTTAATTACTAATTTCGCTGATGGTACAAGTATTACTGAAAAAACTGATGAAAATCCAAATGGATTATATTGGGATAATCTACCTGACAAACCAATTTCCGCATTGCAACTTACCTTACCAGTACTCGTAAAGGCTAGAGATAAGTTTGGAAAAATAGTACCACTCCCCGCCCCTACTGTCACATTGTCCAATTACGACAAGTACTATTTTGCCAATCAAGCCGTTTCTACTATCTTTGCTATTAGTGGCACTGATTTTGCACCCGCAGAAGGTGGGAGAGGAGCATTGACCCACCAAATTATTGCTGGTTTTGATTTTAGTCATGATATATGTGTATGGTTACAAGTCGATAGATATGCTAACATAATTACAAAGCACTTTCCAATTGCTAAATTCAATGGACGATTGGAATCGTTAAGACTCGGTGTTAGGAATACAACAGAGTCCAGTGCATAAAGAAGTTCTTGCTTCACTCGTTTGAATTGCAAGTCCTACTACAAGTCACCGCTCAAGTTGCGAGAGGACATATGAATAAATTTGATACTATTTTATATTACAATTTACTAGCTAGTACACTTATTGGTGCTGGCTATTTTTTATGGAGTGAGTGTGGACGCACGATCTAATTTTGCATATAGTACTATCGCAACCGCCCCTGTAACTGCAACAGCAGGCACATCTTTGGTTGTTGCAGCGGGACACGGTACACGCTTTCCCGCTCCGCCATTCAACGCAGTTATCTGGCCTGCTAGTCAAAATCCACTAACAACCAATGCAGAAATTGTACGGGTCACTGCGGTATCAACTGACACATTCACAATTACCCGCACCACAGAGAGCAGTGCTTCACGCTCAGTACAAGTTGGCGATCAAATTCACGCTGGTGTTACAAGCAAGTGGTTTAACGATATAGTCGAAGGCCCGTCCTCGGCAACTGCTAACGCTATTGTGCGATATGACTCAACTACCGGAAAACTTGTCAAAAATACAACTTGCACAATAGCTGATAATGGAGATGTGCTTATTAAATCAGTTTCCGACACCGCAAATTTCTTCAGAGTTGTTACCTCAACTGACGCTCCTCTATTTATTGTGAACGCGAATGATTATCGAGTTTCATTCCCCGGAGGTTATACTGATTGTTGGGTAGACGCTGACAGTGCGAGTATTGTGCAGTCTAGGAACTCTAATACTTCTATTTCTACCGCTGACGCATCACTGGTTGCTTGGGTTTCAGGTACAGCAGCAGGCGACCCATATACAAGTTATACAATTCAAGGCGGTACTAGCTGGTACACAGGCGTAGACAATTCTGATTCAGACAATTTCAAAGTTGGCACTGGCTCGGTAATAGGTACGAGTACACTACTGACACTAACATCAGGCGGTAATCTAACCCTCACAGGTTCATTGACAGTTGATACAAACTCTCTATTTGTAGACGCAACAAATAATCGTGTTGGAATATTGACGGTAGCACCAACAGATGCACTCCATGTAGTTGGATCTGGGCGATTTTCTGGGGCATATGATGAAACGACAACCAATCCCGGGGCGTATATAGGGAAAGCACCCGACACATCTCGCTTTATGCTTGCTACAGGTACGGCCGCTCAAAGTTGGCAAGTAGACAATGACGCTGGTACATTCCGCTTTTTCACACCGGGTTTTGTTCATATGTCTATTGCGACAGCAACAGGACTCACAGCAGTAAAAGGACTTCAAATTAATACAAGCTCCGGTGATCACGATACACGAATGCAAGGAGATACAGACGCTAATCTGTTCTTTTTGGACGCATCAACTGATAGAATTGGTATAGGAACAGCAACACCCGGCTCAGAGTTTGAAGTTTCAGGAGCTATCGCACTGCTCAATCAACCAAGACCGCAAACTACACTTGCACGCAAAGTGACTCAGTAATTCTAGCGGACGCTACATCAGGGGTATTTACAGTCACACTGCCAACCGCTATAGGGTGTACGGGTCGCCAATACACCATAAAAAAGATTGATAGTGCTTTGACAAACCTTGTCACTATAGCTACCACCTCAAGCCAGACTATAGATGGAAGAACTACCTACGTTCTATCACAGCGTGACGATGCTATTGTTTTGGTTAGTGACAACGCCAACTGGCGTATTGTTAGACAATCGTCATATGATATTAGTGCCTACCGAGCTAAGGGATCAACACTAAACCGCTACTTCTCCTCCCCCGCAACTGGCACAGCACTAACAACCGCCACCAACGTAGTAAATACTCTATATGCTATGCCTTTGGTGATAGCCAAGACCATGACCATTGACCAAATGGCGATCAATATAACTTCTGCTGGAGCTGGAAGTAACGTGCGGTGTGGTATTTACGCTGACAATGGAAATATGTATCCGGGAGCTTTAGTTGTAGACGCTGGTGCAAATTCCACCGCAACACCAGGCGTGAAAACGTACACAACAAACCTACCTGTAATCTTATTGCCCGGATTGTACTGGTTGGCCTGTGTTTGTGATGGTATAGCACCCATCAGTCGTGGATTTGCCGTAGCCTCAATGATACCAATTCTCGGCCTAGACTCAGGACTTGGAACTGCTCATGGATTTGGTTGGAGCGTCGCTTTCACCTATGCTACTCTACCCGCAACCTTCACGGCTGCTGGAACGGTAAGAACAGCTGCACCCTTACCATATATAGGAGTTAGAACATCAATATAGTACTTATTACATTTAAGGAGGAATATGGCACAAATAATTATAGATATACCTGACAACATAATGTTGCGGGTCGGAAATGCGTTTGCACTTCGTAATAATTGGAATCTTGAAACAGGAACAACAAAAGCACAAAATGCAAAGAAACAGATTATCGAGTATATCAAAAGAACAATTCAAGAAATAGAATCACAGGAGGCATCTTTGCAGGTACATATACAGAAAAAAGTAGAGGTTGATGGTCTTGTTATTGTTTAATACAAAATATTGGAAGTAGGTGATTAAAATATATGGAAACAAAAACAGAAGCCAACAATGAATTTGTTGAGTCTGTAGGGTACACAACCGAACAATTCCTACAATCGTATAATGAGCTTGTAGATAGAATGGGGCAACGTATTGTAGTATCACCTGCCTTTACCGCAACCAATCACGGAACATTTGAGCTAGTGTTGCAGTATTCTGTGGGTAAGACCGTTAAAAAATAGACGAAAAAATCATTTCGTTTGACCATACAGCTTGTATGGCAAACCCTATATAGGACAAAACAAGGAATGGTTAGTTATCTAACTGTTTTTGCGATGATAATATATAGGGTTTTTATGAGAGGTGGGGTAGTTATATTTTAGGTGGTGGGTCTTTAGGTTTTACATATTTAGCAGGATTTGCAAGCTACGGATCTGATGTTACGGCACAAAGTACCGTGGCGATCATAACTACTCTTGAAAAAGTACCCAATTCAACTACTGCACTCTTAACTACACTCGAGAAATTTCCACAAAATTCAAATACTGCACTCTTAACTACACTCGAGAAATTTCCACAAAATTCAACTACTGCACTCTTAACTACACTCGAGAAATTTCCACAAAATTCAAATACTGCACTATTGACCACGTTGGAGATAGGTTTGCTATCAAGAACGGCTATTCTGACTACCTTAGAGGCTAACATTCTATCAAGAGTTGCCATTCTGACAACCTTAGAAGCTAATGTTCTATCAAGAGTCGCTATTTTAACAACTCTGGAAGCCAACATCTTATCAAGAGTTGCAATTTTTACAACACTTGAAAAAGTACCAAATTCAACTACTGCACTCTTAACTACTCTTGAAAAAGTACCAAATTCAAATACTGCGATTTTAACCAGTCTTGAAAAGCTACTACAATCCACAGTCGGTATTTTAACTACACTCGAGAAATTTCCACAAACCTCAACTACCGCCATTCTTACAACTTTGGAGATAGTTAGAACCTCACCTACTAATGTATCTATTCTCACAACACTTGAAGCACTCTTACTCTCAAGAGTTGCACTATTAGTGACCCTTGAAGCCAACATTCTATCAACAGTTGCAATCTTCACAACACTTGAAAGAGTTGGAGTAAACTCAACAGTTGCAATCTTGGTTACACTTGAAAGAACTGATATTAAAAGCACTACCGCCATTCTGACCACACTTGAAATACTTGGACGTAGTACTACATCTATCATAACTACACTTGAAAAGTCTGAGGTAAAATCTACTACTGCTATTTATACTGATCTATTACCTTCTGCCCTTTTTTCTACTACGGCCATTCTAACAACCTTAGAAGCTAACATTCTATCAAGAGTTGCACTATTAACCACACTCGAAAAAACTGGTAACAACTCAACTGTCGCTATTTTAACCACTCTTGAAAAAATATCCATCTCCCCTACTAACCTTGCTATTCTTGCGACCCTTGAAGCTAACATTCTATCAACAGTTGCAATACTAACAACCTTAGAAGCTGATAAATTTTCCAATATAGCGTTTTTTACCCTTTTGGAAAAAGCTGGTAATAATAGTACTACTTCTATACTTTCCACTCTTGAAAAAGCTGGTAACAATTCAACTACTTCTATACTAACCACTCTTGAACAGATAAACCGTAACACATTGGCGATAATTACCACACTTGAAAATTCTTTTCTAACCTCAACTACCGCTATACTTACAACTCTGGAATTAATTATAGGTTCAAGATGTGCTATCCTTGCGACCCTTGAACAAACAGCCATTTCAACTGTTTCGATTTTTACCTCGTTGGAACGACTTAACCAAACCACAATTTCCGTATATACTATTTTAGAGGCTATTTCACGATCTAAAGTTGCTATTTACACAGATTTGATGTTAGTTGATCCGAATATAAATTCAAACACATCTATATTAGCAACATTAGAAAAGGCAAATAATATGTCCACTATTGGAATCAGAACAACACTTGAAGCACTAATACCGCGATACTGGGTTAATCAGACTATGGTGTCTGCTCCGACGCTTGGTACTCTCAAAAACTTAGCGGCTTGGAACGCTGGGGGATATGTACTACTAACACCAACGACTCAATTTATTAGCGGTCAATACGAGTTTGACGGTCTATCTATTGTACCGTTTGCAGTTGAGTTTGATATTTTCGCGGGTAATGGAACAACGCCCGGTGCTGATGATATATGGTTTTATTGGGGTTGTGACGCAACACCTGTTTTGCCTGACTCAACACAGAACGGATCTCATGTTATATTTTCTGAATGGTTGGATAAAATTCAAATTCGTGATTTTGTTGGCACTGGGCTTGACCAAGTATATTCTAACTTCGATAATTCAACATGGCGACAAGTTCGCTTACTCTTAACTCCTTACAATGAATATACACACGGTACTCACGGCCCAATAGTTGAGTGGCGTGTGCGTGTCTATGTTGATAATGTCCCATTCAATGATGCAAGTTTTGGATATTGGACTAAAAAACCAGGCCGATTATATGGCTTTGCTTCCCACAATGGTTTCTATACCAACGAACATCGTATTCGTAATGTACGACTATTTGAGTTTCCACTTTCTCCAAGCAATGTAGATGACGAACAACTGCCGGCCTTAGTATCAATAAATACTACTCTTGAAAAGACTAATCTAAAATCAACTGTTGCAATTATAACTACGCTATCGACTCCACGACCAATTCAACCGATTAATGAAACAATGGCGACTGCACCGACAAGCGGTACTATCATATCTAACGCGAGTTGGAACGCTGGCGGATATTTACAACTCGTACCTGAAACAATCAATACAACTGGGTGGTATGAATTTTCAATGGATTTGCAAAGTGATTTTTACGTTACGTTTGATGTATTTATAAGCGTGGGCGGTGGCTTGAATACAGGTTTAGGCGGTATGATGTTCTACTGGGGGTTTGCTTCTTCTCCAACATCTGAGGTAGACTCTGACGGAGGACAAACTTACTTCTATTCATTCTCAAACTATATTAAAACTGCCCTTGGTGGAACACAAGCACATATAGGGGACGCTGATCGTACTGTTGTGAACAATTCAAATAACGAGGACTGGGCGGAAGGAATATGGAAAACAATAACTTTCAAGATTAAGAACGGTAATCTTTATAAGGCCTCTGGTTTTGGAGTACTTACTGAGGCTAATCAAGGCACTAAGTTTGGATTTTTTGGATTTAATGAAGGTTCTGGCCCGCACGAAATTAGATTGCGAAATATACAGGTAATTATAACCAATGGAGCGACCGTCGCACTAAATTGCGACCTAATAGCAAACAAGGTACGCACAGTTGCCCTATTATCTATATTAGAAACTACAAGAAAGTCTACAGTTGGAATACAGGCTGTGTTTGAACAACCATCAAAATATATCATTGACCCAATACGCACAGACGACAAAAAGACGTACATTTATTAGACAAAAAGCACAAGGGGGCTTAACATAAATATATGGGTGAAATCATACGAGTACCGAACTACTCAACGACCAACATAAAACAAATAACCGTTTTAGACGCTGACGCGGCTGCGTCCCAAACTTTAATACAGGTCTTTAACCCATCTTCTTTTACGGTATCTGACCGCATATTACTTGGTGGTGGGAACACCGGAAATTCTGAAACTGCAACTGTAAACGCAATCAATTCTACAACTAAGATATTTACCTTAAATGCAAATTTAGTAAATAAACATAACAAATATGAATCAGTATCACAACTTTTTGGAGATTCGATCAGGCTATATCGCTCGGCTAACATTGATGACACTGTACCTTCTGATGACCTATTCGTTACCGTCACAACTGTACTGTTACAAGGTGATGACAATACTACCGACATATCAGACCCATCAGGAGGTAGCGATTTCTGGTACAAAATTACGTATTTCAATTCCGTTACGCTTCAAGAAATTTCTCTTGCACAGTCTATTACGGTTCGTGGTGGTGGTTATGGTCGCCTTACTTCTATTGAATCAATACTGCGTGAAGCCGGCTTATTAGGAAATCAGGCCGTTAATGATATTGTCGTTGCGGAAAAAAGAGATAGAGCTGAGTCTGAGGTATTAGGCTCACTAGCTTCAACAGGATATGTTATACCACTACAAACACCGTCAGGAAAACGCTATATACCGCCAATCGTTGAAAATATTGCTTGTTTAATGTCATCTGGGTATTTACTCAAGCAAGGGTATGGAGCAGCCACAACCAAAGATACAACTAATGGTCAAGATAGACTCAATTTGGCAGACAAAAAATTGAAACAGATACGACTACGCGAAATTATGCTAGTTGATACAAAAGGTTCAACTTTGCTTATGGCAGATAATGTTGCGGGTTGGCCTAACAATACAACACTGAACTTTATGCAATCACGAACTGTAGAGCCTTCACATTATATTACTATGGATAAGGTCTTTTAATTATGGCTCTCCCAATACAGCACGTTCAAATGAAGGACACAATCATAGATAATATTCTTACCTTACTTAAAGCGGAACAGCAATATAGCTTCTTCAATGCTTTTTTTTACGGTGTACCCGGCCATATTAACTCTGATCTTCTACCCGCAATATCGGCTAAATTGCTACGAACTCAAATCTACAAGGATATTTCAGAATACACACTCCGAAGTCACATTGAACTAAAAATAACTTACGATTGTCAGGCTGATTTTGGACAATATACAAATAGCGAAGTTCCAGCCGAACGTATTTTACAACAATTTGTTGAGGGTATTGACCCTGTAACTAATAAATATGAAATTCATACTGTCTCATATATTTTATTCAATAACTTTTTAGTCTCTAATGGCTATACTGCATTTTTGTTTGATACTCGCTATTATGGTTCTACGACTAAAAGCACTGAGGCGTTTTGTGAGATCACGTTTATAGTAGATAAAACTATTACTTTGCCATAGGAGATAAGTTATGCACGAATACGAGATGAAAGAACTCAATCAAAATCTAGCTAAGCTAACACTAGCTGTCGAAATGGCTATAAAAATTACACTATATAACTTTGGCTCACAGGGATATATGGTTTATCCATCACGAACTGATGACCCAGCAGAAGCACCTGACGGAGCTGTATATTATAATAGTAATACCGATGTATTTCGTAAAAGAGTAGCCGGTGTATGGAGTAATGCCGGAATTTAATAAGGAGAACCTAAGACCTATGGAACTGCCTGTACTGCTTAAAATCTTTGATAATGGTGTAACCCATGCCGTTGTATATGTTCTGCTTATATATGCGATAGTTGCACTTTGGCGAAGAAACATAAGTATAGAGGATAAACGAGATCGTGATAGTATAGATCGGGAAAAGACCATGACTGTTGCTATGGAAACAGTTACGGAAGGACTCCAAAATCTAGGTGATGTTATTCGTATCTCGATAAAGGGTAAGTCAAAGTAATGAAACAAGCTGATAAGCAAGTAAAATGTAAAAGACCGACAGATGAAGGAGAGGCACGAAAACAACCAAGTAAACTTGCATTATATAAATTAAAACAAACTGTTAAATCACTAAAGATATCTAGTAACGGCCGTTAAACGGCCTTGACAGATGACATAGGCTCATACACAATAAAAATAGGAGGAACAAATGCGATATTATCATAAAGACTTTCCCTGGGGTAAGGGAATGTGGGTTTGGTATCTGAGCAAATGCCTAAATGGCAATATAGACGCAATAATTAAACAGTGCAAAACTTACGATATCTCATACCTCATTATAAAAGGCGGAGATGGACAATACACTTGGGATCAACTCAAACCTGCTCTTATTAAGAAAATTCAAGACGCTGGTATTAAGGTGTACTCTTGGACGTTTAACTACGGACTGTATAAAGATGTTGCTCGTAAACTTGACGTTACGCCAGAAGAAGAAGCACAGGTTGCGATCAACTGTTTAATGATGGGTGTTGATGGACACGTTTTTGACCCAGAAGGACACGTTGAAAATCAACCGAACAATGCACAAAATGCAGAACGAATGTTAAAACTGGTTCGTGCCAAATTTCCAGATAAGTTTCTAGCCTATGCACCATTTGCGATTATTGATGTGCATCGCAACTATCCATACACTACATATGGTAAATACTGTGACGCTGTAATGCCACAAATATATCACGGCACTATGAAGCGTACACCTAAAGACGCTATCATGCGAACATATGACAACTTTATGCGTTGGTCTAAAACTTGGTTAGAGAATGGACAGGGTGACAGTGTTAAACCTCTGATACCTCTTGGGCAAACTTATGATAACTATGAGATCACGCCACCATTCATACTCTCACCAAAGGATATCAAGGAATTTATCTCAGCTATCCACGCATACAAATCCTGTAACTTTTGGTCTTTTCAGCATATGACCCGTGTTGATTGTTGGGAAGCTATACGCGACTCACAATTAGATGAACCAACTGACTTGGAGCGTGGTTGGGATCGTCCAGAGGTAACACAAGAAGTAGTGCCAGAGGTAAAACCAGTTGCAACACCGACCTCAACTCCACCTCAAAATGTAACAGTACAAACACCAGATGAAACTTTGGCAGTCGTAGTACCAATAGTGCCAGAAAACCCACAGTCTGAAACAATCGAACAAACCATTCAAGAGGGAGATCAGCCTGTACAACTACCGACACAGCCTCAAAATCCACCAGATGTTATTATTCCAGATAAAAAACCAACACCAGTAGGACTTCCCTCGGAATTACTAATATCCAACTCTTGCCCTACTACAATAGTAATTAAGCCTAATCCAAAAGCCCCTGACAGTCCACAGGTTACAGTGTATGCACACAGGCCACACTTGGAAATATTCCTCGATATTATAAAGTATGTTATATCTAAATTAAAATCATTAAAAAAATAGGAGAACAGATATGGAACTTATACAAGTAGTACAAGACCCACTCATTACTCAGCAAGTTCAGCTATTCGACTTTTCAAGCCTTGTCGGATTAGCCGGTATTCCAGCTATACAACAGGCGGTACAATATTTGCGTGAACATTGGAAGGTTAGTCCACGGTTTGCACCAGTCGCCGCACTTGTATTAGGTGTACTACTAAACTTGGGACTTGCCACATATCTTAATCTTGACTTGCTTGACGCAACTGTTCTTGGAGCATTTACAGGAGCGGGTGCATCGCTTTGGCATTTAGTATCTAAAGCACCGAATACAACACCAACTTCAACCACTGCAATACAGCAAGTAATAAAGTAGGTTATTATAAAAATCTTTTTGATACAACTTTTTTTGTGTGCTTGCGTACTATTTTCTCTCTATCTAACAGCTTACGGTATTCTAGTGGCACTTTCTTACCAGTAGGGTAAAAGTGTACGTTCCTATTACAGCCACGGCATAAGTAAACCATATAAGTATGAAGGTAGCGTAACATTTTTGTATTATCGCGACTGTAGCGTTTCCTTAATTCAACTAGAGATAAGAACTTATAAGATCGCTTGTGCAATACAATATGATCGTGTCCTGTACAAATATCACACTCATATTTTTTAGTGTTCTTGAAGTACCAATTCTTGATAGCACTCCACTCTGCACCCATCAAATAATCTTCGTAAATATCATATCCGTATGAACTGAAATACATAGCAAAAACTATTATACAGTATTCTTGACATTACTGACAAACCCTAGTATAATGAGCGTATGAACTATTATGTTATAACTGGTAAAATATGGATTAAGGTCTTTGCGGATAATGAGGAAGAAGCAAAAGACAAGGCTAAAAAACTAGCAGATAAGGCACATAGCAACTACAGATACAACTTTGTTCAAGCTGGAAATAGAGTTAGTCCTAAGCAGGAGTCAATCTCTAAGGTAAAAATTATCTGGGTTAAGGAGAAAAAATAATGATATTATCTAAGATCGAAAAGCGAGTAGATGCTAAAGGCAAATGTGATATTTATGTGTTATATCTGCCTCATAAGTTAGTAGAACTGGCATATGGGCATATGACTTCTGAGGACAAGAAGATATGTAATATCCTACAAGCCTCCAATCAAATATCAGACCTATTAACTATGCTTGTTATCCATCAGAAGAATATTGAGAAGGTATATCTTAAAAACAAAGATAAGTTTGATCAGCAAAGTAATGAAGATATTACGCTCAATCCTGACAATCAATCATCTAAAGCAGAGCTTGGTAAGAAATATGATGGCTAGTCGTGAGTACTACTATAAATATGTCGCGGCCTTTCACCTTTCCCGTCGTCTTGTGAACTGCGGTTTGAAGCTCACAACGCTGTTCAACTGGTCGTATTCACCACAAATTGAGAGGGTAGATTTGATACTACCGAATACTCCTTATCTGGGTAGCGAAGATAATAGATACCCAGCACCAACCGCATTTGAAATCAAAGAGGCACTACCTGATGAAATATGGGTTACTATCAATACTAAAAATCTGCGAAGACGACTGGGCATATTTCACTTTATGAAAGTAGGCGGCTTATATAAAACTAGCCTTATGGTGCATAGTGAAGATAAGCGTGATATCTATGAGTTTCACCGAGAAGAAGCCGAGAGCGAGGCCGACTCAGTGGCCTCAATGCTTGCCTATATTCACGAAAATAATCTCTGTACAATTTGACATATACTGACAAACCCTATACTATAATAAGTAAGGAGACACTATGCTTAAAGACTATTTAGAATCATTATCCGAAACTGAATTAGCCCTACAAATATCCGTAATTTACTCTTTAACTCTGTCCACACTCTTATTAATCACTATAATTAATACCGTCACATTATTGCCTATTGAGGCTGCAATGCCTATAAATCCAGTAATTGAAGTAGTATCTAACCCATCGCCCCCTCTTACGCTCATTATTCAAAACCCTGTCACAGACAATGCCCAGCCTCAAATAGATGTATACAAAAGTGACGGTATTACCCTTACACAGCCACAGCAAGAGGAGATAAAACAATATGTGTACACAATCTTTGGTACTCACGGCCACAGTGCCTATGCAATCGCCTTCGCTGAATCTAAGTATTATGACATTAAAACAAATCAAACATACATAGCACCCGGCCAAGTGAGGAAGAATGATTATGAACTGTCAGTAGGACTATTCCAGATCAACTTAAAGAGCCGTGATGTTAAGGTTCACTATGACAGAATACCGGGAGTAACAATAGAGGAAAAAATAACGTGGTTAAAAAATCCATTTAATAATACACTGTTGGCATTTTGGATTTTTACCACCCGACAGAATTTTGAAGCGTGGAGTGTATATAATGACGGGTCTTATCTCGCATATACAAATAAATTATGAGTGAAGTTTACCGATGTGATAGTTGCGGGCAAGTGTTCAATACAAAAATCAGTTCCTTTAAGTTGCAACATAAAAAAAGAAAACTACGGCTTGTTTTCTTTCTTAGAGTAAATGGATCTGAGCATTTTGATTACTGTCTTAAATGTCTCAAAGAAGTTCTTACAATTATCATGGAGGGCAGTACTTATGATACCAACAAAAATCCTACTCCGATCACCACGTTCTAAAAAGATGTATAGGGAGTCTGAGCAAGAACTACAGAATTTTTGTATAACTTTTTTGCAATACCGTGGGTTTTACGTTTTGCGTACCAATGCGGGTAAAATTCGAGTATACAACGAACAAGGTAAGGCACGATTTATTGAGCTTATGCCTGCCGGAACGCCTGATGTTCTAGCCTTCAAAGATGGTTATGCTTACTTTTTTGAGTTAAAAAAGCCGGGCAATGTGAGTACTGAGATACAACAACGTATGCAATCGCTACTAAGCAGATATGTTCGTGGAATTTGGGAGATACATTCAAGAGAAGAATTAAGTAGTGCGATTGATGAAATTAACAAGGCTACTACTTGACTTATTCCGCCCAATGGGATATAATACAAGAAGTGCATTGTAAGTTTCATCAAGATAAGAAAGGAATATATGTCAGAAAAGTTAATTGTTGAATGTAATCATTGTGGTTTACCTGTAGAAGTACCAACCGAGATAGCCTTTAGGTTTTCACAAGGTGTATTAGCTAGAATACCAAAAATATCCCATTTACCTGAGCATATGAAAATGATGCAGGAGAAGCGATGGTCTAAGCTATTACCTAAACAACAGGCGATAGTTGATCTATCCAAAAGTTGTGATATTACTAAACTTACTCGTGCTGAGATAGCCGATAAGATTGGATTGGTTGGCCCATTTAATAAAAGTTATGTTACTCGATACTTGCGAAAGCTACGAGCTAAAGGATTAATACCATTATCACCATAGGAATTTTGAATTATGACTACTTGCCAAATTATACGAACTCTAATTGATGACGTTATATTGTCTGGGGGTGCTGTTGATGAAATCCAAGTTACTGATTTAGTCCAATGCCAGCTAGTTCGTGAGTTGTCGGAAGATAATGAGCTAAAACGAGGAATTGACCTCACTTTACTAGGCTCTGTAATGCCCCAGGAGTACCGTGTTGTGAATATGTATGGGTATAGAGTAACACCAAGAATAGGAGGTAGTGATATTCAACTGATATATCATTAGTTAGTGATTAGAAATTCGCGTTACCAGCCAACAAATGTATTGTATGAATTTCTGATGTACTTTTTACAGGAAATTATCAAAACTATTAAATTGTGGATACTTGTTATGATTGTGATCTATTTTGTTGCTTCAAGTTTAGTTGGAATGTTAGTCGTAGGTAAATTCATTGTTCAGGTACTTTTTACATCATTATTTTGACTATATGAAAAAACCAACCCTTTACTATTTTATACTGTCCAGTTGGATTATTCTTCTTATCTTGTTTTACCCGCAATTTGTTGATCCTATTAATAGAACATTCGGATCACTACGAGTATTTGTTGTAGTCTCTACTTTGTTTGTGTTGTACTTTTGGTTGAATGGATTAAAAGACGTAATTTATACACTTTACTACCATATATTCAAACCTAAGCTAAAGCTTCCACCGATTGTGTATGACATATCAGACGAACCATTTGTTGAGCTAATCTATTTGACCTGCAATGACTTTGACCCAAATTCATTACTCAAGTCTATGAACCAGCAATACCGCAATTTTCGAGTCGTTATTTGTGATGACTCCACGAAGTCAGAATACAAGCGAGCTATTGATGAATTTCAATCTACATACAATATTACAGTTATTCGTCGTAGTGACAACAAAGGTTTTAAGGCGGGCAATGTTAATAATTACTTGCAACACAGTACGGCTAAATATTACGTTATATTGGATAGTGATGAGGTTATACCGCCCAATTTCATTAGAGCTTGTCTTCAATACTTTTATAACTATAACAATGTTGGAATTGTTCAGGCTAATCACGTTGTTACTAAAATGGCTAATCGTTTTGTACAAACATTTTCACTCGGGGTTGAGTCGCATTGGTCTACCTATCAATCAATTAAAAACACTTACGGCTTTTTGTCATTTTTAGGACACGGTGCTATGATCTCGGCTGAATGTTACTCTAGGGTTGGTGGTTTCCCAGAAGTTGTGGCTGAGGATTTGTGCTTTTCAATATCGGCAAGAGAGTTAGGCTACTACACATATTTTGCTCACGATATTGTATGTGAAGAAGAATACCCAATATCATATCTTGCCTTCAAGCGTAGGCATAACAAATGGACACAGGGAAATATGGAGTTTATCAAGAAATATACCTTAGTAATATTATTCTCTAAAATGAGTTGGTTTGAGAAACTTGATATATTCCTATTCACCTACAATCTTCCATTATCCATAGTCTTTGTTTTCTACATCATCATTAATATCATAGTGTTTCCTGTTTATGACTTCACTCTAAACTATCCTGTAGCACTAGCCGTTCCAACGGTACTATTCTTGCTTGCTCCTATGCTTAATGATATTTTGTACTACGGTAAAAAGATAAATCACCATAAAATCCTTATTTACTGTGTATTTGTACTTAGTTTGTATGGCTCAATGCTATTTATCTCTCTTAGAGCCTCACTACTATCTATGTTCGGTAAGTCGGTGTTTCTAGTCACACCAAAGACAACTGAGAAGCTATCAATAAGACAGGCAGTTGTTGCCAATTTCGGAGAAATCACTTTTGGCGTAGTTGTATCTGTTGTGTGTATCTCGTTTAATCAATCACTATTCCCGGTGATCTTAATTGTTATACCAGCATTACAGTCGGTTGCATTGACTCTAATGTCAAATGAGTAGTATATAGATTGACACTTGCGATTACTCTAACTAAAATGATGATATGCCCCATATACCATTACAGCCTGACGAGGAGTATACACCACAAGAGATATGCGAATATGGTTGGATATTGAATACAACTGGAAAACCAGATTATCGTTTTGTGCTTAGATTGATAAAAAGAGGGATATTACTATCGCGTAATGTTTGCACCACAGGACAAACGTATTACAAAGTTCGTGGTGATGACATTATCCAATACAAAGAACAAAATAACACTCTGTATTGGACTGAGCCTAGTTAAATAAGTGGCAAGCCGACTGGTACTCCAAGTGCGATTAATACGCCTATAATAAATAGTATTGCGTACAGTACTTTTTTGGCGGTACTCTCAATACGACGCACATTCTCATTACCAGAACCAAGCGAAACACCTGTTACTGAAATGGAAATCAAGATAAGAGCTAATAAAAAATTTGTCATAAATTCCTCCTGAATTAAGTATAGCACTTTTGTTTTCGTTATTATGTAGTTTACTTAAATTTGATATCCTGATGTGCTATAGTCCTCCGTCATCTCTGAAATTTTTAATTCTAATGCTGATATCTCTCGTTCACGAACAGCTAACATTTGCTGATAGAACTCATCTTGACGGCTTAGGATTGTTAATATTTTCCCGGCCTCAATAAGGTCGCTTTTTTTCTCTTTGTTTGTTAATTTTTTGTACGGAGTATTGGTTTGCCTAGTCCACAACTCTACAATATCGTTGGGAATAATAGCTGACCCATCTGGACTAGACTCGCATATTGTCCACAAGTGTAATATCCACCCGCTCCACTGGTCGTGCTGGATTGAGGCTATCTGCTCTCTATAAATTTCTTCTGTACTGCTCATAAATTTCTCCCTAATGTTAAAAATATTTTTCTAAACGTATCGTATACCTTCGCCACTCGTTGTTGTCGGATATTATGTTGTCTACTTTTTCTTGACTGTAGTATTTTTCTGGTTTGATCATACTTTCATCTCCTTTCTTTCTATTATGCACTTTTTTGGTATTTGCAATATATCAGCCGCAGATGTGACTCCCCAACTTTGAGCAATTGATAAATACAATTCGTCCTCGTAAATTATGTATCCTACGGATCTGATCTCACACGATGCGTCCGTGAGATGTTCTATCCACTTGTCGCGGGATAGCCACCCGGCCCAAGCATGGCTATCAACCCACAAAACCTTTAGTAGTGTGCCTATTTTTTGTGTTTTGCTCAATTC
>Ga0163155_10003241_pt1 | contig 17631 bp, 11 predicted proteins | sample OliLakLV19SP4G1_FD_148611 | JGI IMG/M metagenome (GOLD analysis project Ga0163155, IMG submission 148611) | Freshwater microbial mat bacterial communities from Lake Vanda, McMurdo Dry Valleys, Antarctica - Oligotrophic Lake LV.19.SP4.G1 | ecosystem: Environmental > Aquatic > Freshwater > Lake >... | reverse complement strand
TCAAGCTCCCCAGTGAACGCCTTTTATCCTTCATCCCTCATCCCTCCATGCGCACCCACTACTGCGGTCAACTTCGAGCCGAGCACGTTGGCGAAACCGTCACCCTCTGCGGTTGGGTCGATCGGCGGCGAGATCATGGCGGGGTCATCTTTGTAGACTTACGCGATCGCACCGGAATTTCCCAAATTGTCAGCGACCCAGAACGCACCCCCACCTCATACCCAGCCGCTGACGACCTGCGCAACGAATACGTCGTTCGCATTACAGGGCGCGTCACCCAGCGTCCACCCGCATCGCTCAACCCCAAGCTAGCCACTGGCGAAGTCGAAATCTACGCCGACCAGATTGAGCTACTCAACGCCGTCCGCAAACCGCTGCCCTTTCAGGTGTCTACCGCCGAAACAGAAACCGTACGTGAAGACCTGCGGCTCAAATATCGCTATCTAGACCTGCGGCGAGAGCGGATGAGCCGCAACCTGCAACTGCGGCACCAAGTCGTCAAAACCCTGCGCCGCTACTTAGAAGACGAGCACCAGTTTACCGAAGTTGAAACGCCCATCCTCAACCGTTCCACCCCTGAAGGCGCGCGCGACTACCTTGTACCTAGCCGCGTCCATCCCGGTGATTTTTTTGCGCTGCCCCAGTCACCGCAGCTATTTAAGCAAATTCTGATGGTGGCCGGAGTCGATCGCTACTACCAAATTGCCCGCTGCTTCCGCGATGAAGACCTGCGTGCCGATCGCCAGCCCGAATTCACCCAGTTGGACATGGAGATGAGCTTCATGACCCAGGACGAAATTCTCGACCTGAATGAAGGCTTAATCTGCCATTTGATCAAAACGATTAAAGGCGTTGACCTGCCCCGTCCGTTCCCGCGCCTCACCTACGCCGAGGCGATGGATCGCTACGGCAGCGACAAGCCCGACACCCGGTTTGGCCTAGAGCTGGTGAATGTGTCAGACATTGTGCAGGGTTCTGGCTTTAAGGTGTTTGCCGATGCGGTGAGTAAAGGCGGCATCGTCAAAATTCTGCCGATTCCAGGCGGCAACGAGGCGATTTCCAATGTGCGGATTAAGCCCGGTGGCGATTTGTTTAACGAAGCGGCAGCAGCTGGAGCCAGGGGGCTGGCCTACATTCGGGTGCGCGATGGCGGCGAAATTGACACGATTGGCGCGATCAAAGACAACCTGACAGCCCAGCAAAAGGCCGAGATTCTGCGCCGGACGGGGGCAGAGGCGGGACACCTGTTGCTGTTTGCGGCAGGCGACACAAACACAGCCAACAAAACCCTCGATCGGCTGCGGCAGGTGGTGGGCAAAGAGCTAGGGCTAATTGATCCCGACCAGCTCGACCTGCTGTGGGTGGTAGATTTCCCCATGTTTGAGTGGAATGCCGACGAGAAACGGCTCGACCCGCTGCACCACCCGTTTACCGCCCCCCATCCCGATGACATGGGCGATCTAAAAACAGCGCGGGCACTAACGCACGATATTGTATTCAACGGGTTTGAGGCGGGGGGCGGCAGCATTCGGATTTACCAACCCGAGCTACAGCAACAGGTGTTTGAATTAATTGGCCTGTCGGCAGCAGAAATCCGCGATAAGTTTGGCTTTTTGCTGGAGGCGTTTGAGTATGGTACCCCGCCCCACGGCGGTATCGCCTACGGGATTGACCGCTTGGTGATGCTGCTAGCAGGGGAAGATTCAATTCGAGATGCGATCGCCTTCCCCAAAACCCAGCAGGCTCGCTGCCTCCTCACCAACGCTCCATCTGCCGTTGACGACAAGCAGCTGAAAGAGCTGCACATTGCCACAGTTCAAAAACCTAAGGGATAGACTCAAAAACTCAAGGGTAGACTTTGCTGATCGATTGCCAGGAATATTGAGGCATGAGAATTCAACAAGTTTTGAGTTTTGAGTTTCGAGTTAGACGGTCAAATGCAGGGAGGATGCGACACATCCTGTAGGGGCATGGCACTGCCATGCCCTTAGCCAACAATTGACCTGTCGTGATCGTCTATGAAATATAGAGCTATTGCAAAAGGAGCGCTTTCTCAATTCAAGCGCATAATAATATCAGCTATATTAGGACTGAAATTGTCCATTTATTTATTGCTAATTTTTTACCGTTAAACCCTCGACTGCAAGCACAAGGTAAATCGCTATGGAATCCCTCGCATATCTTTATGGTGCTGCCGCTTACGAAAGTAATGAACCGATGCCCCAGATCAGGTCGTTCGATACTCTAGGCTCAGCAGTGCCAAGCTCTGCCTGGATTTCCATCCAACCCCTGTTTGCAGCCGTTTTAGCGATCAGCGTGGCGCATTCGGCGCTGGCTGCTGCCACGGGGGTCGTTAGCACCACCGGAAATCCCTTAAATATTCGCAGTGCCCCTAATGGAGACGTAGTGGGTAGCGTGCCTGATGGGTCGCGCCTTCAGCTAACTGGCCGTAGCCAAGATGGTTTTCTGGAGCTATCTAACGGTACCTGGGTAGCAACCGAATGGATTTCGACCAGCGGCACCGATGCCCGCAAGTCGTCCAGTATTCCGTCTGCCTCGGTGTCTAGCATTCCAACTGCCTCTGCTTCGCCCACGCGCCCGCCTTCCAGGAGAGTAGAGCGGACTGTAGCCTATATTGCCACAGCGGGTGAAGGCATTAATGTGCGTACCGCTCCTGGTGGTCAGGTCGTGGGCACCTTGCCCAACAGCACCCGAGTTGAGTTAACCGGGCGCGAAAGCCAGGGTTATTTAGAGCGCACCAATGCTACCTGGTTAGACAAGCGCTATGTGTCTGCCAATCAGCCCCGCGTGGTGCAGCCTGCTCCCGTTAAAACGGTTTCCCCATCGGTTCCTGGTCAGGCGATCGCGCCACCTACCTCTGTTCAAGCCGCTTCTAGCCAGCCGCTTCGACCCACAACTCCGGTCAAGGCTGTGACTCAGGCTGCTGCTCCTCAGGCTGTCCCTCAAGCTACTGCTCAGGCCGCTCGCCCAACGGCAGCCAGCCAGCCCGCCCCCCGTCAAGTGGCTACCAATCGAACGGCTCAAACCGTTGGCTATGTCAGAACCACGGGTAACCCCCTCAATGTCAGGAATGCGCCGGGTGGGCAAGTGATTAGCACCTTGCCAAACGGGTCTCGCGTGGAGTTGACGGGTCGAGACAATACAGGCTACCTAGAACGCAGCAACGGCACCTGGTTAGACCAACGCTATGTCGCTTACACGCCGTCCTCGGGCAATCAGGCCGTCAGCCCCAGCCCCAGACCTAGCCAACCCGTGCCCGCTCAGCCTCGTCCTACCGCCACCAATCCTAATCCCGCCCCTGGCACCGTCACTCCTGGCTCCAGCACTCCTGGCTCTAGCAATACCAGTCGGAGCAGCGCCACGGTTAGAACTAGCGGTGATCCATTGAATGTTCGCAGTGCGCCGAATGGAGCGATTGTGACGACTGTTCCCAATGGCAGTCGAGTCGATTTGACTGGACGACGCAGTGGGGAATGGGTCGAGCGGACTGACGGGACTTGGGTTTCTAGCGCTTGGCTGGCAGTGAGTCCTAGCCCCACGCCAACCCAGCCCCAGCCGAACGTTGGCTCTAGCACGACCACCTCGACCATTCGCACCAATGGCAGTTCGCTGAATGTCCGCCGTTCGGCTGGGGGAGCGGTGGTGGGTTCTGTGCCCAATGGCAGTCGAATAGACCTAAGCGGGCGACGCACTGGGGAATGGGCAGAGCGGACTGACGGGACTTGGATCGCGAGTGTCTGGCTAGTTCCAACGGCAGGAACAGCCCCCGGCACAGGCAGTAATCCTGCTGCTCCTGGCACTCCTGGCACTCCTGGCAATAGTGGCAGTAACCCTCCTGCCGTTGGCAGTGATGTGGGCGCTGGCACCATCCGCACCAATGGCAGTCCACTCAATGTCCGCAATAATCCAAATGGTGCGGTGATTGGCGTCATTGCCAATGGCAGTCGGGTGGAGCTAACAGGCCGCAATTCGAGCGGATGGGTGCAATTAGGCCAGGGTGGATGGGTGGCGTCTGAGTGGGTCGTGCGTTAGCGTTTAGCTCATGATTTGGCTGGCGATCGCCTCGATCACTTGGGTGAGAGGATGGTGAGGAAACTTAACGGCAAATACGCCATTGCTGGCCAATACCATCATTTCATCTGAGTGCGGCAAGACGCCCGCCACCGCAGCCCCATAGATTTCCTCTACCTTCTGTTTGAGCTGCCCAAAGTCAAACACCGTGGGTGCTTTGTTAATCACCATCAGCAGCTTCGGCACTTCTAGCTTGCGCGCAACATCGACCGTGACAGCCGTTCCTTGATAGTCTTGCTGGTCGGGGCGCAAAATCAGCACCAATATATCTGAAATAGTGATTGACAATAAGGTTTCTTCATTCAATCCAGGGTGAGTATCAATAAATAAGTAATCGAGCTTTAGTACGTCTACTAACTCTTGAAACCCTTCATTCAATAGACCCACATCGTACCCTTCACGCAGCACTCGGGCAATCTCTCCTGCCTTAACGCTGGATGGGACTAAGTAGAGCTTGCTGCGGCTGTTGCCTGTACCTTCTAGGATATGGGTAACGTCGTGCGCCACCTCGCCAATCGATCGCCGTCCCCACAGGTAATCATTCAACGAGCGATCGATATCATCTTCTCCAAACCCAAATAGAACGTGAATTCCTGGAGACTGAATGTCGGTATCGACGATGCCCACTCGATATCCATAGCGGGCGACGGTAGTTGCCACGTTGGCCGTTGTGTTAGATTTGCCAGTCCCACCTCGATAGGAGTGAATGGAGACAATTTTTGACATGCAATACCTCTAAGTCTCACAAAGTCTATGGTGCCATTAAATATGAATACAGTTAATTTTTTCAAGAACCGCTCTGGGTGCAATGCTTGAAAAAACTAACTGTATTTCATGCACTTAAACTGTGCTGTATAGCGGTTCTTATGCTAGTGAAGTGCATCAGAGTAGGGGCGATACGGCAGTTCGCCCTCCGATCACCGCACCAGATCGATAATTGCTATATCGTTTGTGAATCAGCCCCTAAAGCCGCCCCTAAAGCAAATTAGGATCGTCAACTCTCATGGTGTCGTGGTTATAGTTTTCTAGCCAATAGCCCTGCTCATCTTGATGAAATTGCTCTTCCCATAACGGGATTTTACCGAGCTTGGTAGTGACAATATACTGGGGAACGGCAAACCCAGTCATGTGACCCAACAATCCTCGCATAATTTCTCGACCTTTTTCGATACTGGTGACAAAGTGTGAAACTCCGGTGACGTTGTCGCAGTGGTAGAGATAGTAAGGCCGGACGCGGATTTTGAGCAATCCCTTAAGCAGCGATTTCATGGTTTCCAAATCGTCGTTTAGCCCTTTAAGCAAAACAGTTTGATTTTGAACGGGAATCCCGTGCCGTAAGAGGCGATCGCAGGCTTCGGCAGCTTCGGGCGTAATTTCTTTGGGATGGTTGAAGTGGGTATTGAGCCAGATCGGATGATATTTTTCTAGCATGGCGCAAAACTCTGGGGTAATGCGTTGGGGCAATAGCACCGGATAACGGCTGCCAATTCGAATGATTTCCACATGAGGGATCTTACGCAGGCGAGAAATAATTAGTTCTAGCTTTTCGTCAGAATAGGTCAGCGGATCGCCGCCCGTTAGGAGCACGTCGCGGATTTCGGGATGGCTGGCAATATACTCAAAGTCTTGTTCCCATGAAGCCGCTTCATTGCTTTCAAAGTAGGTGCCGCTTAAATCGGTAGTGTGGTACTTGCGGGTGCAGTGGCGGCAATAGACGGCGCAGACTTCTGTGATCAAAAAGATGACGCGATCGGGGTATTTATGCACAACCCGATTGGTTTTGCGATAGACGGTATCTCCGACTGGGTCGTTATCGGAGCCGGCAAATGAGATAAATTCCTGGACGCTAGGTACCGACTGTTGCCGAATTGGGCACATTGGGTCATCTTTGTCCATCAAGGCGGCATAGTAAGGCGTAATGCTCCAGCGATATTTGCCTGCCGAATCTTGAATGGCTTGTTCTTCGTCGGGTGTGACGTTAATCCATTGACGCAGGTCTTCTACCGTACTAATCCGATGCTTAAGCTGCGATCGCCAGTCAGTCCAAACCAAATCATGTGCTTTCTGCATGACGACAAGTACCTTATTAATGTTGGTGGGGGGGTGAATTTCGGCTGGATAGGCTCAATGTGATCTACTTTGTACTAATGTGCTACCCAAGATATCCTGGCTATTGGCCTATAAAGTACATTTTGCACACTTTATGAAAAAACAAATATCTGTAATGCGGCCATCTGTTTCTACAGCACAAGGACGCCAAAATCCTTAAAATTACAGAGCTATTTATAACATATGTGAAATATTAGTTAAATCCTTCTGGATTTCTACGTGTTTAGGCGGATTTCCCAGCTTTTTGGATATTTAAACCTCGTCTAACTTGAAACCCAGAGTTTTCCCTCACCCTCAATCCCTCTCCCTGGGGAGAGGGACTTAGAAAGCTTTTCCGGCTCCCCTCGCCCTTTGGGAGAGGGGCTGGGGGTGAGGGCTGAAACTACAGTTCTCAATGCGGACTTGGTTTAGATAGGTGATAATTTTTTCTGTCTCCCTCGCTGCACCCGTTACGTCCGTCCGTATATATACGTATACAGGGATCAATCTGAGGTCTTGGATTCTTCCTCATCTTCCCCACGCAGCTTCCGAGCTTGCACCAGCAGGTCTTTAAAAAAGTCACTATCGACAATTTCGTTGACTTGCTTCTTTCGTTTTACCTGATCAATCTCAATTTTTAGCTCTGATACCTGCTGTTTTAGGGTATCTTCGCGCTGGCGTACCTTTGCCATCATGATGTCAAACACCTTGGCCAGCTGAGAAATCTCATCTGAAGATTTGCCAGTGGTTAACTGTGGTAGATTCTGTGCGTAGTCGCCTTCACCAATTTTGGTTGCCGCCTCTGCTAGGGTTTTGAGCCGTTGAGTGAGGATGCCAGACATGAGATAGACCAGGCTAAACAGGATGCCATAGGTAATTGCAAAGGAGCTGAAGACGCGATCGCGAATTTGTTGCCGCACTTCAAACACGTAGTCTGCTTCTATATCTGCGCCCAACACCCCGACTATTTTGCCATTCGCATCTTTAATTGGCGTATAGGAAGAAATCCAGCTGCCCCACTTATCCGTGTAGAGGTCGCGTTCCATGGTTTCACCGTTCATGAAGGCGCGTTTAGACGCTTCATAGGCGTTACCTGCCTCCAGAAACTTCAGGGCGCGGTCGGGAATATAGATCCACAGCGAATCGACCAAATAAATAATTTCTAGGTCATCGGCTGCCGCCGCAGGCTGCCCGATTCTGCGGTTTGTCAGCGCTTCACCCACGACATAGGTGTAGGGATAGATCTTCGGAGAGATGCTATGAACTGTCTCAAACCAGGCGAGTTGACGCTGATAGCGAGGATCGTCTGAGTAGCCCTTCGCATTGCGCTGGCCAGTTTTGTAGAGTGCAAGTAGCTCGTTGGCGTCAATCCCTTGGGCTGCGCCAATGGCAGTGCTGCGCAGTTCTTGCTGAAGCCGATCGACTGCTTTCTCGGTAGAAAAGTTGTAGAACCACCAGTATGCCCCGGCAAACACACCGCTAAACACCAGCGTAAACCCCGCTAACAGCTTCCACCGTAGGCTAATAAAACGACTTGGGTCGATTGGTTTGGGCGGCGGCTCAGCGCTGGCGGTCGAACGCATGACTGTCTCCTGGGGGCAGAATCGTGAGCAGCAAAGAGGACGCTCAAAGGTCAATCTTATCGAGGATGGATTTGGCTCGTTGACGACGCTTCAAACGCCAATTTAGTAAGCTACTATCATAAACTGTTCGCATCTTGAGCACCATATAAATAGCGAACAGAGAAACTGCGATCGCGATCGCCAAATAGCCGTAGAAATAGCTAGAACTGCCCCAGCGTTCTCCCACCAGCACCACAATACCCGTGATTACGGCTCCTAATATGGTGCCCCCTGCAATCAAATAGCTATCTAGAAACAGGCTGACGCGACCTCGACGCTCTTCGGGGACTAGCCCTTCTAGGGATTTGCGAGCCGTTTCATCCACACTATATTGCGGCAGTTTTTGGATCAATAGTCCGGCGATCGCCCCCCCTAACCCTGGAATACTCAGCATCATGGCTGCACCCACGAGGCTGCTAATGGGCTGGAACAAAAATAGATGCTTTAAATTGATGTTGATCATCAACCAACGCACTACCGAAGACTGAAGGACTAAATGAATTAACGTCCGTCCTAGCGTAAACAGGCTCAAAAACACCTGGTAATTGTTTGTGTCTGGAATGGCCGTTCCAGACACCACATAAAACCGATATTCCACAATAATTTCGCATACTACAACTGCCAGCATGACGATCGTCAAATATCGGAAGATCGCAACTTGTTTCACAAAATTCCAGCCTTCTGAAATTGTTGCTTGCATGGTCTCTATTTTTTGCCGAGGTTTTCGCAGCGTTACCTGGCGTAAGTTTATTCCTAATAAACCGTAGATTAAGCCATATAGCAGGATGTTGATCGTCAGCAGCCCGTCTGTGGTGATGCCGTAGTGGATGGACAGAAAAGGGACAAGTGATGCGATCGCAATTCCGGCCAAGTTGCCAAATAGACCCACTGTGGCCAGCAATGAAAACACTCGCTTACTCTGGGCTATATCAAATAGATCGGTAGCTAAAATCCAAAATGTTGTGGGAAAGAAAATCAGCTGCTGGTCTGACATCAGATAGAGCAACCCGTAGTTGAGCCAACTCGGCGCTTTGAACAAAACTAGCAAGCGCAATACGATAAATGACGCTCCCAAAATGGCGCTAATGCTCCGAACCAGCGTAATCCGATCAAAGCGATCGACCAGCAGCGATTGCAGTATTGTCATCAAAATGCTGATCAAGCTGCTAACAATTAGCACTACCAAAAACTGAGGTGGGCCAACATCAATTAAGAAGTTACTCAGTGAAGAAATCTCTGACACCTTTTGCGCCAAAGCATTGCTAAACAAGACAAACCCCAGGGTCAAAACGAGGCCAGTTTCTCCCGATCGCAAATTTAGTAGCTGACTGAGGCGGTTCATTTAACTATTTATTCGAGATTGCCCTAGGTTCTAATTAAACCTTGGCTTGTGTGTGGGTATTGGGTAGAAACTGGAACGATTAATGCTGAAACGATTAATTAGGGCGTGTGGATGAGTGTTCAGCCGCCGTAATTAACTGCTGGGCGATCGCCTGAATGCGCTGGGTGAGCGAGTGATGGGGATATTGCTGGCAAAAAATACCGCTACTGCCAAGCGCCATCAATTCGGCTGTAATGGGCAGCACCCCCACGACATTTTCGCCATAAATGGCTTGCAGTCGGCGCTGTACCTGATCTACATCTAGCCCCGACAGCACTTGGTTGGCAATCAAGAAAATCTTGGGCACTCCCAACTGCCGCGCCAAATCTACTAGCACAGCCATCGCTTGTAGCTCATGCTGATCTAACCCCAACACCAGCAGCACCGTGTTGGCCAATGCTAGCGAGAGGATGGCTTCTTTGGTGATGCCGGGATGCAGATCAATCAGCAAAAAGTCTAGATTGAGGCGACGCATCAATTCCAAAAAAGCCTGACTGATGATGGTGATATCGTAGCCGTGCCGCAACAAATCAGGAACTTCTTTGACCTTAATTTGAGCCGGAATTAAGTCAATTCCGCCTCCCATCACCACCACTTCTCCTTGCTCTACCTTCAGCACCGGACTCAGCTCAGCCTCGACTTGATCCAGGGACACATCCCCCCACAGGTAATAGTTCAACACCGCATCTACATGGCGTTCATCTAGGTTGAATAGGGCATGAATGCCGGGAGCCATCGGGTCGGTATCAATGATCCCCACCCGCCACCCCCGACGAGCAATGCTGACCGCTAAATTTGCCGTCAGGTTAGATTTACCAATGCCATGACGAATCGATTGAATTGAGACAATGGTGGGCATGGGCGGGCAACCGGGTGATGGTGCTGATGGTAAGTACAGCGCAGCGCCAGGTTGGATACTGCTCAGATATCTTCTTAGCTTAGCGATCGCCCTGGTTAATCGCATCATCTTTATCGGGTAAACGGCAAATAAAATCCAGGGAGCGCGGGTCAGCCGATAATTGAATTAGCCGATGACTGGATTATTGTCCTGAATTATTGCCCTGAATTATTGCCGATGTCTCTCTTGCCAAGCTCTCATTTTCACGGATATGCCCTAGCTCTGCACACCAGCAGCCCCGAGTTGGGTCTAGCGCTGAGCAATTTCAGCGGTGACAGTCGATGCGGCGTATGGGATTTGGGGCGATCGCTCTCTACCGATTTACACAACTATTTGCAAGAATTTCTTCAGCCGCAGGGATGGCAAGACCTAACATTTCTAGCTGTTGCCAAGGGACCCGGCGGCTTTACGGGCACCCGCATTGGGGTAGTTACCGCTCGCACCCTGGCGCAGCAGCTGAACCTGCCCCTGTTTGCTATTTCCTCGCTAGCGGCCTTTGCCAATTCGATGCGCGATCGCCTCTTGAACGAAGCGGGGAGCAATGCAGCCAATCATGCGGTCGATATTGCCGTGCAAATGCCTGCCCAGAGGGGAGAACTGTTCACAGCTATCTACAGCAGCTTAGATCCAACCCAAGCCTACACCGCGCTTTTTCCCGATACAGTCCTCTCTACTGAGCAGTGGCAGCAGGTGCTTGAGCAGTGGCCGCGCCCCTATCGATTGTTTCAAGCAGACGGCGGCTTAGGTGGGTCTGCGACGAGCCTGCTGCAACTGGCCTACGCCGAGTGGTGCGACGGCCTGCGTCCCCTTTGGACAGACGCATTGCCATTTTATGGACAGCATCCCATAGCAGGTTGAAGCAAACGGCTACCCTGTACCTGCTTAATTTACTGATGCGATTTTTAATTACCGGACGCTTTGCAGGCGGGACAAATTTATTATATAGCTTCAGCCAGTCATCTTAGGACAAGGGGCTTAAGCCCCTTGTTGGCTGACGTGCTAACCTGCGTCCTAACGTTTGTGACGACGGCTATACTGCGGCGATTTTTTGACCGGGATGCTCGTACTACACGGCGGAAGTTTGCCTACATTTGAACAAGGGGCTTAAGCCCCTTGTCTGGGGAGCCTGTAACAGTAGTTAAACTTTCGCCGCCAAGTGCTAGCTCAAATTAATAGATCCCACAATTAGGATTTTTGCTTTAATCTAGTATCTTATCAGGATATTTCTACGCCGATTGTCGCTTGCAAATGATAAAAATTTATGATTTAGGCCAGCTGTTTTTTAATTGATTCTCTAGGAAAATGCAACGCCCTCCCTTGCCTCAGAATGAATCAGCTAGGTTAGACTCTTTTTGCCAGTATGAAATTCTAGATACTGATCCTGAAGATGCGTTTGATGATCTGACCCACTTAGCCGCTAGTATTTGTGATACTCCAGTTGCGCTGATTAGCCTGATCGATGCGGAGGGGCAATGGTTCAAATCGAAAGTGGGATTAGACCTTACCAGTACCCATCGCGACTTGGCGTTTTGCAGCCACACAATTTTGCGATCCGATATTCTGGTGGTGCCCGATGCGTTAGCGGATGAGCGTTTTGCCACCAATTCCTTAGTCACAGCCGCTCCTCATATTCGTTTCTATGCTGGAGTCCCTTTGATTATGCCCGATGGGCATGCCCTGGGAAGTCTCTGCGTGATTGACGTTGTCCCGCGTGAATTAACGTCTAGCCAGATTGAGGCATTGCAGGTTCTCGGTCGTCAAACCGTTGCTCAGCTAGAGCTACGCCGCAAGCTCAAAGAGGCAGAATGCCTAACTCAAGAGTTACGGCGTCAGGAGGCGGTTTTACGAGAAAGTGAAGACCGTTTTCGCACGGTGGCCGATCGCATTCCAGTTTTAATCTGGGTAGATGGGCCAGATCAACAATCCCTGTTCTATAGTCAAACTTGGCTACAGTTTACAGGGCGATCGCTGGAGCAAGAGATTGGCGAAGGGTGGCAGCAAAGCCTGCATCCCGATGATCTACAGCAGTGGATGCGGCGCTATAACGTCGCTTTTGAAGCTCAAGTTCCTTACACGATTGAGTATCGCCTAAGACGGGCAGATGGTGAATATCGCTGGCTGGTGGAAACGGGCATCCCGCGATTTCTCAGTGACGGCAGCTTTGTGGGCTTTACCGGATCTTGTGTAGATATTACCGATCACAAGGCGGCAGAGCAAGATAGACAGCTGTTGCAAAGCGTCACGCAGGCGATTGTGGGTTCGCCTGATTTCTCGTCTGCCTTGACGGTAGCGCTACAGAAAATCTGTGAGGCAACGCAATGGGAATTTGGCGAGGCTTGGGTGCCAAGTGCCGATAAGACGGTGCTGGAATGTAGTTCGGCTTGGTACAGCAAAACTGAGAGCATAGCAGACTTCCGGCGACAGAGTCAGTCTTTTATCTTTCCTCCCGGCGTCGGCATTCCAGGTCGTGTTTGGTGCTCTAAGCAAGCAGAATGGCATCAAGATATATCAGATGCTTCTGATACTGTCTATATTCGATCGCAGTTGGCAATGGCCGCCGGACTCAAAGCCACCTTGGGGATTCCGCTGCTGGCAAACGATGAAGTAGTCACCGTTCTTGTGTTCTACATGCTTGAATCGCGGCAGGAAGATCGACGATTGATTGACCTGATTGCGGCTTCAACTGAGCTGGGTTTATTCATTCAGCGCAAGCAGACTGAGGAAGACGTGAAGAAATCTTTAGCCAAAGAACAAGAGCTAAATCAATTTAAGTCCAATTTTATTGTCAACGTTTCCCATGAGCTACGGACGCCGCTAACGTCTGTGATTGGGCTGTCTAGCGTGCTCTTACAACAGCATTATGGCGCTCTTAATCCTAAACAGGAGCAGTATCTAGCTTTAATTCATAGCAGTGGTGAACATTTGCTGAGTTTGATCAATGATTTGCTAGATTTGGCCAAAATTGAAGCGGGCAAGCAAGAACTCAATAAAGCGATCGTTGATGTGCTTGAACTTTGTCAGAGTGCAATTGAAATGATTGAAGTGCGGGCGATCGCCAAACAGCAAACCCTTTTTCTGGCTTTGCCCATGGCGGTTGAGTCGATTGTGGTAGACCAACAGCGGGTGCTCCAAATCTTGCTCAACTTTTTGTCGAATGCTGTAAAGTTTACACCCCTAGGGGGAACCGTTACGCTGAAGAGTCGGGTGGCGAGCCGAGAACAGCTAGAGGCAAACACCTTGCCAGTAGAAGAGAATTTAGCCTCCTCCTGGGTTACATCTGACACTAGCTTTCTGGTAATTGAAGTCGATGATACAGGTGTGGGGATTCCACCTGAGCAGCAGCATTTACTATTTCAGGCTTTTCAGCAGTTCGATATTATGAACCATCCCCAAAATATGGGTTCTGGACTGGGACTGGCTTTGTCTAAACAATTGGCCGAACTGCATGGAGGGCGCGTGTCATTTTCCTCAACAATGGGGATCGGCAGTACGTTTTCTGTCTGGTTACCCCTGTAAGTGGGAGTGCCGTTAGCCGCGATCGCCCCACCCGATCACTGGCTGCAATCGGCATCACTATGGCTCGCTCCAGAGAGAATGAGTGCATTCAGCAATTCCCAACCCGCTGCCAACGAGCTGACCTAGGAGGTCATCTGGCAAATCTTATTTCCTCATAGCTCAGACAGATAATGCGGCATCCGCTACTGCAATCACCCGGAAACCGCGCCATCTTGGCGATCGCCATTGTGACGCTACAAACCTGATTTGCTAGTTCAACAATCGATTTCTATGCTGATTATTTACTAACAGCGCTCAACGCATCCTAGACTGTGATTGTTTGAGCTATTGGAGGTAGCGCTGGGGTAGCGCCACGGATCTCAATCAGAAGGCGATCGCCTCCAGCCTAAAATTGGGGGCGATCGCCGTAACCTGCCACCAAAGTCAGCCGCGCTGCCTACAAACCCTGGTGGAACTCAAAATCAGTCCTTCATTCGCTTTTGCAGGAACGCCATAATCGCAAAATACAAATTCGTGGTGGGTTCAAGTAAGCTATTTGAAAAAACGGTCGATATATCTGCTAGTATATACTCTAATTTTTCGGGTGTTAGAGCGCAAATTCAATCAATAGTTCTATAAAAGAGGGGATGAGGCTGCAAACCTGCCGGATCATCTCTACTGCCCGCATTTAGACTACAGCTTTGTAGTTGAATAAAGAGTTGGATGGGACTTATGTCAGATTGTGGCTGGAGAAATTATGTATATCAATGATGAGGAGACTGCTGAGGAGACTGCTGAGGAGAAGGGTATGAGCGGATCTTATACACCACTAGAAGAAGATAGCTATCTGATTTCACCTAAATTTAAAGCGAGCTGTTGGAAAATTCTTGACTTAAGTGAGCCTGACAGTCCTGATTGGAAAAGAGCCGTTAAAATTTTTTATGACAGACTAAATGGTCGATTCCTTGCTCCCATAAAATCGATTGAAGAACACGCAGACCCAAGAGTGAAATGGTTTAACGGGTTTTCTATTATTGCGCTCGACTGTCTTGTGATCGAAACCTTGTATCAGTTTTATTATGGTGTTGATGAAACAGATATCGGTCACAACTCTGCATTTTGGCGGTTTTTTAAGGCAAGCCCCTATTTCAGCCAGCACTTTACCAGAGAGAAATCTAGTAAGTTTTATTCACACTTTCGCTGTGGATTATTGCATCAAGGTCACACGAAAGAATACTCTACAATCCGCGTAAATCAGCCAAAAATGGTGCAATTTGTGGATGTGAGGGAACCTTCTAAAGGGTTAATTATTGATCGAGAAAAATTTCATAAAGCCCTATTAAATGAAATTGAACATTACCGCCGCAGGCTGCTTGTTCCTCAATCTGAAGAGGACTTTGAACTACGTGAATGCTTTGTGATGAAGATGAATTTTATCGTCAAGTAGCCCTGTGACTGTATCGGCGATCGCAATTACTACACTGGCGATCGCTGCAAAGTCTGGCAGAACTCAAAACCAGCATTAAGCAGATTTTTCAGCCAAGCCTCATTGCCCATGACAGGTTTTTTCAGCCGCTACTCACTCTAGTGGTTTACTCTAACCAGAAAGTACTCCTTCACCCCTGCTGCGGATGCGCTCAAGTAAAGAATGGGAGTATGTAGAACGTGAAGTTTAGGTTCGCTTGGAGCGAGATGATCTGTCGTAGGCGATCGCATTTGCTAGATTGGAGCACTCATGTATTACTCGGGCGATCGCCGTAACCCATCGTCCAAAGTGAAGCGCACTGAATGCAAAACTAGGGAGCAGCTAAAACCGAGTCTTTCACTTACCTTTGAAGGAAAGTTATAATCTTTCCATGCCTGAGTATCTACTCTGTCTCGATCGCCGCATAACAAGGATAGGAATGGTTACAACTCTCAACAAGCCGTCGTCACTAATGCATGAAATTCAGCTTGAAAAAGTTGGAGACTGAAATTTATTTAGAGAAAGTATCAGCTTACAAACACTCTGGATAAGATCTTACCTTCTGAACTCATACTGCACATTTACGGTTGAGTATCAAGTCAGGTAGCTCACCTACCTATATGCGTTTATACCTCAGTGTAGAATATTTGTCAGCTTCGGCTAGAAATAGTGTCGGTCTTTCCCAAAAGGGAGTTCACTCTACTGAGAAAACTACGAAGTTTAAATCGTATGAAAACTTATATTGATGTGTTCTTGAGATCTCAATATTCAAATCATCAGGATTTCATAGATGTAATTAGGCAGTTCTCTAACCGCGTAAGTGATTGGAATTTCTTAGAGACAAAGTCAGAAGAATACTCGTCACGAATAGGAAAACCATCTTGTGTGATTTTGGGATTGAAAAACAACTGCCAGCCTGCTGTAACGATAACAAGAAGGCGTGAAAACACGTTCTACATTGCAAATATTGCTCCCATGACAGATGATAAATTGTCAATAATTGAATACAACAAAATTGCTGTTAACTTTGTTAATAGCTTCAAGGGTTATGCAAGAAAAGAGAATGTTAAAATCACGATAGAAACCACCAGCGAAAAAGTAGAATTAAAAAATATTATTACTGGGATAAAGTCAAGAACAATATTCGAGGTATACTTAAATTTGTTTCCAACAAGCTATCACCCGCTCGACATTGAAAGATTAGACAGATTTATATGTAGTCTATCTAGACATGCAAAAAATTCTGTTGATTTAGAATTACTAGAAGATTGGCTAATTGAAGAAAAAGAATGGTCTAAAGAAGATGCTTCATGGTGTATTCATCGGATTAACGTAGGACTATCTATTCTCAAATCTAATAAAAATTACTAATTCGTACTCAATCTTCCAGTTGTGGTTTAGATCAACCTGCTAAGCTCTAGCTAATCTGGTTTTTTGGAACAACAGTTTTTTGTAATGTCTAATGTTTCAGAGCAGAGGCCACGAAGGCGAAAGGAGCAGCTATTCCGAGCGTGGCTCTGCACTGCTGACGTTAGCCGCTAGATCGTTCAAGGCACAGTGAGATACAGGTCACACCAACCCAGGACGATCGCCCCCACCCCCAAAAAGCCGACCCAAGCCGATCGCCACCAATAAGTTGACTGTATAGGCCAGATGCGCTTTAATCTGTCAATGCCGCATTGCTGGATGGCCGTTCTCCGAGATGTGGCTGATCGCCCAAAAATTTAGTCAACGCCACCGAACGCTGTTACGAGCAACGTCCGGTAGCTGACCCCGAAGACTGAAGTGAGCAGTCAGGAGGCTGAGGTAATTGTACACAATACCCTCAAGCCACCCCAGCTTGCCATGCCCGCAGGTCTAGGGTGGCTAAATTCTTGGGTTTTCCTAATCCCTTGTTACCAGGAAACCCCAAATGATTGATTCATTTCTTGCTACCGATGCAACTGCTGCATCCAGTTCAGCTGTGGTGATTGTCGATACGCCGCAGCCGTATCCTGCGCCACCCATCCCCGAACCCACCCCGCTGCGGCACCTACTGATTGGCACCCCAGAAGTGGTGCAACACACCATCCACCGCCTGCACAACCTGCGCTATGCCGAAGTCAGTTTTTGGAGTCCGGTGATTCCTTTACCAGACGCGCAGCTAGTCGTTCCCCTCAACCCCCATGAGGTGATGCGGATTTTGGTGCGATCGCTTCGGGTAATTGGATAAGTTACGGGTTTAGATTGCGTGAGATCTGCGATTTCTTTGTAGCGATCGCAGATCTCAAAATGCTTGATGAGCGGCGTTGGATCTGGCGATTGAGACCCACTACCGAAACCTGATAGCCTAACTGGATAGGCTAATCACGCGATCGCACCCCCTTTAACCCCCTTTGAAATCCTCACGTACTCTCTCCTCTGTCCCGCCTCGCCCGCAACCTGCCACGGGTTACAGACGTTTGTTACCCTACTTGAAACCGCACTGGGGCACGATTGTCCAGGCATTATGCTGCACGCTGGTGTTTACGGCAGTGTGGCCGCTGCTGGCATGGCTGGCAGGTAAAATGCTGGCGCTGTTGGTGCAGGGCGATGTTCCAGCACTGGCGCG
>Ga0163155_10003234_pt1 | contig 17657 bp, 12 predicted proteins | sample OliLakLV19SP4G1_FD_148611 | JGI IMG/M metagenome (GOLD analysis project Ga0163155, IMG submission 148611) | Freshwater microbial mat bacterial communities from Lake Vanda, McMurdo Dry Valleys, Antarctica - Oligotrophic Lake LV.19.SP4.G1 | ecosystem: Environmental > Aquatic > Freshwater > Lake >... | reverse complement strand
GATGTTGCGCCACCATTCGGGTTCGATCCGCTCTGGCCCAGCTGCTGCGGCGACGCGATGGATCAAACGACGCCACAGAAACTGGACGGGTGGCCCGTCGGGGACCCCCGCGATCACCTCGATCGGTTCGGGCGATGTGAGCAGCAGGGCCGGGCGTAGGGCGCGGCCGGCGACGTGCCAAGCCAGTTCGCCCCCGGGTCGCGTTTCCCCGGGTCGCGTTCCCCCGGGTCGCGTTCCCCCGGGTCGCGTTTCCCCGGGTCGCGCGCCACCTGACTGAGTGCCTCCCGGTTGCGAATTCGCGATTTGCGCCTTCAGGGCTGGAACGGACATCTCTGCCCGTTCTGGCCAATGGCTGTCGACTGGTCTGAGACGCATCACCCGGCTGCTGCCGAGACGGTTGGTGAGGCTATCGACAAGGCGGGCTTCGGCTTCGGCTCCGTCGACCGCTTGGCCTGGCACGGGAGTGGTCAGTGCGTGTTGATCCTGCGGCAGCGGCTCGGCCCGCGTTGCTTCGAGGACGAGCATGTCGGCACCAAAGCCGAGGTCGAGAGATGATAATCTTTCCGCCATGAGGCGCATTAGGTGTGCCCCATCGCACTCGGGCCGGCTCGTGCCGATCCCAGCTTCGGCGCGGCTACCGTCGCTGCGGTAGAGGGCGAGCCGTAGAGCGCGGACGCCGAGGTTACGGGCTTTGAAGTCTGAGCATAATCTGTCGACGAGGCGAGCCGTCTCAGCCATGAGGCCATCTGATGAGATCAGCGGCTCGGCGAACAGCGCTTCAACCGCGAGAACCGGGGGTTCCGCCATCGGCCGACGCGGCTCGGTAATGGTGCCTAACGCTTGATCAAGCCGGAGCAAGACGCGCCGTCCTGTCTCGCGCGAGTGGAACCGCCGCTCGATCGTGGCGCGCGGTAGGCTGCTCAAATTTCCGATCGTCTTGAGGCCCAGCCTGCCGAGCAGCTTGACGCAGGCTGCATCGAGCCGGAGCGCCGCGACGGGTAGGTCTCCGATAGCTGCGAGTGTGGCGCCGGTAGGCGCGATGCGCGCGCTCACCGGCCGGTTGTGGCCGTGACCAGTACCGCCGTGCCAGGCCAGCGCGTGGGCAGCGCCCAGCGTGTCCGCAAGGCCTAGGTGGGCAGTGAGGCCAAAGCCTGTGAGCCGACGGGCAAGGTCGGTCAGAAGAGCGGCTTCACCACCATACAGATGGGCAACGCCGGAGATATCGACCCACAGGCCATAGTGGCGGACGGGATAGCCGCCAGCCGCCGGCCGCGTGAAGCCGTAGGCGTTGCGGCCGATGCCATAGCGGCCGAGCCAACTGGCGAGTTTTGCGAGGCGGGCGCGGTCGGCGGCGGGTGTCGCCGTCGCAGTGGCCAGCGCTGGGTATACGGCGCGGGCGTCGGCCAAGGCGTCGCCCGCAGCGAGGCCTGCCCGGAGCGCGGCTTGGTTTACAGCTGACAGCCGCACGCCACGCGACCCGCTTTCGACCAGGGCAAACGGCCCCGCTTTGGACGCCGCCGCATCGCATGGGGCCGCACCGCTCGCGGCTGTCTTGTGGACTGCCGCCGTGAACGTTCCACCTCTAGTCTGGCCATTTCTGGTCTGGCCGCCTCTAGCCGAACTACCGCTATCTGGCGCGCCGGTACGGCACGTCGACGCCATCCGGCATTCGATCGGCCACATGGGCAAGGCTACGGAAACGATGCGCTTCATCACACCACTCCAACGCAAACGGGGGTATCTCTTGTTTCCAGGGTCCAACGGTCCGCCAGCGCTCGACGGTCACTGCGGCCTGGAATGCTTCGTTGCTCATATTGCCGACGCGCTGTCCGGCCTTACAGCCACTTCGCACACCCGCAGACACCGAACTGGGCGGGAGCAGACCAACGCGCCAGCGCGAAGCTGCCGCTGGGGTCGAAGGTGCGCTTCCCCCCGTCACCAGAAGTAACGGGGTCGCGAAACTCTCTGTTGCGAGCGAAAGCCGACGCGCTGCGGTCAGGTCGGCTGAGCCGATCACACCTGCAACTAGAATTGCCGCATGCGATCGCAGGGCCTCTTCGATTGCCCAGAGGGTTTCGGTTGCGCGCCGGGTCTCGACGATCAGTAGCTGCGATGGGTCAAGCCCAAGTGCAGCAAGGCCGGGGCCGTAAAGCCGACCGTGTTCGGCCGCGACAGCTGACGGCCAGCACCAGACGATCGTCCCCGCACTCGGCCTCGGTCTCGCACTCGATCCAGCATTCGACGTGCGCGCGAGGGTGGCACAGCGGCGCACGCACAGTCTCAGCGCAAACCCGATGGCGGCAGCCTGCGCGGCGGCCGCTCCGCCACACGTTCTAGCATTTGGTCCTCGCGTCTGTTCGAACTCGGGTTTGATCTCGTGAAGGCTGGAAGTCGACAAGCTGGAACCGAGTTGGCAGTCCACGTCCTCGGCGCCGAGCGTCCACGCAGATGCCGTAGCAGAGGCCTGGGAGCTACCCCGGATCTCGAAGCCTGGAGGATGGCGCTCGATTTCGCGGACGCGCGCGCGAAGGCCGTCGAGCACGTCCCGCTTTGGCAAAACACGTTTTGCAGATACCGGAACCGTGCGAGGGCAAGCACGGCTCCGGTCCGCAACCTCTGCCCCGGACGACGCAAAACCGGTACGCGGGCAGGTCTCAGGTGAGTATTCCGTGACATCGTCGTGGGGGAACGGCGGGGAATCGGTCACGGCACACTCACACCTTGAGTTCGTCACATGTTCTTATTATGATCCAATCGTCTCGTCAATCAAAAAGAGAACATAAAGTGTTCACAACCGGCCCGCAGCGAAGCGATACTCACGCGAGGGTTGTCAGCGGCCGCCGGATTGTCAGGTGCTGCACAGGCGAGAGAGCAGCCGCGTGAGCGTGCGCGCCGTGGACCCATCAAGGCGGCCATCAACGCGGGCAGGCCGGAAATGGCGTTGGAAGGCCCGCAGGACCGACACGGTCTCTGTGTCGAGGACACCCGTTCGCGGCACGCCATAACCGTAGGACGCGAGCCCAGCCTGGATTTCGGTCACGGCGGGCCCAGCGTAACCCGGGTCGAACCCAAGATCAGAGGCGTCGACCGGTTCGGGCGGGACCCAATGACCGACGCCGGATAACGCAAGTTGAGACCAGTCGAACTTCTCGCCAGGGTCGATTTTGCGGTGGGGCGCGATGTCGGAATGGGCTAGGACGTCTCTCGGCGCGATTTCGTTCCGCTGGCAGATGTCGGCCGCCAGCCGCGCGACAGCAGCCATCTGGGCTGGCGGAAAATCCGGGTAGCCGTCCTCGTGTCCCGGGTTCTGGATCTCGATCCCGATCGAAGCTGAGTTGATGTCGGTGATACCGTCCCACACCGATAGGCCTGCATGCCATGCCCGCAACCGCTCGGGAACAAGCTGCGTGATCGCGCCGTCTTCATCGAGCACATAGTGGCACGACACCCGGCTTTCCGCGCAGGCGAGCCAGCGCACGGCTTTCTTTGCGCAGCTCATGCCGGTGTAGTGCAGGATCAAGAACCGCGGCCGCTGCCCGTCAAGCCGCGGCTCGACGTTGACGGCTGGGAACACGGCATCGGCATGCACCGTGTCCGGGGCAAATACCTGGGCTGATCGTTCCGCTTCGCCCGTCACGATGGCCGTGCCGACGACACCGACGCCTCGATAAATCGAGCCCGTTGTTTCGCGATTTGATCGTAGGCTGCGTTAATCACGGCGAGCTTGCGTTCGGCGGCCGCATGGAACTCGGAAGGGACGCCGCGTGCCATCAGGCTGTCGGGGTGGTGGTCGCGGACAAGTTCGCGATGGTGCGCCTTGAGGTCGGCATCGGCAATCGACGGGCGAACGCCGAGCACCGCATATGGGTCGTCGCCGCACTGGGCACCTGGCCGGTCGTCGTGCACGAAAGCTGCGCGAATGGCGCAGAATTCGTCGTCGGTGATGCCGAAGCATCGCGCGACCTCGGCGAGAAACTCATCCTCGCGGCCGTGGAAAACGCCATCCGAGGCAGCGATGTGAAACAGTGCGTCGAGCACATCGCGCAGCAGGCGCGGTTCGTCCGCCAGCGCGTCTCGGATTTGCTGGGCATAGATCTCGAACCCCGCGATGTCGCCCGAGGCGAGGTCGAACACCATGCGTGCGCTTTGCTCTTGCTCCGGTGCGACAGTGTGCAAGCGATCGAAGGTCGCCGCCTCAATGGGGGCGACGATGCCGTCGGCCTTCGCCATTTTGGCGGCAAGCGCGATGAACGCGATCGTGAACGAGGCCCGATGCTGCGCGTCCTGCCCGCTCGCACTGTCGCCGCCGATCGCCGCCCAAAGGCCGTCGAGCGCCGAACGGACGTATCCGCCATCGCCAAGGCCAATCGCGCGGGTCAGTGTTTCCCAAGGCATTACTTTGAATAGACCGCTTCGCGTTTGGAAAAAAGGCCTCGCAGGGTACTGCGAAGGGGATCATGTTGCAGACCGACCCTGCCGCGTGACGTGTTCGGTCGTGCTGGGATAACCTGTCTGGGTCGTAGCTACAGGTCGTAAAGGCACATGCGTTATGTCGACCGGGCGTTGGCAGTTTTTCATCGATCGTGGCGGGACGTTCACGGACATCGTGGCGCGTGCGCCAGATGATCGTCTGCGGACGCTGAAACTGCTATCGGTGTCACCCGCCTATCGCGACGCGGCGGTCGAAGGCATCCGCCGTCTCATGGGCATACCGTCGAGCGAGGCGCTACCGTCCGGGCAGATCGCTACCGTAAAAATGGGTACCACGGTCGCAACCAACGCGCTGCTCGAGCGCAAGGGCGATCCGACCGTGCTGGTGGTGACCGCCGGTTTTGCCGACGCGCTCGAAATCGGCACGCAAGCGCGCCCCGATATCTTTGCTTTGCGCGTCGTGAAGCCAGATATGCTCTACGCCCGGGTGATCGAGGCGCAGGAGCGGCTGACGGCTACTGGCGACGTTCTGATCCCGCTCGATCGGGCTAAGCTGGCGGATGAACTCGCGGCAGCGCATCTTGCAGGTTTCCGGTCGGTGGCGATTGCGTTCCTGCATGCGTACGCTCACCCCGAGCATGAGCGGCAGGCCGCCGACATCGCGCGATCGAGCGGCTTTGCGCAAGTTACGTTGAGCCATGAGGTGTCGGGGTTGATCCGGTTCGTGCCGCGCGCCGATACCGCCGTTGCGGACGCCTATCTCAGCCCCGAATTACGCCGCTATGTGGACAGCATTAGGCAGGAAATTTGCGCCAGCGTTGGCAGCGATACGCCCCGTTTGCAGTTCCCCCGTTTGCAGTTCATGGCGTCGTCGGGCGGGCTGACAGATGCGGCTGCGTTCCATGGCCGCGACGCGATCCTCTCGGGTCCAGCTGGCGGCATTGTCGCCATGGCCGAGGTCAGCCGCCGTGCCGGGTTCGACCGGGTCATCGGCTTCGACATGGGCGGCACGTCGACCGATGTTTCGCATTACGCTGGCGTTCTGGAACGGACAACGGAGACCTCGGTCGCCGGCGTGCGCATCGCGGTTCCGATGCTATCGATTCACACGGTGGCCGCCGGCGGCGGGTCGATCCTCTTTTCAGATGGCGCGCGGTTGCGGGTTGGACCTAACAGCGCAGGCGCGGCACCTGGACCCATGTGCTACCGGCGAGGCGGTCCGCTGACCGTGACGGACGCTAACGTCATGCTAGGGCGCATCCAGCCCGCGTTGTTTCCAGCAGTATTCGGCCCATCGGGCACTGAGCCGATCGACGCCGATGCCGTGCGCGTCGCTTTTGCCGCGCTTGCGGCAAACACACTGCGCGATAAGCGTCCCGAGGACCTTGCCGAAGATTTCCTCACCATTGCCGTCGAGAATATGGCCAACGCGATCCGCAAGATTTCGGTCGCGCGCGGCTATGATGTTACCGGCTATACACTGTGCTGCTTTGGTGCGGCAGGCGGTCAGGCGGCGTGCGCAGTTGCCGACGTGCTTGGCATGCGCACCATAATGATCCACCCACTGTCGGGTTTGTTGTCGGCCTACGGCATGGGGCTAGCCCGGCTTCGGGCGATCGAACAGCGCTCGATCGAGCGCGTGCTCGACGCGGGTTCGCTGTGCGATGCGCGGGCTCAAGCAACGATCCTGCACGAAAAGCTCGCTGCTTCGCTTGTTGCACAAGGCGCGATCGGGTCCGGTCTGTCGCGTGAAGCGCGGCTCCTATTGCGCTACAAGGCAAGTGACGCGACGATCGCGGTCAACTTTAAAGGCGATGCAACTCAGCCGGTCGATACCTTGGTCGCTGCGTTCGAGGTCGGACATCGGGCGCAGTTTGGCTATGTTTCGCGCGAAAAGCGGATCGTCATCGCAGCCGTCGAAGCTGAGGTTGTGGAGCTTTTGGCCGATACTGGAGCGGAGGCGGGTAACGGCGCGGATCGAAACGATAACGCGCGACCGGGCAGTGCGCGACCGGGCAGTGCGCGACCGGGCAGTGCGCGACCGGGCAGTGCGCGACCGGGCAGTGCGCGACCGGGCAGTGCGCGACCGGGCAGTGCGCGACCGGGCAGTGCGCGACCGGGCAGTACTGCGGCCGCGCGGGTGGCGATCGTCGACCTGTTCCACGCTGGCGCATGGCATACCTGTCCCGTGTTCGATCGCGCCATGCTGACATCGGGCGTCGAGATAGATGGGCCAGCCATCGTGGTCGAGCCGCATCAGACGATCGTTGTCGATCCTGAGTGGAGCCTGACGCTGACGTCGCGCGACGAAATCGTGTTGACCCGCCGTGCGCGAGGAGCCGTTGATGTGGCTAGTGGCGCAGTTGCCTATGTGGCCAAGGAAGTGACCAGTGAAAAGTCGGCCGGCGATGTCTCGGCTGCCGATCCGGCGCTTGTCGAACTCTACAACAACCGCTTCATGGGCATAGCGGAGGATATGGGCGAGGCGCTGCGGCGCACGGCCCAGTCGGTCAACATCAAAGAACGGCTTGATTTTTCCTGCGCCATTTTTGACGCCAACGGTCAGCTTGTCGCCAACGCCCCTCACGTACCAGTCCACCTCGGCAGCATGGATGCCTCCGTTGCAACGGTTGTGCAATCGCGCGCGGCAACCTTACGTCCCGGCGACAGCGTGATGTTGAACGACCCGTATCACGGCGGGACGCACCTGCCCGATATCACGGTCGTGACGCCGGTGTTCGATTTAGCCGAGACGGAAGGCGGGCAACCAGCGATCAGGTTTTATGTCGCCAGCCGAGGGCACCACGAGGATATCGGCGGGATCTCGCCGGGCTCCATGTCGCCGCTTGCCGTCAACATTGACGAAGAAGGCGTCCTGATCGACGATGTGCTGCTGGTCTCTGGCGGCCAATTCCTCGAGGCTGAAGCCCGAGCGCTGTTGGCCGGGGCCAAGTATCCCGCGCGGCGGCCAGACCAGAACATCGCCGACCTCGCCGCTCAGGTTGCGGCCAACGCCCGGGGCGTGGCCGGCCTCCAAGCGCTTGTCGCCAATCACGGATTGACCGAGGTGCAGGCCTACATGGGCCATGTGTTAAATGCTGGCGAGGCCGCCGTGCGGCGCCTCGTTGACCGTCTGCGCGACGGGTCGATCCACGTCGAGACCGATGGTGGGGCTGTCATCGCCATACGCATCACTGTCGATGCCGAAAGCCGGACAGCTACTGTAGACTTTGCTGGAACATCCGGGCAACAGGCGTCCAACGTCAATGCGCCCGAGGCCGTGACGCGCGCCGCTGTGCTCTATTGTGTTCGCGTTCTGACGGGCGAGTCGATCCCGCTCAACGCCGGCTGCCTGCGTCCGCTCGATATCCGGGTGCCGGCAGGTTCGATGTTGTCGCCGCGCTACCCGGCAGCCGTCGTCGCTGGCAATACCGAGACGAGCCAAGTGGTGACCAATGCGATGTTCGGCGCCCTCGGGGCGCTCGGGTCGGCGCAGGGTACGATGAACAACCTGACGTTTGGCGACGACAATCGGCAATACTACGAGACGATCTGCTCTGGCGCGCCGGCTGGCCCCGGCTTCAACGGGGCCGCTGCGGTTCACGTTCACATGACCAATACGCGGATGACCGATCCTGAAATACTCGAGCTGCGCTATCCAGTAATACTCGAGCGCTTCGAGATCATGCGAGGGTCTGGCGGTCGTGGCCGATGGACCAGCGGCGATGGCGTTCGCCGCTCGATCCGATTTTTATCGGCCGTTCGCGGAGCGATCCTGTCGGGTGGGCGCCGCGTCCGGCCGTTCGGCGTGGCTGGCGGTGCGCCGGGGCAACTCGGCCGGAACGTGATCAAGCGCGCCGACGGCCGCGTTGAGGACATCGGGGGAGCGGCGGCGTTCGAGATGGCAGTCGGCGACACGATTGTGATCGAGACTCCAACCGGTGGCGGCTTCGGCGAGCTGTAGGCGGGACGCCGTCTGGCCCTGCGCCAGCATCGCCGCAACGTGTTGGTAACCATGCAAAGTTTTTCGCATGGAGGGCTTGGTTTCCAGCATGGGGAGGGCTTGCCGAAATCCGGCAGCAACGCCACCTCTCGGATGTGAACTCAACGAGATCACATTCAGCGGCCGCGATCGTATCGCCAGCCGCAGTAGCGCCAGCCGCAGTAGCGCCAGCCGCAGTAGCGCCCGCCGAAGTAGCGCCGGGCCAACGGCGCCGGGCTTCGGGAACGATCTTCCGGGCCTCGAAGGACAGCGCGGAAGAAAATTCCGCGAAATACCCCCGCGAAGCGAAATACCCCAGCGAAGCGAAAATCCAAACTGCGGTTCGGCATCAGGCACACGGACACCTCGCGCATCCAGTGCGCGTTTGGGGAGATGGTGCGCAGTTTTATCGGCTTTTGAGCGGGTTTTTCAACGCGGGGGCGGCACAAACGACAAAGCACACGACGGGGCGGCAACAACTGCCACGAAGAGGATTTCATTTCACATTGAAAATGGGAGGACAACGATATGAATTTTACGACGGACGGAATGCGGTGGGAAGGGCTTTTGAGAGCGCTCCAAGGCGATATTTCAGTTGCTGTTGTCGTTATTATCGCCGGATTGGTTTCGCTCATACTCGGACGACGGTTCATCGCATCCGCCGAAACGGGCGGAGCGATTGCACGCAATACCGGGCAGCTCGCGCGGTCCTATGCCAACGCAGCGTTTCGCGTCCTACTGATGTTGACCGCCGTCGGGCTGGCGATCCGCTTCGCGCAGGTTGCTGCAGTCAACCGGATGCCACGCGCTGACGCCAACAAATCCGGCGTCTACGAACAGATGAAACAGAATACGGAGGCTGGCGGCAGCAAACCGTCGGCCCCACGTTGAAGAACTTTGATATAAACAAAAATGGAGTTTACGATGCGAAAGTCTGCAATAGTATTGGTCTTGATTTCTACGCTCGGCCTTGCCGCGTGTCAGGAATTCGCCAATGTGCCGCCGAATTTTATCGGTCTCATGCTCACGCCGACGGGATATGACGGTAGTATCTATACGCCCGGCCAGGTCGATATCGGCTCGGAGTCAGCGTCCAACCGCGGCAATCGGCTGGTGTTGATCCAGCGGTCGGGGTTTGCGGTCAAAGAACAGTTCATGAAGGGTGATCCCGAAAACCCGCGCGATACCGAGGATCACCGGTGTGTCGTCGGGCAACGGCTCGAGCCTTTGACGATCGATGTCCGGCTGCTGATGGCGCTGCCGGATTACACGACAGCCGATGGCAAGAAAGACCTGATGCGACTGGCGACGCTCGGCAACCCGAGGCCGGGCGCAAATGGCGGGCGCACGCTGGAATTGACGGCACAGTCGATCTACAACGAGCAGGCCCGGTTGCAGGTTCGCGGCAAGATCCGGGAAATTTGCGCCCAATACAACAGCGTCGAGGCCGTGTTTCAGTCGATCGCAGACACCGGCGATGACGGTCTGTCGAAGCGCATCCGGCGGGCCGTCGCTAACGCGCTGGTGCACAGCAAGGTGCCGCTGCACCTCGTCGACGCGGTGGTGTCGAACGTCAAGCCAGACCCGACGGTGATGGAGGCGATCGCGGCCAAGCAGGCAGCCGAAAAGCGGGTCGAGGCGATCGGCGTGATCACGAAGTTCCTGGCCGATGACCCGGATGGTTCGCGAAGGCTGGTCTACCGGATGCAGGTGCTGCAGGAGATCGTCGCCAAGGCCGATGAAAAGGGCCGCAGCACGATCTTCATGACCGACGTGTCCGGCGGCCCCGCTATAGTCCCGATCCCGGCGCAAAGCCGGTGACCGGGTCGGTGACGGAACCAGGGGATTGGTCGAGGCCAAACCACGAGGTCGGCGGGTCTGCCGGTGGAGCGGGATCGATCCGATTGATGATACTGGAAGCGGGACCGATCGATGGCTTCGGCGGACCCGCTGTCGAATGTTCAATTGATGGTTGGGAGGTCCATCCCTCTCCATCGCTCGCACGGACGACCGACGTCGTGGTCGTTTCGGTCCGGGTCACGGTCGCCGGTGTGCCAACTGTCGATCCCGGTGTCGATCCCGGTGTCGATCCTTGTGTCGTTCCGGTTGCCAGGCCCGGAGTGCCGCGTCTCGACGCCACCAGTTGCTGGCCATTGAGCCAGTCGGTCGCCAGCTTGAACTGGCCGATCTCAGCGTTGGACAGCCACCGCATTTCGGTGTTGGGCGTTGCCAGCATCGGCGCCATGACGCCGCGCGCGACGCCCATCGTGACGAAGTTCGCCTCGATCTTGTCGTACGTTTCGCGCTTGGTCTCGACCGCCTCGATGCTGCGGGAGACCGGCTTTTCCGACACGAGTCTGCGTTTCGTCCCGGTCGGGCTGCCAAGTTCGTAGTTCGGCACAAACCGGTACGTGCGCATCAGCTTGGTCAAGATCCGATACGTGACCGCGCGATGGACGCCAACGTAAGCGCCAGGTCCAACGAGCCGCCGGACCCCGCCGGCCAGTACAAATGGACACGACGATGCGCAGCGCGCCAAAGCGGCTGGCTGGCCAAGGCGGATATCGCGCGCTTTCAGCTCTTTGCAGGCGGGGTTGCCAGCCGGGCAGGCGACGTACTCGGTGCGGGCAACAACGACGTCCAGGCGCTTGGTGCGGATCGTGCGCGCCATCTCGATCGAGTCATCGACGGAGCCGCCGGGGCTGTTGATGAAGATCGGCAGCTTGCGGCCCTGGAGCCGAGCGAGAATGCGCTTGAGCCGCGCGGGTGAACTCTGGTCGATGGTGCCGTCGGCTGCGATCCACTCGAAACACGGAAGTTTTTGGTTGGCGGAAGGGTTGGCTAAACCCGGGTTCGAGCTGCCATTCGGTGTCGTGTTGGGGCCCGTCTGGCCACCGCTCCCTGAATTAGGAAGTGCGCCGCGATAGGCGGTGTCAGCCTCGCAAGCGGGATCGCTGCTGCGGACATATGCGAACGTCATCGGTCCTGCCGAGGTCAGCGTGCGGACGTCGCGCGGATCGACCGTCTTTTTCGAGCGGTTTTCTGGCGCGTTCCGTCGGGGCAATGGATCACGCCGATCCGGGCTCGACTGGGCGGACGCCTGCGTTGCCATCAGCAATGCCGGACCGGTGCCGGGAACCAGCCCGAGCACCACGGAGATGATGGCCATGACGCGGCTGGGGACACTTTGAGACCGGCGATAGGACATGCGCATTGATTGCCCCGGGGCATTTTGACGATGGTTCGGTCCATCCCGAGCGGGATGGCCGCAGACCCCACGATTCAGCACGTCGACTTAGCCAGTTTAACTATCTGTGGTCGGTTTGGCTGGCTAAACGTTATGGTCCACCCCGGTTACGGCAAATTCGAGACCGCGTATTCGGGCCGACCGGCTTGGTCGGCTATTTGCAGATGCGGCCCTGACCATCGCGGCCATGGCGCGCGAGATCGAGGTGGAAATGGTCGCCGTGGTAGGCGTCGGCGCCAGGGCCTAATACCGTCGTGAACTCTTCGCACGACCGGGCTCGTACCTCGCGCAAGAAAGCCCGTTCTTGAGGCGTACCGTTCCAGCCGCCTTTGATTGTGATTACGCGGCTGTCGGCCAGAATGAACGCCGAGACATCGAGGGCGTTGGCGTAGCCATGTTCGGATAACCGACCACCGCCAACGTGGTTCATCGGCCGGCAGGCATACGAGGCGGCGACTTTGATCTCACGGACCGGCACGCCGAAATGGCGACTGGCGGCGGGTTCAACGATGTTTGCCATCCACCGGTCGACCTGGGGCACCATCGGACAGCGCAAGGTGGCTGGCGGGTCCATCGCGACCCTGCCGTTTGCTGCCGCCATTTGAAATGGACGCTCCGCGCCGCAAAAGCTCGGTCCACCAAGGGCAGAGCGTCCCTGAACCAGAGGGCTTTCGCGGACGACGCCCGAGGACAGGCAGGCGATTTCAACCTGACGGCGCCACGGCTCATCCTTGGCCACGAAATCCGGTCCCATGCTGCACGACGGCAACACGAGGGCGGATGCAATGGCCGTGAGGACACGGAACTGGGGAACTCGGACGCGATACGACATGTCAACAATACTAACGCTTGCCAGCTAACGAGTTGTGAACCACGGCATCTGGCGCGTGACACAACCGGATTTTTTCCGTTGTTGGCTGGAGAGCTGGCGAATTTCGGGCCGTATGCAGACCGAATCATGGGCGTTTTCTGAAAAGTTATTCACAGTCAAATGTCAATCGCCGATGACTTGAAAATTGACGCAATCCTCCGATCGCGTATTCTGAAGACCTGATCAGCCGCGCACCAAAGCCATGGAATTGATGCCTGACGAGGGTTTGGTGAGCCAGCTGCAGGACGTCTAGGACAGCCGTGAAGTACGTGCGTAAGTGGCAGGATTTCGGGGGTATTGTGCGTGAGTGTCTTTTGGCCATCACGTGTGAGCGTTGGTTGAAAGTGAGTTGGTAATCGGTGCATGGGTATGGCGACGTGCGCAGGTTGTCGCGGTGTTGGTGTGTGCGTGAGTTTGTGTACGAGCGAGTTGGTGTGCGTGAGTTTGTGTCGCGTTGGTGACCAGTGTTTATGTACAGTGCGTGGGTTGCTTCAAGTCCAGCCTGGACCATCTGTTGATCCTCGGTAACTTTCGGCCGCCGCTGACACTCCCTCTTGGGCGGATGACCGATCGTTATCGAGGCTACGGGAGGTAAGCTTGGCGTGGACGTTACGTCCGGCCAAGTTGCGAAGTGCCAAGTTGCGAAGTGCCAAGTTGCGAAGCGCCAAGTTGCGAAGCGCCAAGTTGCGAAATGCCAATTTACGAAGTGCCAAGTTGCGAAGTGCCAAGTTGCGAAATGCTCGCGTGCGGGCCGTCGGGGCGATTTCGGGGTCTAACCCGTCCGCTCGACAATGAGCCGCTACGCGGCTCCAGCCGATGTCAGGAACGATTGGACTGCAGCCTTGAAACCGCGGTCACCAACTGCCTTCATGTGATCCTTGCCCGCAGGCTCGTAAGCGCGTGCCCCAGGGATGAGCGCGGCGAGCTCTAAAGCGGAGCCCGCAATTGCGTCCTCGGTTCCCACGACGACCAACACCGGGCATGCGATGCCGGCCACAACCTCTGCGGTCAACGGGAGCCGTCCCGATCGCATGCACGCGGCAAGTGCTGTCAAATCACTTCCCGTCTGCTCGGCAAACGCGCGGAACATGCGCCCGTCCACGCTCGCGACATCATCAAGCGACGGCGCTTCGAGTGCTTGCGCGATGACATCGCCGCGCTCGCCCGTGCCATGCAGCATGTTGATACCGAGCCCGGCGAAGGTGACACTAGCGACACGATCCGGGTGGTTGAGCACCAGGAACGCTGAGATCCGGGCACCCATGGAATAGCCGATGACGTGCGCCACCGGGATACTCAGATGATCGAGCAGCCGCCGGGCGTCCTCGGCCATGATCGGGCTGCTGTAGTCTTCGATGCCGTGCAGTTTGGCGCTTGCGCCGTGCCCACGGTTGTCGATGGCAATTACTCGGTAGCCGGCCTTCGTCAGCATATCGACCCAACCGGTCGAGACCCAGTTGACCGCATGGTTCGACGCAAAACCGTGGATCAGCAATACCGGCACGGCATGGATGGCCGACGTTGTCCCCGTATCGAGATAGGCGATCTCGATACCGTCGCTGTCGAACGTCTGCAGGCTGTCAGCTTGGGCTGCCACGATGCGCTCTCCGAAAGTTTGTGGCTCCGACGATGTTTGGTCGCGCCCGCCTATCATTCCGCGCGAGCGGTGGCTATCGTGGCCATAGTGATCACCACCGGGACGTCCGACCATGGCGCACGCCGCACCGCACATCGCCAACGACAAAGGCACCGAACGCATCTTCGTCGGCGTGAAAGAGCTCCAGTGCATGGGCGCGCGCCCGCCGTTCGACCATCCCCATGTGTTCCTCGACATGGGCGGCGACAGCCAGCTGCTGTGCCCGTACTGCTCGACCCTTTTTATCTATGACCCGCGTCTGGCTGAAAACGAGACCGACCCGCCTGGCGCGATCGTGACGGCCGACGCCGCTTGAGCCGCGCCATAGTGACCGTCGAGCCGATCCTGGTCGCCGGTAGCGGGATCGCAGGGCTTGCAGCAGCGATCGCGCTGGGCAGGGTTGGCGTTCCGGTCCATATCATCGAGAGGCGGGCGGCATTTGCCGAGGCCGGTGCTGGCATTCAGATCGGCCCCAACGGCGTCAAGGCGCTGCGTGCGCTCGGTGTTGCGGACGCGTTGACCCCGCTCGTTGGGCAGCCCGAGGCAATCGCCGTTCGCGGTGCGCGCTCCGGTCGGGTGTTGGCGCGCTTGCCATTGGGCCGCTGGATCGAACAGCGCCACGGGGCGCCGTATTGGACCCTACATCGCGCCGATCTCCACGCCGCCCTCTTGGCTCGCGCGCAGTCCCACCCGAACATGTCGATCGAAACCGGATTCGCGGCGAGCGATATCGCGGACGGGTCGAACATCCGTGTCATTGGCAGCACCGGACAGAGTGTTGCCGGGCAAGCCCTCGTCGCGGCGGATGGATTGTGGTCGTCACTGCGTCGGCATGTGGCCCCGGGCCTCGCACCAAGCTACGCCGCACGCCGTGCCTATCGCGCTGTCGTCCCAGCGGCGTTGGCGCCGCCCGAGCTTACCGCCGCGACCACGACGGGCTTGTGGCTCGCACCCGGTGTGCACGCCGTCCATTATCCGGTGCGGGCCGGGACGGAGATCGCCCTGGTGTTGGTGACCTCGGTGGCGGTACCGCCCGTCGAGGGCTGGGACGGGTCCGTGACGACCAGCGAAATCGAGACGCTGACAGCAGGGCTCAACGGTTCGCTCAGCGCGCTGCTGCGCGCGGCCGAGGGTTGGAAATCGTGGGGGCTCTATGAACTGCCAACCCTGCCGAGGTGGCATGACGGCCGCACTGTCCTGCTCGGCGATGCCGCCCATCCGATGTTGCCGTTCCTCGCCCAAGGCGCGGTGATGGCACTCGAGGACGCGCTGGCCCTCGAAAGGGCCGTCACGGCTTGCCTGCGCGACGGCCAGCCGATCGAGACGGCGTTCGCCAAGTTTGAGACGGCGCGCCGCGATCGCGTGCGCCGGGTCAGCGAGACGGCGCGGCGCAACGGGACCGTCTACCACCTGTCGGGCATGGCCGCGTTGGCACGCGATCTCGTTTTGCGTGCGACGCCGGGCGAGCGACTGATCGCGGGCTATGACTGGCTCTATGGCTACGACCCGACTTGACGTCGATCAGACGCATTGATGTCGCGCCCCGATGCGATGGCGTCGCGGACCGACGACAAAACTCGTCCGAACTTAGAGCATAATATTCGCAAAACCGACGTCACAACAGGCTACCTTGCAACGAATGTTGGAAAAAGGGGGCTTTCATGCATTGGTTGATCTGGCCGTTCGAGAGGCGGATGTTGCCGCTGACGCTGTCGTTTTTCATGGCCGTTGCTGGCGGCCTTTGGTTGGCGCTGCCGTATCTCGATTTGCCGATGATGCGGACCGGGCTCGAGATATTTTTCCACCAGCTCGGCTGGATCCCGTTCGTGCTCGGCACGCTGCTGACCATCGTCGGCATTCGCGACCTGACCCAGGACCGCCACTCGATCCTGCGCAACTATCCGATCCTGGCGCACATGCGCTTCATCTTCGAAAAAATCCGCCCCGAGATGCGCCAGTATTTCTTCGAGGGCGAAAAGGACGGCACGCCGTTCCCGCGCGACAAACGCGCCATCGTCTATCAGCGCGCCAAGAAGGCACTCGACAAGCGGCCGTTTGGAACGCAACTCGACGTTTACGGTAACACCTACGAGTGGCTATCGCACTCCATGGCGCCGACGCCTGCCGCAACGGAGCCGTTCCGGATCACGATCGGTGGACCTGCCTGTAAACAGCCATACTCGGCGTCGGTGTTCAATATTTCCGCCATGAGTTTTGGCTCGCTGTCGAAGAACGCGATCCGCTCGCTGAACAAGGGCGCCAAGATCGGTGGGTTTGCCCACGATACCGGCGAGGGCGGCATCTCGCCCTACCACGAGGAAAACGGCGGCGACCTGATCTGGGAGATCGGTTCGGGCTATTTCGGCGCGCGCACGCTCGACGGTGGCTTCTCGGCTGAAAAGTTCGCCGAAAACGCGGTTAAGCCTCACGTCAAGATGATCGAGATCAAACTCAGCCAGGGCGCTAAGCCGGGCCACGGCGGCGTACTGCCAGCCGTTAAAGTCAACGGCGAGATCGCGCGCATTCGTGGCGTCGCCAAGGGCCGCGATTGCGTGTCGCCAGCCGGGCATTCGGCATTTTCGACGCCGATCGAGATGATGCACTTCATCGCTCAGCTTCGCGAACTGTCGGGCGGCAAGCCGGTCGGCTTCAAGTTGTGCATCGGCCAGCCGCATGAGTTCCTGGCCGTCGTCAAGGCCATGCTGGAAACCGGCATTCGCCCCGACTTCATCGTGGTCGACGGCAAGGAAGGTGGTACGGGTGCTGCCCCGCTCGAGTTCCTCGACCATATTGGCATGCCGCTGCGCGAGGGGCTGTCGTTCGTCCACTCGGCTCTGGTCGGTGCTGGTATTCGCGACGAGATCAAAATCGGCTGCGCGGGCAAGATCGTGTCTGGCTTTGATATGGCGCGCGTGATGGCGCTGGGTGCCGACTGGTGCAATGCCGCGCGCGGCTTCATGTTCGCGGTCGGCTGCATCCAGGCACAGACCTGCCACACCGACAAATGCCCAACCGGCGTCGCGACGCAAGACCCGACGCGTGGACGCGCCGTCGACGTCAACGACAAGAGCCAGCGCGTGGCGAGCTTCCACCGCGAGACGGTGAAGGCACTGGCCGAGATCGTCGCGGCGTGCGGCTTGCGCCATCCCGGCCAGATGACGGGGCATTTCATCACGCGGCGCGTCTCAGCTGAGAGGACGGCGTGTTTGGCCGAACTCTATCCCGTGCTCGCCAAAGGCGAATTGCTCACCGGCACGACCGATCCGCGCTTCCGCGACGCCAGGATGATGGAAGCCTGGGCGATCGCGCGCGCCGACAGCTTCACGCCCGCCACAACGCTGTGCCAAGCTGCAGGATACGGCCGCGTCGCGGCGATTGCGGCGGAGTAGGGGGGTGTGTGCTGGGGGGGTGTGGCGTTTGTTCGACCGGGCTGATGCCTGACAGATCGAACCGGGTTGATACCTGACACTATTCGCCATTCGTTCTGGTG
>Ga0163155_10003223_pt1 | contig 17689 bp, 11 predicted proteins | sample OliLakLV19SP4G1_FD_148611 | JGI IMG/M metagenome (GOLD analysis project Ga0163155, IMG submission 148611) | Freshwater microbial mat bacterial communities from Lake Vanda, McMurdo Dry Valleys, Antarctica - Oligotrophic Lake LV.19.SP4.G1 | ecosystem: Environmental > Aquatic > Freshwater > Lake >... | reverse complement strand
AGCATAGATCGGCAGCAGCGCCGTCGCGCCGCCGAGCATCATGGCGAAAGTATCCAGCGTGATCGCGGCGAGAATGCGCTTGGATTTGTAGATGAAATGCATTCCCGCGACCAGCCCCGCCAGCGACGCCGGTTCGCAGGAACGTTCTACAGAGCGGACCGCCATCGCCGCGGTCGTGACAAGAGCGACGGCCAGGCAGGCGGCGTCGAATACATACGCGTGCCAGACTTCCATCGTCACGATCATTCCGCCGAGCACCGGGCCCAGCATCAACGCGACTTGAAAAGCGCTGCTATTCCACGTGATCGCATTGGTGAAGTGTTCTGACGGGACTACTTGCGGCAGCAGCGATGCGCGCGCGGGGCCGCCGAATGTGACCGCGATGCTGCGCACCAGCAGGCACGCGTACATGAGCGGGATGGGGCCTTGCGTGAACGACAGCCAGGCCAGCACCGCGGCCGTGAGTGCTGAAACGGCTTGCGACGCCATCATGATTTTTTTGCGGTCGTACCAGTCCGCGACCTGACCCGCGGGCAGCGTGAACAACAGGACAGGGAGAAACCGGACTAAGCCGATATAGGCCAGGACCATGGGGTCGCGCGTGCGCTCCCACAATTCGTAACCGAGCGCGACGCTTTGAATCTGCCCGCCGATGACGCCGATGGCGGAGCTGATCAGGTAGAGGCGGTAATTGCGATGACGCAGCGCCACATAGGGGTCGTGCGGCGTGGACATTAAATGGCTTTGATAGCGGGAGGCTCGGCTTCGGCGTAGGAGAACTCGGATTCAATTTTGGTGGCGCGGCCGTGAACGACGATTTTCGATGGGCGGTTGGCCTGCGCCAGTTGCTTGGCGTAATTCACGGCTTCGAACTTCTGATTGAAGCTGGATAAGCCCCGGTCCGGCCCTTCGGTATTGACGCGCCAGAGTGTTTCATTCTGCAGAACGTGGTAAATGGTGATCGCTTTGTTCATGGTGCCGTGTTTGGTTCCAGATTTAAAATTCTTCGTCGCCGCGCGGCAACTTGGGTTTTGTTTCAGGCTTGGAGGGATCGGCCGCCGTGGTCTTTGCTACATTTGCGGCTTCGGCTTCTTTCTCTTTTTCTCTGCGCAATTTTGCCTTGCCCGTGTAGAGCTCGATCTTGGTCACATTGATTCCGGTCGGAGCCGACATGCCGATCAGTTCGACGCGCGTGCGTTCGCGAGACATCTCGGTGATCTGTTTGGCGATGTCACCCTTGGCATACAGATTGACCGCTTTGCGCTCGTCGATGATTTCAAATTTCTTGGGGAACACTATAAAGGAGGCGAGCACGCCCTCCGCAGCCTCCTTGGGCTTGGCGATCAACAGTCCGCGCAGGTTGACTTCCACTTCGTCCTGCCTGGCGGCAGCTTTAGGCGCCTCGGGCTTGGGCGCTTCCCCCGCCCCCGCAAGGCCGGCCAGAAGTACGCTCCACATCAAACATAAATCCAGCTTACTCGTCATATCAACCTCTGCCTTAAAATGCGCTTCCCACTTTACATCACATCCGCCACAGTGCCAGCGTCACATCTGACGAAACAGATCACGCGCCCATTCACTCACGATTTGACAGCTCTACGAATAAATGGGAGACCGGAATTCTAAAAAATGCGGCACCCGCGCCAAAAGCGTTTAAACTGCCGGTGGTTTTAAAAGGAGTACACATGAGCCGCAGTGCTTGGATCCTATTATTCTGCCTGTTGCGCGCCACGCACGCCTGTGCGGCGACGCTTCCGGCGTTGGAGTTTTCGTTGGGTTTCGACGAGAAACCCGCCGCGACTTCCGCGCCTATGCTTAAATTGCCCAAGGGAAAATTCGGCAATGCCATCAAGCTGAATGGCGTTGGAGAAAGCGTGCCGCTCGGCAAAAATTCAGGACAATGGCTGAGCAAGACGGGAACTCTGGCGGCATGGATTAAGACGGCGGTGGCAGGCGACGAGTCGCGATTTAAAGCCCCGGCGCTGGCCGGCGTCAACGACTTGGCCGATGCGGAAGATATGTTCTGGGGCTGGATCGATAAAAGCGGCCATATCGGTATTCAGATTGGCGACGCTCCTGGCGCGCACAGCAGCAGCGTGATCAACGATGACAAGTGGCATCATATCGTACTGACACGCAACGCGACTAACGGTGAAGTGAAGGTCTATGTCGACGGCAAACTGGAAGGCGTCGAATTCTCAGACATCGGCGCGAAAGCAACTCACATCACGGCGTTAGGGCGCAGTGAAAATACCAATGGAGACACACGCTATTTTCCGGGACTCGTCGATGAGATCCGTCTCTTTTCGCGCGTCATTACTCCGTCTGAAGTGCAGCTGCTTTTTAAAGGCGCCGATATCGTCAAGGCCACGCCTGAGAAAAAACCCAACCCCGACGTTGCGGACAAAAAAGACTCTGATCCACGGGAGCCCAAAAAAGAACCTGCTAAGGATGCCGCCAAAGAGGCACCCAATACGAAAAAGCCCGTTAACGTAAAGTCTCCCTGACTATCGATCGTTTTATTTAGCTTTAGCCACTTTGCCTGATTTGCCCTGAGTTGCTTTGTAGAGCACGGCGGCCTCGCCGCTATAAACAGTTTTCTTTCCCGCCACCATGATTCCGACGGAGACTGGAATTTTCAAATTGTCGCCGGACGTGGTTCGGTCGGTGATGCCCGCCGACGCGAGTGCCGTGCGCAGACTTTTTCCTTTTACGCTGAATGTTAAAGCGCCCGCCTTGGCAGGACCAGCCACAGCCGATCCACCTTTCAAACTCAGCGTGGCCGGAGCTTTCGGCGACTTTCCTTTCAGATCCAGCTTAAACGGCTCAACCAGATCGCCGAATCGAATATTGACGTCCGCAGCGCTTGTCACAAATCCTTGCGGCAGGAACAGCAACAGCGTTGTTTTCAGCGAATCCTTCGTGGTGCTCGTGAAGTTGACCGTCGCGGAGATCTTGTCGGCAATCACCACGCCGCCGCTGGCCGGCGTATCCGACGCGCTGTTCTTATCCGAGCCGACCAGTTCTTCCTGAACATCGAGCACGCCGTCGAAATCACTGTCCCCGGCTTGTGCGATCCTTAATGTCAGCGCGGCCGTACCCGTGCCCGCTGCATTCGTGGCGCTTAAGTTCACCGTGAACGCACCGGTAACCGTGGGAATGCCGCCGATCGCGCCGGTCGAGGTATTGATCTGCAAACCGCTGGGCAGCCCGGTGGCGTTGTAGGTGCTGATGCCGCTGCCCGCCGTAATCTGGTAACTGAAATTGGTATTCACCACGCCGGTCGCTGTTGCTGCGCTGGTGATGACCGGCGCGCTTCCCTCCGGCGTCACGGCGGTTGCCGTCACGGTGATCAGCAGAGTCGCCGTGCCCGTTCCGGTGGCATTCGCCGCCGTCAACGCCACGCTCGAAACGCCTTCGGTTGTCGGTTGTCCACTGATGACTCCCGTCGTCGTATTCACGCTGAGCCCGGCAGGCAGTCCGGTCGCGCTATAGCTTTGCGGTGAATTCGTCGCGGTGATGGCAAAACTGAAAGTCGTGTTGATCACTCCAGCGGCGCTGCCCGTGGTGGTGATTAGCGGTGAGGCCAAGGTCTTGAACGGAGACGTATTACCATTGGCATCGGTCAGCGTCGCCGTGAGTTTATTGAGATCCTTGGTATCCACCTGGATATCAAATCGCCCCCCTGAAACTCCCGCTCGCCCGAGGATGGTTCCGCCCTGCTCGCCTGTGTCGTTGAAAACTTCGATCGTGCCGTCGCGCGTGGAGTTGCCCCGAATGCGCACGCGGCGCACGCCATTGGACGGAATGGAAACGACGGTGATTCCATCATCGGTCGGCGGCGTCACGCCGGCATTGCTTCCGTCGAACAAGGCGATTCCGCCGCGGACGTTTCCCGTGATGCTGTTGGACGTGGCCTTATTCTTCTGCGACGTTCCGGCGCGTACTTCAATGCCGTTGCCTCCATTGAAAGAGACGATGTTGCCTTCACCGGAGCCCTCGCCACCCACGCGGCTGCTCTGCGTGCCTTTAGACAGAAACACGCCTGCACTGCCGTTGCCCGCGGACGCCCGCGTGGGAATAGGCGCATCCTCGCGAGAGGCCGCCTTGGTCACGGTACTTTCGAGGGTCAGCACGGCCGCCGCGCCGACCACATTGCCAAGCACGGTATTTCCATCACTGCCGGCGCCCGATAGGGTCACGCCTTCAAAATCGTTGCCGCTGACGGCATTCGCTTCGCCCGAACTGGTGCCGCCGACGGTGTTCGTTTTCGCCGTGTCCTGAATCAAGATGCCGGCCAGGTTCGCCTGCGGCGCAATCCCGGACGAATCCAGTCCAATCCAGCAGCCGCGCACGCTGTTTCCGTCAGTGCCCGCGCCGGTGATTTCAATGCCGAACGCACCGCAATTGCTGATGCGCAGTCCTTGCCCATTCGGACTTTTTCCGAGCGACCGGTTCCCGCCGATCACATTGCTCTTGGCGCCGCCACGAATGCGAATACCGGACTGCGCGAATCCGACGAGCGTCAGGCCGCGCACGATATTGCTGCCGGACGTGATCACCAGGCCCGCCGCCGAACCGGCGCCGCTGCCATTGACGGTGACGCGCTGATTCTGCGCGTCCAAAATCACATTGCCGTCGTCCAGCGGCGGCAATTCACTGAGCACGTTAATCACCGTGGCCGCATCGGAGTTGATCAGATCGAAGAGGGGCTGATCGAATGTGATCGTGTCGCCGTTACGCGCGTTTTGCAGTGCAGCACGTAGACTTCCGGCACCCGAGTCAGTCGTGGTTGTGACGGTGATGGTTCCAATCGTGGATGCATAGAGAGAAAACGGAAGCGGCGCGGACGCGATGCCGCTACCGGTCCCATCCACATTCGTCACGGTCAGGTCGACTCTTCCGGCCACACCCAGCAAACTCGCGGGAATCGTTACGGTGACGCTGGTTGTTGTCGACGTGGTTGGAACGAGCGTCGTGCCCGCGAAATCGACTCGTGTATTGCCTGCGATGAAACCCGTGCCGCTAATGGTGAGAGTCACTCCTGGCCCAGTCGTGGGTTGAATCAATCCTGTCGCCGGTGACAGTGACGTCAGGGTCGGGCGCTTGTCCAGAAGGCGGACGGTGACCGTCGGAGTCGACGCACCAAACGAACCAAATGTAGATGCGACATCCAGCTGCCCGTCTTTGTTGAAGTCGCCCACCGTGGCGCTCGTCGCGATGCCGTTGACCTGGAATTCGGTGGCCGCGTTAAAGGTCCCGTTGCCGTTTCCCTTTAAGAGGAAAATGCTGGGGACATTGGTGCCGAGATTGGTAACCAGCGTCACATCCTGTACGCCATCGCCAGAAAGATCGCCCACCACAAAATTCTGGCTGCCGGAGATAACCGGGTTGCTGACGGCATTCTGAAAACTTCCGTCGCCGTTTCCCCTCAATACGTTCATTGCTCCCGAAACGAGAACCAGCAGGTCCAGCTTTGAATCTCCATCGATATCTTTCAACTCCACAAAGCTGGGAGTTGTGCCGACCGCAACGGTTCGGGCGTTTCCGAATGTGATCGCCCCAGCGGTCGAAAGATTCTGCAGCAGACCGACACCGTTCGTCGAGCTGCTGGTTGTAACGATGTCTGCCTTGCCGTCGCCGTTGAAGTCCCCGATCGCAATCGCCGAAGGGTTCGGCACGCTCAGATTTTGAGCGGCAGCGAAAGTTCCATTTCCGGTTCTGCGAAAAACGACGACTGAATTGCTCGACGGGTTGGAGGTGATGATATCCGCCAAACCATCTCCATCGAGATCTGCCACGGCCACATAATGCGGGTCGAATGCAGTTCCGGTCGTGAGCGTGGTGGAGGACTGAAAATTAGCGCCGACTGTATCGTAATCAAAAAGTATCGTAATGGTTGTCAAACTGTCTGAGCTTCCCACCACGAGGTCCACGCGGCCGTCGGTGTTCAATGCGCCTGCCGCCGCATTAAGCACACTCGCACCCCCAACCACATTAGTGGCAGGCACGATTATGGAACTGAAGCTGCCGTTCGCCGCGCCGATGGAGAGGCGAATATCGTTGATCGTTCCCACCACCAAATCCAGATTGGTGTCATTGGTCAACTGTACGGCCTGCACAAACGTCGGATTGGCGTTCACAGAAATATTCTGTGCACCGGCGCCATGAACTTTAGGTCCAAGAATAACGGCGACACATGCGCAGGCGAAAATCCAAGTCTTCCATGAAGCAAGCAGACGTAGCATAGGTGTCTCCAGTAAAGAAGATCGGGCCAACAACGTCTGCATCTTAGGCAACGTTTTCCGTTGATCAAATTTTAAATCACGCCCTTTTGCCCTTTTTCATATCCCACCTTTTTATTGGAATCCTTACGATTGTGCGCGCGTCTATAATTGACGGCCTCGCCATTCTAGAGCACAATGTGAGTGTACAGAAAATCGGAGTCTGTTGTGGCGAAACTGATCATCAAGTCCGGCCGGCATACTGGCGCCGAGTACGCGCTCAAAGGCGGGCGCATGGTCATGGGCCGCCGCTCCGCATGCGCCATTCCAATTCCCGATGAAAAAGCGTCCCGCGAACACGCCTGCATTTTTGAACGCAACGGCGATTATTTCGTGCAGGACCTGTCGCGCAACGGCACGCTCGTCAACAACCGGCCGGCTGCCAAGACCGAAGAAGGCACTCCTTTAAAGTACGGTGAACGCATCAAGATCGGCGACACCGAGATGGAACTCTTCGACGAAAAGAGCGAGCCGGCCGCCATCGATATTCCCGGCTACAAAATCATGGAGCGCATCGGCGCCGGCGGCATGGGCACGGTTTACAAAGCGCAGCAGCTTTCCATGGACCGCATTGTGGCGCTGAAGATTCTCAATGAACGCTACTCGTCCAACAGTGAATTTGTGGACCGCTTCATCCGGGAGGCGCGAGCCGCGGGCAAGCTGAACCATCCGCACGTCATTCACGTGCACGATATTTCGCGCGCCAACGGCAGGCATTATTTCTCGATGGAATACGTCGACGGCCCCTCGGTGAAAGAGCTGCTGCGCTCTGAGAAAAGATTGGATGTGTCACGCGCCCTCGACATCGCGCTGCAGACGGCCAAGGCGCTTGAGTTCGCTCACGAAAACAAGATCGTGCATCGCGACGTCAAGCCCGACAACATCATGCTGACCAAGGAAGGCATCGTAAAACTGGCCGATCTTGGCATCGCCAAAACGTTCGAAGAAGGCGCCGCGAGCGTGAAAGAAGCGCGGCGGGTCATGGGCACGCCGCACTACATGGCGCCCGAACAGGCGCTGGGAAAACCGATCGATCATCGCGTCGATATCTATTCTCTTGGTGCGACCTTCTATCACCTGGTCACAGGTACGACGCCGTTCGCCGGATCGACCGCGCACGAAATCTTGAAAGCGCATATTCAGCAATCCCTGCCCGCGATCCAGGAGCTGAATTCCAAAGTTCCCGATCCCGTGTGCTTCGTTATCGAGCGCATGATGGCCAAGCTGCCCGAAAAGCGCTACCCCGATATGGCGCGCGTGATCGCGGACATTGAGCGCGTGCAAAAGGGCGTCGTGGCGGGCATCGACCGCATCGATGCGGGCGACTCCACCGTTTTGCGCGCTGTCAAAGGAGGCAAGCCGCCGCCGGCCAAGAAAGAACACGAACCCGAAGAAGCGCCCACAGGCGAGCAGAAAAAGATTCCCGCGCCCCTGATGGCCTTTGGACTCGTGGCCGTTTTTGTGCTCGTCGTTGCGGCGGTTGTGTTCATCGCGCAGCAGTTCAAGCCGCCCGCTGAAACGGGTGAAGGAACCACGCCGCAGCCTCCTCAGCAACCGGTCCAGGGCGCGCCGTTCGCCACGCGAAGCCACGCCGAAGCGAAGAAACTTCTGGAGACGGCGCTGGCGGCACAGCAGGCCAACGACCCGTCCGAGTACACCCGGCACCTCGAACAAATTCGCGGCAAGTACCCGACGTCGCTTGAGGCCGACGAGGCCATCAAGCGGCTGGAAGAATACGCCAGTTCCAACCGCGAGGCCGATAAGAAAAAGGCGGAGACGCTTTTCGGCGAGGCCCGCAAATTCGAAGCGGCGAACCCCGCGCAGTTCGCGGAAGGCATCGCGAGATTCAAAGCCGCGGCCGACGCCGCCAAAAATTATCCGGAGTTGGCCGAGCCTGCCAGAACAGCCGCCGCGAACCTGCAAAAAAAGCTCGATGCGGAGAACGTTAAGAACGTTGACGATGCCTTCCGCGCCGCGATGGATACGGCCGCTTCAGCGCGCACCAAATTCGATTACGATGCCGCCCGCGGCGCCTTGCAGAACTTCATGGCAAAGTTCGAGACCAGCGCCCAGAAAACGGAGGCGCAGACGGCGCTGGAAAAGATCAACGTGGAAGCCAGCGCTAAGTTCAAGGAAGTAGAAGCCGCCGTCGCGGCGCTCGATATCCCGGGCGCACTGGCCGCGTGGGAGCAGTACGGCGCAAAAGTGAAGGATTCCGCCAAAGCCGACGACGTCAAGACGGCGAAGGAAAACCTCGAGGGCCGCGCCGACCAGTTCGCCACGGATGAACTGACCAAGAGCAGCGACAAAGCCAAAAAGTATGATTTTATCGAAGCCGGGAACATCATCAACGGCGTCATAAAAAAGATGAGCGGCATCAAGAAGTGGGAAGACATCGCCAGGCAAAAGGGAGATTCCATCCGCCGCCAGAAAGACTTGCACAACAAATTTCTCGCTGCCGCTGGTGAGAAATTGAAAGCCGGCCCAGTGCCGGTTCCGTTCTTCGTCGTGCCTCAGTTCCAGAACGTGAAATGGAAAGCGACCAAAGTCTCCGGCGAACAGATCACGCTCGACGCCGTTCCCGTCACCGCCGCGCCCGGTTTGATGAAACGCCTCAGCGATCTGCCTCCGAAAGACCAGTACGACTTCTACATGCTCTTTCTGGCCAAGGAGCCCACGCCTGACGAGCACAAGGCGCTCGCCGCCTTCTGCGCTGAACGCGGCCTCAGTGCCGAAACCCAGGCTCACGAACTAAAGTCCGGCCCGCCCTCGGCGCCGTAACCGACTCATTTCCGAGACACAAAAAACAGCAACGGCATTTACCACGAAGCTCACGAAGGACACGAAGAACGGAAGGTATTTCGTCGCGCAGGCTTCCAGCCTGCGAGTTTCTTCCGCTCTAGAGCATTTCACGTTCAGATGTGAGCTCCATTTCGTGGTCTGGGCGTCTCGCCGGCGAGACGCCCGGACCACGACTGCAAATAATAAACTCGCAGACCGGAAGCCTGCGCGACGGCCGTTCTTGCCGTTCCACTCTTTCCCCTTCGTGACCTTCGTGACCTTCGTGACCTTCGTGACCTTCGTGGTAAAAGCCGTTGCAGTTCCGAGGCATAAAAAAACAGCACGGGCTTTCGCCCGTGCCGTCTTTCCTTCGTTCTTGATAGAACCTTTGGATTAACCGAAGATTCCCGGGACCGGCTTGGCGCCGCGGTCGACGACCTGAATCGGGCGTCCATCGGCCGATTCGCGGATCTTCGTCGCATCGATGCCGCAGGCTTCGCAGATCGAGTAGTAGAAGTCCGGCACCACGATGCCCTTGCCGTCGGCCGGTTCGTGGCCGCTGGCATTCGACTTTCCAACCTGCGTGCCGCCCTTGACACCGCCGCCGACCAGACACGCGGCATAGCTGCGAGGATAATGATCGCGGCCAGCACCGCCGTTGATGTCCGGCGTTCGGCCGAATTCACCGGCCCAGATGATCAACGTGGATTCGAGCAGGCCTTCAGCGGCCAGTTCTTCAACCAGGCGGGCGAAAGGCTGATCGATCGTTCCGCACATGCCCTTCGCGGACAGATCGACGTTGGCGTGCATGTCCCAGCCACCCTGATCGATCTCGATGAAGCGGACGCCGCCTTTGGTGATGAGCTGCTTGGCCACGTAGCAGGCGCGTGCGAAGCCGCTGGTGCCGTAGGCTGCAGCCTTGGCCGTGTCTTCGCCCTTAATTTCAAACAGGCGGGACAACGGTGAGCGCGAGAGCTTGATCGCCCGTTCGTAGGTCGACCAGTGTTCCTTGGCCAGCGGGGCGTTGTTGAGGCTGGCGTAATACTGATCCAGACCCTTGAGCAGTTCGCGGCGGGCGTCAACCACGCCATCGCCCATCGGAGCCTTCAGATCGGGAATTCCCTGGCCTGCGCCCACGGAAAACGGACCGTAAGCCGCACCGTAGAAACCCGGGCCACCGCCGCCGCCATTGATGGCAACGTAGCTGGGCAGTTCGCTCATCGGGCCGTCTTTGGCTTCGGCGCAGACGATCGAGCCGAGGCTGGGGAACGACACGCCGGACTGTTCGCGGTAACCGGTGTGCATCAAGTGGCTGGCCTGCCCGTGATCGCCTTCGCGGGACGTCATGCCTTTGACCACGCACAGATGCTTGCCCTGCTTGGCCAGCAACGGGAAGCGTTCGGAGATCGTCACGCCGTCGGCCGCTTCGATCGCGCCGAGTCCGCCGGACTGGGGCGTGCCGGGCTTGGGATCGAACGTGTCCAGATGGCTAGGTCCGCCGCCCATCCACATCAGGATCACATGCTTGGCTTTGCCCTTGGCCGGAATATATGCCGGACCCGCGGAAATGATCGGTTCCTTGGCGCCAGCCTTCTTGTCGTCAGCAGCCCAGGCAGCCGGAATAAAGTTGCGGCCCAGAGCGTAACCCAGTGATGCAGCCAGTGTGCTCTTGATCAGACCTCGTCGCGATACTGGACCGTTGCAGGTAACTCGGAAACTCATTTTAGATCCCTCCCTTTCTCTGTGCCGGCCTTTCGTGCCAGCAGTGCCGTCCTCGGTGGTGCAGCGGATGCCCCGCCACGTGTGCCGCCGAGTCGGCGGCCTTGCTAAACTAGTGAATGGTCACAAATTCGGATGAATTCAGAAGTACCCACATGACACCTTCCAAGCCCATTTTTCCCGAGGCAAACGAAGCGAACGCGTTGCTTTCAGGACCCATCGGCGGCCGGCCCAGGCAGGACGCGAAGATGTACACCATATCGCCCTGCTGTTTCTTGGCTAGGCGCGTCACGCCCGCCTTGATCGAATTATTCATGAACGGCGAGTGCATCATCATCAGGGCTTGAGAGACCGTGCCTTCGAACTGCAGTTTGCCAGCGCGGTCTTCAGCCGTGGATGTATTGATGAAGCGCTGCATCAGGCCGTAGAAATCGTTCACGTCCTGGTTCATCATCTCCATCTTGCCTTCGGTCATCGCCTGATCGCGGCTGCGCAGTCCGGCCAGCAGTTGCTTGGATTTCTCTTCGCCGCCAGTGGCCTTCTGGATCGCCATGAACAGCATTTCGGGAGTCATCGGGCGGACTTCGGCGCGAGCGGCGTAGCGGACGGCTTTGTTGCGGTCGATCTTGGAGGAGTCACCGTTGGCGGCGCGCTGGTAAGCGCGGGTGCTGGCGATGATCTGACACATGCGTTTCCAATCGCGGCCCGAGGCATTGAAGTCTTCGGACAGGATCTTCATCGCTTCCGGGTGCGACGCGGGATTCTTCGGGCGAATGTCGTCGACCGGTTCAACCAGGCCGAATCCGAACATCGAGCGCCAGAGACGGTTCACGGCGGACTGCGCAAATTTTTCGTTCTTCTGGTCCGTCACCCAGCCAGCCAGAGCATGGCGATACTGCAATCCCAGGTTGCCATCGGCGCCGGCTTTTGTGCCACCCATCATGCCCATGCCCATCATGCCGTCCATGCCCATGCCTTTGTCCATGGCCATGTCCTTCTTCATGTCACCGGCCTTCATGTCGCCCTTCTTCATGTCGCCGGATTTCATATCTCCCTTCATGTCCTTGCCACCCTTTTTCAGGTCGCCGCCCAGATCTTTCTTGGGAGCGGCTGCGGCGAAGACAGGACCATCCAGAGCTTTGGGGGGCAGGCGCAGATCACCCTGCGGCGGATCGTACTTGCCGCCACCGTTCTTTTCATTCTGATCGGAGAGCACATGCCAGGACTTGGTGACGCGCAGCGGATCTTTCGGATCTTCGCGCAATTCGCGGCGTTCGCTGCGGGTATTCGCCAGGAAAGCGGCAAAGCCCCAGAAATCCTGCTGCGACCACTTGTCGAACGGATGATCGTGGCACTGCGCGCAACCAATACGGGCACCGAGGAAAGTCTGGGACATGTGCGCCATGGTGTTCGGTAGCGTGTCGTCCAAGTGATAGGTCAGGTAGTTGACCGGGCCGCCCTTGTCGTTTTCGCCGGTCGCGGTCAGGATCTGCGTGACAACCTTGTCGAAACCTACATTCTTTTCAAACTGGTCGCGCATCCAAGACTTGAACGGAGCCACTTTCACTTCCGGATTGTCGCGGGTGCGGCGGCCGAGCAGGATCACGGTCCAGAACGTGGCGAAGTGATCGGAGTACTCCGGGCGGGCCACGAGTTCTTCAATTTTCTTCGAGCGTTTTTCGCCGCCGCTGCCACTGCGGAAGAACTCAATGACTTCTTCGGGGCTGGGAATCTGGCCGGTCAAATCGAGCGAGACGCGGCGCAGGAAGGTCGCGTCATCGCAGAGAGGAGCGGTCTTGACGCCCATATCGGCGAGATTGATTTCGATGGCGTTGTCGATCGCTGAGGCGACATCTTTGACCGGGGAGAGGTAACCCTGCTCCGACCCTTTGAAGGCCAGCTTTTCAGGAGCCTTATAAGGAGTGCCATCCACCGGACCGGACGACGCGCTGCTGGTGCTGGAACCGTGACCCGAGGCTGCGGCGGCGCTGACAACCGGCGCGCCAGCCATCGTCTTGATAAATTTGGAACGGTCAGTGAGTGCGGCGCCGAGCGTCTGGCTGGCTTCGGCGGCCATCGCGAGCGCGTCATCGGCCTTTTCGCGCAGGTCGTTGGCCATGCAGAAATCGGCCAGAGCCAGCGCGCGCTGGGCATTGCCCTGCACGCAGTTCTTGACGATGCCGGCAATTTCGCCGATCGCCACTTTTTCCCAATTCTGGGGGAAGGGATTGCCTTGCACTTTCACCGTGACCATCTTGGCGTCAGCACCGACCAGCTCGACCTTTTGCAGCGAGCCGAACAGTGTGATCCAGACTTCCGTCTTCTTCGCTTTGGATGCTTCGGAGACGACCGTCTTGATCGCGTCCAAGGCCTTGGCTTTATCCGGCGGCGTGAAATCAGCGGCACGGGAGGACAATGAGCAAAGCGCCAGAATGCACACAGCGGTCATTGTCTTGACTGCGGCTCGAACAGTGCACTTCATTTCAATTCCCTCCCAAGTCGTTTCCGCCAGCTTGATAACTGGCCTGTCTACACTTTTTGACTGTTGGCGACGTTGCCTTCTAGAGGAGTCGTTAAGGCCGTAATGGCTACTGCACGAATCCCGAGTTCATTCTTTTCCTGTGTTTATGAAGGTCCCAGCACACGAATTATTAGAATCATTAGCTCACATTATTTTATTGTTGTACAGCAATCGCAATGCACATTATGTGGTATTTCATCACATATTCAATGCACTTTGTAAGAAAAAAGCGAGCCGCCCTTAACGGACGCTCGCTAAAAATATCATAACTGATTTTTATTTATAGAGTTACGATAGATCAAAAACGAGCGCTTCCACACCCTTTGGGGTCGAAAACGCGAGCTCCGCTTCATCGCTAATCGCCGCCCCGTCTCCCACCCGGAGTGAATTCTTATTTACTTCGGCGCTCCCTTGCAGGATTTGAACCCATGCATAACGGCCCGGAATCAACCGGTGAGTCACCGACTTTCCCGCTTCCAGCCTCAGAATATAAACGCGAGCGTCCTGCCCGATCGGCAGCGACTGGTCGCTGGCATCGGGTGACGCAATCAACTGCAAGGCGCCATGCGGTTCCGCGCCGAAACTCTTGTCGGCGTATTGGGGCGTCAGTCCTTTTGCCCGAGGCGCGATCCAAATTTGCGTCAGATGCACGGCTTCGCTCTTGGAATGATTGAACTCGCTGTGCGTAATGCCGCGTCCGGCGGTCATCACCTGCACATCGCCCGCTCGCAGCACCGCGCCGTTGCCCATGCTGTCGCGGTGTTCCAACGCGCCCGCGATCACGTACGTCAAGATCTCCATGTCGTGATGCGGATGCGTTCCGAATCCCTGGCCGGGCGCAATCCAGTCTTCATTGATCACGCGCAGATCGCGAAATTTCATACGCTCCGGGTCGTAGTAATCCGCGAACGAAAACGTGTGGTAGCTATCCAGCCAGCCCTGCGTGGCGTGGCCGCGTTCTTTACTGAATCGTGTCGCGATCATAGCCTTCCTTCCCTTCTCACGCTCGATTTGAGCCCAACCCCTCGCTGTCCTCTGTGCCCTCCGTGGTAGACCTATTCGTTGCCGTTCGCATTCTTCCCAAAGATCAGGCGGTCCAGCGAGAATCGTCCCGGTCCCGCTACCAGGAACAGAAAGGAGACGCAGAAATACATCAACGCCGGTTCGTAGGAACTCGGATGTTCCCGGGAACCCACGAACGGGTCGCCCATCGCCACCATATGCGTATACGTCGCGACAGCCATCGTGCAGAGTAGTCCGAATGACGCCAGCGGCGTCAGCAATCCCAGCATCCACGCGATGCCGCCGCCGAATTCCGCGATCGCCGCGAGCGCCTGGAAAACTCCCGGCACCGGAGCGGTCGGTCCCATCCAGCCCATCGGATTTTGAATCTTGCCCCAGCCGTGAAGTATGAATGCCAATCCCGCGACGAGCCGCAACACCAGCAGTCCGACGGATGCCCGCGTGTTGACATCGTGATAAAGATACTGTTTCATTCCTTCTCCTTTAGTTAGTCGTGATCGACTATCCCTTTAATTTTTACTTCGCCCCTAGACGAGCCGTTTCGAGCAGTTCAATCAACGTCTTCAGTCCTGCCTCGCCCAAATGTCCCAATTGTTTGCGATTCAATTCCAATAGCGGAGGTCCCATTTCCACCGCAAGCCGCGAGCCCTTTTCCGTCACCCGCACCGTTACCACGCGGCGGTCTTTTTCGTCCCGCGCCCGCAGCACCAGTCCTCGATCTTCCATGCGGTCCAGCAGCCGCGTGATATCCGGATCTTTGTTAATCAGCCGCTCGCCAATCTCGCCACACGCCAGTCCCCCTCCCCCGGCCCCGTTCAAAATCCGCAGAACGTTGTATTGCGTTAGCGTTAAATCCACCGCCTTCAGCAATTCGGCCCCGCTCCGCATCAGCAGGTCCGCCGTGCGCATCAAATTCAGGTACGCTTCCACTTCCAACGATTCGAAGGGCATGCTCTGCTTTAGCTCGTTTTTCAGTAATCCGCTCATGCTGTCTTGGTCACGGGCGCCTGCCCGCGCACATCCTTTCTTCAATCCTTTTCTACATTCTTCGTTATCACGACTAGTGTCAAGACGTTTACTTAATTTTCTGTTTTATGCAACGCCATCCCTGAACCGTTGTAGACATATGATGTCTGATGTCATCTTTGTCACATTTGGAGCCCCCTTCAATGAGAGTCCAACCCGTTGAACGGCCCTCTTTGGTCGATACCGTCGTCGATAAAATCCGCTCATTCATCGAAGACGAACACCTCGCCGCCGGCGACCGCCTGCCCGCCGAGCCCCAACTGGTCGCCAAGCTGGGCGTCAGCCGCACCGTTTTGCGCGAAGCACTCACCCGCCTTGAAACCATCGGTATGCTCACCGTCCAGCGCGGGCGCGGCATGTTCGTCGGCGACCGCAAGAGTCTCCTCAATTGCGCGCAGCTCGTCCGCAGCGCCATGGCCATCTCCTCCAAGGAGTGGGTCCAGTTCGCCGATTTCCGCGCCGCCATTGAATGCCACTCCGTGCGCCGCGCCGCCGAACGGGCCACGCCGGAAGACATCGCCGAACTCAGCGCTTACATCGACAAGATGAACAGCGAGACCTACGCCGGAGCCATCCGCGAAGATTTCAATTTCCATCTCAAGATCGTCACCATCGCGAAGAACGACCTCATGCACAGCGTCATGGAAGTGCTCCAGGAATTCATCATGGCCGGCATGGTCCAGACCACCGCTGAGCCGCGCGGCAAAGAAGGCGACGACGGCCTGCACCGCGAAATCGTCCGCGCCATTTCGTCCGGCGATCCCGACCGCGCCGAAAAGGCCATGCGCGCTCACGCCGACGCCGTCACGCTGGCCTTCAACCGCAACACCGCCGCCCGTGAAAAAGCACGGCAACCGGAAGTCATTCGCGCCGCCGTGTGAGCCGCGCGCCTTCATGAGACACGTTTTAAATTTCTGCCAGAGGTCCTCATGCCCACAGTTTCAAAATGTACCGTGCTGCTCGTCGCGTTGAGTATCGCCGCGCTGCTTCACGCTGCCGCGCACGCGGAAACAGCCTCCCCCGAATCGCTCGAGTTCTTCGAAAAACACGTCCGTCCTCTGCTCGCCGGAACGTGCTACGAATGCCACGGCGCCGAAAAGAAAAAAGGCGGCCTGCGCCTGAACTCCCGCGCCGCCATCCTGGCCGGAGGCGAAACCGGCCCCGCCGCTCTGTCGCAGATGCCCGCCGAAAGCCTTCTGATCAAAGCCATCAACTACCAGGGCGAAACGCACATGCCGCCCAAGGCCAAGCTCAAAGACAAAGATATCGAGATCCTCACCAAGTGGGTTCAGCTCGGCCTCCCCTGGCCGGCCGGCGACACTCAAACCGCCGCCGCCATCGATAAAAAAACCGAGTATGAAATCACCCCCGAACAGCGTGCCTTCTGGTCCTTCCAGCCGCTCAAAGTCACGCCCCCCGTTGCCAAAGATGTACTCCAGTGGGCGCGCTCCGACATCGATCGCTACTTGCTCGCCTCGCTCGAACAGAAAAATCTGAAGCCCGCCTCAACCGCGGACAAGCGCACGCTCATCCGCCGAGCCACGTACGATCTCTGCGGCTTGCCGCCATCGCAGGAAGAAATCGACGCCTTTTTGAAAGACGAATCGCCCGGCGCCTTTTCCAAAGTCATCGACCGCCTGCTCGCCTGTCCGCAGTACGGCGAACGCTGGGCCCGCCACTGGCTCGATGTCGTTCGCTACGCCGATTCGCGCGATTCGCGCGGCATCGGCGGCGAAACCGACATCGCCGACGCCTGGCGCTACCGAGACTGGGTCGTCAACGCCCTGAACAGCGACATGCCCTACGATCAATTCATCATCCAGCAGATCGCCGGAGACCTGCTGCCCGCGAAAGAACCCGGTGCCATCAATGCCGACGGCCTGATCGCCACCGGTCTCCTCACCGTGGGTGAATGGGGCGCTGGCGATGCCGACAAAGAAAAAATGATGACCGACATCGTGGATGACCAGGTCGATGTCGTCTGCCGCTCCATCATGGGTTTGACCGTGGCCTGCGCGCGCTGCCACGATCACAAATTCGATCCCATCCCCACCGCCGATTATTATTCCCTCGCCGGCATCTTTTTCAGCACCCACATCATTCCCGCGCCGGGAAAAAAGACCGATGGTTCTCCCATGCTGCACACCCCGCTCGTGTCCGCCGCGGAGATGGAACGCTTCAAAAAATACAAACCCGACATCGAGAAACGCGATAAAGAAATCGCCGCCGCCGCCGATGCCGAGTACGCCGCCTTTGCGCGCAGCCTTCTGCCGCAAACGTCCACGTACCTGCTCGCCGCGAAGGAATTTAAAAACACTCCCGGCGCAAAAGACGC
>Ga0163155_10003220_pt1 | contig 17698 bp, 14 predicted proteins | sample OliLakLV19SP4G1_FD_148611 | JGI IMG/M metagenome (GOLD analysis project Ga0163155, IMG submission 148611) | Freshwater microbial mat bacterial communities from Lake Vanda, McMurdo Dry Valleys, Antarctica - Oligotrophic Lake LV.19.SP4.G1 | ecosystem: Environmental > Aquatic > Freshwater > Lake >... | reverse complement strand
CCCCGGAGGCCCCCGTGTCAACTGCCCTGATCGACCACGCCCCGCACGTAGCCCCCCGAACGCTGCGCCTGGCCCGCGTACCGGATCCCGATCCGGCGCCTACTGGCCGGCCGCCCCGGGCCGTCCCACAGCCCCGTACGCCGGTGGATCGCCAGCTCCGGTTGCTGGACGGCGCCGCCCCCGCCGTGCGGTCAGTCGGTCGTGATGACCCGCGGGACTTCGCGCACGGTATCGCCCAGGCCGTTGTCGACGTGCTCGCCGGTCACCGCCCGGCGACACAACTGGTGCGCTGGGCTCGGCCCGACGTCTTCGAGGCAGTCCGAGCCAGGGCAGCCATTTCGGCCTTGCGCCCCGGGTCCGGCCGCTCCACGACTGTGGTCCGGCGTCCGGTGGTGCGATCCGTTCGGACCTGCCAGGTGACGACCACCTCGGTCGAGGCAGCCGCGGTGATCGTCGAGGGGGAACGGGTACGCGCGCTTGCCATGCGCTTGGAGGGCGTCAATGGGCGATGGCGGCTGACCGCTCTAGTGATCGGCTGATTGATCGGTCGAGCCGGGTAAGGGCAGAGTCAGCGCTTTCGGGCACGCTTCTGGGCCGCGCGGCGCTCGGCCCGGTTATGACCCGCACCCGCCGTCACCGGAGCGCCGGACGGCTTGCGCGGCTGCTCCGCCTCCTGCGCGGGCCCGTCGCCGTCGAGCGTGGGTGCGGAGTAGGACAACGCCCCGACCTTCTGGTCCAGGCCGGGCCCCGAGATCTCGAAGTCCTCGTCCGCCACCGGAACATCTGCTGCCGGCTTGTCCAGCGACACCGCCCCACCGGGCACATGGCCGGACGGCTGCGCACCGGCAGGCGCTGTCGCGACATCGGTCCCGAACGGATTGGGCAGCGCCGCCAGCACGGGCGCCTCGGGGCGCACCACCTGAGCAGCGAAGACCAGCCGGACGGACTCCTCCTTGATCCCTTCGGTCATCGCCTGGAACAGCTGGAAGCCCTCGCGCTGGTACTCCACCAGGGGATCGCGCTGGGCCATCGCGCGCAGCCCGATGCCGTCCTGCAGGTAGTCCATCTCGTACAGGTGCTCACGCCACTTACGGTCCAGGACCCCCAGAACAACACGCCGCTCCAGGGCACGCATGGTCGGGACCCCCAGGTCGGTCTCGCGCTGCTCGTAATGGGCCAGCAGGTCGGCGGCGAGCCGCTCGGTCAGCAACGACCGACTCAGACCGCCCTGGCCGCCGACCTCGTCGATGAGTTCATCCGGCGAGATCCCCGGCTGATACACCTCGCGAAACTCGCCCCACAGCCGTTCGACATCCCAGTCCTCCGGGTGGCCTTCCGCGGTGGCGGCCCCCACGATGCCCTCGACGGTGTCGGCGGCGAAGTGCCGCAACTGCTCACCCAGGTCGGCGTGCTCGAGGACCTTGCGCCGCTCGTCGTAGATGACCATGCGCTGCATGTTGAGCACGTCGTCGTACTTCAGGACGTTCTTCCGGATCTCGAAGTTGCGCCCCTCGACCTGTGTCTGCGCGCTCTGGATGGAACGCGAGACCATCTTGGACTCGATCGGGACGTCGTCGGGGATCCCCGCGGCGTTGAGGAAGCTCTCGACCATTCCGGAGTTGAACATCCGCATCAGGTCGTCGGTCAGCGCGAGGTAGAACCGGCTCTCACCGGGGTCGCCCTGCCGCCCGGAGCGGCCGCGGAGCTGGTTGTCGATGCGCCGCGACTCGTGCCGCTCGGTGCCGAGGACGTAGAGCCCGCCGGCCGCGACCACGGCCTCCCGGTCGAGGGCGGTGGCCTCGATGGTTCCAGCCAACGTTTCCTGCCAGACCTTGTCGTATTCCTCGGAGTCCTCCACCGGGTCCAGGCCGCGGCGCTTCATCTCCTCTACGGCGATGAACTCGGCGTTGCCGCCGAGGATGACGTCCGTGCCTCGGCCAGCCATGTTGGTGGCCACGGTCACCGACGCGGACAGCCCCGCCCGGGCGACTATGCCCGCCTCTCGTGCGTGCTGCTTGGCGTTGAGCACCTCATGCTGGATGCCCTGCTTGAGCAGCAGCTTGGACAAGTGCTCGGACTTCTCGACGCTGGTGGTGCCCACGAGCACGGGCTGGCCCGCGCGGTGCCGCTCGACGATGTCGTCGACCACCGCACTGAACTTGGCGGTCTCGGTCTTGTAGACCAGGTCGGCCTGGTCGGCGCGGATCATCGGTTTGTTGGTGGGGATCGGGACCACACCTAGGCCGTAGATCTGGCTGAACTCCGCCGCCTCCGTGGTGGCGGTACCGGTCATCCCCGACAGCTTGTCGTAGAGCCGGAAGTAGTTCTGCAGCGTGATCGTCGCCAGCGTCTGGTTCTCCCGCTGGATGGTCACGCCTTCCTTGGCCTCGATGGCCTGATGCATCCCGTCGGAGTAGCGCCGACCGGGCAGCATCCGTCCGGTGTGCTCATCGACGATGTTGACCTCGCCGTCGACGACCACGTACTCCTTGTCCCTCTTGTACAGCTCGCGGGCCTTCACGGAGTTGTTGAGGAACCCGATGAGGGGGGTGTTGGCCGCGTCGTAGAGGTTCTCCACGCCGAGGTAGTCCTCGACCAGCTCGATGCCGTCCTCCAGCACGCCGACGGTGCGCTTCTTCTCGTCCACCTCGTAGTGGACGTCACGTTCCATGCGGGCGGCGATCCTGGCGAACTCCTCGTACCACTTCTGCTGCTGGTCGACCGGACCAGAGATGATCAGCGGCGTCCGGGCCTCGTCGATGAGGATCGAGTCGACCTCGTCGACGATCGCGAAGGCGTGGCCGCGCTGAACGAGGTTGGCCGGATCGGTCGCCATGTTGTCGCGCAGGTAGTCGAAGCCGAACTCGTTATTGGTGCCGTAGGTGATGTCGCAGTTGTACGCCTCGCGCCGCTCGGCGGGCTGCATCCGGGACAGGATGACGCCGGTCTCCATGCCCAGGAAACGGAAGACCCGCCCCATCAGTTCGCTCTGGTACTCCGCGAGGTAGTCGTTGACGGTGACGATGTGGACCCCGTTGCCGGCCAGTGCGTTGAGGTAGGCCGGTGCGGTCGCGACAAGCGTCTTGCCCTCACCGGTCTTCATCTCGGCGATGTTGCCCAGGTGCAGCGCCGCGCCACCCATGATCTGCACGTCGAAGTGGCGGAAGCCGAGGGTGCGGCGGGCGGCCTCGCGAACCACGGCGAATGCCTCGGGCAGCAGGTCGTCCAGCGTCTCGCCGTCGGCCAGCCGGCTGCGGAATCGGTCGGTCTCCTCCCGCAGCTCGACGTCGGAGAGCACCTTGATGTCGTCCTCCAGGAGGGCGACCTGGTCGGCGATGCGGACGAGGCGCTTTAGGATGCGGCCCTCGCCGGCGCGGAGCAGGCGCTCCATGATTCCCACGGGATGAACTCCGATCAGAAGCTGGACCCACTGTCGCCCTCATCGTAGGGCGCCATCTCGGGCTCGTTACATCCAACGACGATGAGTGGCCGGTGGTGCCGGGCCGTCCGCCGCTCGGGCGTGGCCGGCTCACGCCGCCCTGGCCAGGGGCAGCGCCACGGTCAGCGCCGGGGCGAGGTCCCCTCGCACCGGGTTCGCCACTTCCGGCAGGCCGAGCCAGCGCGCGAACGTCATCAGCTCGACAGCCAGGGCATCTGCGGTGTCGGACGGGGCGCCGGGCTCGACCCAAGCCGCCGGCACCTCCAGCACGCCACGCGCGCGGTCGGCCCGCAGGTCGACGCGGGCGACGAGCCGCCCGGCGTGCAGGAGTGGCAGCACGTAGTACCCGTGGCGACGCTTGGGCTTCGGAACGTAGATCTCCAGCCGATAGGTGAAGCCGAAGATCCTTTCGGTGCGCGGCCGGTGCCACACCAGCGGGTCGAAGGGGCTGAGCAGCGTCGTCCCGGCAGTCGTCGCCCTGGCGGTTCGCGGCCCCGGAATGCCGGCGCCCGCCAGGACCCAGCCCGGCTCCGCCCAGCCGTCGACGCTCACCGGCTGCACGACGCCGTCGGCGGTCAGCCGGCGCATCGCCGCGGCCGCCACGGTGGCGGGCAGCCGGAAGTAGTCCCGCAGATCGGCTGCCGTGGCGACCCCGAGCGCGGCGGCCGCGAACGCGAGGAGCGCGGCGCCGGCCGCCTCCGGTTCCGGCGTGGGCGCGGCGAGGACGGCGGCGGGCCATACGTGTTCCGGCGTGGTGTAGCGGCGCTCGAACTGCGCGGTCCTGCCCAGGCTGCTGACCTGGCCGGTCCAGAACAGCCACTCCACGCCGCGCTTGACGTCGGTCCAATTCCAGCCCCAGTGATCGCTTGGCCGGTGGCCGTGGGGCTCGAGCACTGCCTGCAACTGCCGCGCGGTCATCGGCCGCTGGGCCAGCGTGGCCACGATGTCGTGGACGAGTTCCGGACGCTGCCGGGCCACGGCAGCCATGCCGCTCCACGCCTCGTCGCCTGCCCGGGCCATCCGCCACTTCAGCGGGACGAGCAACGGCGCGTGGACCAGCGCCGCCTCGTGCGCCCAGTACTCCACGGCCAGCGGCGGTCGCCGGCTCAGCGCGGTGTCCAGCACGCCGACGTCGTAGGGACCGAGGCGACTGTAGAACGGCATCAGGTGCGCCCGGGCGGCGACATTGACCGAGTCGATCTGCACCGCTCCCAGCCTTGCCACCACTCGGGCCAGGTCGGCGCGCCCGACGAGGCGCCCGGCGGCCGGCCCGCGAGCGCCTGCCGGAAACCCCGCAGCCCGCAAGGCCATGACCCTCGCCTGGTCCGCGGTCAATCGGGGCCCGCTCGGGGCGCGACCGCTGACCAGAGCACCGCCTACCACGACCGAGATTGTGCTGCCCCGGTATGTCAGCGCGATCCCGTCAGTCGAGCCTCACCGATTCGCCACCGGCGCCGAACCGTTGGCCGCCTGGTCGCCCTGCAGCCTGATCACGCCGTAGGACCAGCCTTTGCGGCGATACACGACGCTGGGCACGCCGCTGTCGGCGTCGACGAACAGGAAGAAGTCGTGTCCCACCAGTTCCATCTCGTACATCGCCTGGTCGAGGGACATCGGCGTGGCCTGGTGGGTCTTCTCGCGGATCGTGATCGGAGAGGGACCGTCGGCGAGACCGTCCATCGCCCAGTCGGGTACCTCGCCCGCACCATCCTCGTAGCCGTCGCCCCCCTCCTCGCGGTCCATGACGGCCGTCCCAGCCCTGGCCTGGCCGTCCTCACCGTTCTCCCACCGGGCCGAGGCCGCGGTCAGCGACTCCGGCGTATGCCGACCTCGATGCACGCGGCGCCGGTCCTCCGCTCGCCTCAGCCGCTCCGCCACCTTGCCGAAGGCCAGGTCGAGCGCCGCGTACGGATCCTCGGCGCTGGCCTCGGCGCGGACAACGGGACCGCTGCCGAGGATGGTGAGCTCGATGCAGTAGGCGACGGAGGCGAGACGCGGGTTCGGCTCGTGGCTGATGACGGCGGCGACCCGGCGGGACCGAGGGGAGAGTTGCTCGACCTTCTCGACCTTCTCGGCCAGGTGCCGGCGGAACCGGTCCGGTATCTCGCAGTGGCGAACGGTGACAGTGACGTCCATGGTGACCTCCAGAGTGCAGACGAGGGGGAATCAGGTGGGCGGGTGCCCGGTCGGTATCACCCCCTCGCAGGGCTGCTGGGCGGTCAACGCCTCCATTCACCTACGTTAGATAACAATCTGGCAAACCCGTAGCCGAATGCGGCGTGTCGTGTCACCTAGCCACGGGACGCCGCCCGATCGGGTCATCGGTCGGCCGACGCGACCGCCGCGACGCCGATCACACGCACCCCGGCGGCTCGAAGTGCCCCGACAGCCTCGCTCGCCGTGGCTCCGGTGGTCACCACGTCGTCGACGACGACGGCATCGGCATCGCCCGGCCGCCCTGCCCCTGGCAGCCGACGGGGGCTCACCTCGAAGGCACCACTGACATTGGCCCAGCGGCCCGCAGCGCTCAGGCCCGCCTGGTCGACGACAGGGCGGCCGCGGCGCAGCAGGGCGGGCTCGACGACCGTCGCGCCGCTGCGCCGCAGCAGCGCCGCGGCGCTGCCCGCCAGATCGGCGACCGGGTCGCCGCGCCGGCGCCACCGGGTCGACGCCCCGCTCGGTGGCGTCACGACGAGCAACACATTGGCCTGGCGCGCCTCGCCCCAAGCGACCTCGATCAGCGCGCGGGACAGGGCGTGGGCGAGGACGTCGCGGACGTCACGCCGCGCGCCCTCCTTCGCGGCGAGTACGAGAGCGCGGACCGGCCCGGCGTACCCGGTGGAGGCGACGCAGGGCGTCCCATCGGGCAGCAACCGCCGCCGCAACGGCCCGCCGCTCAGCCGGTGCGAGCACGCCTCGCACACCGGGCCCCGCCGGTCACCGCAGCCTGGGCAGGCGCCCGGCCAGACCGTCCCGGACAACGCCCGCCAATCCATCACGCCGCCATCCCAGCCGACCGTGCGGCGGCACATCCGCGCGCGACCCGTCGGGTTGGGTACGGGCAACGATCCTCGCTGCTGTGGAGACCTGGCGGCGGCCGGTCAGAAGCTGGGCGACCAGCCGGGTTGCGGGTCGCGGCTCCACGACCGGCCCTCCCGGCTGACCACGGTGCCATCGGATCGGCCGACGACGATCAGCCGCTCCCCGCGCCCGGCGGTGATCGAGCGGGCACCGTCGGTGGGCGGCAGTTCGTCGATAACGGTGCCACCGACCCGGGCGACGAAGGGACGCAACCCGCCGTCGTCGTCGGTTCCCAGGACGGCGACCACGTCAGCCGACACCCAGGTCCCGTCGACGGCGTCGACGAGGTCGGGCAGCAACCGGAACGCGGACACCGACAGGCTCCGGGGGCGCTGCCCGGCGTCACGCACCACGCCGACCACCAGCACCCGCAGCACGGTCCGGTCGCCGTCGAGACCCTGCACCACGAGCAGCGCACGGCTGCCGTCCCGGCTCAGCCGGAACGTGGTGACGGTGTCCGTCGCGACGAGCAACCGCGACAACGGGTATTCGACCCGCTCCCCGTCCTTGACCGCGATGGCGGCCGGGCCGGACCACTGCGGCTCGGTCGTAGCGCCGGTCGCAACCAGCGGGGCCGTCGCCTGCGTGACGGTCCACAGCCAGCCCTCGTCATCAAACGACGGCGGTGTCAATCCCACGCCATCGGCAACCACCCGCTGGACGTTGCCGGTCGGCGTGCTCGCCCAGATCGACGTCTCGCCTTCCGCGCGGCCCGCGGCCACGCCGCTGTCCAGCGGTGATACCGACAGGCCGTCGTCGATCCGTTCGGCCAGCCGGCGCAGCCGCTCGATCTCGGCCGGTTCCCCCGACTCTCCCACCTGCTCGATGCGGGGCCTGTCCACAGCTGTGGCCGGCACCGTCGGCTCGGCACCCAGATCCTGTCCGGGCGGACTGGGGTCCGCCTCGCCAGGCGTCGGCGCCGGCGTCGCGGACTCCGTGGCCACCGGACGGCGCAGCACCAGCGGACGGGTCAGCTTGACGTCGGGTTCGGTGCCCGGTTCGGCGCCCGTCGCCGGATCCCGAGTCGCACGGCCCTCCACGGAGATCCGGACGGAGCTGACCCCTGGCAATGCCGTCAGCGTCTCTTCCAGTTGCAGCCGGAGCAGTCGGTCCTCCCGGTCATCGGCCTGCGTGAAGACCTCGTTGAGGTCCACGGTCGCCACGCCTTCCTTGACGGCGACCCCGAGGTCCGTGATCGCCAGGTCGGGGATCGACACCCACTCGACCGATCCCTCCAGAGGTGCCGAGGGCCCGTCGAGCACCGCGCGCACCAGCGCCGTCGCCGATTCGCTGGTCGGCGGGAACCAGCGGACGTCGGGAACCAGGTAACGACCGAGGTCGCCCGACCCCGTCCCGCTGCGGTCGCCGAAGTACACGCGGTAGGGCGCCAGTAGCCGGTCTAGGTCGACCTCGGCGACGAGCACGGCCGCCGGCACCTCCGAAAGCCGCCATTCGCCGTCGACCGTGGTCAGGGTGTACTCGTTCGGTGGCAGGGCGGGGGGGCCCGGCACGACAGGCTCGTAGCGGCCCGCGGTGTCGATGACGGCGACTGGCGTCACGGTGACGGTCGCGCGACGACCGTCGTCGTACACGCTGAGTTCGCCCAGCGGTCCGGAGTAGACGATCCGGTCCCCCGGGACCCACTGCCGGTTGGCGTCCTCGGTGAGGTACTTCCGCGCCCCTTCCAGGCCACGGTCGCCCTGCGCTGCGGCGCCGATGAAGCCCGCGACGATCTCCGCCGGGTTAGCGCCTGGCTCTGGATCGGGCGGGATGACGCGCAACTGCCCCGGGCCTTCGGGACGCACCCGGTCACCGGCCACCACGGCGCCACCGTCCGGAATGCTCGCGCAACCGGCGACCAGTGCCGCCAACGTCACCACCGCCACGGCCCATGCGCTGCGACCCCTCACGCCCTGACCTCCAGTGGCTGCGCCGTCTTCGCCGCCACCACAGCCGCCGGTGCCTCCTCGCCGATCACCACAGCGGGCACGTCGTCGGCCGACTCGTCAGGCGTGACAGCGAGCGGCCCCGATCCGACCATGGCCCGGGCCCGGCGGGGCAGTGTGACGACGAAGTGAGCACCCTGCCCGAGCCGGCTCCACACCTCCAGCCGTCCCCCGTGCAGTCGGGCGTCCTCCATCGAGATCGCCAGGCCTAGACCCGACCCCCCCAGGGTGCGCCGCCGCGACGGGTCGCCGCGCCAGAACCTGTCGAAGACCCGGTCCAGATGCTCCGCGGACATTCCGACGCCGCGGTCGCGGACCCCGATCGCCACCGCCTGCGCATCGGCAACGACGGTCACAGTGATGTCGCGTCCTTCCGCGTGCTCGATGGCGTTGCTCAGCAGGTTGCGGACGATGCGCGAGACCCGCCGGGGGTCCGCCATCGCCCTGGTGTCACCCGGGCCGTCGACCGTCAGTACTCGCGTGGTGACCATGACCCGCACCCCGTAGCGCTCGCAGACCCCGGCGGTCAGGTCGACGCACTGCCGCACCACCTCGAGCAGGTCGACAGCTTCGAGGTCGAGCTCGGCAGCTCCGGCGTCGAAGCGGCTGACCTCCAGCAGGTCGGCCAGCAACGCCTCGAACCGGTCGATCTGGCCACCGAGCAGCACCACGCTGCGCACCAGGTCGGGATCGACCGCCTCGTCCGGCGCCATCCGGTCGTGCAGCACGTCGGCGGCCATCCGGATCGTGGTCAACGGGGTGCGCAACTCGTGGGAAACGTCGGAGACGAAACGCTGCTGCAGCCGTGACAGCGACTCCAGCCTGGTGATCTGGGCCTGCAGGCTGGCCGCCATGATGTTGAAACTCGCGGCCAGCCGTGCCACCTCGTCCTCGCCCCGCACGGTCATCCGGCGATCCAGCTCGCCGGCCGCCAGCCGCTCGGCGGTGCGCGCCGCCTCCCGTACCGGCGTCACAACCAATCTCGCCACCAGCCAGGCGATCGTCCCGACGAGCGCCACCAGCGCGATCCCACCGACGATGAAGGCGCGCTCAACGAGCCGCAAGGTGGCCACCTGATCGTCCATCCGATAGATCAGGTACAGCTCGTACTCGCCGGCCGACGGCAGCGTGATGACGGAGCCGACGACCACGGCCGGTACCTGCTGATCCTCACTGACCGCCAGCGAGACGTTCTGGGCCTGCTGCACGTCGGGCTCCTCGTTGACCGCCCGGCGCAGCTCGGGCGTGATGAGTTGCCCGGTCGTCACCTGATTCGCCAGCAGGGTGCCGCTGAATCTGCGGCCCACGACAAGCGGGCTGATGTTGTCCTCCGCGCGCAACAGCACGGCCTCCCTGGCAACCGGCGAACCCTGCGCCCTCTCGAGCAGATCATCGACCTGCGACTCCAGAGATCTGGCACCGCTGGGGTCGAAGTTGTCCAGGCCGTTCTGCACCTGCTGCGCAGCATCGGTCGACTCCGCGAAGGCCTGGTCGGTGCGCGCCTGGGCCAGTCCGGTGGCGACGTCGTTGAGCACGAAGTTGCCGACGCCCAGCACGACGATGGCGCCGAGCACGAGCGTGAGCCCGACGACCCGCACCCGCATCGAGCGCCGCGCCCAGCGCGGCACCGACCCGCGGACCGAACGTCGTGCCCAGGCCAAGACCGCCCGCCACCTCATCCTGGGTCTGAGCCCATCAGTCAGAGTCCATCAGAAGGGCCCAGCAGTCACAGTCACCAGTGGATGCCGGTCACGTGACGCCGGCCTTGTACCCGACACCGCGCACGGTCTGCACGATCCGCGGATTCTCCGGGTCCCGCTCGACCTTGGCGCGCAGTCGCTGGACGTGGACATTGACCAAGCGGGTGTCCGCGGCGTGACGGTAGCCCCAGACCTGCTCGAGCAGCGCCTCACGGGTGAAGACCTGCCACGGCCGCCGGGCCAGGGCGACCAGCAGGTCGAACTCCAGCGGTGTCAGCGAGATGGCCTCGCCGTCACGCGAGACGCTGTGCCCCGCGACGTCCAGCACGAGGTCCGCGAGCTCCAGCCGCTCGGGGGCGGCGGTGTCGGTGCGGCGCAGCCGTGCCCTGATCCGGGCGATCAGCTCCTTCGGCTTGAACGGCTTGACGATGTAGTCGTCGGCACCGTTCTCCAGCGCGAGCACCACATCGACGGTGTCGCCCTTCGCGCTGAGCATGACGATCGGCGTGCCGGCCTCGGCGCGGATCTGCTTGGCGACGCTGACCCCGTCCAGTCCCGGCAGCATGACGTCGAGCAGCACGAGGTCGGGTCTCGACGACCGGAATTCACCGATGGCACGGGCGCCGTCGGTGCAGAACACAGCTTCCAGACCCTCACCGCGCAGGACGATGCCCAGCATCTCGGCGAGGGCTGTGTCGTCATCGACGACGAGGACTCGGCCACGCATGGCCTCATGATGCCTCCTCGACCCACTGTCAGGCGTTTCTGGCAAGCTGACGGCCATGTCCGCCGACCAACCGAGCGCCACGCCACCCGAACCCTCAGGGTGGAGCGTGCCCGGTGCGACGACGGCTGCCGCCGGTCCCGTCAACCCGTGGTCGATGCCAGTGCCCGGATACCCGGCCACACCACCTGCAGGCCCGCAACCGGGCGGACCGATTGCTGCTGCGCCACCAGCCGCCCCACCAGCCGCCCCACCGGGCCACGGCTGGGCGGCGATGGGCGGTGCCACACCTGCCTATGGGGCGATCATCACTCGTCGCGGCATCGTGGCCATCAAGCCGCTCGGCCTGGGCGACATCCTCGACGGCGCGTTCAAGGCCATCCGGCACAACCCGCGGGTCATGATCGGGATGGCGCTGCTCGTGGTGACGCTCGCCACGATCCTCTCGGTGATCCCGGTCGCGCTGTCGTTCGCCAGCAGCTTCACCGCACTGACGGACGGTCTCGACTCGCTACCGACCGACGCGGCCCCCGACGAGGTCGTCAGCGCCATCGGCGGACCGCTGAGCGCGATACTCGGCGGCAGCGTGATCGGCAGCCTGATCGCCACGCTGGGGGCCCTGCTCCTCAATGGCATCCTGATCGTCAGCGTCGGCCAGAGTGTCATCGACCGCAGGATCAGTTTCAGTGATGCCTGGCACCGGGTCCGTGGCCGGATCCTCCCGCTGTTCGGCCAGAGCATCCTGCTCAGCCTGATCATCGCGACCCCGTTCGTGCTGGTCGTGCTGCTGGCGGCCTTTCTGGTATCCGTCGTCGACCCTGTGGTCGGCGTCGTCGTCGGCCTGGCGTTGCTCCTGGGCGCGATGGTGCTCGCCGTCTACCTGTCGGTGGTGTGGTCCCTGGGTCCGGCGGTGCTGGTCCTGGAACGGCTCGGCCCGATTGCCTCGCTGGGCCGCTCCCGGCGGCTGCTGCGCGGGGCGTTCTGGCGGACCTTGGGCATCCTGCTGCTGACCTCGCTCATCGTGGGAGTGCTGACCCAAGTGCTCTCGATCCCCATCAGCGTGATCGCTCAGATCATTCCCTTCCTGGGCACCGAGGATCAGGTGGCCACATTGACGGTGATCGCACTCGTCGTCAGCTACGTCGGGACGTCACTGGTCACCGTCCTGATCTACCCGTTCCTTGCCGCGGTCATCTCGCTGCTGTACATCGACCGCCGGATCCGTACCGAAGGGCTGGACGTCGCCTTGAACCGGGCCATGGCACAGTCGACGTGACCACACCGGGGGCAGCGTTGATGGTCGCGACCGCCGGGGCACCCATCGAGCCCGACCGTGACACCGCCCGCCGTTGGGCCGTGGACGAGCTGGCAAAGCGCGAGTACGGCGAGGCGGTGCCGGACCCCGTGACCCAGGCGCTGAGCTGGTTGTGGCAACAGTTGATCGAGGGTCTGTCCCGGGTGCCCGGAAACGGTTCACCCCTGCTGGCTGCCGTCGTCGGGATCGCGGTACTGGCCGTGATCGCGCTGGTGGTGTGGCTGGTGACCGGTGGCGTGCGCCGCAACAGGGCTCGGCACTCCGCCGCTGACCTCTTCGGCGGCATGACGCGCACCGCGAGCGAGCACCGCACCCTGGCCCGCGCCGCCGAGGCGGCAGGCGACTGGCGGGTCGCCATTCAGGAGATGTTCCGGGCCACCGCACGATCGCTGGAGGAGCGCGCGATCCTCGACGTCCGGCCCGGCCGGACAGCCGACGAGGTGGCTCACGAGGCGGGTGTCGCACTGCCCCTCGCGGCCTCGGGCCTGCACGACGCCGCCACCGCCTTCGACGAGGTGACCTACGGCGACCGGCCGGGCGACGCCGACCGGTTCGCCGCTGTCGCCGCCATGGACGCCCTCGTCACGGCCACGAAGCCGCGGGTCCTGGTATCGACGTGAGCGTGCTGCCTACCGCCATGCCCGTCGGCTTCGAGTCCGGCCCCGGCGGTGCCGGGCGCGACGACCAGGACCCAGCGGGCCCGGACTCCCACCCCTCGTGGTGGCGCCGCAACGCCGGGCTGGTGGTGATCGCCACCGTCCTCGTCCTGCTGCTCGTCGTCGCGGGCCTCGCCCTGCGGACCGATTCCGGTGTGCCGCTGGATCCCCGATCACCCGCCCCGGAAGGATCGCGGGCAGTAGCGCAGATCCTGCGCGATCAAGGGGTCGAGGTCAGGGCACTGGATCGTCTCGACACTGTCCTCGCCGAGGCCGGCCCTTCGACCACCGTCGTCCTCGTCGACCGATCGCTGACCATCCCCCGCGACCGACTGGTCGCGCTGGGCGATAGCGGTGCCGACCTCGCGCTGCCGTCGGCGGCTTTCGTCACACTGCTGGAACTAGCCCCGGAGGTGGTGCAGAGCGGTTCCATACCCGGGCCGCCCCCGGCCGGTGACCGCGTCGCCCCAGGGTGTGCCGATGCCGATGCAACGGCCGCGGGCGAGATCACCTACGGGGGTGACGGGCTGGTCGCCGCCCCCAGTCCGAGCAGCGCGCGCACCGTCACCGTCTGCTATGTCGCGGGCGCCCAACCGGCGCCGGACGCCGGGACGTTCGCCGTCGTCGAGGGCCCGGACTCCCGCGTCACCGTGATCGGCAATACCGAGATCCTGACCAACGCCCGGCTCGACGAGGCAGGCAACGCGGCCTTGGCGTTGCGCGCCCTCGGCCGGCAACCGACCGTGCTGTGGTACCTGGCAGACCCGTTCGACCCGGCACTGGCGACCGGCGCCGAAGCCGCACCGACGCCGGAGTCGCTGCTGCCGCCGTGGGTCAGATGGGTCGCGATCCAATTGCTCGTGGCGGCGTTGATCGCCATCGTGTGGCGCTACCGCCGGCTCGGCGCGCTGGTACCGGAAGGGCTGCCCGCAATCGTCCGATCGGTCGAGACCGCCGAGGGCCGGGCGCGGCTCTACCGGCGCGCCGGTTCTCGCGACCGGGCTGCGGCCCTGCTGCGCATCGAAGCCGCCCGGGCGCTCGGGCAGCGCCTCGGCGCCCGCCGCGGTGCGACCGCTACCGACATCGCCCGGCTCACCGCGACCGCCACCGGCCGCGACCCGGTGGCCGTGGTGGCACTGTTGGCGGGCCCGCCGCCGCCGGACGATGCCGCCCTGATCGCGCTGGCCGACGATCTGGACGCCCTGACCGCGTCACTGCGACCCACCGGTGCGCCCCGGACACCAGTGTCCACATGACACGAGACGCCACATGACCCGAGACGCCACATGACCCGACACGAGAGGTTCTCCCGGTGACCACAGAGCAACTGCAGGATGTGCCGGACACCATCGGCCACCCTGATCCGCGTCAGGCGCTGCAACGAGTGCCGCGCGAGGTCGGCAAGGCGGTCGTCGGCCAGGAATCCGTCATCACCGGCATGGTCATCGCGCTGCTGTGCCGCGGCCACGTGCTGCTGGAGGGCGTGCCCGGCGTAGCGAAGACGCTGACGGTGCGGGCGCTGTCGGCCGCGCTGGAGCTGTCCACGTCTCGAGTGCAGTTCACCCCCGACCTGATGCCGGGTGACGTCACCGGGTCCCTGATCTACGACTCCCGCACCGCCGAGTTCAACTTCCGGGCCGGACCGGTGTTCACCAACATCCTGCTGGCAGACGAGATCAACCGGACCCCGCCCAAGACGCAGGCGTCACTGCTGGAGGCGATGGAGGAGCGGCAGGTCACCGTCGACGGGGTGTCACGGCCGCTGCCTGACCCGTTCATCGTTGCCGCCACCCAGAACCCGGTGGAGTACGAGGGCGTCTACCCGTTGCCCGAGGCCCAGCTCGACCGGTTCATGCTCAAGCTCACCATGCCGCTGCCGGAGCGGGACAACGAGATCGAGGTCCTCGCCCGGCACGCCGCCGGTTTCGATCCCCGTGACCTGGCCGCCGCGGGGTTGACCCGGGTCGCGGCCGCCGAGGACATCGCCGCCGGCCAACGGGCTGTCCGTGCGGTCTCGGTGGCCCCCGAGGTGATGGGGTACATCGTCGACCTGGCCAGAGCCACGCGGGTCTCCCCGTCGCTGTCCCTGGGCGTCTCACCCCGCGGCGCCACCGCGCTGCTGGCCACCTCACGGGCGTGGGCGTGGCTGACCGGTCGTGACTTCGTCACCCCGGACGACGTCAAGGCCATGGCCCGAGCCACGCTGCGCCACCGGGTCCAGCTCAAACCCGAGGCCGAGCTGGAGGGCGTCAACGTCGAAGCAGTGCTGGAGTCCGTGCTGCAGACCACCCCCGTCCCACGCTGAACCGCGATGGACGACCGTCTCCTGCGACCATGTACGTGACGTCATGTTCCTGACCTGGCGGGCGGTGGCCGTCGCCCTGGCGGGGTGTATCGCCCTGCTGGTCGCGCCGGGCTGGGTGACGTTCGTGCTGTGGCTGGTCCTGACGCTGCTCGTCATCGCGATGGACGTCGCCCTTGCGCCGGCCACCGGTCGGCTGGTGTGGACCCGGCCGGACATCCGCACGGTCCGGCAGGGCGAGGTGACCACCGCCGAACTGCTGGTAACCAACACCGGCCGGCGCCGGATGCGCGCCGTCGTGCGTGACGCCTGGCAGCCGTCGGCGGGGGCGCAACGGGACCGGCACCGCGTCGTGATACCCGGTGGTGAGCGCCGCCGGATCTCCACGACCTTGATCCCCACCCGGCGCGGCGACCGGCTGACCCCAGGGGTGGCGGTTCGCAGCCTGGGGCCGCTGGGTGTCGCGGGCCGGCAACGCTCGGTCGATGTGCCCGGCCACGTCCGCGCCCTGCCGCCCTTCCGATCGCGCAAGCATCTGCCCAGCCGGCTGGCGAGGCTGCGGGAGATCGACGGCCGGGCGGCCGTGATGATCCGCGGCCAGGGCACCGAGTTCGACTCGCTGCGGGAGTACGTCATCGGTGACGACGTCCGCTCCATCGACTGGCGGGCCACGGCGCGACGGTCCCAGGTCGTCGTGCGGACCTGGCGACCCGAGCGCGACCGGCGGGTCCTGCTCGTCCTGGACGCGTCACGGACGTCGGCGGCGAGGATCGGAGACGAGCCCAGGCTGGACGCCGCGATGGATGCCGCCCTGCTTCTCGGCGCGCTGGCTTCGCGCGCGGGCGATCGGGTCGACCTGCTGGTGCACGACCGGCGGATCCTGGGCCGGGTGCAGGGCGCATCGCGTACCGACCTGCTGCCCCGCCTCGTGGACGTGATGGCTCCGATCGAGCCGTCCCTGGTCGAGGCCGACTGGCCGCTGGTTGCGGCCGAGGTCAGGTCCAGACTGACCCGCCGGGCGCTTGTCGTGCTGCTGACGACGATCGATGCGGCGACCGCCGATACAGGGCTGATCGCCGCGGCGTCCGCCCTGGCGTTGCGGCACACGGTGCTCATCGCGTCGGTCACCGACCCGGAGCTGGCAGCGATGGCGCAGCGCCGCGGAGACCGGGCCGGCGTCTACGACGCGGCAGCCGCCATCCGCTCGCGCAGTGACGCCGGCACGGTCACCGACTGGTTGGGGGTAGCCGGCGTCGGTGTGGTCACCGGAACACCGGAGGAGCTGCCGCCAGCGCTGGCCGACCGCTACCTGGCGCTCAAGGCCGCCGGACGCCTCTGATGGCCGGTCCGCCCACCACGCTGGAGTGGCTGCGCGACATCCGTGCGCTGCAGCAGTTGAGCCCGCTGACCGACGGGCTGCCCCTCTGGGTCAGAATGATGTGGCGACCACGGTTGTACCTGCCGTGTCTCGGCCATCAGTGGGCAGTCCAGCGCACACCCGGGGGTGGGGACTGTCTCGGTAAGGTCCGACCCAACTGAGAAGATGAGGAGGGGCAGTGACCGCAGGCGGGTGGGAGGCACTGGGCACGTGGGTCGGTGCGATCGGTACGACCGGCTCATTGATTGTAGCGATTGCCCTCGCAATGGTGCAGTTGCGGCGTCACCGCGAAGATGAGGAGCGAGCTCAGGCCCTCAGGGTGGCGGCTTGGCTTGACATCTCGAATGTCAACGCCCAAGAGCAGGTGAGACTCCTCGCACGCAACGACAGTCAGGCCTATGTCACTGACTTCGTAGGCACCATCGTGGACGGGCTTGCGGCCGGGGCGCAACCGGTGGAGGAATGGATCGCAGGTTTGCGGCCGACGGGTGATGCAACAGTACGCGTGACGGATGTTCCTGTCCCAGCTCCCCACGAGAAGTACCGTTACGAGCTAACCTACGAGTTCACGGACGCACGCAACCGGCGATGGCGCCACGAGAGAGGCAAAGGGTTGTTTGTTCTTGCCTACCCGGCGCCTCCTCCCGTGGTATTCGGGCTGGACGGTAGGCCGGTCCACCGAGCGGCGGGGAGTTGATCGACGAGCCGTCTCCGTGGTCTCTCTGAGAGACTGTTGCGTGATCAGCGCATCGCGGCGCGTAATGTTCGGTTTGGGGCGGCGTTCAGCTCGAAATGAAGATCATCCCGGCCAAGGTCGCATTCTGCGTGCAACTAAAACCCTTGCGGAGATGACGCCCCACGATGTCATCCGTCGAGCCTGACTGCCGACGTGTGGTGGGTGATCACGCCGCTGCTCCCGGTTCGTGACCTGAGCAGAGGTGGGCGGCCCTGGGCTTGTCACACAACGGGGACAAGCTCAGGTCTGGCGCGATCGATCGTCGCCCTGGCATGCGAGATCACCGCCTGGATGCAGACCCTCGCACTGACCGATCACCCCGCCCAGACGCCGGGAACCCACGCATACGACTGCAATCGTTCTCCATCGCCGGTGCCCTGGCGACCACCGCCCGCACCACCATCCTGCACCTGTCCCAGCA